>Ga0074045_10003428_pt1 | contig 14275 bp, 9 predicted proteins | sample BogForMeECP23OM2_FD_94442 | JGI IMG/M metagenome (GOLD analysis project Ga0074045, IMG submission 94442) | Bog forest soil microbial communities from Calvert Island, British Columbia, Canada - Bog Forest MetaG ECP23OM2 | ecosystem: Environmental > Terrestrial > Soil > Wetlands ... | reverse complement strand
GCAAATCGGCAAGCTTGCCGACCCCGGTGTTCACGGCATACGCAACGCGATTGTTTTCCACCGCGTCTTCGACTATGGCTCGCGCTCGCTCGACGGCCAGACGCGCCTCGGGTTCCAGCAAGACTGGACGCCGCTCGTACACGACCTGGCGGACCTCGTCGAGGGCCAGATCGTTGCCGTTAATGTGGAGTGCTTTCAACTTCTCCCCGCGGCCTTCAAGAACGCTGGCAGATACTTCTGCGAAAGGCGGGTCCGCTTAAACTGCGAGTCCAGCACCATGTGCACAGACTCACCTTCGGCCAGCACGGTGCCGTCCTCGTCGCGTAGGATCTCGTACCCGAAATGCAAGAGAGAATCACGGACATTCACCAGCCACGTCCGAATGACGACAAAATCGTCGTAGCGGGCCGGCGCCTTGTAGCGGCAGCGTACGTCCACGACGGCGAGGTGGGCGCCGTCCTGTTGCTCCATCTCGCTGTAGGTGAAGCCGAGCTCGCGCATCATCTCCACCCGGCCGACCTCGAACCAGACGATGAAGTTCGAGTGATAGACCACCCGCATCTGGTCCGTCTCGGCATAGCGCACGCGCAACCTGGTCTCAAAGACTTGTGGCTGGGCCGCTGTCTGGAGCGGCCGGCTGTCGGTTTTCAATCGTGACTCACTTGCTGCTCGGCGGCTTCTTGCTCTCCGGCTGATTGGTGTTCGCTGGCTGAGCAGTGCCGGCCGGAGCGTTGCTGACCGTCTGTCCCCGCACCGGTTCGCCGACATCCACCGGCTTCCCGTCCGCGATATAGTCAACGAATTGCACCGGAAGCGAGTCGGGCAAAGGTATTCCAGCTGAGTTCTGCAACTGATAATGAATGTGCGGCGCAGGGGACGGCCCAGAATTCCCGCACTCCCCCACAACATCTCCCTGCTTTACCTTGTCCCCTTTCTTCACCTTGATGCTGTTTTGCTTCAGGTGGTCCAGAAGCGAGTATTCGGCGTTGCCGTGCGAAATGAGAACGCTATTGCCCCTGGGCTAATCCGGAACCGGCCTGCCGGGTGGGTTGTCTTGATAGCCGTCTTGAACGTCAACAATCATGCCGTCGGCGGGCGCCAATAACGGCTGACCGAAGCAGTAATACTGGGAGTCTTCGCTGCCATCTCCGCTGAAGGGCCGACCGTTCTTGAGCAGGAGAAAGTCGATCGAAAAACGCTGGTCCTCCGACATGAAGTTGAGGTTCTGGAAGACGGAGCGCCCGCCCTGGTCAACGAACCAAGCCCCGGAGAAGGGCAGCTTCAGCTTGGTCACGTCCTTGTAGCCGCCAAAGTGACCTTGGGAAGGGACTCGTTCTGGGCCGATCTGAAAGGCGTCCACTTGCCCGCGTTCGTTGATGCCAACAGTGGTGATCACATGTACTTGTACGTTGGTGAAGTCCGAAAGCCGCGAGTAGAGCGTCCCCGTCGTCAAGAGAAACGGAGCGATGTTCTCATCCACCATCTTTTTCTCCGTGCCCAAGTGCTCCCTTAGGTTCTTTACTGCTGCGCTGAACCTCTCCAGGCTTCCGTAGCTCTTCTTCGCTCCGTCCGAAAAAGTGGCCCACAATGCGCCCACTTGTCCCGACTCGAACATCTCGAAAACCTGCTGCCCACGCTGCTTCGCCTGCTTACTCATTGTGGGATAGGCCCCGCCAGAGACCGGTGCTGCCGCGGGCTTGGACGATTTCGGCTTCGATGCCGATGGCGAAGTCTGGGCTAAGAGGATTGCAGGAAACAGCAATACCGCAACCATGGAATGCGGACGGAATGTCATTTTTTCTCCCTGTGTTCGCTGCGGTTTGCCCTTTTCCAGCAAGAGCGTACATGCTCGCGGCAATCGCCTGTCGTGACCGGCGCTTGCGCATGACAGCCGCAGCCATCTGTCTGTCGAGCTCTAAATTGAGTATTGCTTGAAGAGACGTTTCGTAGCAAGAGAGATATAGGAACGTTCTGCTTCAAAATCGGTGTAATTCCGGCAATGGCAATTGTAGCCCAAAAAGAACCGCTGCGGCTTACTTGGCAGCCTCGGTGCCGAGCGGCGCGGGCTACTTCCCTGTCCAGCGCGGATCGCGCTTCTCCAGGAACGAGCTTACGCCTTCGCGGAAATCCGCCGTTGTGCGGATGCGCGCGTTCTCGTCAATCGCCGCCGCCACCTGCGGCCCGAGCTCGGCCGCTGCGTAGCTTTTCAGCAAACGCTTGGTCGCAAGCAGTGAGGCCGGACTGTTTTGCAGCAGGTTCGCCGCCAGTTCGCGCGCGCGGTTGAGAAGCTTGTCGGGAGCGACGGTCTCGTTCACCAGTCCCATCCGAAAAGCCTCTTCCGCGCCGATGATCCGCCCGGTGAGCAGCAGGTCGCGCGCGTGCTTCTCGCCGACCTGGCGCAGCAGAAAGGTCGAGACGATCGCCGGGACAAATCCAATGCGCACCTCGGTGTAGCCGAATTTGGCTTCCGTCGAGGCCAGCGTAAGGTCGCACAGCGTTGCCAGCCCGCAGCCACCAGCTATGGCTGGGCCATTGACCGCGGCGATGGTGACCTTCGGGAATTCGTAAAGCATGCGGAACAAGAGGGCCATGGTGCGGGAATCGGCCAGGTTCTCGTCTGGTGTCCGGCCGGTGATGGAGCGTAGGTCTTCGAGATCCATCCCCGAACAGAACGCCTTGCCGGCGCCAGTCAGGATCAGAATTTGTGCTGGGGAATTCTCGACATCGCCCAACGCGCGGAGCAGCTCGTTAATCAACTCGTAGCTGATGGCGTTGCGCTTGTCTGGCCGGTTCAGATTAACGATGGCGACCGGGCCATCGTAGTCGAGAGTGAGGGTTGCGTATACGTGTTGTCGTTCGTTGAACATGCTAAACCGCAAAAGGCAAAGCGACGGCCCGATTGAGAGGCTCGATTTTGCCATCTGCTAATTGCTAGTTGCTAATTACTTCTTCTTCACATTCTTGGTCCGCTATATCGATTCGCAATCTCCACCGCCAGACGAAATGGTTCCGTAATTGGCTTCTGAAGTGGCAAATCTACATTCCGACTTCTCAGCGCTTCCAGCAGTTTCTCCGTCGCGATGTTTCCCACTAACACGTCCTGCGCAAAGGGACAGCCGCCCAGGCCGCCAATTGCCGAGTCGAATCGCCGGCAACCCACATCATAAGCGGCAATGACCTTTGCCGCCGCCTCGTCGGGACGGCTGTGCAGGTGTACGCCTATTTCCACGCCTTCAAACTTCTCCAGCACCGGCCCGACCATATCGGCGATCTGCTGCGGCGTCGCCAGCCCTACGGTATCCGCGAGCGAGATGGCCTGCAAATCCATGTCGGCGAGAAGGCTGATGCCAGTGATCAACTCGTCAAGGTTCCACAGATCGCCGTATGGATTGCCGAACGCCATCGAGATGTAAGCCACGGTGTCGAACCCGTTCGCGTCAGCCTTCACCTTGATCTTTTCCAGGGTGTCAAGGTTCTCTTCCAGCGTCTGATTCTGATTGTTCTTCAGAAATGTCGGGGAAAGTGAATAAGGGAAGCCCAGTGTGCGCACCGCGTCAGTGGCGATGGCGCGCTCCGCCCCACGCTCGTTGACCACGATGCCGATGATCTCGACATCGTCCGGCGGATCGAGTTCGATCAGCACCGTCTCCGAGTCGGCCATTTGCGGAACGGCTTTCGGCGAGACGAACGACACTGCGTCAATGTGCTTGAAACCCGCCGCCACCAGGGCGCGCAGATACTCGACCTTGACGGCAGTCGGAATCTGGCCGGGCAGCCCTTGCCAGGCATCGCGGGGACATTCGATGAGTTTGACAGCGTCAGCCATTAGCAATTAGCTAAACCAATCAACCGCGGATTGCGCAGAGAAACGCGGATATCGACTTGGCTCTCCGATCCGCATTCATCGGCGAAAATCCGCGGTTGAGACCTACGTCTGCAAGACGCCCACACTGAACTTTGGCACTTCGGGATTCAGCGCCGCCGCCTCCAGCGCGGTGATGATAGCCTCGCGCGTCTCCGCCGGGTCGATGATCTTGTCGATCCACAACCGCGCCGCTCCGTAACGCGGGTCGGTCTGCTCGTCGTAGGTAGCCTTTACCTCGTCGAACAGTTTCTTCTTGTCTTCCTCGCTCAACTTCTTGCCGCCACGCTCGAGTTGCTTGATCTTGATCTCGACCAACGTGCCTGCCGCCGAAGCGCCAGCCATCACTGCGTATTTCGCTGTCGGCCATGCGAACAGGAAGCGCGGATCGTAGGCCTTGCCGCACATCGCGTAATGCCCGGCGCCGAACGAGCCGCCGACAATGACCGCGATCTTCGGCACCACCGAGTTCGACACGGCATTCACCATCTTCGCGCCCGCGCGGATAATGCCGCTCCACTCGGCGTCGCGGCCTACCATGAATCCGTTGACGTCGTGCAGAAAGACCAGCGGCACCAGGTTCTGGTTGCAATCCATGATGAAGCGCGCCGCCTTCTCCGCCGACTCGGTGTAGATGACGCCGCCAAACTCCATGCGCTTGTTACCGGCGTGGTCAACCTGCTGCACATGCGTCTTCTGATTGGCAACGATGCCGACGGCGAAGCCTCCAATGCGCGCGTAGCCGCACAGCACCGTCTCGCCGTACTCGGCCTTGTACTCGCCGAACTGGCTGCCGTCCACGATGCGAGCGATGATCTCCTTCATGTCGTACTGGCGCGCCGGGTCGCCGTCGAAGATGCCGTAAATCTCTTCCGCCGCGTAGAGCGGTTCCTCGGCCTTCTTGCGATCGAAGACACCGAGCTGGCGGTTGCCCATCTTGTCCACCAGCAGCCGAATGCGCGCCAGGCACGACTGGTCGTCAGGCTCGCGAAAATCCACCGTGCCGCTGATCTGCGAGTGCATCTTCGCGCCGCCAAGTTCCTCCGCCGAATATTTCGCGCCGATGGCAGCCTGAACCAGCGCCGGCCCGGCGAGAAATAACCCGCTGCCTTCGGTCATGAGGATGTGATCGCACATGAGCGGCAGATACGCGCCGCCGGCAACGCACATGCCCATGATGGCAGCGATCTGCGGAATGCCCATCGCCGACATCACCGCGTTGTTACGGAAGACGCGGCCGAAATCGTCGGTGTCGGGGAAGACGTCTTCCTGCAGCGGCAGAAACACGCCTGCCGAGTCCACCAGATAGATGGTGGGAATACGGTTGTCGATGGCGATGTTCTGCGCGCGGATGACCTTCTTCGCGGTCATGGGAAAAAAGGCACCGGCCTTCACCGTGGCATCGTTCACGATCAACATGCACAGGCGACCTTGCACGCGTCCCAGTCCTGTGACCACTCCAGCCGAGGGCGCGCCGCCCCATTCTTCGTACATTCCCCACGCCGCGTAGCTGCCCAACTCGAAGAACTCGGTGCCGGAGTCGATCAACAACGCGATGCGCTCGCGCGCGGTCAGCCGTCCTTTCTTCTGCTGTGCCGCGACGCCCTTCTCGCCGCCACCTTGCCTGATGATCTCCTCTTCATTGCGAATGTTCGTGACCATCTCGGCCATGGTTTTCTGGTTGCGCTCGAAGCGGGGCGAGTCGGTCTTCACTTTGCTGTGGAACGCAGACGGGGAGTGCTGGCGATGGTCGGTCATTTTGATTGGGCGCGCGAACCGTTAACAATAAAGCAGCCAACGGCGGCGCGCAATGCGGCGGTAATAGTCAAACTCCGTTGCAAGAACGATTTTTCACCTACTGCCTCTGTTCACCTGGCTGGCGAAGTGTCTGTGGTACTCTCTTTCCTTCAGCAGCACTCCTCTGCTGCAAGGCGATCGGCGGTGTTGCCAAGTCATGGTATATGGAAACCCAAACGACACGCCCAGCCGCTGATCCGCGGGAAAGCGACGAAGTTCTCGCCCCGTCCCTGAATAACCGATCCACATCGCAATTTGTGCGGGCTGGCTCTGTGTGGCTCGATCTGGCGATGGCCGCGGTGGCCGGTTTGCTCTACGCCCTAATCGTGATGGGACCGGGGCCGCTGAATCCTCGCAATGTCAACTGGGTGACTCCCGATCCGGCCTATCACTACATCGGATGGGAGATGTTTCGGCGGGACCCAAAGGTGCATTGGCCGCTTACTTATACCGACAGGCTCGGCTATCCCGAGGGGGAATCTGTTGCCCTTCTGGACCTTAACCCCTTGCTCGCCGTGGTGCTGAAACCGCTGTCACTTCTGCTGCCTGAACCTTGTCAGTACTTCGGCCTCGAGGTGGTTCTCGCCTGTGCCTTGCAGTTCTTTTTCGCGTTCAGGATTTTCCGACGGATTCTGGGCGCGAATTTCATGGGAATCGCACTGTGTAGCGCGTTCTTTCTGCTTTCGCCGCCGCTGAATTACCGGTTCATGGGGCATTACTCGTTGAGTAATCAATGGCTGCTGCTGGCGGCAATTCTTGTGTTCTTCTCACCCCAACAAGCGCAACTGCGGCGCTTGTCGGGGGCCCCGATGCAGGCGCAACAAGAATCGAGCAATGCGATCCGCCGGTTTGTGATTTCAGCAGTCGTACTGACGGCGGTAGCGGTCGGCATCAACCCGTACATCGCATTCCAGGTGTTGCTAGTGTTGACCGCGGGCGTCGCCAGCCTGCTCTGGCAGCGCAGGCTGAGCCTCGCGCGGGCCGCATCCATGATGGTCCTACTTTGTGGTACTGGCTTGGTGACGGCTTACTCGCTGGGGCTTGTCATTGAAGGAGGACGCGGCTACGGCACCGGTGGTTATCGCGTCCTCTCGATGAACCTCCTGTCGCTCGTTGATCCTCGCGGTTGGAAGTCCATCATCCTCCCTCAACTGCCGGGAGTTGCCGGCCAGTACGAGGGCTACGCTTACCTGGGAGTCAGCGCTCTAACTCTTGCCGGGATCGTTCTGGTAATGACCGTCTTGCAGCGACGCAAACTGCCTTCGCTGAACTTGCGCTGGCTTGTACCACTGCTGGTTTGCTGCGCGGTTCTCACCTTGATGGCGCTTTCGACCAAGGTGACGCTCGGCTCAGGAACTCTCATCGACCTGGATCCGAGAGAGAAATTGTCGGCTTATCTCGCGCCGCTGCGGGCAACCGGACGTTTGTTCTGGGCTCCTTACTACCTTCTCTTGACGGCGGTGCTCGCTGGGCCGTATCTGTTTTTCCGCAGGCTGTGGGCGAACCTGCTGCTCGCGGGAGCGCTGGTGGTTCAGTTTGCTGACACGCGCTCGCTTCGCCACTGGGTACATACGACCATCAGCGAGGCGCATCCAACGCCTCTGAAATCGCCGATTTGGTCCACTCTGGGATCCATGCACCAGAACCTTATCGTTCTGCCTGCCTTCCAGTGTGCCAATAACGGAGCGCCGGGCGGACCCGAGAGTTACAGGGTTTTCGGGTTCCTGGCCGTCAAACAAAGAATGCGGACCAACAGCTATCAGTCTGCCCGCTTCACTGAGGTGGCTCGGGACTGGCATTGCGGCCAGTCCATCGCGGCTCTCTCGGAGCAGCCGCTCTCGCCGGATTCCGCTTACGTAGTAACGCCTGAGCTGGCGGCTCGCATCGAGCAAGGTCCAACTGGACCGGGAAAATGCCACGATCTGGATCGCTTTATCCTGTGCTCGACGAAGACTGATTTCGGACTCAGTTCTGTGCTGATGAGTCCCGAGGCCCGGCTTGAGAATGCCATCGCGAATTCCGGCTTTGAAGATGGTGACCTCTCGCCGTGGTCGCCGGTATGGGAAGTAAATCCGAGTGTGAGTACTGCACGCGCGCATAGTGGAACGCATAGTCTGTCCGAGAGTGGAGTGGGAAGTGTGTATCAGGATGTGACCGGCTTGGAGCCTTGGCAAACCTATACGGTTTCTGCTTGGGCGTCGGCGTCGCCGAATGCCACCGCAACAGCGCAGCTCATTGTTTATGACCCCAGCGATAATGTCTCCACCTCTTCAGCCTTCCTTAATGCCGGAACGGGTTGGCAGAGTTTGTCGCACTCCTTCACGGCCGGACGGGAGGGAACGGTCCGCCTTCATCTGTCGCGAGGTCCGGGCTCGGGAACCATCTACTGGGACGACATCCATATCTCTCGCGAGAAGTAGCGTCAATCCTGATACGATCAGGGAACGTTGCATCGGCAGGTAATCAGGCCTGCATCTTAACCATTAGCGGCCCAGGAGAGCGAATACGAGCCCGGTGAATATCAGCCAGACAGACGCCAGAGAAGTGGTCTCGGTTTCGCACTCTCGAGGTAGGCAAATTGGGAAGAAGCTGCTATTGCTTCTGCTCTCCGTTCTCTTCTGCCTCGGAATATTTGTCGGCCTCGACTGGCTTAACACCGCCAGAGTTAAGAAGGCCAGCGCCCGAAGGTATGGAAAGGGTTTGGGCTGCCTCATCTTCGCGGACCCGGTGCGATATTTCGCCTTGAAGCCAGACTGCTCCTCCGTCCGCGGCTGGGGCGCGGACAAATACGAGTTCGTAACCAACAGCCTCGGCTTTCGGGACGAGAAGATCAGGGAAGTGCCTCCAAGTGCTGCCCAACCACGGATTCTCATGCTCGGCGATTCCTTCACGGAGGGGATGGTCGCCTGGAAAGATAGCTATGTTGGGCGAATCGCAGCCAATTTTCCGCAGTACGAATTTCTGAACGGCGGCGTCGGAGGCTACTCTCCTTCGAACTATCTCAATACGGCGCGGATAGTCTTGAGTGAGGGACTCGACTTCGACGAAGCCATTGTCTTCATCGACATCTCCGATGCCCAGGACGAAGCCGCTCTCTTCCGCGACGCCGACAAGTCGGGTTCAGTGACTCTTCCGGAGCGGCATTACTTCTACCGAAACTGGTACTCAAACTTTCGCCTCGGCATCAGCGAGAATTTTCTCCTTACCAACTACATCTTCGAGTTTTTCGAACAGAATCTGGTGAGGTTTGGGTACTTTCATCTTGACCGTGGGAATAGCGGCAACGAGTTCGACCTGGAGCGGTCGGCGTGGACCTATCGCAAAGTCTCCAACAGCAATCCATTCGAGACCGGATTTGCGCCGCTTGGGCTTGAGGGCGGCATCGCCAAAGAGAAGGCAAAGATGACTCTTCTTTGGCAGGAGCTGGCCAAGCGAAACATTCCCATCAGCGTTGTCGTCTATCCCTGGCCGGCGCAGCTGCTTCACGACACCGTGGATTCGCGGCAGGTGCAGATTTGGCGCGAGTGGTGCGAGGGCAAGTGCAAGCGCTTCATCACGGTGTTTCCTGCTTTCTTTGCCGCTAAAGATCAATGCCCCCGGCTGCAACCGGGCTGCTGGTATCTGAAGTACTTCATCGTCGGCGACATCCATTACAACGCCGCGGGCAACGCTGTCGTCGCCGACGTGGTCAGCAAGAGCCTTGCCGAGACACCGCCAGTCAAGCATCAAGCCCAGAACTCCGACGCGAGTCAGTGAATGTTCGAATTTGGATTGGTTTAACATTGTCACTGTTCGCTCTTAGCTGTTCGCTGTTCGCTCCGCGCTTTGAGGGTTCGCTGTGGTTCCGACGGAGGACTTCAGTCCCTCTTAGTTTGTCATCCCGAGCGAGGACTTTGGTCCGAGTCGAGGGATCTGCTTTTCCAAAAAACCCAGAAGCAGCCGCGGATTTCACGGATGAACACGGATTCCAAAACCGTATTTGCCTGCTTCTCCCCTCCCCTCGCGTTACGTAGAATCGACAGCTTACGCATCATTTCTATCGCAAATAATAGTATCCAAAGTAGTTATACGTAAGTAATAGATTCCTATTGACTTAGCAGAAACCGGCAACTGACAACTGGCTGCTGGCAACTGGGTACCCCCTCCCCCACCCCCTCCGCAAAATATTGAAAACAAAGGGCAATAAAAAAACTTCCCTCGCAAAATATTCCATCCAAAGGAGTTATAGGCAAGATATTGATCCGCAACGACTTAGGAAGGCTCACGTGATCCCAAGGGTGAAGCGTCTGGGTGAAGGACTTGTGCCGCCCCCACAGGGCTCGGCTCAATTTCCTGCTCCTCCACCCCAGCGAGCGCAAAACCGGCGCTCGCCAGGGACCCGGCTGCGGGGCTGGGGTGGCGGCGGACAGGCTCGTCCGCTCGAATGGGCCGCGCGACGGCCGGATGCTCCAGGAACCGGGTCGAGGAAGGGACCCGCCACTCATGCTCAATCCGCAACCCGCCTCAGCGGGCGCGAGCGCGAGTGTGGAGCAGCCGCAGCGTGCTACCTCAACCCTAAGGACGCGGTCCTCAGCAAGTCAAGAACAAGAGTGTTAAGTAGTGTTACGAGAGCGCGATTCTTCCCGAAATGGGAATGACGATGCGTCGCGGCGGAGACGCACAGGGTTTCAGTTACGGCGTAATCTCAAACACAACACCGCAGCCGTTCGGATTGCAACCGCCCCCACCACCGGTCATTGTCGTACCGTAGAGATTGCCGTTCCCATCCAATACCAAGCTTCCCCGTGGCCATCCACCGTCTTTGCCTCCGGTGAAGTCGTAAAGGTCGGTGTACGTCCAGCCGCCATTGGAAGGTTTCAGTTTGAAAATCGAACCCCAACGATGACTACCATCGCCATTCGCCGCTCCGTATAGATTGCCGGCCTTATCCATGACCAGCGAGTCGCGCGGTCCTCCCCCTTGGCCGCCCGTGAGGCTGTGAAGCAGGTTAAACGTCCAAGCGCCGCCGGAGGGCATGAGCTCGTAAACTGTACCGCCGCTACCCATGCCGTAAGCCGTGGTGCCACCGTAGAGATTGCCCGATCCATCAAAAATCACGCCGCCTCCAGGATCTCCGCCGTCATTGCCATCTTGAAAGACGTAGAGAGACTTCTCAGCCCAGCCGGCACCTGAGGGAGTCAACTCATATACCGCGCCGCAAGCGTAGGAGCAGGAAGAGATTCCTGCCACCACGCCATAGAGATCGCCGGCATTGTCGAAGAGCACTCCAGAAGTGGGGAAGGCGCCGTCGTCGCCATTGAAGCCGTGGAGGGTATTCAACGTCCAGCTACCGTTGGAAGGCATTAGCTCGTAAACCGTGCCAAACATGCCGGGACCGCCAGAGGATGAAGTGCCGTAGAGGTCACCAGCTTTGTCGAAAATGAGATCCGCATATTGAGGCTGGCCACCATCACTACCCTGGAAACGGTAAAGCACGGTCTCAGTCCAGCCGCCCAGGGCGTTGGGTTGGACGTTCGCGGGGGGCTTCAGATTGAAAACGATGCCGCAACCCGGCTGGTTGTTGTCGAAGCATGGTCCAATCCCCCCGGCAATGGTTGTGCCATACAGAGTGCCGTCGGGGCCGATGGTCACTATGGCCGAGGGATATGCTCCATCATTACCTCCCTGGAAGGCATAGAGCGGCTTTACTATCCAGCTTGAGCCTGTATTGGTGAGCCTGAAGACCGTGCCGCATCCGGAGTCACAGTTGGGCAAGCCACCGTTGTAGGCCGTCCCATAGAGATTTCCGGCAGCGTCCATGATCAGGCCAGCAGTCGGGACTCCCCCATCCGGCCCGCCCGTGAAGCTGTGGATTACGGTAAACGTCTGCGCCTGCGCCGCTTGGGTTACAACGACCATCAGCACAAACACACTCGCAAGCGCAGTAATTGCCGCTCGCAAACCTATTCTAAGAATCAGACTTTGAATTTGCCTTGAGCGCGCCATGAACATTCTCCTCTTTTCGAGCGGATGGGCTAACGATTTACTTTCCTCCTTGACGGTTAATCTCCTTCGCCACTGACAACTGGCAACTGAGAACTGGAACTACTTCACGGCGTGATCTCCCAGACGATACCGCAGCCAGCCCCCGCGCCGATGCAATCACGATCGCCGCCAAAGATGGCGGTGCCGTAGAGGTTACCGTTCGCGTCGAACACTACGGTACAAAACGGGGATTCCCCGTCGCTGCCGCCAGCAAAGTCGTGCAGCGAGGTGTACGTCCAACTGCCTCCTGAGGGTGTCAGCTTGAAAACGCTGCCAGCGTTATGCACGCCGTCGCACTGCGTTGTGCCGTAGAGATTACCCGCCCCGTCCATGACCAGAGTGCCCCACGGCCCACAATACTGGCCTCCGCCTCCGGATCCGGTAAAGCTGTAAAGGGTTTTCAGTGTCCAAGTGCAATTCCCGGAGGGCGTCAACTCGAAAACCGTGCCGCCGCCACCCGAGCCGCCGTCACTGGTGGCGCCGTAGAGGTTGCCCGACTGGTCAAATATCAGGCCGGCGGTGGGATACCTTCCGTCGTTTCCGTTCCGAAAATTGTAGAGCGTACAGGCTGTCCAGCCTCCTCTTACGGGCATCAACTCGAAAACCACGCCATCGTTATCTAAGCCGCCTTCTTCTGTCGTACCGTAGAGGTTGCCGGCGTTGTCGAAGATCACGCCGTTTTGCGGATATGCTCCGTCATTGCCCGAGAATGCGTAAAGAACGCTCTCCGTATTCCAGCTACCCGGAGGCGTCTGTTCGTAAACAAGACCATAGCCATTACCCCCGGCAGAAGTGGTGCCGTAGATGTTACCCGGCTGGTCGAACAGGAGGTCACCATATGCGGGGTAAGATCCGTCACCACCGCCGAAGTTGAAAAGCACGGTTTCCATCCAGGGGCAGAGTACGGTTTTGCAAACTGACGGGAAGGGTCTCAGATTGAAAACCGTGCCCAAGACGGGGTTTCCGTAGGTCGTGCCGAAAAGAGTGCCGTTCGGGCCGAAGATCACTCTGGCCTCTAGACGGGCGCCGTCGCTCCCATTAAAGCTGAAGAGCGGGTTGAAGGTCCAGTTGGAGTTCTTGTACTTCAATTGGTACACCGTGCCATAACCGGCGCCGCCGGAATATGCCGTGCCGTAGAGATTTCCTGCTTTATCCAACGTCACGCCCGCAAAAGGGGATGCCCCATCCTCTCCGCCGGTGAAGGCGTGAAGTATCTTCAACGTCTGCGCCTGCGCCGCCTGGGTTGCGACGGCTGTCAGGGCAAACACAATTGCGATTGCCAGCGCAGCCGTTGTCGCGCGCGAGCTGGTGCGGAAAATCAAACTCCGAGATTGCTTCTTGCCTTTCATTGGCTTCGCCTCCTTGCCATCTGGCTCGAAACGAAGCGGCGCGGGACCCGCAAAACTTCAGTTAAGGCGCGATCTCCCAGACGATACCGCCGCTGCCCGCTCCGCCCAGTTCGGCCGTGCCGTAGAGATTTCCCTTTGCGTCCAATAGCACGCTGCCGTGCGGGTAGCACCCGGTGTCACACGTGAAGCTGTAAAGGTCGGTTTCGGTCCACCCGCCATGGGAGGGAGTCAACTTGGAAACCGAACCGGTTAAATCAGCGCCATCGCTGGCCGTCGTGCCGTAGAGATCACCGGCTGCGTCAATGAACAGGCTGTCGGAGGGCCCCGGCGCGCTCCCAGACCCGGTAAAGCTGGCAGCCACGCTGAATGTCCAGTTGCCATTTGAAGGCTTCAGCATGAAAACTGTGCCGCCTCCGCCCGGTCCTCCTGCGCTGGTGGTGCCATAGAGATTGCCTGACTGGTCAAAGATCAGGCCACCTGTAGGATTCACTCCATCGTCCCCGCCATGAAAAGCGTAGAGAATATTCTCTACCCAACCGGACCCTGAGGGCGTTAACTGATAAACCGTTCCATTGCCATACTGGCCGCCGAGTGCAGTGGTGCCGTAGAGATTACCGGCTGCATCGAAGATTACGCCGGCATAGGGGTTTCCTCCGTCGCTTCCTCCCTTGAAGCTGTAAAGAACGCTCTCCGTCCAGCCGCCATTTGAAGGCGTCAACTTGTAAACCACACCGCAGGTTTCGCTGGGGCTGTTGCAGTTCCCCACGCCACCGGTGATCGTGGTGCCGTAGAGGTTGCCCGCCCCGTCGAAAACGACGTCGCCATAGCCGGGTTCACCTCCATCACTGGCTCCCGTGAAGGTGTAGAGGCGGGTCGTATTCCAGCCGCCGCAGACTGCGGTTTTGCAGGGGGTTGGCGGTGGGCTCACCCTGAAAACCGTGCCACAGCCGTCTCCGGAATCGCAATAGTCTCTTGATCCTCCATACAGCGACGTGCCGTAAAGACTGCCGTCCGGTCCGAAGATTACGCGGGCCACAGGAGCATCCCCATACGAGCCTTCAAGACTGGAAAGCTTGGTGAGCACCTTGTGCGTCAGCTTGAAGACCGTGCCGCAGCACTGGCTCCTGTCGCCTCCGAACATCGTTGTGCCATAGAGATTTCCTGCTCTATCCATGGTCACGCCGGCGAAGGGAAGGTAGCCCTCCTCGCAGCAAGTGAAGCTGTGCAGTACGGTGAACGTCTG
>Ga0074045_10003426_pt1 | contig 14276 bp, 15 predicted proteins | sample BogForMeECP23OM2_FD_94442 | JGI IMG/M metagenome (GOLD analysis project Ga0074045, IMG submission 94442) | Bog forest soil microbial communities from Calvert Island, British Columbia, Canada - Bog Forest MetaG ECP23OM2 | ecosystem: Environmental > Terrestrial > Soil > Wetlands ... | reverse complement strand
GGTCGTAGGTTCTCACAGCACCAACGGGGTGGCAGAGATTCACTCCAAGCTGTTGCGTGAGACCACGCTCAAAGACCTGGCGGAAATCTTTCCGGAACGTTTCAACAACAAAACGAATGGAGTAACACCCCGGCGCTGGCTGCAACTATGCAATCGCGGACTTTCTGGACTCATCACTGATGCCATTGGTGATGCTTGGATCCGCGATTTAAGCGAGTTAACCAAGCTCAAAACATTCACCGAGGACAAGAACTTCCGTGATGACTTCCGCAAAGCGAAGCGAACTGCCAAGCGACAATTCTGTGATTGGCTCCGCTGGTCGACAGGCCGGAGCGTTGATCCGGAGTCGATCTTCGATTGCCAGGTCAAACGCATCCACGAGTACAAACGCCAATTCCTGAATGCACTGCGGATCGTTGTGCTCTACAACCGGCTGCGCCAGGACCCGGCGCTCAACGTGTACCCACGTACGTTCTTTTTCGCCGGCAAGGCTGCGCCTGCCTACCAGCTCGCCAAGGTAATTATCAAGTTCATTAACAATCTGGCCACGACCATCGATGGCGACCCCGCAGCGCGCGGGCGGCTAAAGGTCGTATTCCTGCCCGACTACTGCGTCTCGCTGGCGGAGCACCTCATCCCCGCCAGTGACGTCTCCAATCAGATTTCGACGGCAGGCTATGAAGCCAGTGGCACAAGCAACATGAAGTTCATGATGAACGGCGCATTGACGATCGGCACACGCGACGGAGCGACGATTGAGATGGCCGCTGAGGCCGGGGAAGAAAACTTCTTTCTTTTCGGTCTGACCGCGGACCAGGTGATCGGCAGTCGGGGATGGTACAACCCGCAGTGGCATTACCAACACGATCCGGAGACCCGTCAAGCCTTGGACTTGATTTTCTCGGACTATTTCAGCCGCGATGAGCCGGGCGTCTTCGAGCCGTTGCGGGACATCTTGCTGACGCACGGCGACCACTACATGCACTTGGCGGACCTGAAGTCTTACCTCGACGCAGACGAGCGGCTGTGCACGTTGTATGCCGATCCCAACGAGTGGGCACGCAAGGCCATTTTGAATGTAGCGGCCTCGGGGAGGTTTTCGGGCGATCGCACGATCGCCGAATACGCAACCGATATTTGGGGTGTAAGGCCGTGTCCAATACCAGAGAAAGCGTAAAAGAGGACGCAGCCTAAAGAACACAAGAATAAGAAGACTGCAGTGAAAATTACGCAGGAAATTATGTTTCCGCGAACGTGCAAAGTTTGGTCCTGATTGCTCCTGGCGCTCGTCGCGTGCTCCGCGACACACGCGCAGGGTGTGAGAACCAACTACATGCCAGGAACTGATTTGTCAACATACCATACGTATGCGTGGGTCAATGACGTTTCTGGATCGAGGTCATCACGCTTTGCGCTGGGGCTGCCTTTAGCCTTGCGATCGCGCTTGCGTTCGTCGGCGCTGTCGTCGTGGCCTTCGGACAAACCGCCGAGCCACCGCAGTCAGCAGCCCAAGCCGACCGCCAGCAAACCTATGTTGGCATGGTGACCTGTTCGCGCTGTTTCGCCAAACATTCTGCCAAGATCGGGGCCACCGCCACCGAGTGCGCGCGCGTCTGCATCCGTGACGGAGCCAATTTCACCTTCGTCAATGAGGATCGGACTTATCTTCTCGAAGGAGATCCAGGGGAGCTGAAACGAGTGGCTGGACAGCGCGTGCAAATTGTGGGCGCTCTTAACGGCGGTACGATCACTGTCGCATCCGTCGCCGCAGGGACATAGCCCGCAGGAAGTTTCAGCGCCCGCCCCTTGATTCACCTCGAAGCCGAGATTACGCGGTAGCTATGGGCAACAGGCGTGGCTGCTGAAAAACTCACTCACCGGAAAATCGCCGAAAAAACTATGCAATAGGAAGCCCTACAAACGGCGATCTCCGTTTTAGTGGACATTTCCCTATCTCCGAAAATCCGGCGGTGGTGCCGTTTGAAATCATCTAGCGGAGAGGCAAAAGACCTGTGAAAATCAACCGGCACCACTACCGAAAATCCGGCTGTCTTGACAAAACAAGAGTTTTTCAACACCCACAGGCGATTGCACTCATTAACGCCGCGAGGGGGTTTGAGTACAAGAAAGCCTGCCCGGCAGATCAGACACGAGAATTCTGGGGGTGTTCTAGGCTACTTCTTCAATGCTTGTCGAACAGGTCGCGTGACCGCATTCGCAAGCGATCTCCACCTCACCCGATCCCGCATCGCTGCAAGATTCACTACAGTATTTCTTGCCACTTTCCACCACACAGGTGCAGGGAACGTGGGCACAGATGTTTTGCTCAGGTGTTGTCATAAGTTTTTGCTTCCATTCACCGGGAATGAAAAGAACTGTGGCTCGTCACAACTCTGTACGACTCTGAAATCAACAACTTCGCGAAGGACAGACAAGAAGCCGATCTGCTATAACTTTGCTGCCATGTTCGACTTCTTTCGGCTCTGATGCTGGAAAACCTCGCCCTCCGTCAGCAAGTCGTCCTCCTGAAACGTAAACATCCGAAGCCAAAGCTAGGTCCATTGGACAAGCTGTTCTGGGTCGTGGCACGCCGATTCTGGCCTCGATGGAAAGAAACGCTGGTTCTCGTTCTGCCACAAACGGTGGCTCGGTGGCACCGGGGTGGGTGCAGGCTGTACTGGGCGATGCTCTGCAAGGCGCGAAAACGAGTCGGCGGTGGCTCATTGTTCCTCAGCTTGTAGAGCGAGGGTGTGACTGGGAGGGCGGAGGTTACGGATTTCGAGAAGCTGAGCATCGTGCGGCTCCCCGCAGCTAAACGAAGGAACCATGTCACTTACTGACGACTTTTCGCGTGCCAGAAATCCCACCGCGCGATTTCTCCCTCGGCGCTTCGCTGAGTAGAGCCCTTGGTCGGCCATCTTCAATACCGCATCGACGGAGTAGGCGTCAGCTGCTCGGGGCATCCACGGAAACGCGGCCCATCCGACAGAACAAGTTCTATGGCGCGCGAGACCAGGGCTTAGATGGAATGGTGCATCGGCAACTGCAGATAATATCCGTTCTGCCATTTGAGTCCCATCTTTACGCTCAGCTGAGCGACAAACAATCAGGAACTCCTCGCCACCCCAGCGGATCAAAGAATCCGATTTTCTGACAATTCCACCGAGCCGTTGAGCAACCTGCACTAGTACTTGGTCGCCGGCTGGATGGCCGTAGGCATCGTTGATTTCTTTGAAGTGATCCAAATCGATCAGGTAAAAGATGAGGTCGCGGTGATCCGGTAGAAATCCGTCGACACAGTCTCGATAGGCGCGCAGTACCTGGCTCGCATCGGTCGAGATAGTCGTCTGGAAAAAACGTCGGTTGCGGATTCCGGTGAGCGAGTCCTGCAGGGAAGCCTCTTTAAGTTCTTCGTTTGCTCTCGCCAGTTGAGCACTGCGAGCGGCAAGCATATGTGCTCCGTGCATCTGGCGATATTGGCTCAAGGCCAAACGGGCTGCGTAGCAGCCAGCTGAGAGGATTATTGTTGAGTAGCTAACAAGCGGCCATTCCCGAGCCAAGCGGGCGGCCATCACAACAACCACGATTGGCACCGTAGTGTAAATCAGATTATTTACTGCCACATGCGTCAACGTCGAAGCTCTTACAATTGGCGGGTCGAGTGTAGCGGGGTTGTGCCAAAGCGTTGAGAAGAATGCCGCCAGAAGAAATGGCAATGTCCAGGCAAGGTCCCCCCAGGTTCCGGTCGGAATGCCCCTCAATATCTGCCAGTAGTCCGCGACTCCTGCACAAATCGCATAGAAAACCAAGCAGACCGCGAATGCCTTGTAGGTGGTCTCAAGCTGAGTCGACCGCATAGTGCGAACCCGAATCAGCGACAGAATTACAAGAATGATGTTTTCCGAAGTCAAACTATAAGTCGCGTACAACAATGCGCCACGAGGGGCCATTTGCAGGCAGGGTACGTAGAAAAGATCGAAGTAAAGAAAACAGACGACAATAGCGACTTGAAAGAAATCAAGCAGCTTCTCGCTATTCAGCCTAGGTGAATCTTTCTCCTCATCGAGAAAAAGTGCCATCGCATAAAAACCGCCAGGGATGTCAAAAAAAATGATTGATGCCGTGGGAGCGGGAATTCGCAGGTAATCTTCGTAGTAGGTCCACCCAAGATTGGCGAATCCCCATGATGCTAGGCCCGCCGCTATCAGGAACCAGAATGGTTTAAATAAACCTCGGGCTCGGCGAAATGCCAGATAGCAGGCGCCCGCAGCCACCCAACTGGCGATGATCTCGATTGAATTTGCAAGAACGGATCCTGCAGGGCTCGTCCCAAGTACCAAAATGCCTGTAACCTGAAGAACAACAATTCCGACGGTAAGAATCGCAACTTTGCGAACCATGTTTAAGCCTTCGAGCGACGCTCCAGCAAAATCGTTCTGACCACCTCGAAAACCTGGATGCAAGCGTTCTTAATATGCTGGACAAAGAACCTACACGAAATTCTAGTCTCCTTATTATTTCCACCGGGATGACGAAAGTAATGAGCTCATCGCTCATCGGCCGCCGCCAAGCCGCACGCATAAACAATTCACCCGGACGTCAGAGACGGTCAACCGACCACCGCAATGTAACAACATTTTCAGGAAATTTGAGGAATCGAGAGGCAGCCAGAAGAACACACGGTAGTCGCGGGGGGCAGATTTTCAACGCTCATTGATACTACGAAGTCAAGTCCGCATTCGCCGATCTTTCGGTTTGCAATCGCTTAATTGTCACGCCCTCCCGCCCGCTGGCGTCAGCCGAGCGGTTTTTGATGGCGTCGTGGTGGACTTCGGGAAAGTCGAGGTGAGCCGAGACGGTGCATCAGTCGAGTTGACGGCACATGAGTTCAAGACTCTGCAGTTCTTTGTTCAAAACCCCGATCGCGTCATCACGCGCGCAGAGTTGGTGAAACACGCTTGTGGTTATGGAGATGGGTCTACTGGCAGCCGCAGCATCGACAATCACATTATGGAACTGCGCCACAAGTTGGAGAAGAATCCAGGCTGTCCAACCCACTTCCGAACAGTGCTTCGTCTGGGGTATAAGTTCACCTTCAAAGTCTTCGAACGAATGCAACTTCTGGAAGGAGCTCTGGAGTATTTCGGTACTGTCTTAAACACTTTTAAGACAGTACCAGTATTCCCCTTCGGCTTCACAGCCACACGAGTTGAACGCACTTTAGTTAGTTCTTCGATTTGTTCCTGGGAGATTTCTTATCCAGCGTAGTCAGCAACAAATGGGCGGACGGAGGCGCCGCCACCACGCCTTTAAACACAATGTCTTTGGCGCTCACATCTTTCCCATACAGGTTCTTATTGGCATCATTGTCCGGACGTAGGGTCGATCCCGCGAGAGAGATTCCGGCAAACAGACCCCGAGCGCGAGAATATGAGAGGATCTCGGCCCGCAGGGTTACGTCGGTTTCGGCGGAAGCGTTCCGTCCCACGGGACCCGCCGCTGCCGAGGCATCACCGCCGATCTTTACCTTACTGGTGAGAATGTTATTGGCAGATCGAGGGCTCATCAGCAACAAAACGAAGTCGGTCGCCTGGCCGCCCAACTGCAAACCAAAGCTGCCACCTTCGAGAGCCATCATGGTGGGAGCACCCCAAAGACCTCGGAAAGTCCTGCCGCGACGGCAGGTCATCACCCCCCTGCCGTAGCTTCCGCCAATTCCGATGGCAAACTTGAGTACGGAAGGTAAAACGACAACACAATCCGCTTTGTCGATTACACTTTGCGGAATGTCATCGGGAATGTTCAGAATCTCTTCCATAACCTTGCCGGCATTCTCAACACGATCCTGTTCTTTATCTTGCCCAAAGGTGGGCAACGCACTCAGAGCAAGCAAAACCACTCCCAACCAAACTTTCCTCATGTGATCCACCTCCATAAATATTTGAAACGAGCGCCGTCGCGAATCTGAGCTATGTTACTCGTAAGATTGACTTGATGAAGTACATGATCTCGCGTACCGGTGGAAAACGGATCGAGCCAACTTTACGCCAAACCGGTCCCGACTTCCATCAATCTTGGGATTGTTGACGAAAACGAAAACAGGCGATAGCGCTCAGAATGCGTGTACTCAACCCCGAAGGAGTAAGGCCTAGGACGCTCAGTCGCCCTTCGCTGTCAAGTACCCAATTTGCAGCAGCCTGAGGTAGGCCTCGTGAACCAGGGCCGTGCTCTGCAGCGTGTGATCCGGCCTTTCGGACTGCAGGTGATAGTGAGCGAGACGCCGCAGCTCTTTATAGACGAGCGGCACTAGAGCGCCGAGGGCTCTTTCGTCGCCCTGCTTCCAGTGCTGCAAAAGCTCTGTGACGTGACTGGACTGAGGTTCGACTCCGGGCATGCTACTGAGTGCCCCTTCCCCAAGGAGGTTAAGAGCATATTCCCGCCCTTGCCGGTAGTCAATCGCCGTTGAGTTCCGGGTAGTGGGGTCATAGGGTGGACCCCACTACCTGAGTTCCGCATTTTAACTTGAATAATTTTTTCGCGACGGATGGGGCGTTTCCCTCGGGCTTTCCGCCTTCTGATGTGAGGACGGGATTCGGCAGATCAAAAGTGCGCCGGACCCAAGAAAATAACCGAGGAGAATCAAAATGAACACTTCAAAGGAGAATCAAATGAAAACCACTTCGAAAGTGATCGAGAGCGTAGTATTCGCGGCAATATTGACCTGCCTCATCGCGCATGATAACGAACCCGGGTATGCTATCGACAGTCTGGCGAAGATTGCCTTCACTCTCGCGCAGGGCTTCTTCCGCGCGCTTCCGGTCCTCAATATCGGTGATTAAGCAATACCACCGGATTACGCGGCCGTCCGTGTCATAGAACGGGAGATGGCGAGAGTGCGCCCAACGGTAGACGCCATCAGCCCGGAGGAGTCTGAGTTCCTGGTCGAGTATCTGTCCAGTCTCGACGGAGTGGATCCATTGGGCCACGATGCGCAACCTGTCCTCCGGGTGCACGCGCGATGACCAGTCCTTCAATTCATCCAACGTTTTGCCGAAGAACTCCGTCACGCGCTGGTTCACGAATTCGAGCTCTCCAGCGTTGGTACAGGTGAAAGCCAAGCCCGGGATATTGTCGATGGTCAGACGAAACTTCAGTTCGTTGGCGCGGGCGTTTTCCTCAGCTTGCTTCAAGTCCTCAATGTCAGTGAGGACCATATACCACCGCATGACTTGGCCATCGGTGCCGTGATGAGGAAGGCCTCGACAATGCAGCCAACGGTTCGCGCCGTCCACCCGGAGCATTCGACATTCGAAATCAAGATTCTGCCCAGTCTCAATTGCTCGACGGTAAAGGGCCGCTACTCGCGCACTGTCTTCGGCGTGCACATACTGAGGCCAATCTGGCAGCTCTTCAAAAGCCTTCCCAAGAAACTCTGAAGCTTGCCGATTTGCAAACTCGAACTCGCCCGCTGCGGTCATGGTGAGAACCATGATGGGAATACTTTCAAGTACACTGGCGCGCAGTGCCTCCTCGGCGGTCAGGGTACCGACAATGGCGCGGATACTGTTGGCTGTCATACGGGTATTGAGCGTCTCCTCCGCTTGGCGCTCCTTGCTTCGACTAACGCCACGACCGATAAGGCCGCTCCATGAAAGGTGGGAAGGTGCGGTCCCGCGACGAAGGAAATGAGGGCGCCAGCGGAAAGTGCGATAGGCCCGATGCCCGTCCTGCCCCGCCGAACAAGGTACTGGCCAGAACGGCCAGAACGAACCAAACTGATGGTTCGCCGAACGCCAGTGAAAATGCGAGCGCAGCGCAAAAGGAAATCGATGCCAGTCCGTAACGTCGAGATCTGGACATTCCCTTCATCTGTGACTCGTTCCCCGCGCCTCAGGATCCGAATGACTGCCTCGTCACCCATCCGAGCTTCAGCTTTCTCGTACCACGTGAACCATTGATTATGCCTCACTGGCTGGAGACTCACACCTAAAAGACTATTTAGAGCGACTTAATCAACCCCACACCTCAGGAATGCCGACCCGTAGAGGAGCCTGACATATCGTACGAAATAGTTCATCCTGATTCAGCTTTAGGATGATTGCGTTGTTGATGTCCAGAAGTGAACGGGAGCGCTCCGCGCTTTGCCTGATCTGCGCTCCCAGCACGTTGATGTGATGGTAGGAACGCAGGTTCTCGACGGCCAAGGCAAGCTGGCCCGCGACCTTAGTCAGGAAATCGGCGTCCATTTCGGAATAGCTGTTGATTTGGAGGTTGGAGACGCAATATGCCCCGATGCTTCTGCCATCGAGGTCGCTCCGCGGCGGCCATGGCGAGAATCCGATTGGAGTTTCACAGATTGAGCTCATGGCTGGATCGTACTGGTGATCGGCTTCGTGGTTTCGTTCATCGTTGCGTACGCATCTGTCGCGTGGTTCATGGGTTATGTGCGGAAGCATGGCTTTGTCCCGTTCGCCGGACCGCGCTCGAACAGATCTCGGAAAACGTCTAGAGAATCGATCGCACGACGCCCCCGTCGGCCCGTAGCGCCGCGCCATTGGTCGCTGAGGACAAAGGACTGCAGACGAAGACCACCAGTGCCGCGACTTCCTCTGGTCTTGCGAAACGCTTTAGCAGAGATGTGGGACGCACGCTGCGAAACATCTCCCTTTCCGCCGTCGCCATGTCTGTCTTCTGGTCTTCAGCCAATCGACGGACAAAGTCGCTCACACCTTCTGATGCTGTGGGCCCTGCCAGCACCGTGTTCACGGTTACTTTCGTGCCCTCCGTCATCTCCGCCAGTCCGCGCGAGATGGCGAGCTGTGCGGTCTTTGTCATCCCATAGTGGATCATCTCAGTGGGGATCTGAACCGCGCTCTCACTGGAGATAAACACAATGCGCCCCCAATTGTCCTCTTTCATGCCAGGAAGGTAGTGCCGGCTTAGACGGACGCCACTCAATACATTTACCTCGAAAAAGCGCTGCCAATCGTCGTCACTAATCTGCTCGAACGGCTTCGGCTCGTAGATTCCTAAGTTGTTGACCACAATGTCGAGTTGAGGAAAGCGCTCGATTACCGAGCGAGTGCCGTCGGCGGTCCCAAGATCGGCCACGACCCCTTGCACTTTGCCTTGCGCACAAGAATTCTGGATCTTCGTTACTGCAGCCTCCACTCTCTTGTCGGTTCGTCCATTGACTATGACCGACGCGCCTTCATTGGCTAATCCCTGCGCGATTGCAAAACCGATGCCAGCTGTGCTTCCCGTAACCAGTGCAGTCTTTCCGTTTAGTTGTAAGTTCATAAAGATTCGATCCTCTCTTTGCGGACAATCGCGCTTGACTTCGTCTTCATTGGCGGCTAGATGTTTCGAAAGGCCTTTATGAGCGGTGAGATATCCCAATAAGCTCGGTAGTGTGTGATCTTTCCGTCTTCAATTCGAATGTTTTCCGCTACGTAGACGTCGTACTCGTTGTTATTGGCTAGGCACTGGCCGTGTTCGTGCACAATGCCGACTGCTTCGGAACCATCCACGATCAACCGCAGCAGCCTGAACGAGAGCAAGCGCGCATACTTTGCCCAGACCTCGATACTCTTCATAGCCGCCGGCACACCGTGGTAGGTCCCCAGCCACGGCGCCAGATCGCTGACGCTGGGCGTCGATGGAATGTTTTCCCAGACAACGTTCTCATCCAACAAGACCTGAGCGTCCTGTATCCTGCCCTGCTCCAGGCTTGAGAAATAGGTTGCGGCAACCTGCCGTGGCGAGAGCGGCGTTTCTTTTCCAGGTTTCTTCGCGATAGTCACATTCGTCATTTTGAGTCTCCTTTTCTGCTTTCATGCGGCGAGAGGTAACGCCGCAGTTTGGGGTTTCGTCGCGCAAATCATCTTCTTGTTCATAAACTCCTGGATGCCTAGGCTGGAAAGTTCCTTGCCATATCCCGATAGCTTGATTCCGCCGAACGGCAGCTCTGGAGAGCTGATAAAGGGATAATTGACAAAAACCATGCCGGTCTCGATGCGGCTGGCAACTCGCTTGCCGTGTTCGATGTCGGATGTGTACACCGATCCGCCCAGGCCAAAGGGAGAGTTATTGGCTATGGCAATCGCTTCCTCTTCATCTCGTGCCGGGAAGAAAAGAGCGACAGGGCCAAAGAACTCCTGGCGGAAGGTGGGGTTATTCGGCGCGACATCGGTAAGGATCGTCGGCTGCATAAACGCGCCTTGATGGCCGATACGATCCCCTCCTGCGAACACTCGCGCGCCGTGAGCAACAGCTTCGCGGACCTGCTTGAGCAAGAGTTGCAGCGCTGTTTCAGAGGACAATGGGCCCAGCGTAGTGCTCTCATCCAGTGGATCACCGGGCTTCAGTTGCGCCAAGGCGTCCCGAAATCCATTGAGGAACTGTTCGGCCCGCGACCCCACAACGATGAAGCGCTTCGCACCAATACAGGTTTGCCCCGCATTGCCCATGCGGCCCAGAACTGCCATCTTCACAGCGAACTCAAGATCACAATCCTCCAGCACGATGAACGCATCGCTTCCACCCAGTTCCATTGTCGATCTTTTCAGATTCTTGCCGGCGCGAGAGGCTAGCGATTCACCCGCCTGTATCGATCCGGTTAGAGCAACGCCTTTTGTACGAGGATCATCCAGCAACCTCCCGACCTGCTCGCTTGAAACAAAGAGATTCGTGTAGGCGCCGCTGGGTGCTCCGGCATCAGTGAAGAGTTGCTGAAAAGCGAGAGCGCATTGCGGGACGCTGGAGGAGTGCTTTACCAGAAGGACGTTGCCGGCCATCAAGTTCGGAGCGGCAAAGCGCGCTAGCTGGTAGTAGGGAAAGTTCCACGGTTGAACGCCGACCAGAACCCCCAGTGGAGAAGATTCCAGGTGCGCGTCACCCATTGCGGTTGCGATGTTCTGCGGCGCAAGAAACTCCTCCGCACGATCGGCAAAATATTGGAGAATTGCCGCGCTCATCGCCACTTCGTCGCGACCTTCCGAGATCCTCTTCCCCATTTCAATGGCTGCAAGACGAGCCAGACTCTCCTTCCGTTCCAACATCAGGGACGCGGCCCGTCCCACGACTTTGGCACGGTCCCGAAAAGTTGTCTTAGACCATACGTTTTGAAAGGTGTTCTCAGCTCTTGCGAGCGCGCTTTCCATCTGCGCGTCGGTATGCTGGTTGAACGTTTTCAGTAACTCGCCGTTGAACGGATTAATGCTTTGATATGCCATGATGTTCTCCTTTTTCTTTGCTTGCGTTTGTCCCTGATGTTTTCGATAAGTTTTGTTTTCACGTCACCATCCCAATCCGAACCTGTTCCGCCGTTCCGCCGCTTGCACACTCACTCGAATCAATCGCACGAGTCTCGGCCTCACCGGAGACTCTCGAAATATTCGGCAAGAGAAGGCGCTTTAGGAGACCAGCCGAGCCGCCGCGCGTTGACCGCACTAACCAAGCTGTTGGAGGCCACGCCGTAACGGCCGGCATCGCCGGCCTGCCGTACCACATCCTCTACACTTAGGCTGACTGTCTTGCCGCCGAGCCCGAGCGAGCGGCTGATCATCTCTGCTATTTCCTTGAAGGATGCGTGTCCGTTTTCAGCGAAGAAGAATGAGCCTCCCGGAGCCTTGTCCAGAGCGAGCAGGTACAGGTCCGCGAGGTCGTCGATGTACACGTTGGAGTAATGATTGAGCCCTTTTCCAAAATAGACGCCCGCGCCGACCTGCTTCGAAAGTGCAATGAGTTTCGGGAGTTGATCGCTGTTCGGCTGCAGCCCCCGCCCCTTTCCGTAGATCATGGTGGGGCAGATCACAATTGAGCGAATCCCTTTATCGATAGCTGCCTCGCGAACCAAGCGGTTCATGGCCACGCGCGGCCGACGGAAAGGGACTGGCTCGAAGTAGGTATCCTCGGTGTAGACAACAGAACCTGCATACCCGCCATCTGCGGAATCGACAACAATGCCCGAACCGGTTGTGCAGATCAGTGTCTTCCCGCTGCGTTCGAGTGCTCCGATCAGGATCACAACTGACCCGGCGTGATCGGCGCTGGCTGCGTGGATTACCGCATCCGTCTCCTGTGCGGTCTTCGTGATGATTTCCGAATCATCGAGATTCCCTAGAACCGACTCAATTCCTCGATCCTTCAGCAGTGGGATACTTTCTGCAGACCTGACCAGCCCAACGACCTGATGACCGGACGCGATAAGACGTTCCGCGACCGAACCACCGATGTAGCCAGTTGCTCCGGTTACGAATATCTTCATAATTCATCTCCTTTGTGCTTGTGTTGGGACGCAACTGACGACATTCCAAGAGCCGGTTCTACGCCCTGCGGTCATTGCGCCTCCTGTTTTCTTGACGCCGGTGCATTTTTTACTTGACACAATATTATAGATTATCGATAATCGATAACGATTCAGCAAAAAAGAAAGAAATGAAAACTTCCTCGCTGTTAATTCGCGAAAGCACCTCCGCAAAACTGAGGACCCTGATCCTTCAAAGGATCATTGATGGACACTACCCACCCGGACATCGACTGAAAGAGATGGAGCTGGCGCACGAATTTGATACAAGCCAGGCACCAGTGCGGGAAGCATTGCGTGAACTTGAAGCCACCGGCGTCATCGAGAGTGAACCTCATCGAGGAAGCCGCGTCCGCACCGTCTCGGAGCGAGAACTAGGCGAAGCCTACCAAGTGCGCGCTGTCCTGGAACAACTCGCTGGAGAGCTGGCAGCTGGACAGTTCAGCGGAAGAGAGGCCCTCCTGCAACGACAGGCAGATAAGGTCAGGAGGGCATACGAACATGGAAATATGGAGGAATATGCACGTCACGATTTGGAGTTTCACCGCATGATTGTTGTGGCCGCCTGCAACCAAGTGCTTTTAGAAAACTGGGACGCACTTCACTTCGACATTCGTACGCGACTCTTCCTGGGTCACTCTAGAGTGAGCCTTCGATCCACCCTGGACCTTCATGACGAAATCGTGAAGGCGCTCATTGACGGAAAGCGCAAGGTGGCGGGGCGGCTCTTGCGGATGCACTCTGAGGCATTTTGCTCACGTGGGAATGAAGAACAACAGGGCGTTTCTGATGCGTAGCTGATTTGAACAACTCGCTATGCCTTGGGAACCGCATCCGCAGAAAGCCGCGGAGCCGGATAGCAAGACCCCAGAGAAGACTCAAGCAACATTCGTCACTTTGCGATCAACTGCGTATCGCAACGAGAACCGGAGGAACCATGGACACCACGGTCAACATTGAGTTCGGAACGGAAACAACTCCCGGTAGCGGCCAACACTGCACTCCCGAACAGGCGAGCGAGTTGTTGGAAGGGCTTCGTACCGCATATCAGTCGCTTCTGCCGTCTGAACGGATTGTGGTCCGAGACATCGTCGCTCAATCGGCACAAATGCAATTTACACAGGAAATGAATGCAAGAAACCGAAAGTCGCAGGGTCGTGTGCCGGAAGTCGATGACGTCCGGCGGACCGCGTCGAGCAACCGAGAAAACATCAATGAGAACGCGAGATCTCAGCTGTCAGCTAAATATCTCCCGTGATGAATTGTTAGGTTTTATGCGTAGAGCGCCAGGCTGCTGCTGTTCGCACGCTCCTGAGATTCCTCCGACTCGGCGTCCTTGCCCTTGAGGTAGGCTAGCGTGACATCGAGCGACTCGTGCCCCAGACGGATTCTGATGGTGTTCACGGAAACACCTTCTTCGTGCAGAGTGTCGGCATAGGTCTTGCGGAAACGGTGAAGCTCGGCGCCCTCGATGCCAGCCTTTAAAACAGAAGAATTGCGCACCTTCGGGTCACTGCTTTCCTGTCGGCGAAAGGGCGGTTTCAATGCAGCGCAAGGCGATTGCAGCGACACTCCGCAACTCTGCCCTTGTTGCCCCGTTGGCGGCTTGAACGCCAAGGCCTGCTATTACCGAAGACAGGTAACGGGCAAAGTCCGCGGGTTGGATTTCTGCAGGTAGTTCGCCAACCACTCCACGTAACTTCCGGATAGCCGACCACTCGGAAATTAACTCGAATGAAGATAAAATCCTGGAGGATAGCGAAGACCTTCCTGCAGGTTAGCGAACCTAATGAATCCCCTGTGGTTCGCCAAAACGTTGCGTGCTACATTGCAACGACTTCATCTGCTTGGCGTGGCGTCTTCGGCCTGGGATAGCAGAGTAATCAGGGGTCGGCGCGAGTTGCTCCCCAGAGAACGTGGACCGGACAAAGGCTGTACCTCGGCTCTGATAAAAGAGAACCAGCTTGGT
>Ga0074045_10003425_pt1 | contig 14276 bp, 16 predicted proteins | sample BogForMeECP23OM2_FD_94442 | JGI IMG/M metagenome (GOLD analysis project Ga0074045, IMG submission 94442) | Bog forest soil microbial communities from Calvert Island, British Columbia, Canada - Bog Forest MetaG ECP23OM2 | ecosystem: Environmental > Terrestrial > Soil > Wetlands ... | reverse complement strand
CTCAGTTCTCAGTTCTCAGTTCTCAGTTCTCAGTTCTCAGTTCTCAGTTCTCAGTTCTCAGTTCTCAGTTCTCAGTTCTCAGTTCTCAGTTCTCAGTTCTCAGAAAGGCTGACACATCTACATGGCAACGCGTCAAGTGCCATGTTTTGGAATGCTTAGAGGAAACGAAGTCAAAAGCGATTGGTTTTACTGAGAACTGAGAACTGAGAACTGGGAACTGAGAACTGTCTTTCTTCATCCGAACATGTCTTTCATCTTGCCCAGCAGCGAGCGCATCAGCGGCTGGTTATCGACTTTTGTGGTCGTCTCCAGCTCCTGGAGCAGCTCTTTTTGGCGTTTGTTCAGCTTGGCCGGAATTTGCACTCGCACTTCTACATAAAGATCGCCTTTGCCGTGTCCGTTGAGCACGGTCACGCCTCTGTTACGGATGCGAAAGGTCGTGCCGGGCTGAGTGCCGTCAGGAATTTTGAGGGTGTGCTCGCCTTCGAGGGTGGGCACCTGAATCTCCGCGCCCATGGCGGCTTGCGTCACTGAGAGCGGAACGACGCAGTGCAGATCGTTGCCCTCGCGCACGAAGAATGGATGCTCCTTCACGTGCAGCACGACATACAAATCGCCAGCAGGGCCTCCAGCGGGACCAACTTCGCCTCCTCCGGCGAAGCGGATGCGCGTGCCGTCTTCCACCCCCGCGGGAATCTTCGCATCCACCGAACGCTGCCGCAGAACGCGGCCTTCCCCTTTGCACTTGGAGCAGGGATCGGTGATCACGCTGCCCGTTCCCTGGCAGGTGGGGCAAGTGCGCGCGATGCTGAAAAATCCCTGTTGGTAACGCACCTGGCCGCGCCCCGCGCAGGAGCGGCAGGTGGTGGGGCCTTTGCCCGGAGCAGCCCCAGAGCCGCGGCATTCCTCGCAAGCTTCGTGACGGCGCACCAGGACTCGGGTCTCAGTGCCGAAGGCAGCCTCTTCGAATTCAATGGTTAAATCTTCGCGCAAATCGGCGCCACGCTGCACCCGGCTGCGGCGGCGGCCGCCGCCTCCGAAGGCATCGCCGAAGCCGAAGAACTCGCCGAAGATGTCCCCGAGATCCTGGAAGGCGGAGGCGTCGAAACCGACGCCTCCCGCGCCGCCAGCGCCGCCAACTCCGGCGTGGCCGTAGCGGTCGTAGAGAGAGCGCTTTTCCGAGTCGGCCAGGATCGCGTAAGCCTCCGTGACCTCCTTGAACTTTTCTTCCGCGTCCGGATTGTTGGGATTGCGGTCGGGATGCCATTGCATGGCCAGCTTGCGATAAGCGCTCTTCAGCTCAACTTCGGTGACGGTGCGGCTTACGCCGAGCACTTCGTAGTAGTCGCGTTTTGCGTTCGTGGTCAGAATAGAAACCTCACATCCATTAAGAAAAATAGAAGCTGGCTGGACTTACTTGCCGGGATTCCTCGCTACCTTCACCATCGCAGGCCGCAACAATCGGTCTTTGAATTTATATCCGCGCTGCAACTCTTCCACGATTTGATGATCCGGAGCCTCGGTGGTATCAACCATCTCGATAGCCTCATGAAAGCGCGGATCAAACGGTTCGCCCTTCGATGCAATGGGATGCACCGAGAGTTTCGCCAGCGCAGCCTGCAGTTGCTTGTAAATCAAGTCGACTCCGTTGCGGAACTCTGCCGCATCCGATTTCACCTGCAAGGCGCGTTCCAGGCTGTCAAACACGGGCAACAGAGACTTGATCGCGTCGAGCGCTGCGTAGTCGCGGGACTCCTGCTGTTCCTTCACCGTGCGCCGGCGCGCGTTTTCGAACTCCGCCTGCGCCCGAGCCAGCCGGTCGAGGAGCGAATCGCGTTCCTCCTTCAGCTTTTGCAACTCTGTTTCTGAGCTATACCCCGGATCGCCTGCAGCTGACCCCATATTGTTCTCCGCTTTATCATCGGCTGCCGGCAACTCATGCTCCAGATCCAAAGCAGTGCTCTCGGCCTCTGATCTTCCATCCGTCCTTCCGTTCGCTTTCCTCATAAAACAACTGTGATTACTCCGATTCGTTTAGGATTTTGTCAAACAGACGCGCAATGTAGGAAACCGCCGTCATCGTGTGCTGGTAATCCATGCGGGTGGGACCGATCACTGCGAGCGACCCGACCATGTCGCTTCCCGAGCGCGCCGGCGCTCCGATCAACACAAAATTCTGCATGGAAGGCAGCCGGTCATCGAGGCCGATGACCACCCGCACAGCTTCCTGCTTCACGTCGAGATAGGCCCCTAGAAGCTGCGCAACTTTTTCCTTTTCCTCCAGCGTCTTCAGCATCTCCTGCAAACGCTGCCGATCCTCTTCCCCGGTCAGCAGGTTGGCCGCGCCTTCCACGAACACCACCTGTGCGCCGGCTTCCGAGGCCAGAGCGCCTTGCTTGTAGAGTTGCTCAATCGAGTTCATCAGCCGGTCGTACTCGCTGCGCTCCTGCTCAATCCGTCGCGCGAGTTCGGCGCGCGTCGATTCCATGGTCCAGCCGCGAAAGTTCTCATTGATATAACGAGCGGCGAGATCGAGTTCAGCCTGGGGCAGATCGAGACGCAACACCCGATCGCGCACCAATCCCGACCGCGTCACCAGCACCGCCAGCACCTTCTGATCGCCGAGGCGTGAAAAATAAACGTGCTCTAATGCGTTTCTCGCGCCGCTGGTAGCCACGGTGACACCAACGTTCCGCGAAATCAGGGAAAGGACATGCGAGGTCCGCTCCATGAACTCCTGCACGTCGCTGATGCCCGCTAGCGAGTCGGAAATCATGCTGGCTTCCTGTGGCGCCAATTGCGCGGTGCCGGAGATTTGTTCGACGTAATACCGATAGGCCTCAGGAGTGGGCACGCGTCCCGAAGAGGAATAGGGCTGCTCGAGAAATCCGGCGTCGGAAAGATCGGCCATCACGTTTCGAATGGTCGCCGGACTCAAGCCTTCGCGGTTCGACCGCGAGAGTGTGCGCGAACCCACGGGCTCACCCGTGGAAATGAAAGTTTCCACAATCGCGGTGAGAACTTCGCGCTCGCGCTTGCCGATATTGGGGTCCGATGGCATGGATTACGAGACTAGTTTATCTTTATTTGTCTTTAGTTTCGAACTTGAGAGTTCGAACCTGAGGCCGTACTCGCCGGGGGAAGAGACCACGATCTTACTCATCCATTCACTATATTAGATGCAAAAGCGTAGATTTTGGACGAAAGTTGCGCTTCTGGCGATTCCAGGAAGCGGATCTGGGCCAGTCAAGATTAGCGTGGAAAGTTCTTAGTCGCAGCGAATCGCCAAAAACTCCGTGGAGGATGCAAGGAACTGGCAATTAAACCGCACGTCGCAGTGGTTGGAGCCGGCGCTTTCGGTGGCTGGACGGCACTTCGTCTTCTCGAGGGCGGCGCTCGGGTTACACTGCTTGACGCGTGGGGACCGGGCAACTCGCGCGCCTCTTCTGGTGGGGAAACCCGCATTATGCGCGGCACCTACGGGCCCGACCAGCCTTATTCCGAGTTGGCCGCGCGCTCTCTCAGACTGTGGTTGAAATATGAGCGACGCTGGAAACGGCGTTTCTTGCATCGCACTGGCGTTCTGTGGATGGTGAGCAGCCGCGATGACGCTTACGAGCGCGGTTCTCTTGCCATGCTTCGCCAGGCTGGGATCAAGTTTCAGGAACTTTCGACGCAGGAGATGAAGAGGCGCTGGCTGCAGGTTAACTTCTCCGATGTACGGTGGGGAATCTTTGAGCCTGAATGTGGGTATCTTGACGCGCGCCTTAGCTGCCAGGCTGTGGTCGATGCGTTCGTCGCTGGGGGTGGAAAATACCTGCAGCTTGCGGTCGCGGCTGATGATTTAGAGAGTGGGGCTCTTCGGAGCCTGAAGCTCTCCGACGGTTCCCGGATTAAGGCCGATGGCTATGTTTTCGCCTGCGGGCCGTGGCTGGGGAAAATGTTTCCCGAGACTCTCGGCAAACTTATCCGCCCCACGAAGCAGGATATTTTTTTCTTCGGGCCGCCCGCTGGAGATTTCCGCTTTACCGACGCGCATCTGCCGGTGTGGGGCGATCATCTCTCGATCGATCATGGCAACCGTTTTTTTTATGGCATTCCGGGCAGCGATCGACGCGGCTTTAAAGTTGCCGACGACACGCGCGGCGCTTCTTTCGATCCGACCAAAGGGGAGCGAGTCGTAAGTCAGACGACGCTGAAGCGGGTTCGCGAATATCTTGCCTTCCGCTTTCCTGGGATGAAAGATGCTCCCCTGATCGAAACCCGCGTCTGCCAGTATGAGCAGACTCCCGATAGCAACTTTATCCAGGATCGACATCCGCGAATGAATAATGTGTGGCTGCTCGGGGGCGGCTCGGGCCACGGCTTCAAGCATGGGCCCGGACTGGGAGAGATTATGGCGGAGCTGATTATCAAAGACGGCGATGCGGATCCGCGCTGGAGACTGTCCCGGTTCTCAAAGCGACAACTAAAGTGATCCCCAAGATTCAGAGAGCCTTAGCCTGTGTGCCCCTGCGCCCCTGTGTTAAAGAATTCGGTTACTGAATCTGAATCACGCTGGCCGACTCGCCAGCCTTGATCTCATCTACGCGAGCTACCACCTTCCGGGCGAAAGAAAAGATCGACTTGGCATGCGGCGAATTCTCTCCCTCGAGCACGACCGGCTTACCGCCGTCGCCGGATTTGCGCACTTCGGGATCGAGTTCGATGTTCCCTAGAAACGACACGCCGAAATGTTTCGCCATATTTTCCGCACCGCCACGGGAGAAGATATCGATCTCGTGATTGCAATGCGGGCAGGTGAAGAAGCTCATGTTCTCGACTACTCCGACGAGTTCCACCTTCATCTGCCGAAACATTTCGATAGCTTTGCGCGCATCCTGCAAAGAAACGTCGGACGGAGTGGAAACCACGACCGCGCCTGTGAGCGGGACATTCTGCACCAGCGACAGCGCGATATCGCCCGTCCCCGGCGGCAGGTCGACGATCATGTAGTCGAGTTGACCCCACTCGACCATGCCGAGAAACTGCTTCACGATCTGGTGCAGCATCGGACCACGCCAGATCACCGGCTTGTCGCCGGGATTGAGAAACCCGACGGAAATAACTTTCAGCCCAAAGGCCTGCAGCGGCTCGATGCGGTTTTCCCCGGCCATCTTCGGCTGGCCGCTCACGCCGAGCATCAGCGGCACGTTCGGTCCGTAGACATCGGCGTCGAGCAGGCCGACCTTGTATCCCATCTTGGCCATGGCGACCGCCAGATTCACGGAAAGCGTGGTCTTGCCCACGCCGCCTTTGCCTGAACCCACGGCGATAATGGCATCCACTCCCGGCAGCGGCTGCGGCCCCGGCGCGGCCTGTCCGGGCGGAATCGGCATATGTGCATTCAAGGGATCACACTCCAGATATGAGTTGGCGAGGATGAAACCGAGCTCCTTCGATTATACAGGCGGAGGGTGTGGCGGCTTCAACAAGGGTTCCGCCGGCCTGCAAAACTAGACCTGCAGCACCACAAGAAATGATTGACGCCGGTCACTGCGATGAAACGGAGACGGCGGCTTTTTCACTAATACAGCGGGAGGAAAAAATTATGTCACAGGAAACAGATCAGCGGAGGATGAAGGTTCGCTCCAACTTGGAGGTTCCGAAACAGCTGCCTGCAGCAAAAGAGTGCCATGATTGCAAGGCCTTCAGCGCGTTTCAGTACTGGAGGGAGCAAGCGCTGACTCCATCATTTAATTGGGAGATCGATTTTTCCGGTCTGATCAACATTCCCGCCGGCAAGCGAGCCGTAATCGAGTTAGTGACTGCAACGATCGAGGTGCCGGGGACCGAATCGGCCCGATTGAGGCTTTACACCAGCCTGGGGAGTGCGCCGTCGAATTTGGATCTGACGATGGAAAAGCAGAGCGCGGCAGGTGCGGCGAATGCGCAATTCATGGCGACGCATTCTTTGCGAGTTTATTCTGACCAGCTGGTTGCGTTTAACGTAAACCGCGATAATGCGGCGACGGCGGGTTCAGCTTTCATCTGCATCTCGGGATACCTGGCTGATAGTTAATCGCTGGAAAGAAAACTTACTTCGCTTTCTTCCGCCTTTCCAGATGGACGCGTCGCATCTCGCGGCGCTTGCCCGCATCGTCGTAACGCCGCCTCTGCTCTTCCGTCTCCGGAATCACCGCCGGAATTCTTAAATGGTTTCCTTTGGCATCCACCGCGACGAATGTGAGGTAAGCCGAGGCTACGTGCTTCGCAGTATCGGCAATGTAATTTTCCACGAAGACCTTCACGCCGACTTCCGCCGAGGTTTGAAAAACCCGGTTCACTGACGAGCGCAGAATCACCAGATCCCCCACGCGCACCGGCACCAGAAAATCGATGTGATCGACCGACGCGGTCACCGCGTAGCTGCGGGCGTGACGGTGAACCGCCATCGCACCCGCCAGATCGATCCAGTGCATCAGCCGTCCGCCGAGCAGCGCTCCCAGCGGGTTGGCATCGTTGGGCAAAACCAGTTCGGCCATCTCGGATTGCGAATCCCGCACCGGACGCGGTGTCAGCATATCTTCGGTCATAATTTCACACCCATAAATTCTACGCTCTCATAACTCCTAGGCTCTTGGTTCAGTTGTCCCCTTCGATTCGCTCGCGAGTTTTCTGATCAACTGGCGGCGAGCCGCTCTACGCTCTGCTGCTTTTTCCTTTCCAGATACGACGCCAGAAAGCACTCCGCCATGCGCTGGACGCGAGGGTCGGAATGCGATTTCTCCCAGCGACCCCGCCTAGCATCGAATTCCAACATGCCATGCTCCGCGGGACGATGCTCGCGCTCGCAAACGTAGCGAATCAAGATGCGTCGGCTATTCGCATCCGAGGCGTCGCTTTCCAAACTTCTGGCCCCGAACCGCACTGAATCCCACACCGGATCGGGAGGCCTCCGCGGGCAGCGCTCGGCGTATCCGAGGTTGCAGAACTCCCTCAACTCCTCCTGTGACGGAGTTTCACCTTCGTGCCCGGATGCGGTGCAGATTCCGCTCCATCCCCCGCCCAGTGGCAGTCGCGCCGCATGCAGCCAACCATCTTCCAATCTCTCCATCGGCATAAAAAACGGACACGCCACCGGTCCCTCCAGCCAATCGTGAGCTTGTTAACGAAGTAATTCTATCGCGCCAAGTGCAAGTCACTGCAGTCGAATGACGATCACCTAAAACCAAGGCAACCGTTTATAGTAACCTCATCGAATTGAGAACTGCCATGGACCGCATCGCCGCACTCAACGACATTCTCACGCAGAACCCCAGCGACACGTTCGCCCGCTACGGGCTGGCAATGGAATATTCGAACCAGGGAGACCTCGAGCGCTCGCTGGCGGAATTTTCCACGCTGATAAAAACCAATCCCGATTACACTCCCGCCTACTTTATGGCGGCGCAAACGCTAGCCAAAGCCGACCGAATCGCCGAAGCCAAGAACATGCTCGCCGACGGCATCGCCTCCGCCCGCCGCACCGGAAATCTCCACGCTCAGGGCGAGATGGAAGCCATGTTCGCCGAACTGGGATAGATCGAAAGGTGGGGCGTCGGACCTCGGACCTCGGCTGAACCTCGGCGTTCGAACTGAGCTCTGAGATCGGAGGTCCGAGGTGTTGCTGCCCGAGGTCTGAAATCCGAGGTCTGAAGTCCGAGGTCTGAAGCCCGAGGTCCGAGGTCCGAGGTCCGACGTCGATGCTCGAAATCATCCTGCCATCCGGCGCATGGCCCACTCCACCAGCCCGGGGAGAATCTGATAAATCTTCTGCGGGACGTACATCGTCCAGGGCACGATCACTTCCCTCTTCTGCTTTGAATATCCCCGCAGCGTCGCTTGCGCCACTCGCTCCGCGCTGATTCCCTTCACCGCGCCGGGACGCACTTGCTTCAACTCGTTTCCACGCACCGCGTTCTTACCGAAATCCGTTCGCACATATCCCGGACACACCGTGAGAACATGAATGCCATCTTTTTTCAACTCCACGCCGGCAGCCTTGCCCATGGCGTTCAGCGCAAACTTAGTCGCACTGTAACCGGCGTGAAAGGGAAGCGGAATGTGTCCCGCGACGCTCGAGATATTGATGATGGTCCCGCCGCCCTGCCGCCGCATCACCGGGATCACCGCCTGCATGGCCGCCACGGCCCCGAAAAGATTGGTATCAAACATTTCCCGGAGCTTTGCCATATCCACCTGAGCCACGGAATCCATCAGGCCATGCCCGGCGTTGTTCACCCACACGTCGATGCGCTGGAAGTGGTGCAGCGTGAGTCCCACGGCTCGATCAATATCCTCGCGATGCCGCACATCGCACGCCATCGCCAGCGTTTTCTCCGGATGCCCGATTCTCTCCCGAGCCGCGTCAATTCTGCCCGCATCGCGCGACAACAGCACGGCGCTGGCGCCATGATCGCAGAAGATTTTCGCAATCGCCTCTCCGATTCCCATCGAGGCGCCCGTAACCACGACAACTTTTCCCGCCAAATCCATGACGTGCTTTTATTCCACCGCCGACCGAAAGTCAAACCGCCTCGAAGACGCGCATCGTAGCGTACAATCAAGCAGCGCCGGCCCTCGTCGCGCCGCCACCGGAGACTCCTTGGACGCCCTTCTACCCTTGTTCCCGCTCGACGTCGTTCTATTCCCCGGAACCCCCTTGCCCCTGCACATCTTCGAACCGCGCTACAAGGAAATGATCGGAGAATGCCTGGCGCACAATCTAGTCTTCGGTGTCGTGCGCGCCGTCGAACAGAATCTCTCCGATATTGGATGCACGGCCGAGATTGTCACCGTGGTAAAAGAATATTCGGACGGTCGCCTCGACCTGGTCTCCGAGGGCCGCCAGCGCTTCGAAGTCGTGCGCGTGAACCAGGAGCGTTCTTTCCTGCGTGCCGAAGTTCTGATGATCGACGACGAACCCGGAGAGCCGCCCGCCGAGGATACCGCGCGCGCGGTTCAATTGCACTCGGAACTGCTGGCGCTGGCTGGGGCTAAACAGGATCTCTCGGCCGCCGATCCGTCGTCGTTATCTTTCTATCTTGCCGGTTCTCTGCCGCTCGATCTGGACTTCAAGCAGAAGCTGCTGTCGCTGCGCTCCGAGGGAGAACGGATATCCTTACTCATCTCTTATTTGGAGACCCTCATTCCCAATCTCCATCGTGCGGCTCGGGCCCGCGAACGGGCTGGAGGCAACGGGCACGTGCGGTGAATTCGGTTTCCGGCTCTCGGCTTCCCGGCCCTAGAGCGCGACAGGGTTGAGATGCGTAGTCTTACCCCCGTGATCCGCTGTGTCCCCTGTGTTGAAAGTTTCTTGAAGTCGGATACCGGAGAGCCGGGCGCCGGAAGCCGAAGTCTGTTCTTCCGCGTATAATTCAACCAAGCATTCTTCTCGGGGGTTCCTTCATGAGTCTTCCGCGCACACTTGGCGAATTGCGCCGCAGTGCCTTTTCTGGAGAACGCTTGCGCACTCGCCGCGTGAAAGACGAACTCCGCGAGAACCTGATGGTCCGGCTCCGCCAGAACGACGACGCCAGCATTTTTCCCGGTATCGTCGGCTACGACGATACGGTGGTGCCGCAAATCGTCAACGCCATCCTCTCGCGCCACAATTTTATTCTGCTTGGCCTGCGCGGCCAGGCCAAAAGCCGCATCCTGCGCGCTCTTACCACGCTGCTCGATGCGCAGATGCCGTACGTTGCGGGCTGCGAGATTCGCGATAACCCCTACGATCCCATCTGCCGACGCTGCCGCGAAGAAGTCGCGCGGCTCGGCGATGATGTACCTATCGCCTACCTAACTCCAGACGAGCGCTACGTAGAGAAACTTGCCACGCCTGATGTCACGATCGCTGACTTGATTGGCGATATCGATCCCATTAAAGCGGCCCGGGGCGGGCATGAGCTATCCAGTGAGTTTACAGTTCACTTCGGACTGCTTCCCCGCGCCAATCGCGGCATCTTCGCGGTCAACGAACTCCCCGATCTCGCCGGGAAAATTCAGGTTGGCCTGTTCAACATCATGCAGGAAGGCGACGTGCAAATCAAAGGCTATCCCATCCGGCTGCCGCTCGATATCGCGATCGTGTTCAGCGCCAATCCCGAAGATTACACGGCGCGCGGAAAAATCATCACGCCGCTCAAAGACCGCATCGGCTCCGAGATTCGCACTCACTATCCCGCAACCGTGGATGAAGGCATCGCCATCACGGCGCAGGAGGCGTGGACCAGCCGCAACGGCCATGCTCTGCACCTGCCTACTTATATTCAGCAGGTGATCGAGCGCATCGCCTTCGCTGCCCGCGAAGATAAGAAGATCGACAAACGCAGCGGGGTGAGCCAACGCCTGCCGATCTCGGCGATGGAGAATGTGATATCGAACGCCGAGCGGCGCGCCATTCGAAACGACGAAAAGCGAGTCGTGCCCCGCGTCAGCGACGTTTACGCGGCGCTACCAGCCATCACCGGCAAGCTCGAACTCGAATACGAAGGCGAGATGAAAGGCGCAGACCACGTCTCCCGCGAACTGATTCGCGCCGCAATTGCGAAAACGTACGACGAATACTTCACCGGCGCCAACGTGCAGCAGATCGTGCAGTGGTTCGATCTCGGCGGCGAGATTCAACTCTCGGATTCGATTGCTGCTCTGGAAGCTCTCGAAAACCTGAAGGAGATTCAGGGCCTGATCGACAAACTGGGTCCGCTAGGAGTCTCGCAGAAGGAAAGCCCCGAGCAGCAAGTGTCGGCGGCAGAATTTATCCTTGAGGGCCTGCACGCGCACAAGCGCATCGGCCGCAACGAGGAACGAGTCTTCAAGGCGGGAGAGAAAAAGCCCGAACCGCGCGAGCGAGACAAGAGTTTCGAAAAAGAAGAACCACCGTACCGGCAGAGAAGACAGTTCAATTAACCCGTCGTTAGTCGCTGGCCGTTGGTCGTTCGCCAAGATCAAGAGCCTATGACCAACGACGAACGGCCAGCGACGGTTCCATGAAACGCATCCGCTACTCCAAATACGTCCCCGACCCCGCCGGCGAGATGAGCCTGGAAGACCTGCTGGGCGCGCTCTCCGACTACCTGCTGCAAAGCGGCTTCCAGAGCGACATGTGGTATGAGATGCCGGAGGGCGAGCAAAACCTCGACGACCTGCGCCGCGCCATCGAACAGGCCCTGATGGAGGGCGACCAATTTGACGAAGATATGCGCGAACGACTGCAGCAAATGGCAGCAGACGGCGAACTCGACGAACTTATCGACAAATTAATCGAGCGCATGCAACAGGAAGATTACATCTCCATCGATCGTCCTTATGAAGCCCAGCCGCCCGATCCTTCGCGTCCCTCCGGCGTCGGCGGGCAAGTCGGCGAAAATGCGCAGCAAGCCAAATTCGAAATCACGGACAAGAGTCTCGACTTCCTCGGCTTCAAATCGTTGCGCAACCTGCTCGGCTCGCTCGGCAAATCCAGCTTCGGGCGCCACGATACGCGCGACCTCGCTACCGGCATCGAAGCCAGCGGCGCCTCCCGCACCTACGAATTCGGCGACACGCTCAACCTCGACATCACCGCCACACTTTCGAATGCCATTCAGCGCGAAGGCCTCTCCCTGCCACTCAACATCGAATACCGCGACCTGCAGGTGCACCAGTGTGAATATCAGTCTTCGTGCGCGACGGTGCTCATGCTCGACTGCTCGCATTCGATGATTCTTTACGGGGAAGACCGCTTCACGCCCGCGAAAAAAGTTGCTATGGCGTTGTCGCATCTGATCCGCACGCAGTATCCCGGCGACTCGCTCTCGCTCGTGCTCTTCCACGACTCCGCCGAAGAAGTTCCGCTGTCGCAACTGGCCCGGGTCAAGGTCGGCCCTTATTACACCAACACGCGCGAGGGTCTGCGTTTGGCCCAAAGGATCCTGCAGCGCCAACGCAAAGACATGAAGCAGATCGTCATGATCACCGACGGCAAACCCTCCGCCCTCACCCTCGAAGACGGACGCATCTACAAAAACGCCTTCGGCCTCGATCCCCTCGTGGTCAGCCAAACCCTCGAAGAAGTCTCCAAGTGCAAGCGCGCCGGCGTCTTAATCAACACTTTCATGCTCGCCTCAGATTATGGCCTGGTGCAATTCGTCCAAAAGGTGACCGAGATGTGCCGCGGCAAAGCTTACTTCACTACTCCTTACACGCTGGGCCAATACCTGCTGATGGATTACATGTCGAGAAAAACCAAAACCATTCATTGAACCGTCGATCCACTAGTGTTTCTGCAGCGGAATCTCGATGCTGTCAGCGGTTGAGGCATCAATCTCGTTCCGGTACAGGAGGTTCGGACCTTGGGAAACTTCCAGCAGATACTTGCTGGGCTTGACCTGGGTGAAATGGAATTCTCCGTTTTGATTCGTGCTGGCCAGTCTTATTGCCAGATCGGAGCTGCGCGGAGGAGTGAGTTTCACCTCAAGATTCTCGATTCCTCTTCGGCTGGTCACTTCAAAAACTCTTCCGTTCACGTCTCGCACCGACTGGGCAGTCAGCAGTGCGCATCCCAACAACGCGACGCCGGCAATATATCCAATATGTTTCAGCATACGATTCCCTTCTATTGATAGCTCGCGGGCACCGGCTTAATTTCTCCTTTGTACTGCGGAGGGTCCACAATCACCGGTTTGAACTGGACTGGTATTTCACCCTGCGTGATGGCCGCGGCCGAAGCGGACTGAGAATCCAGAACGTGCCCGTCTACGATCAGCAATACCTTGTAGTCTCCGCTTCCATTGATGATGGGCACGGCCACCTCGAAGCCGTCGCCATCGTTCACCACCGGATAGGGCACAGCGGCTGCATAAACCAGGGCCGGATAGGCTTGTGAGTGCACCGTGCCTTTGATTTTCACATTGACTACGCGAAGATAATCGGGAGGAATCCTGACTTCGTGCAGCGGATAAATTAAGGGGAAGAATCCCAGGGCAAAGAGCGCCAGCGCGGGATAGTTGCCGGTGAAGCTAAAGTTCCCGGGCAGCTTTACTCCGATCGCCGTATTCCCTTCCTTGTCGATGTAGATTTTTTGCTTGTAGACGAGCCACATCCCTCCGACCACCATGACGAAACCGGCAAAACCGGTCATCGCTAACAGCATCATTCTGCCGTCCACAGTGTCCCCTCCCAGCGAGAACTTTGGCCCCTGTCCGATGGTGAAATTCGAAGAAAGATCGTTTCATCCTTCTCCGGGAAAATTAGGTAATGTCTTAAATTAGGACACTGTCGAATTGGCGCGCTCTTCCTACGAATTGCCACTCCTGTTAGGCTTTGAATAAGACCTATGGCAAATTGCATTCGATGCGGACGGCAGATGTCGGGCTTTTCCTTCGGCAAGAAGATCTGCCCGTGGTGCGTGCAGCACGAGGCCTATCAGCGCGGCGAAGTGGTCGATGACGCGCGGCAGCCGGTCATGCGCACGCCGTGGGTTCGCCGCGGCGAATCCAGCATCGGCCTCACCCAAGTCATCTTCGGCATCAACGTCGCGGTGTTCTTGGGCATGGCCCTCTCCGCTTCCACAGTAATGGACTTCCCCATTCAAGAGAGTATTCGTTGGGGCGCCAACTACGGCCCTCTCACGCTCTCCGGCGAATGGTGGCGCTTGCTCACGTGCGTGTTCGTTCACGGCGGCCTCATCCACATCGCCTTCAATATGTGGTGCCTGTGGAATTTAGGCGCACTTTGCGAGTCGTTGTACGGGGTCTGGACTTACGGCACTATCTATCTCATTTGTGGGGTCGGAGCGAGCCTCGCCAGCATAGCCTGGCATCCAAACGGCGCCAGCGTCGGAGCCTCAGGAGCCATCTTTGGTCTCGCCGGCGCTCTCATCGCGGCTTTCAAGCTGGGTGAATTCTCGGTGCCGCGATCCGCTCTCAGCGGCACGTTGCGCAGCCTGGCGATGTTCGTGGTTTACAACCTCATCTTCGGCGCCGTCATCGGCACCACTGACAACGCCGCCCACATTGGCGGCCTCGTCACCGGATTAATCGTCGGCGCACTCATCGCGCTGCTCGCCCCTCAACAAGATCATGCTCCGCGCCGCGCCGCCGTTTTCTTCTTCAGCTTTCTGGCCCTCGCCGGCGTCGCGGCCGGAACGGCGCGTCATTACGGCTTTCCCTTCCGACTGGGGCGGGCCGGTTTGACCAGCGAAAATCATTCCGCACGCACCACAACAAATCTGGAAAAGATCGTCACCCAACGCCCCGACTTCGTCCCCGCGCGCT
>Ga0074045_10003423_pt1 | contig 14284 bp, 2 predicted proteins | sample BogForMeECP23OM2_FD_94442 | JGI IMG/M metagenome (GOLD analysis project Ga0074045, IMG submission 94442) | Bog forest soil microbial communities from Calvert Island, British Columbia, Canada - Bog Forest MetaG ECP23OM2 | ecosystem: Environmental > Terrestrial > Soil > Wetlands ... | reverse complement strand
TCGAGTAAAATTCCGCGACCACGGCCCGGCACCTTAGCTGGCCAGACTCTCAACCCGCAATTGTTCGCGTTGCCGGCAGCGGGGGCAGGACAGAAACAACGCGATTTCCCCGGCTGTCTCATCGAACCGCGTTTCCACCCGCAAACGGTACGACCCGCATTTGAGGCAGCGCACCGTAAACTGGCGAAAGGGACTGTCCCGGGGAGTTTGGGGCGGCTGATAATCCTCACGCCTTTGAAAATATCGCGCGCCACCAAACTTCATGTTCCACCCTCCGCCAAAATTGATAAAACGACTGACCTTGCCGCGCCAAAGCGCAGCGACGGCGGGTCTCGCCGCTGGAAATAGCGCGCCGCATTCATCCCCGCATTGTATTGCTCCGCCCGGACAAAGGCTGTCCAAGGTATTTAGTCCGGTGGCGAGCAGGGCAGGGCCGGCGACTGGGGCTTGGCGCGGTTGGTTAGGCGTCCCGCCCGCGCTACCATGATACATTCAAAAAAATGGGATTTAACAGGCAGAATGGATTCCTGCGTGAAATCGCTGTCAAAAGAGAACAAGAAACGGTGGTGGTTCTGCCAACACGAAACTCTTCGGGCCGGAAAACGGAATCGAGGGCCCGAACCACCAGGTTATTCGAAACGCGGTCTTTTCGTATGAAACCGAAGTCCGGCTGCCTGAGGTAGTATCGCTCAACCTCCCCCGGCCCACGATCCCCGCTTAAGACGACGGGATCAGAACGTTGGATTTTCAAGTCAGCCGATTTCATTTCTGTCGGCAACGCGCTCAAACCAGCTTGCCCATCCTGGGGGTCTGACGTTGATACGGGCGGCTCTGCATATTCGGTTCGTAAATGGGGTTCTGGAACGATGAACCAACGCGTATATGCCGGGAAGGAATTGGTCTGCGCAATGGCGGTCAGAGCCATCCCAACGACAATCGAGACAATCACCCGGCGAAAAACTGCGGAACGCATAAAACGTGTCGGTTGAAGGTGTCGACACCGTCGCAAAACTTCCGTTCAAAACAGCTCCCGTTCCAGCGAAGCGGCGGCAGACCCGCCATCGTCAGCTCCGGCGCGGTTAATGAGATCGGGACTTTCGTTGCGGGCTTCCTCAACCGCGTTTCACCGATTGATCCATTTATTCTGGTCAAACTCCAGATTCCGCGAACCGCTGGGGTTGAAGCGAATGGTCGCATTGCAGCTTGCCGTTTCTCCAACACCAGGGACATTCACCTCAAACCAAACAACCCCGTATTTGCCTTCATGCGTTTTGGCATAGAAGTGAAAGGTTTGGCGGCTGTTGTAATTGGTATCGTCAACCTTCTGGCGAATTAACATCGTTGTTTGGTAGCCATTTTCAGGCGCGTTAAACGGAAAACGCTCATTGGTGAGAATGAATCCCGCATCATTCTGGGCCTGTAACAGCAACGTGTAATCCGGCCCCCTCTCGCTGCGTCCGTCCAGCCTCAACGAAAAAGTAAAGTCGCCGCTTTCTGCCAGCTTGCCAGTGGCAACATCAAGAATGACGGGACGCCCATCGAAGGTTATTTCGCCGTTCGCTTGATATTGATACATTGGCTCCGCGCCCATAAGCTTGTGAAGATGAAACAGCACCGGATTTTTTGGGTCAGGAACATGAAAGTTATCTTGATAGAAGGCGGCGTACTCAAAATTCTGTATCCAGTCACTCCCGGACTCGTAACCATTTTTTGACACAGAGATTGTTATTCCACTGCCTTGAATGCCATTAACTTCAAAGCGTCCATCAAGACCGGTAAATACTCTCTTTTTCGGTTCGGTGACCGGGCCTACGGCAGTTGTCCAGTTTAATTCCACTTCCGCCTGTACGACGGGTTGTCCAAATTGGTCAATCACCTTGCCGTAAAACTCAATTGGCATTTTCCCTTCAAATTGTGGATCCGCTTTTCCCATGGCATCCCACCATTTCCACATCGCCTTCTCTTCAGGCGTTTGAGGAGGATAATTTGTTGATTTGAACAAGCGAATGCTTTGCAGGCCAATGGGTGCTTGTGTGTGGACAACGTTGGTTGTAACGACCTTTGATGTGGTAACAGACATCACATTTATAGAGGATGGTTGGTCTATAGTATTTGTAGCTATCGCCAACGGCGACCAAGCCGGATTCAAATGTCGAACATTTCCACGGAACAGCCACCATACCAGCAACAACATGCCCAAGACTAAGGTGGCATATGATAAAAGCCGCTTGTTCATAATAAAACTAAGGACTGACGCGAAGATCGTTCATCAGACGGAGATAGAATGGCATTGAACGTCCGCTTTCATCAGCCCACGCCTTTCCATCCTTATTTCCATACATTAACTGAATATTGCGTTGGAACTGACCGCTATGGGATGAGCGTTCACGGTCAAAATTATAGATTGAAATCAAATTCAACCCTTGGAATTTTTTCGGTGGCGGTTCGCCGGCGCCCAGCGGCCTTGTCCGCGAACGGGATATAAATGACATGGCTTCGAATGGATCGGTGACTGAACGGGAATAATTTAATCCCCGTTCAAAGCTTGCCAATCGCGGAAGACCAGCCAGCGAATCATATTTGTACTGGCTCGGGCCCAAGCGATTATCCGGTTTGTAATTTCTCTGATTTGACATCCAATTTACGGGCAAATTCCCTTTGGTCGGTTTTAAATGTCCAACAACCAGCCAGAAATCAACGGCGTTATAGTAGCTGGCACGATTGATAGCAGGGTTGTTGCCAAAATCACTGAGGTATCCTTGATAACCCAGCTCGCCGGCAAATTGGGGCGTGGGACTTGTGGCGTCGGCTCTCACCAGACTTGGTTCAGTCAGCATCAAGCTGTCCAAATCTTCGGTTTCGGGATAATAACAGCTTAGTGGCACGGCGGCTTCCATGGCCACGTAACTGTTAACCTTCATTCCCAGTCGCAATGCCTCGCCGACGCAGGCATTACCCAAACTGTGTGCCGCTATGCTGATGACCCACTCGTTGCCCAAATCAGCATGCAATTGAGTCACATATTTTAGCAGCGAGTTTCCACCATACCATGAACGGTATTCACCTGAGTTGAAAATCGAAAAATTTTCCCGGTCAGCAAATGGCGTAAACGATCCACTATCCAATGTGGTGGCCCAGCGAAACGCCACCAGCCGCCCGCGGTATCCCTCCCACCACAGCCGTTTGTAGAACGACTGAGCATAGCCTTGCTGTTCCGCGACCGTCACGTCAATGCCATGTACAAATACGACACACTTCTTCTGCTCGTCCGGGGGCGTATCGAAAGGATATTGAGCTTGGTTTTCATCGCTCGGGGTGCTGTCGCCTATGCCATAGCCGAGATTTTCCATAGGGATGTATAGCGAGCCGGTCATCCAATTTGTTTGATAAGGGAAAGCTGGAGGATTTTTACATGCGGCATCCTGCCACGGCAGCGGGAAGTTTTCTGGCAATGGTGTGCTATACGTCCGCACGTACATGCGCCGGATGTTTTGCAAATTGAGCCAGACGCTGGAGGCTCCTCCCAGGCTTGCCCACGAGCCATCGCTGTTCTTCTTCAGGAATACGAGCCGCAGTTCACCCTTGCCTTCCGCAACGCCTTCAAACAGCAGATAGAGTTTCGATTGTGATTTGGTCAGGTCGGCAAAAATATGTTTGGTAAAAATGAAATCCGCCACCCGGTCGGTGGGCCGAACCTGATCAATGCCATTGGAAACAAAATCGGCGTCCTTCAAGCACGAACTAAAGTTGCCGGCCGGATCGGCCTGCCTGGCGGCAACGGTCGCATCCTTGATATGGCCGAGTCCGCCACTCGTGTCGGCAGATTGGAACAGTCGAATGGACGGTCTGGTATCGCCGATATTCTCCCATTTCAGCCCGACGTAAAAATCCCCGGCACCGTCGGCCAGATAATTGACAAGGTTGCCCGCGTCCAGCCATAGTCGTGTCAGGTCTTCACAATCGCGGGCACTGTTAATTATCTGGTCACCTGAATCGGGACGCGAAGGCGGATATACTTCGGGCTCGTCTTCGCTAAACCAATTGCTCGGGGCGGATTCATCCTGATCATCATTCAACCAGAACCGGTAAGGATTGTCCGGAGTGGTTGAATCCGCGTCGTCGAACGTGATTTGCCCGTCGCGATTGGCGTCCACAGCCAGTTGTGCCGTTACCAACAGAGCCGCATGTTCTTCCGTTTTTACATTGCCTGACTGGTCGAGAGTGGTTTTCAAAGCATCAGCAAGTATCAGCCCGTCGTCATTGATGCCCACGGCGTTGAAAACGTACCAATCGGGGTCTCTCAACCGCTGGTTCAAGTCCGTGATTTCCCAGAACGGGGTTCCGTTTGTGTCATAATTGTATTGCCACAGTACGGCGGCGGATGCGCTGTCGCCCGCGCGATGCGAAGTGCCGACGATTTGTTTAAAATTGTTGATGGCATAGGCGTCGCTGGAACCGGCGAGAGGGGCTTCCGGCTTCACCTGCGTTAGCGACCGCAAATCCTGGGGAGCTGTGTCGGCTACATCCCAGAAGACCCCGTGGAAATCCGGGACCGAACCAGCGGGTTGATATTGCGAATAGCCCGCAATTTGTCCGAGCGGGTTGATGGCGCGCGGAAAACTATAGATTCCACCGGGCAACACGCCGAGGTCTTGCAGGATGGGCGCTGTGCCGCTGAACTCCTGGTTTCCGGCTACGCGGAAGGCATGGGTTGGCCAGAGCGCGTCCACGGCCAGGTTGCCAGTCTGCACCGCGCCGTAACCGGCAATGGTTCCGATGTCGTTGGCCAGCAACGCCGTCGAAAATAACGAATTGCCCGGGCTGAAGTTCAATGGACCCAGCCAGCGCCAACCCAGGATATCAAATTGTGCCGCGCTGGTCAGCATGGCGTTGTAATTGATCCGCATGACGGCGGTGCTGTTGTATCCGGCGCTGGCACCGCGTTCGTTGACGGTCAGCCAGTTCAGTGTGCCGTCCGCGGCAAACTCGTGCATCTCAGTGCGCGAAAATTCAAGTTCTGTCCGGCTGATGCTGCCGTTGTGGTTGGCGTCCAAAGGCTGGAAATAAACCGAAGCCGCGCCCACGGCTTGACCGCCCGAATCCATGTCCCACACGTCCTGCAACGTCGGATAATCCGCCACGAAACCGAGCCAGTTGGGCGGTGTGACCGTCAGGTCATAGGCGCTGCCGACGTTATCGTAGAGGGAACAGCCTTTCGGAAAGCGATAGCCATCGCCGTTCAACGTCAACGCGACCGGATTCTTCTCGCCGGGAGTCCATTTGGCGCCGTAGGTGTGCGTAAGCCGGTTGCCAAAAATATCCAGCGTCAGGTCTGCTTCCATCCGTCCGACCACCAGGCCTTGGCGGGTCAGCCGATGGGCCAGGAAGCGGTCATTTAACATGACGACCGGTTCCGCATTGAAACGCCAAAGCAGGTATTTGCCCGCTCCCACCTTGAGCAGGCAACTGGCGTCGTCGGCCATCCAGAGCGGTTCGGCTTGGGCAATGTCCAACGGCGTCAAATCTTTTGTGGCGGAGGAAGCGGTGCCCGGGTCGGCCAAGGCGCTGTAATCGTCGAACAGGATTTCCGCGCCGGGCACGCCGGTGAACAGGCGCAGATAATTCGTGCCGGCGCTCTGGTCCGAGCCGATGGCGAACGCGAGGTCAATGGGCGTGCCCTCCACGAAACCGGCCCCGGTCTGAATCCGGAACACGGTGTCGTTGGCGCGCGTCCCGCCTTGCGGGATGTCCGCATAGGTCGAGAGGCTTTGTACCACGCTCACGCCCGCTCCGGCGGTCGCCAGTTGGCCGGAAACGTGTGTGGCGGTCGCGTCGCCCTGGTTGCGGAGGTGAATCAGCAGGTTGTTGTTGACGCCGAGTTCAATCGCGCCGCTGGTGGTCTGAATTTCCACCCGCTCGGCGGCGAGCGCGGGCATGAGGTCGCGGGATTCCTGCACGCCGGATGTGGTGTAGCTCTCCGGCGCCCGGGCGTTGAAGCCAAGGCCGCGTTTGGCGAAGGCGTTCCAGATTTCCGTCGCGTTGACTCCGCCGGACCACATGCGGTCGGCCAGCAGGATGGCGTCGCGCGCCTGGACAAAGTTCGGATTGGGCGGCGAGAGTTTCAAGCCGTCAGTCACGAGCTGGAGGGCGAGGTTGTGGCCGGCGTCGGGGCCGAGTTTGCGGATGAGGTTGGCGCGCATCTCCCAGAGCATCATGCACCAGACTTCGCCCTGCGCATGCACTTCGCCGGCCTGGTCGGCGCGGAACGGTCCGAGCAGGGGATTGCGCGGCACGCCGTCGTGCGGGTACGCCTTTGCCGGGTCGATGTCCGCAAACGTCAGCGGATTTTTGTTGGTGTCCGTGCAATACGGATAGCGGCGGATGCCGTAGTAATAATTTTCCTCGAACGTCGTGCCGAAACCGTGATACGCGGCATAGCTGGCCATGGGATAAACGCCGTCCACATCCGCCGCCGGGTCGGCCAACAGCGCCAGCGCGTAGAAATCGGACCAGCCTTCGCCCATGCCGGCGGTCTGGAGGGCGTCAATGCCCGCGCCGCCGCCCACGAGCCGGGTGCTGAGGCCGTGCGTGTATTCGTGCAACACAATCTGCGCATCCAGCGAGCCGTCGCGACCGGGCGACGCGCCGTCGAACACGTACATTTGCATTCGTGGCGCGCAACCATCCGGCGGCGTGGACATGTTGGCGTTGTTGGCGTGGCGGCCGTCGTTCAGGCCGAGACCGTCCTGCGCGTCCGCCTGCACGGCGTCGTTGCCCAGGCCGCCGCGGCCGAAGTTGTCGGTCTGGAAATTACCCGCGGCCTCGGTGAACCCGAATTGATACAAGGCGTCGTGCATCCAGTTGTCCCAATAAAACAACTGGACGGTGGCAGCCTCGCCGTAATTCGCCGGGGCGGTCGTCAAATCCAGCGGGAAATCGAACACGCGCCATGGATTCCCGGTGGGCCGCGGCAGATCGGCGACGTTGTCATCGTTGCGGTCGAGGTGCGCGTCCACATTGTTGCCGCGCGTTTCGTTGTCGCCGTCGGCAATCCAGCCGTTCGGCGACGCGGTGTCGTCCAACGCCGCGAGCGTTACCAGCCCGCGTTGCACCGTGGGCGGTTGGGTGGTGTCGGGCACGGACCATCCGGGCAGGAGCGGCGCCGGACTGGCGTTGGTATAGACGCGGAAGGTTGCACCGGAACTTTCGGCAGTGAGAGTCCGGCGATACACAATTTCGCCGGTGTCGGCGGCGACGAGCGTCAGAACCATCTCGTCGCGCCATTGGCTGGTGAAGAGGACCTGCCAGCACAGTTTCAATTGCGCGCGGTCGGCGGGGAACCAGGTGAGTTCCGCCTGCGCCTCGCCCTTGAAACCGGTGCTGGCAGTGAAAGTTTGCCGGCGAATAATGCCCGTGGCGTCGGTTTGTGCCGTTACGGAACCGGCGGTGAACCGGTCGCCGACGTTGGTTACAGCGGTCACCAGCGCCTGGGGAGCGGACAACGGCAGGCCAGCGCCGGATTGAACAGCGGCGAGCAAGGCCGGGTCGGCGGCCTGCGCAGGCGAGGGGATGAACTCGCTGGAAAGACAGGCCAGTTCGCCGGCCTGGGTGAGGTGACCGATCAACAGCGCGTTAAAGACCGGCACGCCCGCCAGTTGTTGCTGCCAGACCACAGTGCGCGCGCCGTTCCCGGCGGACACGTAGTCGCGCTGCACGTTCGCGTCGGCCAGAGCTTCGGGGCGGAAACCGAACAAGACCTTATATTCCTGCAGGAACGCCTTCACCGGCCGGTCGGGATCATTCGGATCGAACAATTGTGCGGTGGCATCCGACACCGTGACGCCCGCGCCGCCGGGTCCGGTGAGATAGCCGAGGCGCGGCAGAATGGATTTGGGCGACAGGAGAACCGGGTCATAATCCAGCTGGATTTGCGGCCAGCGTTCTTTGAACCGGGCGGCGGCCAGTTTCAATGCCGTGGCATTGGTGCCGAGGGCGGATTCGGCGTGGCCGCCGCCCAGTGAAGCAGAGCGGCGCGAATCGAAATCATGGAGGCCGGAATTGGTCAGGATGTTGGCGGATGGACCGGTCAAGGAAGCAATCAACGCCTCGGTCAGATCAATGACGGAATAATGCGGCACGACGGTCCGGGTGGTCGCTTGAGCTTCCTCCGAACAGGCCGAGCGATGAACAATGTTATCCGTGGTGGCGACGCGGTAGCGGTAGCAGGTTTCCGGATTGAGACTCGGGTCGGTGTAATTGGTTTCCGCGATCACCACCTTGCCGACTTCGATCCAGGCGGACAGGTTGGGGTCCCATCTTTCCACGAGAACGCTGCCGGCAGGTGTGTTCGTGGGCAACGGCTGCCAGTTCAGCCCGATTTCGGTGGCGGACAAGGCCTCGGCGGCAAGTTGGGCCGGCACCGGCAGATTGGCGTCCACGCTCCGCTCGATGAAGAAGCTGACGCTCGCGGAGGCGCCGGTGAGCCCGTCGTTGTCAGTGGCCCGGGCCAGGACCGTGTGCCAGCCGCCGAGAATGTTGGTGGCGGTCAATTCCAAAGTTGCGCCGTTGGTGTCGCTCAACACTGCGCCATCCAGTTCGAGGATGAGGTTGGTAACCGTGCCGTCCGAATCGGCCGCTTCGGCGTGTAGCGGGGGCAGGGTTTCAACGGTGTAGTGGACGCCATCGGCGGGTGAAATTATTGTCACCGTGGGTGGATGCATTTCCACCACCGCCAACGTGACCGGGGCGGAAGTGACGCGATTGCCATTCCAATCGGCAGCCACAACGGTCAACGTGTGATTGCCGGTTGAAGCCGGAGTCCAGGGAATGTATGAATCGAGCGAATCCGTCACTTTGATTCCGTCCACCAGCAGTTCGAGGTTGGTGACCGCCTGGGCGGGATCGTTCACATCCACCGCCACGAGGGTTTCCTGTTCCACGGCCAGCCGGTCGCCGTTTTTGGGCGAAGTGATGAGGATATCCGGCGGCGGCGGCGGCACGGCTTGGATGGTGACTGGAGCGTCGGCATTGTAAGTTTGACCTTGATGATCGTAAACTTTCGCGGTCAGGGTATGGTTCCCGATTTGCGAAGGTGTCCACTCCCACCAGACGTTCGTCGTCTGTCCCAGGCTGGTTCCATCGGCGAAGAATTCCGCGCGGTCGAACACTCCGGTCGGATCGTCCAACGCGAGCACAATCGGAGACGGCGTGCCGACGTACCGTTGTTCGGAATTGGTGGGTGAAGAGATGGAAACGCCGAGGGCCGGCAGAACGCGGATGGTGACGACCGATTCCTGCCAGGAAGAAGCGTCGGTCGAGATTTTGACTCGAACATCGACATCACCGGTTTCGGTTGGCATCCAATGACTTTGATGAGTCACGGGGGTGGGCGAACCATTGTCCCATCGCCAGCCCTCGATTGACCACCACATCCACCACCCCCAGGTCCGGTAGTAGGCCAATTGTCCGTCGGTAACGCGGGCGGGCGGTGTTACCGAGGCTTGGATAACAAAATCAACGGTCTGACCGAGTCGGAAAGAGTCGCCATTATGCGGCGTTACAAAATTGACCGAGGTGGTCGGTGGCAACAGATTGGCATTGGCCGCAAAAACGTCGGTTGAAATGCCATGATTGTCGGTGGCGATGAAGTGCACCGGCCAGGTGTCAAACCAAACTCCGATGCCGTCGTGGACCAGACCGGTGAAGTCAATCTGGTCGCCGTTTGTCTGATAAACCAATCCGGAGCCGACATAGACCGCAAAATTGGCAATGGTTCCGTCCGGTTCCCAGGCACGCGCCTTGAAAGTGGCCGTGGGATTATCATAAGGCAGGGTCAAATCGTGATCCGGCAACAGCACATCAATTTGGGGCGGGAAGGTCACGAAGAACTCCAGCGGTTCGCTCCGCACCTGAAGGCCGTGTTCTTCGGTTACGACGACGGTAATGGAATGTTCGCCCGGCGAGGGCGAATCCACGGTGACACTGGTGGACAATCCTTCCGACAGTTTCACGTCATGGTCGAAGAACTCGACGTTGGTATAAACGCCGTCGAGCATGTCGATATTCGCGCACAATTGCAGAGAGGCGTTGGTGGAAAACCAGCTGCCGGGATCCACGCCGCCCACGGTCACCGTGAAGGGCCGGACCACGGTCACGCTCGCCACCGACCGGCTGCTGAATTGCGAATCGTCGGCCGCCAGTTCAAACAGATAGGTTCCCGGTTCGGAACAAAAAGCACGGGTTGAGAGCAGATTCGTATTTTCGATTTGAACTTCGCCGGATCCGCCGAGAAACCGCCAGCCGAAACGCATAGGCGCGCCGGGGGGGCGTCCATCGTCGCCTACCGTGCCAGCAAGTTGGGCGGTCAGACTGAACTGCAATGGCGGAGTGTCAGTGGTGGAGACGACCGGTGGTGAGTTGTCCGACCCGGCGATCCAGGTGTTGGTCACCGATTGATTGAATTCCGCAAGGCTGACGGTGATGACATCTTCGCCGGCGTTGGTGCCCATGTAGGAAAACGCCGCCTGACCGAAACGCGAGGTCAGGGCATGGCCGGTTGCGGTATTGGCGCCCGAAACGGAGAAAGTGAGTTCCATGTCGGGCAGCGGCGAACCGCGTCCGTTCGTGACCCGCGCGAAGACGGTCTTTTCATGGCCGACCGCGGCGAACGGCGTCGGCTGCGTCAGTTCCACTTTTGTGTCCGGTTCGGCGGTTTCGGAGTAAAAGCCGCCCATGAAGGCATAGGATTCACACCAGGCCCAACCGTAAACACAGGCGCCAAACGGAGCGGGCGCGGAGAGATGATGCGCTCCGGGAGTCAGCGGCAGTTGGGCGCCGGCATAGCCGCTGTTGCCTATCAACTGGAAATCTGCGGCGGGGATCGGGACGTCATCCAGGATAATGCTTCCGGCCCCATTGGCGCTAACCGTGAGGTTCAGGTAATCGGTGTAAACTTCAAAAGACGGGTCCTGTTGGTGGCTGATGATTTGTGCCGTGCTCAGAATGTAATCTCCACCAAACTGCTCGAATGGCGGGATCAGCATCATAAAGGGGTCTCCGTGTCCGGAGTCATTGTCGAAAGTGCAGCCATTGGCATACTGCGCCATCAGGATGGGTTTGTTCGCCAGAATTTCCGCCGGGCCATCAATGGTTCTTTCAAGGTATTGTCCGCGATCCAGGGACGCCACGATTTGACCGTTGATCACGACGCGTGTGCCGTTGGTGGCGGCCAGGAAACGGAACGTGTCTCCTTTCGTGCGTGTGGCCAGCGGCATGGTGACAAAGTGACGTCCCCACTCGTTTACAGGCGGGAGTTGCTCGACCAAATGATCGGCGGTGCCCACCCGTACCGGCACCAGCGCACATTCATGTCCGCCAAAAACGGCCACTGGATTGTCCGAATGAATTGCGGTCCCCGTAAAGTCGGCTGCCGGATCGTCATAGTTGATGAGACGGTAGGTTTCGCCCTGTTGCAAAACTATTTCGTAAGGGACCCCCGCCGTCCGGCTGCCAGCCGAAGCGCTTGGAGTGATGGTGACCGAGGTGTCATTTTCCGCGGCCACCACCGCGAACTGCGTCCCGCCGGCGATATACTGCGGATCCTGCCAGCCCGGCGAGTTCCGATACGCGAGCACCAGGTAATCCGTACCCAGCATCGTCGTTGGCAAAGCGAGATAACCGTCGGTGGTGCAATATTCATAATTGAGCCCATAGAGCGCAACGGGATGGTCGGTCGTGACATGAATGGCGTTGTCCTGGATGGAGTCAGAAGCCGCGAAACTGCCGCTGTTTAAACAGAGTGGAATTGTTGTTGAGGAGCCCGCGCGAACTTGAAAACGTTGTTCCTGTAACGCCCAGCCATCGAAACAGGTCACGGTGCCGGCCGTGTCCACACTGGCACTGACGTACAGGTTCTGCCCAATGTAAGGTGATTCGAAATAGGGTTGTACATTGCTCAAAAAAGTCAGCCAGAAATCGCTGCCCCGGTTCGACCGCGCGGCCGTGAGGCGATTCGGAGGCGGGGGCAACACATCCACTTTTAGCAAGTCGCTGCGGATTCCGCCGGCATAAGCCACCTGCAACCGGAGCACATAACTTCCGGGCTCGCTGAACTGCGCCGTGGCGGCCAAGACATTGGCATCTGAAAATTGCACATCACCCGGGCCGTCAAGTTTCGACCAGGTTACATTGGTCTGACTTCCGGCAACTGGCGTCTGGATGATCACCGTTCCGGCCAAAAATGCGGCATTGGGCAGACTGACGATTTGGTCCGGTCCCGCTTCGACCGTAAGATCCCCGCTTTCATCCAACACCCAGATGGCAACTGCCGAAGAAACGGCTGTGGCTCCGCGGTCATCGGTTGCCGCCGCCGAAAGAACGTGCCGGCCCAAAGCGGCGCCGGTCCAGGTGGCGGCAAAGGGCGGCCCGGTCAGTTCGGCAAGTTCCAAACCGTCGGCAAACAGGGTTACCTTGGTTATCTGGCCGTCCGAATCCACGGCAGCCGCTTCCACGGCGATGGTTTGCCCGGATTGAAACAGGCTCGTGTCCGCGGGAACGACGATGGAAACCTTGGGCGGACTGTTTGGCGGCGCGAGGACGGCAATCGGAATGGTTTTGGCATTCTTGAAATTCACGCCCAGATCGTTGTTGCCCAGGTCGTCCACCGCGAGATTGAGCAGGTCAGTGCCGGAAAAACCGGCGGTATTGAGGTAGGTCAGGCCGGCCAGGGCGGCGTTCAGGTCGGCCAATGATCCCCGGACAATCTGGGCCGATGTGCCATTGGCTCCCGCCTGCCAGTCCAGTCCGTCAACCCGACCCAAGGTGAGCGTGCCGCCGGAAACCGACAGGGACAGCTCCAGCTCTCCAAGGCCCGGGTCCTCATCCGTAATCGAGATCAATCGGCCGGTCCCAAACACCAACGCCATGTTGTGGGGAATGGTTTGTTTGCCGGGCACGTTCAAGTGCATCGGGGCATGCAACTCAACCACGACCGGCACGGAATTGCTGGACTGATGAACGCCATCCCACGCCACAACCCGGAAGGCTTCAACCTGACCAATGGCATCGGCGGGTGGCGTCCAAATCACGCTTTCATCCTGGGAGATGAGGCTCGTTCCATACTCCAATGGCTCTCCATTCCTGGTCAACGCGCCGCTCGTCAGTGATTCCACCTTGAAAGACACTTCATAACCGATGTCGGAATTCCAATACAGGTCATTGTAGGTGATGACAAAAGGAGTGTTCTGAACGGCGCCCGTCAACAGGTTTATAAAGGTTAAAATGGGCAGTACTGTGATGGGCACAACCTTGGCTTCCTTCGATCCTGATGCCCCGGGCTCTTCCACTTCCACGGCCACGGCGTCAGTACCCACAAAGTACGGATTGCCAAGGTAGCTCATTCCATCCAGAGCTGCGTTCAGGTCGGCCTTGGAGCCGGTAACGACCAGATCGCCGGTGCCGTTTGCCCCGGAGGTCACGGCCAGTCCTTTCATCGAATCCAGAGTCAAGGTCCCGTTGGAAACTGACAATGAAAGTATGAGTGCCTCCGTGCTGGCCTTGTTGCCGTTGATGGTGATCCGTCGCCCGTCCGCGAATATCAACGGCGCATCTTGAAGCACCTCCTGGTCTCCCGGGACGTTCAATTGCAATGCGCTAGCCGCCGTTACGTTGATGGCCACCGTCGCCGGCGCTGAAGCCAGCCGGCCATCGTCCACTTTGAAAGTGAAACTGTCCGAACCGGTGTAATCCGTTGCGGGGATGTAGGTCAGGTTTGGCGCCGTGCCGCTTAAAGCACCGTGCGCGGGTTGGGTTGCGACTGTGAATGTCAACACATCACCATCCACATCCGTGCCAGTCAACGTGATGTTCAACGGTGCGTTTTCGGTCGCGCTCAAACTTTGCCCCGGCGCAACCGGCGGATGATTCACCGGAGCCGCCGGTACTACCGTAATCGTCACCCCGGCGCTGCTGTTCGTAAGCCCATCATCGGCCGTCAGTCTAAATACATACACGCCGGTTTGACTGAAGTTCACGCTGGTGCTGGCCGCCGTCGAATCGGCGAAGCTTGCGCCGGCCGGGCCACTGACCTGGGTCCATTCCGTGGCCACCGTGGGGCCGGGGAGGCCGTCGTCGCTGACGCTGCCGGCCAGGACCGCGGGCGTTCCCAAGGTCACCGTTTGGCCGGCACCGGCGCTGACCACCGGCGCGGTATTCACTTTGATCAGGATATCGGCACTCGTTGCGGCCAGGCTGTCGTCGGCAGCCAGCCGGAGCGCATAGATTCCGG
>Ga0074045_10003421_pt1 | contig 14289 bp, 12 predicted proteins | sample BogForMeECP23OM2_FD_94442 | JGI IMG/M metagenome (GOLD analysis project Ga0074045, IMG submission 94442) | Bog forest soil microbial communities from Calvert Island, British Columbia, Canada - Bog Forest MetaG ECP23OM2 | ecosystem: Environmental > Terrestrial > Soil > Wetlands ... | reverse complement strand
TGGGCGACGGATATGCGCAAATAGCGGCCATCCCCGGCTGTGCCGCGGCCATAAGTTAAATACACGTGTATCCATTGTTCTCAGAAATCTAGGCCTTTGCCCAAGTTTAATACGAACTGACCATTTTTTGGATACACCGCTTGACAATTGGATACGTCTCCATCAGGGTTGCGCAAAACAATGACCCGAAGTGGTTCCAGAGGAAACGATGCAAGGTGTGCCGTTGTCGGTGCGCAAGCCGAGCCAAACGATGGCCATTCTGGCGATGTGCGTCGTAGTGATCCTCGTGTTCAGCGTGGCGCTGAAAGGCTTCCTCACCGTCGGTAATCTTTTCGCGCTTTCCCGCAACATCTCCATTCTGGGAATCCTAGCGCTAGGTATGGCGATTGTGGTGATCGGCCGCGGGCTCGATCTCTCTCAAGTCGCCTCATTGGCGGTTTCCACAGCGATTGCAATCATTGTGATGAACGCGGGTTACCCGACCGCCATCGCGCTGCTGATCGGTCTTGGGCTCGCGATCGCGATTGGCGTCCTCAATGGATTCCTGATCTCGGTCGTGGAGATGCCGCCGTTGCTCACCACGCTGGCGTCGAGCCTCGCAGTGCTTGGCGTCACGCGAACAGTGGCCGTGCAACACTATGTGGTCTATCTCGCCAAGGGGCACGACGACTTCCTGAGGCTAGGCGGCAACATCTGGGGCGGCGTCCCCGCGCCGGTGCTAGTCTTCATCGCCATGGCGATCCTCGTACATCTATTTCTGTCGCGCACGGTGCTGGGACGATTCGTCTACGCGCATGGGGACAATCCGGATGCAGCGCGGCTTACGGGCCTGCCCACGCGTCCGCTGACCATGATGGAATATGGCCTCTCGGCCGCGATCGGTTATGTCGGCGGCGTCGTCATGATTTCCGAGACCGCGCTTATGCACCTGCAGGTCGCGGAATCGACGCTGATCTTCGATGTGATCATGGTGGTCGTGCTCGGCGGCGTCAGCCTCGTGGGCGGGCGCGGCAACGTCATGAGCGTCGTCGTCGGCACGCTTCTGATTGGGGTGTTGCTGAACGGTATGACGATCATGGACATGGATGTGCAAACCCAGAACATCATCAAGGGAATCGTTCTGCTGGTCGCAATCGTGCTCGATTCCTATCTGAATCCGCGGGACGAGGAAACGTCCAAGCAAGGCGACTGACGCCGCCGCGCGAACCGACCGACCGCGGAATTGCCGGACAGGCAAAATCAGGAGGAAGCGATGAGTAAGACTTCGGGAATGAGGAAGCTATTGTGGAGCGGAATCGCAGCGTCAGTGTTGGCGCTTTCCGCCATCGCAGCGACGCCCGCGAAGGCGGCGGAAGCGCGCGAGGAGCTGCGCGCGCAGTTCGACAAGGACCTGAAGGGCAAGACGGTCGCTTGGGTCCCGGTTTGGCTCGGCGTGCTCGAGTCCGAATGGACCCGAGTCATGAAGGCGCATTTCGACGATTACGGCATGAAGCTGGAAGTGCGTGACGCCAACTTCAAGTCCGACGTTCAGCTTCAGGCGGTCAGCGAGCTCATCAACGAACGTCCCGATGTGCTCGTCGTGCAGAACCCCAACGTGACGCTGCTTGCGAAGGAGCTGAAGCGTGCGATGGACGCCGGAATCTATGTCGTGCAGGTCAACATGGCGTCCAACACGCTGACCGACGCCTATGTCGGCGTCGACGCGAAGGACATGGGTCGGCGCCTCGCGAAGAACATCATCGGCGATTGCGGCGGCGGCAAGGGCTCGGGCGAGATTTCGATCCTTGAGGGCGAGGCGACGGCCGCCTATTCGCTCGACATGAAAAACGGCGCCATGGAGGTCTTCAAGACCGATCCGTCAATCAAGGTCGTTTCGTCGCAGCCGACGAGCTGGGATGCGAACAAGGCCGGCGAAGTCACGGCGACCGTGCTGCAACAGCATCCCGATCTCTGCGGAATTCTCAGCGTTTGGGGCCCGCAGGCCGCCGGCGCCGCGCAAGTGATCAAGGCCGCCGGCAAGAGCGACAAGACCAAGATCTATGTCGCGAGCGATGGCCAGCCGGCCGACTGCGACTTGCTGGAGCAAGGCGCCTTCTACCGCAACTTGTCGTACCGAGCCGATACGCAGGGCGAGGCGATCGCCGACGCCGTGATTGGTTTGTTGCAGAGCGGCGACAAGCCGGGCACGAAGCGTCTTGCCTTCTATACGGTGCCGGCCTGGGTAAACAGCAAGGACGACCGCGCGTATTGCTTCACGGTCCCGAAGGACGCAAAGTAATCTGCCAATACCGCCCGCGAGTCGCCTCACGGGCGCGGTAGCGTTTGCGCGTCACGAAGGACTCGGACATTCCTAGATGAAGAGCCTTCAGCGTTTTTGGCACCGGAATTCACCGCAGCTGTTCCTCGGCGAGTTGCTCGAGAAGCGGTGGATGGAGCCGATCATCCCGTTCACTCTGACGATCGCGGTCTTGCTCGTCTCCGCTCTGATGATCCCCCACTACACGTCGCTGGGGAACCTTCAGCAGTTGATGCGGAGCTTCGCTGAGCAGGGCATGGTGGCGATCGCCATGGCGTTTTCGGTGCTGTCCGGCGGCATCGACCTCTCGGTCGGCTCTGTCTTCGCAATGTCCAACTTTCTGGCCGTCTATTTCTATCTCATCCTCGGTCTGCCGCTGCCGGTGATGATCTTCGCCGTGATTGTTTTCGGCGCGTTGATGGGGGCGATCAACGGCGGGATGATCGCCTACGGCAAGACACGCCCTTTCCTTACGACCCTCGTGGTTCTCATCATCTTGCGCGGCGCCTATAATAAGGCGACCGCCGCATTCACGGAAGAACTCGCCAGCATCAACAGCGATTCTTCGGTCTGGGATTTCATGGGGTCGGGATTCGTTTTCGGCATTCCGACCAACATGGCCGTCCTTATCGTGGTCGCAGTCGCGACGCACTTCTATCTGACCCGCGTGCGTCCGGGTGTGCACATCATGGCCGTCGGCTCCAGTCGGAAGGCCGCCCGTCACGCCGGCGTCAACGTGAAGCGTGCGCTGTTCTCCGCCTATGTGATCTCGGGCGCGATAACCGCGCTCGCCGGGATCTTTTACGCGGCCCGCCAGAACAGTTCGGGCACCGACACGGGCGTCGGCTGGGAGATCAACGCGCTCGCCGCCGTGGTGCTCGGCGGAATCAGTCTCGCCGGGGGACGCGGCACAATCGCCCGCGCGATGATGGGCGCCGCAATTATTTTCATGCTGATAAGCGGCCTGGTCCAAACCGGCTTCTCCGGCAATCTGACGACGGCGATTATCGGGATCATTCTGCTTGTCGCCGTCGGCTTCAATGTCAAGTGGGTAAAGAACAAGGGCAAGGTGCTTCAGAAAGTCTATGTCGTGCCGAGCTGGGTGGATTTCCAGCCGCCGCCTTCGATCGCTCGCCACGGGGGCACTGTCTTTGCCGAAAACGATCGGCTGAAGAACGCCCAGCCGATCGCGCTCAACCAGATCGAGGGACCCGAGGACATCATCCTGGACCGCCGGGACAATCTCTACACCGTCAACCGCAACGGCTCGATCATCCGCTTTCTCGCCCCCGACTATTGCGTCCGCGAAGAGTTTGCGCGCATCGGCGGCCGCCCCCTCGGGCTCGCCTTCGATCGCGACCAGAACCTGCTCGTCTGTATCGCCGGCATGGGCGTTTACGGCATAAAGGCGGATCGCACGATTTTCAAGGTGACGGACCGTACGACGCGCACGCGCACGCGGCTCAAGGACGATTCGCGGCTCTATCTCGCCGACGATCTCGACGTCGCCCCCGACGGCAAGATCTATTTCAGCGAGGCGACGACGCGCTACGAGCTCGCGGACTGGGCGCTCGACGGTTTCGAGGGCAGGGGCAACGGCCGCCTGATTTGCCACGATCCCAAGAGCGGCGTGACGAAGACGGTCCTCAAGAACCTCACGTTCCCGAACGGCGTCTGCATCGCCCATGACGGCAAGTCGGTGCTGTGGGCAAGCACCTGGCTATGCAGGGTCTATCGCTATTGGATCGCCGGCGAGAAGGCCGGGACTAACGAGTTGCTGATCGATAACCTTCCCGGCTATTGCGACAACATCAACCGCTCCTCCGATGGCAAGTACTGGCTCGCCTTCTGCGGCCTGCGATCTCCGGTCTACGACCTCGCTATGGCAAATCCAAGTTTCCGGATACGCATGGTCAAGCAGATCCCGCCCGACGAATGGCTGTGTCCCGGCATCAACTACGGCTGCGTGATCAAGTTCGACGACAATGGCGTCGTGTCGGAGTCGCTTTGGGACCCAGGCGGTCTCTCCCACCCGACGATAACCTCGGTGCGCGAGCACAAAGGCTATCTCTTCATCGGCGGCCTTGAGAACAACCGTATCGGCCGGATCAAGCTGGCGAACGCCGACCCGGCGTGGGAAGCCCACAAGTCTTACTGGGGAGCTTCCTGAGCCATGTCCTTCATCGGCGACGTCGTCGACCGCATGCTGTTTCCCAACCGGGAGATTCACGTCATCCCGGTGCTCGACGGCGCATTTTCGCCCAATCAGCGGCTCGATCAGGCGAGGCAACTGGGTCAGGAGATCGAACGTCCTGACGACCTCGCGCTCGGACCTGACGGTGCGCTCTACATCTCCAGCGGTAACGCGATCATTCGTTGCTCGGGCGCGGACTTCGGCGATCGCGCTGCCTTCACCCGCTTTTCGGCTCCGGTCGGCGGGCTCGCCTGGACCGGCGACGGTCGGCTGATCGCCTGCGTCTCGAAACAGGGTCTCGTCGCGCTGTCGGCGGCTGGGAAGACGGTCGGCAAGCTCGATTCGGCGCTTGGCGAGCCGATCGCCTGTCCGACGTCCGTTGCCGTCGCTCCGGACGGCACGATCTACGCGACCGACGGATCACGCGCCAACGCGCCCGAGATTTGGCTGCCAGATTTGCTGCAGAATCGGGCGCCGTCGGGCCGCCTCATCGCCTGCGACCGCGGTCTGAAAGAGGCCCTGGTGCAAGCGGACAAGCTCGCCTGGCCTTTCGGCGTCGTCGTCTCGCACGGCGGCGACGAAGTCTGGGTCGCCGAGTCATGGTCGCATCGGCTGACCGCCTTCTCCCGGAGCGGCGATCGGCGGCGGATCATCGTCAAGAACTACTCAGGCTATCCCGCCCGCATCGTTCGCGGCGCGGCGAACGAATACTGGATGGCCTTCTTCGGCGTGCGCACGCAGCTGACCGAATTCGTGCTGCGCGAGCGCGAGTTCTGCGAAGCGATGATGAAGACGGTGGAGCCCGATCTCTGGATAGGCCCGACCCTCGACGGCCGGTTCAATTACCGCGAGCCGACGCAGATTGGCCGCATCAAGAAGCTTGGCATCCAAAAGCCCTGGGCGCCTGCGCGATCTTACGGTCTACTCGCGCGGCTTAATTCCGACGGCGAAGCGGCGGAAAGCCTGCACAGTCGCGTCGACGGGCGCATCCACGGGGTCACGGGCGTCCAAGTCGTCGGCTCGCGCGTGCTCGCCGTCTCCAAGGGCCGCAATTGTCTGGTCGAGCTGCCATCGCCCGCGAGCGGGGACAAACAGGGATGAACGCGATGCAAGCGCAACAGGGCGCCGGAGCGCCGCTGCTTCAGATCGTGAAGAGCAGCAAGGTCTACGGCGGCCTGCACGCCATCGAAGGCGTGGATTTCGACCTGCGCGCGGGCGAGATTCACGCACTGCTCGGCGAGAACGGCGCCGGCAAGTCGACACTGTGCAAGGCGATCGCTGGCGCGATCAAGCTGACCTCGGGCGATTATCTCATCAACGGGCGCAGGGTCGAGTTCGCCTCGCCGGAGGAGGCGCTTAAGGGCGGCGTGGCAATGGTCTATCAAGAGTCGAGCCTCGTGCCGTCGATGACGGTCGCCCAGAATCTCGAACTCGGCATGGAGAAGCTGCTCACCATCTACAGCAAGATCAACATCGCGGCCACGCAGTCGCTGCAGTCGTTGAATTTCAATGTCGATCCCCTGACGCTGGTTGAAAACCTCGGCACGGCCAAACGGCAAATGGTCGAAATCGTCCGGGCCGTGCGGCATAATGCCCAGGTCTTCATCTTCGACGAGCCGACCGCATCGCTGACGCCGGAAGAAATGCAGCATCTTTTCCATCTGCTCAGCACCCTCAAGGAGCGCGGCGCCGGCATCATCTTCATCTCGCACGCGCTGGAAGAAGCGCTCGATATCGCCGACCGGATCACCGTGTTGCGCGACGGCAAGGTCGTCACGACTTCGCCGGCCAAGGGCATGACGCGCGATGCGCTCGTGCGCATGATGATCGGGCGCGACGTGACCGCGAGCCACTACGCGATGCACGACGCCGATCCCGACTTCGTCCATCCACGGACGCGCGGGGAGAAGGCGCTCTCGGTCGAGAACGTGACGATGGGCGGCGTCGTCAAAAACATGTCGTTTTCCGTCTTCAAAGGCGAAGTCGTTGGCATGTTCGGTCTGGTCGGCGCCGGCCGCACGGAAATCGCGCAGATCATCGGCGGCGCGCGCAAGCGCAACTTCCTGCGCGGGGGCATGATCTACCTGCGCGATAAGCCGGTGCGGTACCGCGTGCCTCGACAAGCGATCCGCGACGGAATCGCCTACATCACCGAGGACAGAAAGGTCGATGGGTTCTTCGAGACGATGACAGTCGACCAGAACATCTATCTGGGCTTTCTCTCTTCGCCGCGCGTGCGTCAGTTGCTTTACTCAATGCGCGAGATGAAGCGCGTTGCCGACGAGTGGATCGAATCGCTCTCGATCTCCGCGTTGAAGCGCAGTCTGAAGATCGTCGAGTATTCTGGCGGCAATCAGCAGAAGGTCGTCGTCGCCAAGTCCCTGGCGCAGGAACCCTCGATCGTCATCTTCGACGAGCCGACGCGCGGCGTCGACGTCAGCGCAATTCCGCAAATTCACGCCGCGATCCGAAAGCTCGCCGCCGAGAACAAGGCGGTGGTGGTGATATCCTCCTACCTGCCGGAAATCCTGGCCATCTCCGACCGAATTCTGGTGGCCCGAGGAGGGCGCATCGTCGAAGAAATGTCGGCGGCCGACGCTACGGAACACAAGATCATGTACGCCGCCATCCATTGAGTGCCGAGGCGAGATGACCATTTTCGAAGGACGAGCGCCCTTGCCCGAGACAGGCCAAAGCTCCGAGACGCTTTCCGCGGAAGACGACGGGCGGCTGCTCAGCGCGCGGATCGCCGACGAAATCCGCAGCGCAGTTCTGAGCGGAGAAATGCGACCGGGAGGGCGGATCCGCCAGGAACTGCTCGCCGCGAGATTCGGCGCGAGCCGCATCCCCGTCCGTGAGGCGCTGAAGCAGCTGGAAAACGAGGGTCTCGTGGTGCTGGCCCCGAACCGGGGCGCCTGGATCGCCGACGTCAACTCGGAGGAGTCGATCGAGGTCTACAAGATCCGCGAAGTGGTGGAACCGCTCGCGATTTTCGAGAGCGTGCCGAACCTCACGGACGCCGATATCGACTCGATGGACGAAACGGTGCGCGAAATGGAGCAAGCGATGACGCTCGAAGAGTACATACAGCTCGATCGCGCGTTCCATTTGCGCACATATTCGCGCGCCCGCATGCCCCAGCTTCTGGCGATGGTGGAGCGGTTTTGGAACAGCACCCAGCACTTCCGCCGCCAGCTCGTTAAGGAAACTTTCGCCAAAGACGGTCTGCCCTTCTCCGACCCGCACCATCTGTTGCTGATGGACGCGATCCGCGGCCGGGACGCGGAGGGGGCCCGCAACATCGTACATCTGCACATCCGCCGCACCCGCATGCTGATTCAGACGATCGACGGGAGTGCACGCGGCACGACTACCGGACGACGGCATGTCGCTATCGCCTCCCGCTCCCGCAAAGTTGGCATCTAGACGAGGAGCCGCTGATGACCGCCTTCAAGACAATCGGCGTCGTCGGCGCCGGGATGATGGGATCGGAAATCGCGCTGGAATTTGCCCTCGCGGGCTATCCGACGTTTCGGTCCGATCAAAATCGCGCTGCTGCGGAACGCGCAATCGAGCGTCTTCAAGGTGTCATCGACCGCGGCATCGCGCGAAACTTCTGGTCCGCCGAGGCGGCCGAGGCCGTGCGGAGAAACCTTGCTGCCGTAGACAATCTGGAGGCCGATGCGGATCGCGATCTCGTCGTGGAGGTGTTTGAGGACGAAGCGCTTAAGCGCAGCGTGTTCGAGCGGCTCGACGCGATCCTGGCGCCCGAAGCTGGCATCGCCTCGAACACCTCCTCGCTCTCAATCACTTCGCTAAGCGCCGCGGTCAGCGATGAGCGCCGCCGCCGCTTCCTCGGAGCGCACTTCTTTTCGCCGGTCTCCCGCATGCGCCTTGTCGAGGTGATCGCGACCGCAGACACCGATCCGGCTTTCGCCGACGACGTCGCAGCGATCCTGACCGCCATCGGCAAGACGCCGATCCGCGTCAAGGATGTAGTCGGCTTTGCCGTCAACCGCCCGCTGCACGCTCTGGTGATCGAGTCGATCCGCCTTGTCGAGGAAGGCGTCTGCTCGCCAGCAGATATCGATGCTGCTTACAAGCTCGGCCTCGGTCACCCGATCGGACCGTTCGAACTGATGGACAATACGGCGAACTCACTGTCGCAGAGCGTGCACGAGATCCTTTACAAGGCCTACGGCGAGCGCTTCCTGCCGCGTCCGCTGCTGCGTCAAATGGTAGCCGCCGGCTACAACGGCCGCAAAGCGGGGCGCGGCTGGCACCGCTACGACAAGGATGGCAAGCGACTATGAGTTCGAGCCCCGCCTCCGATCTCGATGGCGTCCTTGCCGCCTACGAAGCGGCTGCAGCGACGCCTTGGACGAAACTCTATCCGCCCGGCGCAGGCGCGCTTGACGCAGAGAAAAGAACGGCGCTCGACCTTTTCCGGGCGGCGCCGCCGGAAGCCCCGGCCGTCTTCTATTTTGATGCGATGCTAACCTATGCCGACATCGACCGGATGAGCGACCGCTTCGCCGGATGGCTGGTGGCGAAGGGCGTCGGGTCGGGCGACCGCGTCGCTATCGTCCTTCAGAACACGCCGCAGTTCCTGGTCGCGACGGTTGCGGCCTGGAAGCTCGCTGCGATTGTCGTCAGTCTCAATCCCATGTACCGCACGCCCGAACTTGCGAAACTATTCGCGGACTGCGCGCCGCGGGCAGTTCTTTGCCACGACGAGCAGTGGGACGTCGTCTCCGCCGCCGCATCCGCTGTCGTGGAACCGGAGCTCATGATCTGGACCAGCGGGCATGAGTTCCAGAACCGCAATGACGCGCGAGTGCTGCCGCCCTCCGCCACCGCGCCGGCGGAGCGAGCCTTGGGGCGTATTCTCGTCCAAACGCTTCCGGCGCCTGCGCGCGCTCCCATATTGCCCGACGACATTGGTTTGCTTCTCTATACGTCGGGAACGACCGGCGCGCCGAAGGGCGCGATGCTGACCCATCGCAATCTCGTTGCCAATGCGATCACATGCCATAAGAGCTTCGAGCTCGATGCGTCTTCGCGCATCTTTGGCGTGGCGCCGCTCTTTCATGTGACGGGCTTCGAGATCCAGCTCGTTGGCGCCTTCGCCGCGGGCGCCTCGCAGGTGCTGACCTATCGCTTCCATCCCGCAGTCGTGCGGGAGGCTTTCCTCGAACACCGACCGACGTTCATCATCGGTGCGATCACGGCTTTCATCGCGTTGATGAACGACCCGGAGGCGACGCGCGCGCATTTCGCGAGTTTCGCGCATCTCTATTCCGGCGGCGCTCCGATCGCGCCGGCGGTGGTCAACGCTTTCGCGCTACGTTTCGGTCGCGCGATCCGCAGCTCCTACGGCATGACCGAGCTTACGGCGCCGAGCCATCTCGCGCCGTTGGCGGGGCCGATACCCGTGGACCCGCAATCCGGCGCGCTGTCGATCGGCGTCCCGACGCCGGGAACAGACGTGATCATCGTCGATGAGATGCGCCGCCCGCTTGGGCCGCGGGAGCACGGGGAGGTCGTGGTGCGCGGCGCCGGCGTGATGGCCGGCTACTGGGGCAAGCCGGTCGAGACGGCCGAAGTTCTCGCCGGCCGCTGGATGCACACCGGCGACATCGGCTTCTTTGGCGAGGACGGCTGGTTCTATCTCGTCGACCGCAAGAAGGACATGATTTCCGCCTCGGGCTTCAAGGTCTGGCCGCGCGAGGTGGAGGACGTTCTCTACGCGTTCCCTGGTGTTCGCGAAGCCGCTGTGGTCTGCGCGCCGGACCCCTATCGCGGCGAGACGGTCATCGCTTTCGTCTCGGCGGAACCAGGCGCCCGGATGGATGTAGCGGAGCTTTCGCGTTTCTGCCGCGAGCGGCTCGCGGCCTACAAGTGCCCGGTCGAAATCCGCTTGGTGGCCGACCTGCCGAAGACCACAACAGGCAAGATCACCAGAAACGCCCTCAAACAGGATTTGCGGGACCGCTAGAGGAGCAAACAAGTGGACATCAGCCAAAGCCCGCGAAGCGCGGAGCTAGCGGGGCGCCTCCGGGAGTTCATGGAGGAGTACATCTATCCCAACGAGCGCCGCTTGTACCAGGAAGCGGAACGCCTTGGCCCTTGGGCGGTCCATCCGATCGTCGAGGAACTGAAACCGCTCGCGCGCGAAAAGGGCCTCTGGAACCTGTTCCTGCCGGCGCACGAGGCTGGCGGCCTCACCAACCTCGAATATGCTCCGCTGTGCGAGATCATGGGTCGTTCGCATCTCGCGCCGGAAGTCTTCAACTGCAATGCTCCTGACACCGGCAATATGGAGACGATCCTGCGCTACGGCACGGAGGCGCAAAAGGAGCAATGGCTGAAGCCTCTGCTCGCCGGGGACATCCGCTCCTCGTTCGCCATGACCGAACCGGACGTCGCTTCGTCGGACGCGACCAATGTCGCGAGCTCGATCGTGCGCGAAGGCGATCACTACGTTATCAACGGTCGCAAGTGGTACACCACGGGCGCGACGGATCCGCGCTGCAAGATCATCATCTTCATGGGCCAGACGGACCCCAAAGGCGCGGACCGTCACAAGCGCCAGTCGATGGTGCTTGTGCCGAAGGAGACGCCTGGCGTGCGCGTGGTGCGCTCGCTTCCCGTCCTCGGCTTCTACGGCGTGCCCGACCGGGCTTCCGAGGTCACCTTCACCAACGTCAGGGTTCCCGTCGGCAATATCCTGCTTGGCGAAGGTCGCGGCTTCGAAATCGCACAGGGGCGTCTCGGACCCGGCCGCATTCATCACTGCATGCGCCTCATCGGCCTCAGCGAACGGGTGCTGGAGCGCATGTGCCGCCGCGCGGAGAATCGAGTCGCCTTCGGCCGCCTGGTCGCGGAGCAGACGGTGACGCTGGAGCGCATCGCCGAGGCCCGCATCATGATCGAGCAAGCGCGCCTTCTGACCCTGAAGGCCGCCTACATGATGGATACTGTCGGCAACAAGGCCGCGCGGCAGGAGATTGGGATGATCAAGGTCATCGCGCCGAACATGGCGCAGAAGATCGTCGACTGGGCGATCCAAGTGTTCGGCGGGGGCGGCACCAGCAACGATCACTTCCTCGCCGCCGCGCTCGCGACGACGCGCCTGCTGCGCCTCGCCGACGGGCCAGATGAAGTCCATCGCAACCAGATCGGCCGGCTCGAATTGCGCCGCTATCTCAATACCGACCCGGCGCGCACCGGCGGCGGCGGCGAACCGCTTCCGCTAGACGAGTCCGAGGCGTGGTCCGACGGCGGCCTCTGGCCGCGGCCGAGGGATCTGCCATGAGCGCGCGGGTACGCGGCAAGACCGCGCTCGTCACCGGCGCCGCGCAGGGCATCGGCGCCGCCTGCGCGCACATGCTCGCTCGCGAGGGAGCCAGGGTACTGCTCACCGATGTCAATATCGAGCGGGCGCGGGAAAAGGCCTCTGAGATCGATGCAGAATTGGGCTCGGGAACGGCTTTCGCCTTTAGGCACGATGTCGCGAACGAGACGATTGGGTTGCCGCGATCGCCTTCGCGAGTGAGTCGCTCGGCGGACTCTCCGTGCTCGTCAACAACGCGGGCATCGCGCAGCTCGGATCGGTCGAAGATCTCAGTCTCGACGATTGGCGTCGCGGTATGAGCGTCAATGCTGACAGCGTGTTCCTCGGCTGCAAGCATGCGCTGCCGCTGATGCGCGAGAGCCAGCCGGGTTCGATCGTCAACATCTCCTCGATCTCGGGGCTAATCGCTTCGCATAATTTCGCCATCTACAATGCGTCGAAGGCGGCGGTCTGGATGCTATCGAAATCGGTCGCGCTGCATTGTGCACGGCGCGGCTGGAACATTCGCTGCAACTCGGTACATCCAACTTTCATCAAGACGCCGATTCTCGATTCGTTGATCGGAGATCGCGATGAGGCGACCGTCGTTGGCAAGCTCGCGCGGCAGGTTCCGCTTGGACGCCTCGGCGAGGCAGACGATGTTGCGACCGCGGTCATCTATCTCGCCTCTGACGAGAGCCAGTTCATGACCGGCGCAGAGCTGAAGCTCGACGGCGGCATTTCGGCGATGTGAGATGGTCCATCCACTCGACAACGCTGCGCTGGAAGCCTGGCTCGCCTCGTCCATAGCGGGCTTTCGTCGCCCGCTCCGCGTTAGGCGCTTTGGCGACGGCCAGTCTAATCCGACGTTCCTGCTGACGACGCCAGGGAGAAAATACGTGCTTCGTAAGAAACCGGACGGCGACCTGCTGCCGTCCGCCCATGCCGTCGATCGCGAATATCGCGTCATGCGGGCGCTGCAAGACACGGGCATTCCAGTCCCGCGCATGCTTGGGTTCTGCGAGGACGCCGAGGTCGTCGGAACGCCGTTCTATGTTATGGCGCATGTTGAGGGCCGCATCTTCTGGGACCCGACGCTGCCGGAATTAGCGCGCGCGGAGCGGGCGGCGCTATACGACGACGTGAACCGGGTGATCGCGAAGCTGCACGACGTGGACTACACAGCCCTCGGCCTAGGCGACTACGGGCGTCCAGGCCATTACCTTGAGCGACAAATCGCCCGCTGGAGCAAACAATATGTCGTTTCGCGTACCCTGCCGATTGAAGCGATGAACCAGCTTATTGACTGGCTGCCGAAGCGATTGCCTCCCGCCGGCACCACTTCGATCGTGCACGGCGACCTCCGGCTCGACAATATGATTTTCCATCCGTCGGAACCGCGCGTGCTCGCCCTACTCGACTGGGAGTTGTCGACTCTCGGCGATCCTCTTGCGGACTTCGGATATCACATGCTGACCTGGATCCTACGCGCGGACGAGTTTCGCGGCATGGCGGGCGCCGATCTCGCGGCGCTCGGCATTCCAGCCGCGAACGATCACCTGAGGCGCTACGCTGAGCGGCGCGGCCTCGGCGCGATCGATCCTGACGTGTGGGACTATCATCTCGTCTACAATCTATTCCGCCTCGCGGCCATCCTGCAGGGCATCGCCAAGCGGGCCGAAGACGGTACTGCCTCCTCCGCGAACGCGCGCGAAACGGGCGCGAAAGCGCGGCCAGTCGCCGAACTCGCCTGGAACTGGGCTCGCGAACGCCTTGGCGCGCAATAGAAAGTAGTGGGATCGAGAAATGGCTACATTTATCGCAATTACCCACCCCCTTGCCATGAGGCGCGATCTCTGAATCCATGGGGGACATGGACCGCAGTGATTTGCAGCAACTCAGCAAAGAGCAGTTGATCGGGCATCGTCACGTTAACGAGTTGGGAGTTGGCGAGCGGCTAAACGCCGACCATGTCCCCGTAGGCAACGGACATGCTTTGGCGTTTGAGGCACTCGAGTGATGGGCGATGGCGAAGAAACAGGCGCCGATTCCGATCAGCTTGAGGCCATGGATCGAGGCCCGACAGCGATTTCGTCTGTCGCATGCGCATGTGCAGATGGCCCGTGAGCTCGGGCTGAACCCAAAAAAGTTCGGCATGCTCGCCGGCTCTGTTGCAAATTTCGATGTCGGCGGATTTCCGATATGATCGGCTCCGGACTGGGCGGGGTGTTAGCGGGTTGGTCTTGAACCCACTGATTCCCGGCGGTCCTGACGAAACAAAGCCTTAACGGAAGTCCGCTTCCTCCCGCCTACCGCTCATTCAACCGCTCATTCATAGAGCACTCCTTTAAGGCCCGCTCGGGGTCGAAGTCCCTGTACGCTAGCCCGAACTTCCGAGTTGCGTTTCGCGGGAAGGTGCGGGTTTGTGCGGGGTTGCGGGGATTTGCGGCGAATTTGTAGGCA
>Ga0074045_10003417_pt1 | contig 14293 bp, 11 predicted proteins | sample BogForMeECP23OM2_FD_94442 | JGI IMG/M metagenome (GOLD analysis project Ga0074045, IMG submission 94442) | Bog forest soil microbial communities from Calvert Island, British Columbia, Canada - Bog Forest MetaG ECP23OM2 | ecosystem: Environmental > Terrestrial > Soil > Wetlands ... | reverse complement strand
CTGGACTTCCCCAGCCCTACGTTGTCACCTGGGGCCAGGCTAGTGTGAATTTTGTCCCAAATTATGTGATTACGAGCCCGGGTCCAGGTTGCGCACCTATCGGCGGGGAAAACGATGCGAGAAATGTAATTTCGGGCATCCAACTGCCGAATGGCCAGTCGTATCAATTCTCCTACGAGTCAACGTACGGCATGGTTAACCAGATCACCTACCCGAGCGGAGGCTATGTTCACTACACATGGGCCGTAAACAGCCTGTCCGAGCCGGGCTATTTTGAAGAGTTTGCGCCGAACCAAAACACCTATTGTTCGTATCAGTACGACGTTCCCGCGGTGAAGCAGAGAACGGTCAGTTTTGACGGAGTCCACGTAGCGCTGACCCAGACCTTTACCTATACGACTACATGGAACAGCAGCAACTCGTTGTTATGGACCAGCAAGACTACAACCGTGAAGACGACCGACAACATCACGGGGTTAGTATCCACAACGTCCTACACCTATTTTCCGCTGCGCGCCCCCACTCAGGTCAACGATTTCCGCTCCTTTGCGGGGTTGATTCCGGTGGAGCAGACGGTGGTGTATGAGAACGCGGCGGGTACCGCGTTGCGCACTACAGGAAAGGTATGGTACGACCCGTACGAGTTGTATAGCCAGCAAACAATTCTGAGCGACAGTACGGCTACGGCGAAGCCGACCTCGCAAACCACCTACCTCTATGGCGCCGGTGCGCAAGTCACCGACAAGAAAGAATACGATTATGGCGCTGGCACGCCCGGGCCTTTGCTGCGAGAGACAGTAACAAATTATCAAACCTTCGCTGCAACTCCCATCTATTCAGCCGCACCTTCTATTTTCAACAAGCCGTGTCAGAACATTGTCAAAGACGGCAGCGGCACTCGATATGCTGAGACCGACTATTATTACGACGGAGGGACGGCGCTCTGCCCAAGTACTGCTCCGACACAAGCGTTGTCGGGAACAGGCAGCTATACCGGTCACGACGAAACTAACTATGGTACGAGCGAGAGCGTAGCACGGGGCAATCTGACTCAAAAAACCCAGTGGGCGAACCCTGGAACTTCTCCTGTTACCACTTTTACCTACGACGAGACAGGACAAGTTCTCACGATGAAAGACCCGTGCGGCAACTCCACATGCAGCGATATGACCGGCACGAGCCACACCACGACCTACTCGTATGCTGATAGTTACTCCAGCGGAACGCCGCCCGGCAACACTAATGCTTACCTGACGAAGAAGACCGATCCTCTGGGTCATATCGCGACGTTCGCCTACGGATACGCCGACGGGCAACTGACAAGTTCGACCGATGCGAACAGCCAGACGACGACCTACAAATACAACACGAAACCAGCGGGCTGCAGTTACCAAGATCAATTCGACCGTCCGACCGAGACTGATTATCCAGACGGCGGGATTACCACATACTGCTATAACGACTCGCCCTACAACCCCACAACGCCTTCGCCTAGCGTTACCACCACCAAAAAGATTTCAGCTAGCTTGAACGAAGTCAGCGTGGCTGCCTTTGACGGCCTTGGCCACACCGTTGAGACGATGCTTACCTCCGATCCCGATGGCACCACCTACACCGCGACCAGCTACGACGGGACCGGGAAACCGTATAAGACTTACAATCCCACCCGCTGCAACCCTCCCACGACTAACTGTGGTAACGAAAGCACGTGGGGCGTCTCGACCTACACCTACGATATCCTTGGCCGAACGGTGAGCGTTAGCGAGGCTGACGCTTCCACGGTAAGTACGAGTTACTGCGGCAACTCTACCCTTGCGAAGGACGAGGCCGGACACTGGCGACGGAGCATTACCGACGGCTTGGGACGGCTTACGGAAGCGGACGAGCCGAACTCTTCCACCGCCACTGTCACCGCCTGCCCACAAAGCGGCGATCCGATCATCGCCACTACTTACGCCTACTCTCCGCTGAACGACATGACAGGAGATCTTCAGGGCGGTTCTCGCCAGCGTGTGTTCGCTTATGACTCTCTGAGCCGATTGATCGGTTCGGTCAACCCGGAATCGAATACGACGCCAACGTCGAACCCGGCAACGGTGCCGACGACATACACCTACGACGTTGACGGGAACGTGGCGTTGAAGACGGAGCCCGCACAGAACCAAACTGGGACGGCAACAGCCAGCGTTACGTATTGCTACGATGCTTTGAGCCGGATGACCAGCAAAGCATACACGTCCCAATCTTGCCCGATGTCCGCCCCGGTCTCGACCTATTCATACGACCAGGCGGCCTGCCTTGGGCAAAGCTCCTGCTATAACGTTGGCCGACGGACGGCGATGACGGACGGGCTGGGCTCGGAAAGCTGGAGCTACGACAAGATGGGCCAACCGCTTGCGGACCAGCGCACCACCAACGGCCTCACCAAGACGGCGACCTACAGTTATTTTCTCGATGGCTCGGTCAATGCCCTCGGATACCCCAGCGGGCGTGTAGTGACTTACCAGACCGGCGGTGCGGGGCACCCGCTCTCGGCCATCGACTCCACCAATTCGATCAATTACGCCACCGCTGCCAAATATGCACCGCAAGGGGGCTTGGCTTCGCTTACCGGCAATGGCAACCTGTTCTCAACCTACATTTACAACTCTCGCTTGCAGCCGTGCTGGATTTATGCGACAAGCGGCAGCGCGCTCGCTACGACCACGCCCTGTTCGGGCAGCGACTCAACCCCAGGAAACATGCTCGACTTGAAGTACAGCTACAACTCGGGTACCGATAACGGCAACGTGATCAGCATCGCCAACAATCGCGATACTACCCGCAGCCAGAGCTTCAGCTACGACCAGTTGAATCGGCTGGCCACGGCAGCTGCATCCACCGATGCTCAAAGTCCTTCGCACTGCTGGGGGCAGGCGTTCACCTACGATACTTGGGGCAATCTATTGCAGATCAGCGGGCTGTCCTCGGCTTACAATGGCTGCACGCAGACCAGTCTCAGCATTGCCGTGAACGCGCAGAACCAGATCGTCGGCGAGGGTTACGATACGGCCGGGAACCTGCTCACCGATCCCAGCTTCAACACCAATAGCTTCGTCTACAACGCCGAAAACCAGATGACGCAGAAAGACACCAATCTTTTCTTCTATTACGATGGCGATGGGAAGCGGGTGGAGAAGTCCGACAACGTGCTCTACTGGTACGGCGCGGATGGCAGCGTGCTGGACGTGACCGACCTGCAGGGCGCCACGACGGGAGTGGGCGCGAGCGAGTATATTTACTTTGGCGGGCGGCGGATTGCGAAGCGCGACGGTCCGGGGGATGTGTACTATTATTTCGGCGATCATCTGCAGACGGTGCGGTCGATGGCCGAAGTGCCGCAAGGACAGACCACAGCGACGCTGTGCTACGACGCGGATTATTATCCCTTCAGCGGCGACCCCAGGCAGGTGATTAGTGTTTGCCAGACCCCGAATTTCCTCTTCACCGGCAAAGAGCACGACACTGAGGACAACCTCGACTACTTCGGAGCGAGATATTACTCGGCGCAGATGGGCAGGTTCATGACGCCGGATCAAGGCAAAATCGGTCTCAAACACCTGTTGGGCCCGCAGGGGCTAAATCGATACTCCTATACTCGAAATAATCCTCTGCGATATGTGGATCCCGACGGAAACGACTGGGAAACTGCTTGGAAAGACATAAAGTCGTTTGCGAACTCGATTTACACGAAAGCTACTTTTGGAGTCGGTTTGGGAGGGGAGGCCAAGGTGGGGTCGGGAAAGGTCACAGCGGAAACCAGCTCTACGGGAACAATCAAATTCGCAACTTCGGATAATGGAGGGGTTACCTTCACTAGGACGATTGAGGCGAAAGCTGCAGCCGAACCAGCAGGTGGCGGTGCTGCCGCCGGCGTTGCTGTCGGAGTCTCTCAGGTGGACGCAAGGATTAGCGACGGCCACGTCACGGGACAAGAGTCTCCCCAGTCAGTCGAAGTGGGTCCGTCCACGACCGCCGGGCCTGCAGACATCAACGTGTCTAAAGAAGAGGTAGGTTTCGAGGACGTGCCCTGTGCGGGAGTTTGTGCCGGAGTTGGACTTGGCGCCACGAGAGAGGGATGGTCAGCCCTCGGGGATGCGATCTCAAATGTCAAGAACGAAATCATATTACCGACCCCGCCGCCGCCGCCGACTCCGCCACCGCCACCGCAGTCGTCAACGTCGTCAGCTTCGTCAGACGACGAGGAGTGACACCTGTTTCGCATTGAGAAGAACAATCTTTCTGCGTTATTGACCAAATCGTGCTGCCGGTAAAGGCTTAAGATCGAAATGCTGAAGCGGATTCTCCTAGCAGGGTGGGTGCTGGCACTCTTGGGTGCCTTCCTAGTGGTCATGTTCCCGAACGCTGGTTGGAACCATACCGCCTCAGAAGTCCTGTGGGCGTTTAGCATAGCTTTAGTTGTTGCGACTTTGGGATTTTGCGCGCTGATCGCGATCCGTCTTGTCTCCAGATTGGTGAGGCCTCTCCCGCCATTGCATGCCGAGACGCCACGAACTGCGACCTACTCTAGCAGGCCGTGGCGGCGGAAAGTCGGGCTAGGCTTGCAAGCCATTCTCGCAATAGCAGCGTTTCTTGTCGTGCTTCTGATATTTGTCGAATACGAGATAAAGTCTTCGCAGGTGTACCAAAGATCTTGTGCCGAAGCGCGCTCTTCGGCAGAGGTCATCGAGATTGTCGGCCAGCCGATCTCCGTTGGATGGTTTGCCTCGGGCGAGATCACACAGTCATCCAACGGCACTGGGCAAGCCAGACTGACAATTCCCCTATCAGGGCCAAAAGGAAAAGGCGTAATAAAGGTCGAAGCAGGCCGTGTAGCTGGGAGGTGGCGGTTTTCAATTTTGCGATTCATTTCTCCCGGAGGAGCCCCCAAGGTAGATCTTCTCGGTGACGGACGCCGTGACTGAATCGTGACATGCCACGACTATTGTAGGGGGGATACGTTCACATATAGGAAAAATGAAAATCAATTTCAGGACCACATCATGCCATGGATTTCATTAACTGCTCTGGTCATTTCGGGCATCGACCTTTTTTCTGATGCAAAGACGCTTGGGGATCAGTGGAGCCGCGCTAAAGGGATGACAAATGGTGAAGGAAGTACGTTCTACGCCTAGCAGGCTGCTGAAAAACAACTCCCCATCCACAGCCACGTGTGTTACGAAGAAGCCTGCGAGGAACGGACGAGCAGCAGAGTCAGGTATTCAGTTACTGATCGCCGGAGGCACGGGTGCGGAAGGATCCTCCGCTGCGCGCCGTCCGGGCCATGGTGGACGAGGTGCTGGCGCGGTTGTCGGGGGCTGGCCCGTCCTTTCGCTTAATGGAAATCGGGGGGGTGCCCCGCCCTTGTCGCGTTTTGTGCGACATGGTTGGAAAGGACCATGGCCTCCGAAACCAGGTCAGAGCTGGCAGTAAGCAAATGCAGCTATCCACTCCGAAATATCGTAGATGGAGAACGCCAGGAAAGAACTTGATGACGCTTGGGAGAAAAGCCGGGAACATCAAGCCCTCTGCGCACAGGCTGTTTGCTGACGGCAAAAGACTGCTCAACTTCGGTTCTGGAAGGCGGGACTATAAGAGCGCAATAGAGCTTCTGAAGCAGGCGGCGGCTCTGGGCCACGTAGGGGCACGAGGCTGGCTAGGTGCCGCTTACGATTATGGGTTAGGGACCAAGCAGAACCGACGTATCGCCCTAAAGCACTATCAGATTGCCGCTGATGCAGGCAATGCAAACGCTCAGTATCACGTTGGTGTGTTCTACCATGACGGGACCGGCGTACGCAGGAACTACCAGGCTGCGGTGTCATGGCTTCGGAAGGCGGTCAAACAGGGTGACGCGGGAGCAATGTACCTGCTCGGCCAGTGCTACCGCTATGGACGTGGATTACAGAAGAATCCGAAGAAGGGCTTCATGCTGCAACTAGAGGCTGCGAAAAGGCGCGTTCTGGAAGCACAGTTCTCTGTCGGTGTTTGTTTCAGCCGAGGCGAGGGGGTGCCCGCTGATCCGGAACAGGCGTTTAGGTGGTATCTGGTTGCGGCGAGACGAGGGCACAAGGACGCGGCGCACAACGTCGCGTACTTCTACGAAACTGGCAGAGGTGTTCGCAGGGACAAGAAGAGGGCTGAGTTCTGGTATAGCCGTGCCAAGCAATGAGCCTTCAGGTCGGTTTCGCCGGGTTGCTGGGCGGTAGCTTCCAAAGTCAAAATCGGGCCGTGCTGCGCACGGGGTGTGAGGGTGACACTCCACCCCTGAAAGGGTGCTGCACGGTAACCTTCGGTTACCGTGGGCGAACCTGTTGAAACCAAAACAGCTAAAGAAAAATCCCTTCGATCCGGTTGCTGTACAGCAACCTGAAGTTAGCGCAGGCGAACTTGTTGATTCTTAAGCGCGGCTGCTAGTCTCGGCTGGGAAGGCGAGAGAGAAGGCCCGGATATGGTGAAGCCGCCACTGCGCACGAAATCCATTGGTTTCAAAGTCAACGAAGAAGAGTACGCGCGTCTGGAAACGGCGGCGCAGGCGAGCGGACGGACGCTCGGGGAGTGGTGCCGCGAGGCGATCCTGCGGGGAGGGTCGGCCAGCGATCGAGAGAGGCACGATCCGGCGCTGGCCGAGAGTCCGCGGGCGACTCAGTCTGCTTGATGATGCTACGCATGGAAGTGTATTGCCCAAATCCAGAATGTAATTGCACAAAATCATTATCTGGACGTCTCGGAACTTCGCCACTGGGCGTGCGAGCAAGTGCCAACAAGATCCTTGCGGTATTGTTCTCATCAAGTTCCGCGATTTTTTGAAGCATACGAAAAAAGCGTTCGAACAACCTGCGGTCCGACTCGTTCAACGCCTCATTCTGCGAAACATTTGTGGCGACTCGATTCGGTCAATATAGAGTTTTCATCTAGCCGAGGATACAACCGGAATAGTCCATCCCTAAATTCCTCGTTAGAAATCAAACAACCGTTGTACGCAACGATGAGACCTTTGATGAATTCATTCATCCGCTGCGTCTCGGTGGCGAATCGATTGCAGCTGTGCTGGTGTAAGCGACACCGAATAGGAAAATGGCCCCAACTTTCCTACGGTGACTGACATAGAGGTGGCATCGTAGTTTAGCGCTATGTCTCGAACGCTCAAGTGGATGCGGACGCTGCCGTTGGGACAAGTAATCGTAGTTTCAGCCGGAGAGCGACCCTCAAAAAGAGCGAGCGCTAGCAATCCGATTACACAACGATGCCAGAAACCGCACATATCCAAACCCAATGCAAGCTTATTATGACCACTGGCCGCCGCTGGTGCAAGAGGGCAACCAATTCATCTTATATCCGTCATGACATTGAATACCGTCAATTCTGACTAGCACGTAAAGGTATTCAAAGCCTCCCTGTTTTCGGGCCTTCTCAAACAGTTGTTCAATTGCGGAAGCCTCGGCGGGGTGTTTCATCTTCTCCTCCTTGCCTGCCCGATGACAGTGTAGAACGCAGGGGGCGCGCGCGCGGGCGGGTGGCAAAGTCAAAACCGGCGGGGTCCGGGACGGGGGGTAGCCGAATTTTTCCCGAAAGGTACTACCCCATAAGGCACTTCAGCTGTCGCTCGTGCCGCACTGGACTGGGCGAAGGGAGAGTACGTGTCGAAGGAAGACCAGCAAGGGCCGGGGAGCAAAGCGGGGAGCACTCAGACCCGAATCACAGCACATTCGCCCTACCGGGATGGGCCCTTCCCAAACGTAAGTAATTGAAATGACTGAAGCGGAAGAACCCCGCGTGGTTTAGCAAACCGCCGCATTCGGCCACTCTGCCACCTCTCCGGCTTGCCGGCCTCCAGTTTACCACGTTCGATTTTTTGGCATCGAACATGAACGAAGCCATTCCCCCGGTGGAACATGCACGCCTCAGAGCTTCAATGAAACAGTGCCGGTCATGAGGTTCATGGCCGGCACTGGTTATGGCGGGTTCGTTATTGAGCCGGACTCTGCTCAGTCGGCGATGTGGATTGGGCGTTCGCTTTGACTTCAGCGTTGACCTCGGGCGTTTTGGCTGGATTCACCTTGACCGTCGCCAGGATTTTTTCCAGGCGCTGGAAGACTTCGTCGCGATCGACGCGCTTGATGCCGGCCTTCGCGCTTCCTTCAGTCGCGGGCGCACTCTCGGCTTCGCCCTTGACCTCGCTCTTGGCCTCGGCCTTCACTCCGGTGGTTGCAACCTTCAACGCGAATTCGTAGCAAGCGCCGTTCTGGAAGACGTGATAATACTTTGCCGTCTCCTCGCGCGATCCGCCTCCAGTTTCTCCGGCAGCTTCTGCGGATTGCAACTCCATGTCGCCGATCAGGAGCTTCGCGATCGGAGGCTTTGCGAGCTGCGCCGTCGCCTGGGTTGTGGGTCCAGTCGCCGGTTCAGTTGTGGGATCGGCCGGAACCGTGGGTGGGGCTTGAGGAATTGAAAATTCGCCGCACTGATCCGCCGTGACGTTTCTGTTTACGCTCACGTTGAAGAAGGCCGAGGCCAGGTCCGAGTTCGTATAAGCAGACTCGGGCAGAGCGACAGCAGCCAGCGCGACTCCGCCGGGCTGCACGAAGTCCATGGGGATGGTGCCGGACCCGACCAGTTCACTAGCAGCCTCGCCGGTCTTCAGCGAGTATTTGCGCGGATATTGGAACGAGACGCCGGAAGTTTTATCGGTATAGGTCACAGTTGCCGGCGCTTTGCGAACGACTTTCCTGCGCACCGGATTAGTGGCGGCCTGTGGCAACGGGGTCGGGACCGGCGTCACATCCGTTGCCGTTGGTGGCATCGGCTGCGGAATCGGCGGTGGACTGGCAGAGCTTACAGGTTTCGGCTGGTCGTTCGAGCATCCGACGGCTAGTGAACAGATCATCAAGAGCGCCGCGAAGATCAGCGTACTGGCGGTTTGGTTGAAACCGGTTTGGGCGAAATTGTTCTTGCCCCAAACAACAGAGTCACAAGTTGCCGGGGCGGTGCGAACTGCGTTGGCCCGATCTGCCTTAGTGCGAAACGGGTTGATACGGGTCATGTTGATGCAAATCATTGTTGGTCACCTCCTGCTGCGGAGCAGCGCTGGTGACATTGCAGGGCACGGGCCATGCGGCGGAGCATGATTTGGTGGGAGTTAGAGCAGCTATGGGGTCTTAAGCGCGTAGCCACACGGACACTGTGTGGGGTAAGGGACACGGGGTGCCGCAGGGTTTTGCGCGGAGGACAGCCGAGGCGCGTGTCCCGCATGAGCAACTTTCTATGCTGCTGCGATGCGGCGGACTAAGTCTTCTTGCTCTCTCTTGCTTTCGGCACCGATCGTAAACGCGTCCAGTACCCCGAGCGATAGCGCGTAGCGCAGAGCCTCCGATTGCCGGTCGCGCAAATCGCCCTGCCCCAGAATCTTCATTCCGACCACGGCCTTGCCCGCGGCCTTCATCTCCCGCAGCACACTCACCACGGTTTCAGGATCGGCGTCCATGTGCGAGCCAATCGGATTGATGCGGGCGAAATCAACTTCCACCCACGGCGACTTCGCGGCGGCGCGCAGCGCCTCAATACTGTGACACGAACAGCCGTGAGCCCGGATGATCCCCTTCTGCTTGGCTTCGGAGAGCACGTCCATCACGCCGCGGTAACGCTCGGTCCAGTCGGCTTCGGTCACGCAGTGCATCAGGCAGATGTCCAGGTAATCGACGCCCAGTTCCTTCCGAAAGCGGTCGAGATCGGCGCGAGCGGTCGCCGGATCGCGCGCCCAGGTCTTCGACAATACCGTGACTTTGTCGCGCGGCACATGCTTCAGCGCTTCGGCTACATGCTCATGGCTTCCGTAAGAATCGGCGGAGTCGAAGAAGCGCAGGCCTTGATCGTAACCGTTGAGCAGCAGATCGGAGAGTCCCTTGACCCCAAGCGCAGTCTGATTCGAATGATGACCCGAGCCCACCGTGCCCGTGCCCATAGCGAGGCGGCTGGTCTTGATCCCCGTGCTGCCCAGAGTGACGGTGTCGGTGGCGGTGAACTTCTTCAGCGGGGTCTGGTTCGCGAGTGCGGCCAGCAGATCATGCGAAGTGAGCTTTTTCGCGGTGAGCGTCCCGGCAAGCCAGGCGGCTCCCAGACCGGTGGCCGAGCGAATGAGGAATTCGCGGCGATGCATAAAAACCTCCTACGCGAAGGGTTTCCTAATAATACTCCGGTCGCGAATTTATTCGAACTGCTTGCGGAAGGCGGCGAGTTGCTGTTGCATCTCCGCGATTTCTTTTCGGAGCTCGGCCACTTCGCCTTCGAGGTGGGCGATACGATCCACCCCCGCCGAAGGTATCGCGTGCCCGCGCACGGGCGCCGGCTCGAGCAGCGGCGCATCGCCGGAAAATAAGTGCATGTACCTCGATTCCTTCGTCCCCGGCTGCCGCGGCAGCACGGCCGCCAGAGGCGGCTCGCGCTGCGCTAGACGATCGAGAGTAGCGACCACATCGTCGAGCGCTTCGAAGCGATACATCCGGTCGGTGCGCCCCCGGAGTTCGCCGGGAGTCTGAGGGCCGCGCAGCAGCAGCACGCACACAATCGCAATCTCGCGCCGATCGAAGTTGAAAACTTCCTGCAAGCGGTGCTCGTACTTGGTGACGCGGCTGTCCGCGCCGCTCGCCGGACCGGCCAGGCGCTTCTCCTGCAAGCTTGCCAGAGCGTCGCTAACAGAATTTTCATCCAGACTCATCACCGGCTCGCGATTGTTCTTCTGGTTGCAGGCATTCACTAGCGCGTTCAACGATAGAGGATAGTAATCGGGAGTGGTGATGTCCTTTTCAATCAGCGACCCGAGAACCCGGATTTCGGTTTCGGTTAGCTGAAGGCTCATGAGTTGATTCTCGCCTTGAGGGCGACTCAGATTCCGTCTTTTGGCGGACAGGAGTGTCCGCCCCACACGAGCAAACCCTCTAGAACAGCGCCGTGGGCCTGCGTTTCCAGGGCTTACCCTTCTCCTGCGAAACCTTCTCCACGTCGTTCACGTAGGCGCCGGTTTGCGTGAGCACGTGGTGCAGATCGTTGCCCACGCTGATAAAAGTAAATCCTTTTTCCAGAAATTCACCCACCCGCGCCGTCCCGAACAAAAACAATCCGAGAATGACTTTATTCTTGCGCGCATGCTCTATCAGTTTTTTCGTCGCCGCATCCAGTTCGGGCGAAGTATACATGTGAGGGAATTCATATTTCTCGTAAAGTCCCATCGACATGCAAAGATCGTTTTGTCCGAGGAAAAGAATATCAACCCCGGGGACGGCCGCGATCTCAGCCATGTGCTCGATGCAGGAAGCAGTTTCCACTTGCAGCGCGACAATGCCGTTCTTATTAAAGTTGCCGGCGTAGCCGAGCAATCCGGCTTTGTTCATGCTGCGCTGCGGAAAATACACCGAGCGCGTGCCCACGGTCGGATACTTCGTGCAGCTCACCGCCTGGCGCGCCTCTTCGGCGGTATTGATGTAGGGAATAAGTACCCCGTCAGCGCCGAGATCGAGCGCCTGCTGAATGCCGGGACGGTCGCTGTAGGAGCCCACTCGGACCAGAGACTTCGCCCCGCCGTTGGCAATCCCGCTCAGCATTGCCGAAAGTTTTTCGTTGTGCATCGGCCCGTGCTGCGTATCCACCAGCAGCCAGTCATAGCCGCTGTAAGCCAGTTGCTCTACCACGGTGGGGCTGTGAGAGTTGATGAACAAACCCAACTTTGGAATTCCCTGATGCAGTTGTTGCTTGAATTCAGAACCAGTCAGAGCGCCTTCGGCCATTACGCTGTTCCTCCTGAGAGCAGGTTGAATGGTGTAGTCTACCGCAGCCCGCCGCGCAGCAGGCGAAGGCTGAGTTAATTATTTGCCGGGCTGTGACCACGGGACAGGCTTCCAACTCCTTTGGTATAGTTCCCCAGACCTCGGTAAAGAAAAAAGTTAGTTGCGTCCCTTCGTCGTCGACGCAAGAAGCGAGCGAAAATGCGAATGCTATTGAACTGGGTCCTGAGTGCCTTGGCGGTTTGGATTGTGGCCCGCGTAGTTCCCGGAATTTCGGTCAGCGGCCCCCTCGCTGCGCTGATCGCCGCCCTCGTCATCGGCTTCATCAACGCGACCCTCGGAGCGCTGTTGAAGATTCTGACTTTCCCTCTGACCTTGATCACCCTGGGATTGTTCTGGCTGGTGATCAATGCACTCATGCTGAAGCTGGCTTCGGCGCTGCTCGCGCCGGGCTTTCAAGTCCGCGGGTTCCTCGCGGCCTTCGTCGGCGCCATCGTGCTCAGCCTGGTGAATATGCTGCTGAAAGCACTCGTATATCCATCCGGAGATCGCCGTTAGAACCAGCCATCTCAGGTTGAAGATTGGAACCGCGCTTTTGCGCCAGGGATAAGCTTTTCGTTTCGCTGCCATTCTTCACAACCGCGGGTCGGTCTTAGCTTTTCTTCTTGCGCGGTTTCAGCGATTCCCAATCTTCGTTGGTTAGAACCCGGCCCAGATTACTGAATTCCCCTGCGCCCTGCAGAAACTCCCCGCCATCCATGCGGACAATTTCCCCGTTAATGTAACCGGAGCTATCGCTCACCAGGAACGCCGCAAGATTCGCCAACTCTTCCACTGTGCCGAAGCGGTGAAGCGGATTGCGCTCCAGCGCCAGCGTCTCCAATTCAGGCCGCGGCAGAACCCGGGAAAATGCCCCCTGGGTTGGGATTGGACCGGGAGCGATGCCGTTCATGCGAATTCCGCGATCGCCCCATTCCACAGCGAGGCTGCGCATCAAAGCTTCCACCCCGGCTTTCGCAACCGCCGACGGCACCACGTAAGCCGATCCTACCGGCGCGTAGGTGGCCGAGATGCAGAGCACAGTTCCCCTGTGCTTCGCTTCGAGCCAGCGCCGGCCGCAAGCAAGGGTTGCGTGCAGCGTTCCCAGCAGCACGATGCCGATCACGGATTCGAAGGCTCGAGGAGAAAGCTCCTCGGTGCGAGCGATAAAATTCCCCGCGGCATTGTTCACCAGAATGTCGAGCGGGCCGTCCTTCCAGATGGATTCAATCATGCCCTCGACTGCATCCAGGTTGCGGACGTCGCACGGAAGCGGGTGAATTGCCCCCGTCCGGGCGGCAGAAAGTTCGGTGGCAGTCTTCCGCAGCACATCTTCGCGCCGTCCGCAGATGTAAACCGACGCGCCAAGTTCGAGAAAGCGGTCAGCCATGGCTCTGCCGAGTCCGGTGCCGCCGCCGGTGATCAGTATGCGCTTGTGGTGGAGCAGATCGGGTTGAAACATCTTGCTTAGCTTTCCATCTTAACTTTCCATCTCATCTTTCCATCTTGGCTTTCCATCCCAAGCTTTCCGTCGGAAGACTGATTTCCAGAAGGCTCGATGCTATTGATCGCAGGCCACCCGGAATCCATAATCCGCATATTGGAATTCCGGTGGAATGCTCGATCTTGCCGAGCATCGCGCCACCTTGACGTGATGCCGCCACGATCCGCCGCGCGAAGCTTTGCGTGCGCCGTTATCCGGTCCCCGCGGATTTCGCTCGGGAGAGACGGCGTAGTAGCTGGCATCGTACCAGTCGCTGCACCACTCATGTACGTTGTCACAAATATCGTAAAGTCCAAAGCCGTTCGGCGCGTAGCGGGCCACCGGCTCAGGCCCTCGTTGCCAGCGCTTCTCATAATCCGGGAGAGCTTGCGGCGCTTCGTTTCCCCAGGGAAAATTCCTCTGCTCCGGCCCGCCCCGGGCAGCGCTCTCCCATTCTGCCTCGGTAGGTAGACGATAGGCCCGCCCGGTCTGCGCCGCGAGCCATCGACAGTAGCTCTCCGCCTCGAACCAGGACACGCCGACCACCGGCTGGCCGGGACCATCGAAATGCTGCTCGCCCCAGAGTGGCGGAGGCTGGATTCGGGTCGCCTTCAAGAAGACGTCGTATTCCGCATTGCTGACTTGCGTTGCGGCAAGCAGAACACCATCGATCCAGACCCGATGGACGGGCCTTTCGCAATCCTGGCCGAAATCCGACCCCATCAGAAACCAGCCTTCCGGAATCGCTACTAAAATCGGTTCGATCGCGGTCGAATTGCCGCTTTGAAAGTGCGCTGGAGTCGCCGTCATTGTCCCGTGCTCCGCCGTTGCGAAGCGCTCCCTGCCGGGTTAGAGTTTAGCAGCAGAAACGACTGTGGAGAGCTCCATGACAAGACAAAAACTTCGGTTCACGGCGAAGATCGAAGGCAAGGAAGCAGGGGTTGTCGCGGCCATT
>Ga0074045_10003415_pt1 | contig 14311 bp, 22 predicted proteins | sample BogForMeECP23OM2_FD_94442 | JGI IMG/M metagenome (GOLD analysis project Ga0074045, IMG submission 94442) | Bog forest soil microbial communities from Calvert Island, British Columbia, Canada - Bog Forest MetaG ECP23OM2 | ecosystem: Environmental > Terrestrial > Soil > Wetlands ... | reverse complement strand
CGGCTGGTTGATATGTGGACGCCGATGGTGGATGTGAACGGATGGGGCCTGGCCAATATGTTCCGCGATCACGTTCACTTCGGGACGAACGGGCAGGATCTGGTCATGGGCACCATCCGCGATGCACTGTACTCAGGGCTGGCTTCGGGTCTGGGGCAGTGATCGCCTCTCTCGACCTAAGTCGATACGTCTCGACTCCGTGCGCTCCCGTTTCCCGTGGCCGACGCCCGCCCCCGGTTCCATACACCCCGCACCCCCAGTGCCGAGGCCGTAACGCGGTAACGTGATTGCCGTGACGAATTTCCTGCGTCTCTGGGCCGCGGAAATAGTTAGCTAATCCATCGGTTAAGCCCGCTTGCATTTCATCATCTCGTCACTTCGGCTGTTTACAATTTTCAACGGCTGGGCATGATCGCGAAGGGATTGGCGCAGAGCGCGGGGGAATACCCGACGTGAGCAAGCCCAGTCTGATTTATTTCAAACGCTTTTGCTTCCTCGCACGTACTCTTGCGTTGCGGTGCTTTTCTTTCGCTTCCCGCTCCGGCACTTCGGATTTGGGAACTGCCATGACGGCGCGAAACAACCAAGCAAACTTGCTGAATTGGTTGTCCGCAAGATACTTCGCCTTCAGTCCCTCTGTTGGCTGCGGGATTGGCTGCTCACGCTTCATTCATACCTACTTTCGCGCCGGTAACGTGTTGTCTTCTCATCTCAAGTCATGGTGGACGAAACGAAACTTACTCAGAAAATGCTCGCGTGTCATATGGGTGACCCCTGTCGTCACCGAGTTCAGCTCTTTTCGAGTTGCGGCCTCCGCCTCGATGTTTTGAAACAAATTGAGGACAGCAAGTGGAAGGTATGGCAAACTGCCGAATGGTATCCGTTTTTTCTCACTGCTCTCCGCGCCGGACTGCGCAAGGGCGAACTGATCGCGCTGAAGTGGGGTGACATTGAGTTTGGTAAGGACGAGAATGATTCCAACCGTTTCCTTCTCGTCCAACGGAACTACTCGCTCGGACAATTCACCACGCCGAAAAACCACAAGACGCGCCGCGTTGACCTTGGCCCATTTGGTTTGCCGCACGACGCCGCTTAAGAACTCGATGAAATCGGCGCTGGTGTGCCGCTGGGCAGTCTTGCCGTGGACTGGAGGGTTATGTGCTGGGTCGCAGGTCAACCTGAAAGACCCCGAAGAAGCAGAGTGCTATTCGATGCGGTGGAATCGTGTGTTCCTAGAGACCTGTCAATGCACCCAAAGCATGTCCAATTCCTGGTTTACTTCGAGGGGCTGACCCGCAAACAGACTCCTTGGCTTGAGCGAGCAAGGCGGGAGTCCGAACAGATTACTGAGTTTGTGGAGCTTGTCTTGAAGGACTTTGGCGGATATCTCCAGCTCACACCACAGGATGGCAGCAAGGTCGCTTCGTACATTAATCGCCACCCAGCGTTCAAAACTGCTCGGCCGGACAATCGGCAGGACATCATGGATGCCGTCTATTGTAAAGTGATGGGCGATGAGGAAGGTTTCAATAGCTGTATGCAAGAAATGGCCGATTTTGAGGAAGCCTGCGAGTTGGTCCTTTCATATCGGCGACGCGTGAACCAACTAACGGCTGAGGACGCGACGGCCAGAAGCCTAGTTCGTCACAATATTACTGCGTCAATCGGCGTCATCACGAAGAAGCTACCCATGACCGGCAAGCACCTGAAAGAATCAATTTTCTCTATAGGCGGCGAGTTCTGCTACAACGGAGGAGTAGATTGGCAGGTAAGCTATTGATTTATAAGCCTTCACTGGAAAGGCACATCCTTTCGTACTCTGATATATAGAGGGGAAATCGGTAGCTTGAAACGATAATGGATTCACTGAACAAGCATTCCGGTTCGCACTCTCATAATTGAGAGATCATTGGCGCTGGCCTCGGGGCTGGCGCCGTACTTGTTGTAGCCGATTCCCGCGGCCGAGAGTGTTGCGGGCCAGAACAAGGAGCAGCCACAAATGATGTCGGCAAATACTGAACGATTCGACCGCGATGACAGGGCAAGGAACCACGAGGCACCCGATTCGCCGTCAAGCCCGATCGAAGCCGCGATGCACTACCTAACCAAAGCCTCGATTGCGCTGTCCTGCGTAGGCGGTCCGTTCGAGCCGATCGCGCAGGCAACGGCGCGGGATATTGACCGATACGCACGCGCCATCAACTCGGTTTCGGAGGCAATAGAGCCGTAGAGTCTCACCCGGTAGCGCCGTTTCAGCAGAACTCGAAATATGTAGCCTTAGCCCGCCCCGCAAGCGGGCTTTTGCTTTTGGAGAATGAAGATGCGAAAAACACTTGGCTTGCTCCTCCTAGCCGATGTCTCGCTAACGCCTCACGAGGATCGCCAATGAGTCTCGACATTGAGCGTGGTTTGCTTGGTGCTGTCCTGGAGGACAACGCTGTTTGGGAACATGTTGCAGTGCTGCGTAGGGGCGACTTCTCTCTGGACGCACATTGCCGCATCTACACAGCGATGTCTGACTTGCGGGAATCGAACCGCCCGATCAACCTGCTGACACTTTCCGAAAGTCTCACCCTCCGCAATGAATTGGAGGCCGTCAGCGGTATCGCATACCTATCTTCATTGATCGACGGAGCCGTACCACTTCCCAAACACGTGGCTCATCATGTTGCCACTATCCAAGAGGCCGCCAAGCGACGGACCTTCGCCAAAGCTGCCGAGCGAGTGCAGCGCCTTACCTTGGACGGCAGCGTCAGCACGTCCGCACTGGCAGAAGAGGCCCTGATGTTGTCTGCCGTTGCTATAGGTCGCGAGCCGTTGCCTCCTCGTTTTTCAGAGGAAGCACTAGCCCTACGATTCTCGCGGCAGTATGCAGACGAGCTGCGCTATGTGTCTGGCTGGAGTCATTGGATGCGATGAGATGGAACTCGATGGACCCAAGACAACACGTTGCATGTTTTCGACCTCGCTCGCGGTATCTGTCGCGCTGCCAGTGCTGAATGTGGAGAAAGCGAGAAAGCAATCGCCATGAAGCTGGCGTCAAGGGCGACGTCTGCGGCAGTTGAGAGACTAGCCGCGGCTGATCGCCGCCACCGTTGAGCAATGGGACGCCAACCCGTGGCTGCTCAATACGCCTGTAGGGACGGTGGATCTGCGCTCCGGAGAAGTCCGTCAACACCGGCGCGAAGAATATGTCACCAAACTTACGGCGGCCGGGCCCGCCAAGGATGGTTGCCCGTCCTGGCTTCGCTTTCTAGATCGCATCACCAACTGCAACTTGGAATTGCAATCATTCCTGCAACGTGTAGTTGGGTATGCGTTGACGGGGTTCACGCGCGAACACGCTCTCTTTTTCCTTTACGGCACCGGAGCTAATGGGAAAAGCGTATTCCTGTCAGCCATCTCAGGGCTCTTGGCCGATTACGCGAAGACTGCGCCAGCATCTTCCTTCACAGCGAGCACGACGGAGCAGCACCCCACTGACTTGGCGTGCTTACGCGGCGCCAGATTCTGATCTCGTTATCAACTCAACTCCCTGCGGCGGTGTCAGTTGTGGCACTGCGTGACGAGCCACCCCTATGAGCGCCCGGCATCTCCATCGCCTCTGCAGAGAGCCAAATATCCCCCACTTCCCCGCAGGCGGTCGGTGCTGCGCCCGAAGGCCCGAAGGTTCGTCCTGGGAGATGATCGCGTGCTCGCCTGGCAGGCGGAGCTACCTCTGGCACGAATCGCTGACCATCTTTACTTCTGTGATTGTCAGATGTCCCTGCTCAGAATCGGCCTTCTTCATGCCACTATCCGCTGCCGCGCTTTTTGCGTCTTCCTTTAAGTTGTGAAGCGTCGCGTTGGACACCACGCCGGTGGCGGTTATCGTGTGACCCACATGACCGGTGAGGGACACTCGACTGCTCCGCACTTCCCATGAGCTCCCGTCACTTCCAGCGAGCATGAACTCATCAGCGCCATCGCCTTTCGACAGACAACCTGTGATCGTTCTTACATCTGCCTTTGATTTTGATTGGCTAGTTGTATCTTGCGCGAACCCCAACGAAACAGCGAGGCCGGCAAGAATTAGACCCAACAGGAACTTATTTATCTTCATTTTCATTTCTCCTCGGTAGGAAGTGTGAACTTTGACACTTAGAAGCCGGGGATCTCTACCCATGGCCCCCTGTTTGCGAATCGCAGAATCATTTACACCGTGACTCTGAACAACGCGGGGAAATCCACCGCTAGCTCGACGGATCCTTTTGGCGGGTGGCTTTGACACCCGCCAGAATCCCTAGGCCCAATAGTACGATCGCACCCACGGCAACCCAGTGTGCAGGGACATGCATCAAATGGGCGCCGTAAATCAGCCCGGCAATCACGAGCACGAACCCAACGGAGTAGAGTCCGAATGACATGGCATCTCTTTCGTCGAGCAAATAGCCTCTGAATTTGCGAGGTTCCGGCGAACGACAATGTCGCTCTGCGAACCGTGCTCACCGTGCTGACGCAGTTATCACAAGGTGGAGCATCGGGCTCGATTCCCAGTCAGTCGTTGACTAAGCGACGGAGCTGCCCTTCACCTGCCAGATCTCCGCTGCAAAACAGATCGCGTTAAGCGCGCCCGCGCCCCCAGTACCAACCGCCTCCTCCAAGCAAGAACACTACCAGGACGATAACCAGAATCATTTCCATACTCATTTTGAAGCTCTCCGATCAACTGACTTATCAAGGTTGGCGACGGCCTGGACGGAACGCTTGACAAGCCGTCGCTAGGTACGCCACCTTTGGCGTGGCACTGAATCTGCGCAACCCCGTCGTATAAGAAGACTGACAGGTCGGCGGTTGAGCAGTCTGTTCAAAAAAGAACACACTTAACCATTGTTTATTTGGCTGCGCAAAGGGGCGAGGTCACGTATCCCCTAGGTAGTCCAATTTCCATACTCCTCTGAAGGGATTGACACTGTGCCGGCGCTTACTTCCGCAAAGTGGTCGTTTCTGACCAGACAACCCATAGGAATGTCGCGTAACGTGAAGATGCATGCAGATAACAGAGATTCAAGGCCGCGAACGTGCGGCCTTTATTCTTTGCTAACGGGAGACATCCCGCCACCAAGGCCGACATGGCACAATATTCTTCCCCGAAGGCACGGTTTACATGCCAAGCATGACCAGCGTGCTTTTTGCGATATCAACTTGTACAACCAAGATTCGCGGAGTAATCATGAGTTCTCAAGTAGTGAACCTACAGGTGACCGCTAGCGTACCGATTAACTGCGATTTCTGGTCGGAAGATGATGGCTGGAAGGGGCTCTGTAAAAGTCGGTCAATCACGGTTCGTGGCAGTAGTTTCGAAGATGCCAAGAAGAACATGGCTAGTGAATTACAAGAGCAAATCGAAAGGATCCTGCGTGAGCGTCCTCTGAGAAGTGCGCGGCGAGTTGCCTGAGCCAGGCGCCTTCGCAACCCGCACTCAGGACCGGAAGGCCGTCAACCTTTGCGGTACTTTTTCCATTCCTTTTCTACTGCGCGCGCCATTCGTTTCGCTGGACGATTTGCTCAAGGCGCGGTCCCACACTCTCGATGCTGAACGCCGGCGCGAACGGGTTTTGCCCTTGCGCTTGATGTTCCCATCAGGATGGGGGAAAGGGAGCGCGGGGTAGTAGGTGCGGGAATCTCCGGCACCGCGGTTGTGCAGTTGGATATCGAAGGCGGCGCTATCGGCGGCGAGGTTTTCATGCCGTCGCGGCAGTCATCTACGGTATTAACTGCCGACGAGGGGGACGAATTCCTGCTGCGAAGCTCGATCGGCGCTGCGCACGGAGTTTCTAAGTTCAGTGTAGTTGCAACTTGGCAATCGTCGCAGGATCCCCCTGCTTCTTTGTCTGCTTGCTCGGGGCCGCGGCCGGTCCGGGTGAAGGCGCCACATTCTCAATATTGGGCGGGTTGTGGCTAGGTGGCGGCCCGCCGTGCAAGCTCAACTGCCCAAGACGACATAGGTTAATGGCGTCGCCGAGGATACGAGTTGCTTCCTGAGGCGCATGGAAGCCCATCGAGTTCTCGGACATGACGAAGTCGATCATGAACTGGCCTTTGCGCTGGTAATCGCGCGCCGGAGCTAATTGGGCATCGGTGGCTCCCTTCGCCTTCTCGGCCTTGATGTCCCCAATCAGGTCCACAAGAGCATCCAGTGCGGTGTTACGCAGATTGAAGAAGCGGTCCTGGATATCTTCGACGCGCGCCTTCAACTCCTCTTCGGGGAAGTGATGGCAGGTCTGGCAGGAGCGGTTCACCTTCAGCAGCGGACTGTTAATCTGGTGATCGCTGATCTTCAGCCCGCCCTGGCGCATATAGGGCATGTGGCAGTCGGCGCAAGCCACGCCCGAGCGCGCGTGCACACCCTGGTTCCACATCTCGAACTCAGGATGACGGGCTTTGATGAGTCCGGCACCGCTGTCGGGATGGTCCCACTCCTTGATCTTTGCGTCGTCCTCGACAGCGATAATTTCTTCAACCTTGAGGCCCTTCGCCCACGGGAATGTCAGGCGCTTGTTCGGGGGTTGGAAGTAGTACGTTACGTGGCACTGGCCACACACATAGGAACGCATTTCCTGCCGCGTGGCCATGGTATTGACGTCGTAGTTCTGCACTCCTTGCGAAGCTTTGAGCGCGCGAATGCCTTCCATGAAGGCCGGACGGGTAATGCGCAATTGCATGGTCTTCGGATCGTGACAATCGATACAGGCCACCGGATGCTTCACGTCCTGGCGTATCTGCTTGTAGGTCATATGGGTGTCGCTGATGACTTTGAAACCCTTTGTCAGGTCGCCGTCACCCAGTTTTAGGAAAGTGGTCACCAGAGAGGCGTGGCAATTTATACACATGGCCGGCGGGTTGAACTTCTGGCGCTCGGTGAAGGTCTGGTCTTCCAGCATGTAGGCATGACCGCGGCGCTCGCGATAATCCGCCGAGAAGGCATACCCGGCCCAAATGGTCTTCAGCCGTGGGTCTTCCTGCAGTTTCGAACGTGCTACTACTGATCGTGGATCGGCATCGGAGGGCGAGTGCGGCATGGCCTCGCTTCCGCCGTATTTGGTACGTTGCATATCGACCGTTCGTTTGTAGAGGTCGTACTGGAGCGGGAAGTTCTTCGCCCAGGTTGCCGGACCGTCAATGGTGTCGTTCAGTTCGACCACGCGGTAGAAGGGGTTCTTAGCTTCCTGTTTACGTTCGAAGATATTGATCAGCAGCGCGGTGACGGCAAGAGATGCCACCGCCGCCAGAACGATGACGGTCGCGAAGAGACGCCGCGAACGGCGACGCTCGGGATCAGTTGGGGGCGTAGTCATGATGGCTCCGGGTAAGTAGTGGTGTCAGTTCGGCAGAGGCTGATTCTGAATGGCCCACAGAATTGTGGCAGCGCGTACACTGCAGCCCTTCGGCTTTGCCGTGTACGACGTTGCCGTCGATTTCCGCCGTGATGTTTTCGTGACAACGGCGGCAGGCGTTTTCCGCCACGTTGTGATCGAACCTGGTGATCTCGATCGTGTCGGGATAGTTACCGCCGGTGAAGTAAAAGGAATGCCAGAATCCGTTGTTGGCCTTCACCGCATATTTGCCGATGATGTTGTGCGGTGTGTGGCAATCGTTGCAGGTGGCCACGGAATGATGGCTCGACTTCAGCCACGCTTCGTATTGGGCCTGCATGACGTGACAGTTGGCGCAAGCTGCCGGATTGTTCGTTAGGTAGGAATACCCCTTGGCATAGATAAAGGTGTAGGTACCGAGGCCAATCACCGTTCCCATGAGGACTGCCAGCGCGACTATCACTGCAGAGGATCGTTGCATCACAAGTTCCAGGTCAAAACGCCGCCTCCATTATCGGCCTCGCAGCGCAACATTGGTGAATCGCGAATTTGCCATACTGCGCACCCGGTATAGGGAGCTGCCGCTCGCTCGCGGCCGGCACGAGCTGTAGGTAGACCTGTTTCGGCAGGTCTGTGTTCCAGTGATTGGCCAACTTGGCATAGCCGATCAGGCCGAAGAAGATGATCGCAATTCCCGCGGCCATGCTCCAGGCCGGAATCGTGCGGCGCCTCTGCAAACCCGCTGGTAGGCTCATCACCAGCGCGTCTTTTGCGGGACAGACCGCAACGCACTCCAGGCATCCGGTACACTCGGCGGAGCCGGATTTGCACCAGTTTGTCGACAGGCAGGGCCGACGGACACGCCTTGGCGCACTTGGCACAGTCAATACAGGTACCGAGGTTGCGGGCGATCCGCGATGGACTAAGCAGCGAGACCAGTCCCAGAAAAGCGCCGTAGGGACAGAGATATCGGCACCAGAAGTTCTGCACGAAGATGGACGCAATCGCCATCCCGAGGAAGACCAATGCTGCGGTGCTGCCGAGGTAACGGAAGAAGTTCAGCATCCGCACGTCGACAATGAGCGCATACGGGCTGCCGAGAAATTCGGCAATAGCCGCCGACATGCTGGCAACCGCGTACGCGAAGAAGCTCAGCAGGACGTATTTCAAGGAGCGCAGCGCGATGTCGGCCCAGCGCGGTAATTGAAAATTGTGGTGGAAGGTGGCTCGGCCCAGCTTCCACAGATATTCGGAGACGGTTCCCACCGGACACAACCAACTGCAAAACGCTTTGCGGAAGGCGAACGACACTACCAGGAAGGAGGTAAACAAGAAGAACCCTGCGGCATGCACGTGCGGTACGTTACCGCTGACGAAGAAATACTTCAACTGCATCAGCCCTTCGATAGGCAGCCAGCCTTCGACTCCCGCAGGCCGAGAGACTTCCAAGGCGCGGCCACCGCTTTCCGCCCAGCGTACCCACAAATAGAATTGGATCCCGACCCACAGATTCAGCGCCACCAGGAAGAGCTGGACACCCAGGCGCAGCGGCTCCGAATATTCGCGATCATCGCGACGGACGAGCTTCTTGCGGCTAGGCTTTGGACCGCTGTGAGCGCGCACAAGAAAAGGAGAGACAGTGCCGATGGAGTCCTCGGCTGCACCCGCCATCTCATCCAAGACCAACGCGGGTGATCCGGGACTGTATTGCTGGGCGGCTGGCACGACTCCATCCCTCCAATTGCAGAGTACGAGACGCGCGGGCCGCGCAACTATGACTTAGGTCACAACGGATCAAATGTGTTGTAGCTGCAAATGCCAGTGGCGGACGCCGCAGCGCAGCCCAACAAGAAATACTGCTGGGAGCTGGAGGAACCCAGCAGCCTAAATCTATATGACAATCTTGGGGCTAATCGCCCGAACTGACGACTTCCATCGCATCCATAGCGTGTCGTATCGTGCGAAAAATCTTGCTTCCAGTAAGGTGTTACCTGTTTGACCGCATGCCCTCGGTTATCGCTTGGCTTCCATGGCGACGGCCCGCGGGAAGAGGATGTTATTTTCCAGATGAATGTGCTGGTGCAGATCGGCTTCAAACCCTTGCAGCGCCTGGTAAAGGGTGCGATAGCTGATACACGCGTCTTCCGGAACTTTGTAATCGTTGGTAATGGATCGCAGTGATCGCAGCGCATCGCCTGCGCCATCATGCTCCTGCATCATCATGCGCACCGGGTTCATGACCGTGCCGAACATCGCCGGTGGCGCGGGTTCGCCCGCCAGTACGCTCTCTTCCATGCGCACGATGTATGGGAAAAGAACTTGCTCTTCCTTCATCAGGTGAACGCTCAACTCCCCGGCGAGCGCGGAAAAGATTTCCTGTACCTGAAGGAGTTCCGGATGATTCTTGCCGTGTACGCCCACTACTTTGGCGGTGAGCGCCTCAATGCGCGGGCATTCTTCGCGCACAAACACGTGATGGGTGCTGGTGATATGAACAATCAGGTCAGCTAGCAACTGGTTCTGCCAGTCTTTGCTGTCCCCGGACTGAGTGGACGACAGACTCTTCTCCAAGCGTGCGAGGGCCTCGTCAATCGAAATGTTGGCTGCAGCGCAAGCTTCGCCCAGGGTGCGGCTTCCGCCGCAGCAGTAGTCGATTCCGAGCTTTTCGAACTCGCGCGTGGCACTGGGCATCTCGGCGGCGATCTCGCCTACGGTTTTGGTTGTTGCGATTGTCATTTCTATTTCCTCCTGCGAGTAATCGGAGCATGCGCCGGTTCCCGCCTTCAAATGCAGACTACTGGCCCTGCCCGCGCAGCGGCTATGACTTCTGTCACGGGCAAGCGAATTTGTTTGCGGGATGCGTTGCAGGGCTGTAGAAAGAAGCGCGAGCAGCCTCAACCGCCGGAAGACTCCAGTTCCTCTTCCAGGCGCTTCAGCGAGGGAATCTCCAACTTGCGGTTGTCGACCTGGATCAGTCCTTCAGCCTGCAGCCGACTGAGGTTGCGCGACACCAATTCGCGTACGGTACCAATCTGTGCCGCCAGTTCGCTATTGTTCGACGGCAGCGTCAGGGTGATTCCATCGCCGTTGCGAACACCCTGAGTCTTGCCTAGTCGCACCAGAAGCACGATTAGCCTGTGCCGGACCGTGGTGAACGAGAGCTCTTCGATTATGCCCACCAGTGTGCGCAGACGCCCGCCAATCACCCGCAGAACTTTCAGCGCAACCTGCGGATGCTGCAAGCAGAGCGCTTGAAAGTCCTGGCGGCTGAAGAAAAACAGCGTGCTATCGCTGATCGCCTGGGCTGATGCAGGATAGTCTCCGCCGTCGAAGACGGGCAGTTCGGCTATCGAGCTACCCGGACCGTCGATCGAAAGCACCTGCTCCCGTCCACCCGCTGAACTCTTGAAGATGCGAACATTTCCTGACTGCACGACGTAAAGCCCGGCGCAAGGCTCGCCTTCACCAAAGATCACTTCGCCAGCGCCGTATTTGCGCTGCACAAGGCGCGAGGTCAGGAAGGCAAACTCCTGCTCCGACAAACTGGAAAAGATGGGAACGCGTTTCAGCACGACGAGCGAGGCAGCTTCGTGCAGTGTGGGCATAGCGATGATTTTACGCGATGCCGTGCACCTGAGATCCAAATCCGCCGAGACAATTTACCTACCTGTTCAAATCCACCATGAGCCCAACGGTTCTACGTTGCACGCTTGGTGTCTGGATGAGACCGAAGTTGTCCAGAAGTCTGGTTGTGGAACATAACTTTGCACAGCAATGTCAGTCGCTGGTTGCTCATAGATACCCGTAACCCGGAAGTTGTGAAATTGGTGTGGGATTTGGGCGCACGCCTATCCGGGAAACTGAGACTCGCTGCCTGCCCTTTGCCGGGAATTTCCCAATTTGGAACAGGCCGTCTGCTTGTCGAGCAAAGACCCGTTGACGCACTCGCCATTCAAGGTGAAGAATCAAGGTAATCACCGACAGGTTACCCTGTCTAGGAGTTGCCGCAATGCGCGTCCTGGTTGTAGAAGACGATGCTCCTTTGGCTAGCTTCGTCCGCAAAGGACTGGAGGCAGAGCATTACGCAGTCGATGTTGCGACCGACGGCGAGCAGGCACGACACATGGCGTTGGAGAGTGACTACGACCTTCTCGTTCTGGACTTGAACCTGCCTAAGCTCGATGGCCTTGGAGTGCTGAGCTCCATCCGCCCAAAGAAGCCCTCACTGCCGGTTTTGGTTCTCACGGCACGCAGCCGGGTAGAGGACCGCGTTCAATCGCTCGACAGCGGTGCTGACGACTGCCTGATCAAGCCCTTCTCCTTCACCGAACTCTCGGCGCGGGTGCGTGCGCTGCTGCGTCGAGGCCCACGCACGGTTGAGACGGTCCTGCGCGTAGCCGACCTCGAACTCGACCGGGTAGAGCGAAAGGTGGAACGGGCGGGCAAGCGAATTGAACTGACATCCAAAGAGTTTGCCCTGCTGGAATACCTTATGCGCAACGCCGGCCGCCGCATCACCCGTGCCATGATTGTGGAGCACGTGTGGAACCTCTCGTTCGACACCACCACGAATATCGTGGACGTTTACATCAATTATCTGCGCAAGAAAGTGGACGGCGAACAGTCACCCCATCTGATTCACACGGTTCGCGGAGTGGGATACGAATTGAGTTGCCACGCCGAGGCGACCGCTTGAGTCCAGTCGCCGAATCTGCGACACAAGAGATAGCCGACAAGCGCAGTTTTGTGTCTGACGTCTTCCACAAACTGAGCCAGCCGCTTACCGCATTGCACTGTTCGCTCGAGCTTTCTTTGGCGCGCGATGAGACCGCTGACGAGTACCGCGCGAGTATGGAAGCGACTTTGCAAAACGCCCAACGTCTGCTACAAAGTTTGCTGCTAATGCGCGAACTGAGCGACGCTGACGACCCCGGAGACATTTCTCGGCCCGTCGCATTGCATAAGCTGTTGCTCGATTTGCGGGAGGATTTGCTTCCCGTCTTCGAATCTGCCGGAGCAGATTTCGACGTAGCCTGCAATCCGGTGCAGGTTCAGGGCAATGAAGCCAAACTGGTGCGAGCCTTCTTTTATCTGCTGGAATATGTGCAGCGGTCCTCTCCGCGGAGCAACATCAACGTTTGCGTACAGCAGAAGAACAGGCAACAGGTCGAGATCAGAATTACACTCTTCAGTGCTGTGCCCGCCGCAGATTCAGGCGCTGATCGCTGCGATCCCGCCTCGGCGGGCGAGCTAGAGATCGCGCGCCGGACCTTTCGCGCGCTAGGTGGCGATCTCATGTTGGTTGAGTCTGCCGCTGAGCAAAGCGTGTGGATTGCCACGTTGGCACTCTCAATCGAGTAATTTATTGTTGCATGAACATTTGCAAAGGCAACAACGCAATTCGTCAAAGGAACGTCGAGATTAACGCAGCGAAGAGGGTGCATTACTGGCTTAAGTGCGTCGACGCAGCAGCGTTGCTAGTCATCTTTCTCGCGCTTGCCACCTGCACTAATTTTGCGCAGAACAGCATGTCCTCAGAGTCTGCCAAGCTAAACGCGCTGCGCGAGCGGGCTGAGCAGGGTGACTCTAAGGCAGCATCTGACCTTGGCTGGATGTATCTGCATAGGCCCGAAGCCGACTATGCTGAGGCGCTGCGCTGGTACCACAAGGCTGCCGAAGCTGGTGATGTCGTCGCTCGGCATGCGCTCGGGGACATGTATTTTCATGGGCAAGGAGTAAACAAGGACTACGCTGAGGCCGCCCGATGGTATGGATGCCCAAAGCCGGACGATAAGATCTTGTCGAGTTGCGCCGAGGGAATTCAAGAGCCTTTGCCGCCTGAAGCACGCAAGGCCTTTCGTAGAGTGAGGTGGTGTAATGTCAACGACGACGGATATGGAACTGCGATAGGGCTCTCTGAGGACCGAACACCAGTTTACTCAAGCTGCTGCCACGAGTATGCCCACGGAGAGTGCGAAGAGGTGCTCATTGGAAAAGTCGCTGGCGTGTGGAAGGATATTGACGGCGGCTACGGATTCTGGAACTGTCATGACCTTCTACCATTGCCGAGCGTACACGCGGGTTTCCATGATGTTTGCCATCCCAATGTGTGCTCCCCAGGGACCGGATTCGGAAATAAGAGCTGCATCCCAGATATCCAGGTGTTCAGCAATGGTCGCTATCACTCTGCCAGCGCTACTAAAGCTGACGGTGCTCCACAGTGAATGCCCGTGCGTCCGGCAACCCGTTTTCTGGGACAGCAATTGCTAAGGTGAAATCCCCTTATCACAAGCGATCCCGCTCGTCGAGCGCGACAAATTTCTTCAATTTCCTAGAGACTTCTAATTTTCTCCTAACTTCGTTCTAAGGTTCGCGGATTACAACATCCTCATGACCACCTTAGCCCAAACTTATTACTCGCCCGATCCGGCGGTGATTGTTGCCAGTCCGAATCCTGGTATTCGCAAGCAGATTGTGCAGAACCTGCTGCAGTCGCGCATCTCCGCGGTCGAAGCGCTCGGCGGCGCGGATGCTCTGGGACAGTTGGAAAGCACGGAATGCCAGTTGCTCTTCCTTGATCGCAGCCTGCCAGACCTCGACGCCGACGAACTGTTGCAAATCATTCACCGGCGTTTCCCCGGCATTGATGTGCTGCTGCTCGATGAGGCTGGTCATCCCCTGCTTCCGTCGCAGTGGCGCAGCGAAGGCGCGCATGACCTCTTCCGAACCATCGCGAGATGGGAAGCTCCACAGGCTGCTGTGCGATCTCCGCAAGCCACGGCGGCAGGAGTTGAACCCCTGCCTGGAATGGTCGGCCAATCGCCTGCGATGCATGTGGTGTACCGCATGGCGCGATTGGTCGCGCCACGCACCACGCCGGTGCTCATCACGGGAGCGAGCGGCACCGGCAAGGAAGTAATGGCGCAGGCCATTCATCGCTTGAGCCCGCGCGCCGG
>Ga0074045_10003414_pt1 | contig 14314 bp, 7 predicted proteins | sample BogForMeECP23OM2_FD_94442 | JGI IMG/M metagenome (GOLD analysis project Ga0074045, IMG submission 94442) | Bog forest soil microbial communities from Calvert Island, British Columbia, Canada - Bog Forest MetaG ECP23OM2 | ecosystem: Environmental > Terrestrial > Soil > Wetlands ... | reverse complement strand
TGACGCATGGGTCAAGAGACTGAAGTTGTCCCGCCAGTACCCGCTCTGCCGGTAGGTGACAAACGAAAGCGCGACGCGCACGCAAATCGCTGGGACCAAACGCAGGGTAACCCCAAACTTTCTCTCCTCAGCCCAATCGGCGGCAGCCCAGGCGATCATTACAAAGATCCCAATCGTGGGAATGTAGGCATAGCGGTCAGCCATCGCTTGACCGCCAACCTGGATCACTCCTATGACGGGAACAAGAGTGCCGAGAAACCACAGCCAGCCTGTTAGCAAATAACGGCGGGAACTCAGTCGCAGTACCACGCAGGTGATGAGTATCAGGAGCAGCGCCGCCGCACCGACCTTCCAAAGCGACAGTGAATGGCCGGGGTAGGGATAGAACAGGGTCAGCTTGGTTGGCCAGATGGTCTTCCACAGGTACCTCGCGTAAGAATAGATCCCATTTTCCAAACGCGCGCCCGGCGAGAACGGCTTCGTGCCAATTGCTCCTGAGGCTTGCTGAGCCAGCACGGTGATCACGGAACTGGCTGCGGCTAACAACAGCAGGGGCAGCTTTTCGAGGAAGAGCTGACCAAACGGCAATCGCTTGATGGCCAGGATGTCGGACGGAGTGCTCCAGCCTGCTATTCTCCCAAGCGGCCAGTAGTCGAGCAGCAGGAGCACGAACGGTACCGTGACCAGCATTGGCTTGGATGCCAAGCCGCAAACCAGAAGGCAGGCGACGGCGATGTACCGCTTCCACCCTGGCTGGAGGGCGTACCAGCCGTAGGCTCCCAGAGTCAGAAGAAAAAACATGGTGCTGAGCACGTTCTTGCGCTCCGCGATCCAGACTACGGATTCGACGTTCAGCGGATGCACTGCAAACAGCGCAGCGACCAGAAGGCTTGGACCTGTTCTGCCTGTGCTGTACGCCAGGAGCAGAAACAACAGCACCACGTTCACCGCATGCAGCAGAATGCTGGTGAAATGGTGTCCAGCAGGATTCAAGCGGTAGAGTTGGCAATCCACCGCATGCGAAATCCAGGTCAGTGGATGCCAGTTGGCATAGTAGAAGGTGGTGAAAGCCCAGCGGAGTGTGGACCAGGAGATGCCAGCCCTAACGGGGGGATTATCGGAAATGTAGTGATTGTCGTCGTAGTTGATAAACGAGAAATGATTGGCCTGGTTGTACAGCACCAGGGTGAACACCACCAGCAGAAGCGAGAGCACAAGAGTTCGCTTCCCGGGCGACACAAAAGGACTGCTCGATTGAGTTATCAACTCGTTAGATCGCCTGGTTGCGGCGGCAGCACTCGACACAAGTGTTCTCCACGGATATTGATTATAGGGTTGCGACGGGCAAGGGAACTGATAAGGTTTCAGCTGGTCTGTAACGCAGGTAACGTCTCCAGCCGGTGCTGAGGTCGCGGTCCCGCAGAACGGCAACAAGGAGAACCTATAAAAGAGCGAAGGAGCAGCGAACTTGCGTTCGCTGCTCCTCTTGTACCCTCCCCGGGTACTTCGCCAAATCGACTTACTGGTTAAGTGGCAAGAGAGCCTGGCAGGCCGACTCGCTGGCGAGCGCGGCGCCCACGGGCTGTACGCGAACCACCGCATCTTCAAACGAGCAGAAGCCGCGGATACCGGTCTGGTTGGGGGTGACCGGAGACGCTGTGGCGTAATAGATAGTGGCCGGGGGACCACCCGCGCCAGTCGCAGCGAAAGCATAGCCGCTCTTGACGCCGGCAGACAGCACGCTGTCAATCAAGCAGGCCGCGGTCGAGAGCGGGGCGCAAGGAGCGACGCCACCGAGGGCCGACAGAGTAGCGGCAAAGCCGACGGTGGGATAACTGGTGTTGTAGGTAATCATCGCCGTATTGATGGTACGGATGGAGGCGACAGCGGACGACTCGTTAGCCGCCATGCGGGCGCGCAGCAAGTTCGGAATAGCGATAGCTGCGATGATCAGGATGATAGCCACCACGATCAGCAGCTCAATCAGTGAGAAACCCTTCTGTTTCCGCATCTCGTTTTTCCCCTCGTGTGTTGAATTTTTGAATTTGTCTGGTCACGGATGACGCAGTCGTGCCTGATGGTTGCACTTGCCGGACCAAAGCCGCTAGTTACTTTGGTTTCCACCGATCTCAGAGGAACCACTTTGTTTTCAGCGCACGTGCAAACCTCGGTCCTTTTGCGTAGCGTCCGAGGGGCAGTGCGCTAGCAAATTGCGGCGGCAGACTGACAAATCGTGTCAGTTTGAAATCGGGATCGTTCCGATTTAGAACCGATGTACCGATGCCGGATCGTACCTTGCGGCGCGACCGCCGCTCGGGCGATGGAGGCTTTGTGCTCGAAGAAAAGCTGCGTGTCGGCTGCGTTCTTTCTGGCCTGATCGAGATTGGTCTATCCCCGATGCTGGAGCATGAGCACCACATGCAGCTGGACCCGAAGGATCTTAATCCGTAAATAAGGCCACCATCACCCCGGCCCAGGTGTCGCTCGCGTCCCGCCTGTCGGAAAGTGGAACCAAAGTTACTTCCGTGCCGCCGCCCTCATCGCATGCGTTGAGCAGCCGCCAACTATTCAATATGATCGACGCGGGAAATCTCCACACCCGGAACCGGAAAACCAGGAGCCAATCGTGAGCGCAGCGGAGCAAACCAACGGTCCCAGAGTTCGTTGGGTAGACGGCCTGCTGCGAATTCTGCTCGCCACCGGGTTTGGACTTCTGATTCTTCTGGCTTGGGTCGGATTGCCTTTCGAGGTGCCGTACATCGGCTTTGGCCTGGCGACCGCCTTCGTGTTTCAAGTTGCGGTGAGGCCGCGTCGCTGGGAACTCCTTGGCGTAGTGCTCGGGGGCACCGCGCTCGCTTTGTTTGACCAATACATCGTTCGTCAAGGAAGCAAACCAGATTTCCAGGTCAGCGCATGCCTTGGCTTTCTGGGGTTGGTCAGTTTCCTGGTCGTGGGTTTCCGGGCAATTTGGGCCGAAGGCGAAGAGCAACAACAACTCAAGTCAATCCTGATTCCAGCCGGTGCCCTCACCTTTTTCGTTTTTGGGTCGCAGAGCCTCTTGAATTTGGCCGGCCTCGTCTTCCCCAATACCACAGACCTCTATGCCTACGCCTTTGACGGCAGTTTGGGGTTTCAACCAAGCTTCGTGATGGGCCGGATCTTCCGCCATTATTCGCTGGTCGGGACAGTCGGATATTTTACGTATTATTCCCTGCCGCTGGGAATGGCTCTGGTCTATGCGGCTCATCTGCGGCGCAAGAAGACCAAACCATTGTTTATCATCGAGATCTTTATGACCGCCGGATTACTCGGGTATTTCTTGTACCTGACGTTCCCGGCGACCGGCCCGGTGTATGTCGCGGGTCCGGAGTTTCCCGGGTCGCCTTTGTCTCTGTCCGACCTGCATGGACTGGTGCTGCGCACGGTGCCCATCAACTGGATGATTCCCCGCAACGCCATGCCGTCGCTGCATGTGACGTGGGCATTGCTCATCTGGTTCAACTGCAAACCGCTTTCACGTCTGGCGCGCGCGCTGGCATTCACCTTCGTGCTCACGACCGTTTTCGACACGATGGGAACCGGCGAGCATTACTTCATCGACCTCGTAGTCGCCTTTCCTTTCGCGGTTGCCGTGCAGGCTCTCTGCACCCGCAGCATCCCCGTACGATCGCGTGCTCGCTTTGCACCGCTGGTGGGGGGCGCCACTGTCACTTTCCTTTGGCTGATCCTGCTCCGCTATGGCACGAGCGTCTTTCTCATGACGCCGGTCACGCCCTGGGCTTGTGTCATAGCATCCACGGCGCTGGCTGTGCGCTGGATGAAACAGATACTGTCCGTGGAGACGTTTGAGCGGCGAAGTTCCGCCGGGAGGGCTCACGCGACCGCGGCAGGACTGTGATGCTTCACAAGGGCACCCCGGTACTGATCCTGGGTGCACGGGTACCTCTGTTACTTGTGACTACTCAATGTTCTCCGTAGATTTGAACCACGGTTGTTTGCCAGGGAAAGCAAATTGTGAGCATCTCTCTGCCTCAAATCAGAAGCAGCAGCGCAGGCCTGGGCGGTGAAAGATCGACATCTCCCGATCGGGTCAGGGTTTCATGGCTCGAAGTGGGACAGACGTTCTTTTTCTTCAGCACGCGCCTTGCATTTGGAGCCTTCCTGCTGCTGACTTCGGTTTACTGCCTTCTGGTGTGGGTACCCTTCTCCTACTTCGGCTTTATTCGCAACCCGCTGGTGAGCTGGATTCCGCTGTTTGTAAGGCTCCACGGGCTCATGTACGGGATTTGGCTGTGTGCGGTCGCGCTCACACTCATTCCTGATTTGCGCCGCAAACAGACGCAAAGAGGGGCACTCGGCTTCCTGGTGGTTAATGGAATTGCTCTTGTCTACGTGTGGCGAGGGCACGCACTGGCCAGTCTCCGGCCGGATCTTGAAAGCTACATCTGGAGCATGCTTTCTCTGTTTCCCTTGGTGTGCTTGGCGGCCCTCGACCTGTCGGGAGAAAACAACTGGACATCGCGTAAACCGGCGCGCGGCCTTAATCTGGCGCAAACTGCCCTTGCCGCAGTCGTAGTCGCGGCCGCCTTCGCTGCCACGTCTGGGTGGCGCGGGGCGATGCAAGGAAACGAAGTGCCGCGGAGCTTTGCCCTCCAGGGTTTCGGTGTCAGCCTGTGCTTTCATTTCGTTATCTTCGCCGCGGTGGGATTGATTCTGGGTTTCATCAAGTGGGCAACCAGCCGAACCGCATGGCCCGGGCTGCTGAACTTCGTGCTCACGCGAGCTTTTGCCTGGTGGGTGTGTTTCCAGCTGCTGCGCACCATGATTCTTCCGACGATTTCTTTCGAGGGGACACAGGCCAACATTCTTGCCGCAGTGTTCTCGTTCGTGGTCGTGCTGTTTGCCACGGGGCTTGCCGCGAGATTGCGAGCCGCGGGTTCATGCGGGGAGCTTCCTGTTGTGCGGGCAGCGGCTCCCGTATGGCTGTGGGGATTCGCTGCAGTGGGTCTGGTTGTTGCCGCATACGGCATTCCTGTTCTGCTGGGAAAAACCGATTGGGATTTTGTGCTGCAGAGAGTCGCCGTAATCGCAGTGTGGTTGCTGGTTCTCGAAACGATTGGCTGGACTGGCTTCCGTGTACGAGGCAGAACTGCATCGATCGCGCTAGTCCTTGTACTCACCTGTGCCAGCGCAGGATTTGTAAGCTGCGCAAGGTTGACGCTCTACAGCCCTGATCCATCGCCCAAGTGGCAAGCACTTCTGGATGACTATGCCGGCGTGGACATCTCCTTCAAGACGGCGTATGCCCTGCTCTCTCGCCCCATGGACAACAAGGCATACCGGCAGTTCTACGAATTCCTCAAGCAGAATACGAACTTGAGCCACAGTAGCGTGGTGGGACCAGCCGACGTCGGTCTGGTTTCCGATCTCGGACCCACACCGGGAGTCAAGCCGAACATTTTCGTTTTCGTGATCGACAGCCTGCGCCAGGACTACGTTTCACCGTACAATCCCGCGGTTGACTACACTCCAGAGATCAATCGCTTCGCACGCGACAGTATTGTGCTGAAAAGCGCCTATACGCGTTACGGCGGCACCGCGCTTTCCGAGCCTGCCATTTGGGTTGGCGCCATGCAACTGCACAAGCAGTACATCGAGCCTTTCTATCCCATGAACAACCTCCAGAGACTGCTGGAGACGGACGGATATCAAAGCTACATCAGTGTCGATCCCATCGTTCGGATGATGCTCGAGCCCTCTTCTTCGATCACGGAACTGGATCATGACAGCAAATCCTGGGCCGAACTGGACTTCATTCCGACCTTGAAGGAACTGGAGGCGAAGATTGATTCGCGATCCGAGCGGAAGAAACCAATCTTCGCCTACACTCAACCGCAGAACGTGCACACGCTGACGCTCGAGCGCTCCAAGATCAAAGGCGGCCGGAAGGCGGTGAGCATTTATGAGTTGCGCAGGATGGATGCGGCGTTCGGCGAATTTCTCGACTTCCTGCGGCAGCGCGGCCTTTACGACAACAGCATCATCGTTCTGACCGCCGACCACGGAGACTCCTATGGCGAATTTGGCCGGTGGGGACACTCTGATTTCCTGTTTCCCGAGGTCATTCGCATTCCGCTGATCGTTCATCTGCCGCCACAAATGCGCGAGCGGCTGGTCTGGGATGCAAATGATCCCGCATTTACGACCGACATTACCCCCAGTTTGTATTACCTCCTGGGGCATCGGCCAATCATCAACAACGAGTTGTTCGGGCGTCCTCTGTTCACTGAGACCCCGCAGGAACGATTGGCGTACAAGCGTTCCCAGTATCTGATTGTCTCCAGCTATGCGGCGGTGTATGCGATCCTCAGCGGTGACGGACGTTCCCTATTCATCTGCGATGCGGTGAATTCAAAGAACTACTACTACAACCTGGTCGAAGATCCTGCCGGCGCCCACAATCATGTGACGATTCAGTTACAGAATGAGAACGAGGCCCTGATCCGCCACGATGTGGGAATGATCGACGACTTCTACGGTTGGCATTCTTCGCAGAGTCAAAGATAAAAGATCAGAGACGCGAAACCAGACAATGGACTCTCAGGCTGTCTGCGCTGACTCCATGCGCGGCAATAGAGAACCGCTTCGCAGCCGAGTTACGAAAGTATTGTGCAACTGTCTGCGAGAATCTGAGGGGAAATCAGGCAAAGCTATAATTCGGTTTCCAGAATCGGGGGTGGCCTTTGTCGTCGTCAGGCAAGCTTCGCAGGCAGGAGAAAATTGAATCAGCTTCGGAGAAGAGCGGCGCGGCTTTTTCTCCGCAGAAGAACGTGTTCATGGCGTGCCTGGTGCTGGTGGTAGCGACGCTGGCTTTCTACAATCCCGTGGCGCACTGCGGATTTGTGTATTCCGATGACATCGCGTACGTAACGGGAAACCAGCACGTGCGTGCCGGACTGACCTGGGCCACGGTGGAGTGGGCTTTTAGTGCGATTCACACCGGCTTCTGGCATCCGCTGACCTGGCTTTCGCATGCGCTCGACTGCCAGTTGTTCGGGCTGAATGCGCAAGGGCACCATTACGTAAGCCTTCTGCTGCACACGGCAAGTGCGGTTCTGCTGTTTCTCATCTTGCTCGAGGCTACGGGTGCGGGGTGGCCGAGCCTGGTGATCGCGGCGCTGTTTGCCTTGCATCCGGAGAACGTGGAGTCGGTGGCCTGGGCCTCGGAAAGGAAGAATGTGCTCAGCATGTTCTTTTTTCTTTGGGCTCTGTGGGCCTATGGCCGGTATGTGAAGCGGGGAGGAATTCGCCGGTACGTTGGGGTGGTATCGCTATTTGCTCTGGGGCTGATGGCCAAGCCACAGATCATCACGCTGCCCTTTGTGTTGCTGCTGTGGGATTACTGGCCGTTGGGCAGAATGTTCTCCGCGCGGTCGAACGTTGAAGGCGCGAGCGCCCCACGATCGTTTGCCTATCTGGTCAAGGAGAAAGTGCCGTTATTTCTTCTCGCCGCAGTGTGTTCCGTGGTCACCGTAATTGCGCAGCGCCAGGAAAGCGCGCTGCGGACGCTGGGCGAGTATTCGTTTTCGGCGCGCATCGGGAATGCCATTGTAAGTTACGCGCGCTATATCGGCCACACCTTGTGGCCGATGCGGCTGGCTCCGATCTATCCGCATACAGGAGTTCCTCCGATGAGCCAGATTGCCGCGTCGGCTGCGTTGCTCGCGCTGGTGACGGCGCTGGTGATCTGGCGGCGCGACCTGCGGTATCTGCCGGTGGGATGGTTCTGGTTCCTGGGAACGCTCGTACCGGTGATCGGTATCGTGCAGACAGGCGAACAGGCCATGGCGGACCGATATGCCTATCTGCCGATGATTGGTCTTTTCCTGATGCTGGTATGGCCAATCGCCGCGGCGGTCGAGGCCAAGCACATCGCGAAGGTGTGGGCGGCGGTTCCGGCCTTGATGGTGTTGGTGACTCTCGGGGTGCTTACCTATCTCCAACTCGCTCACTGGCACGATGGCGAGACGTTATGGAGATATACGATCGGGGTCACCGAGCGCAATTATCTGGCGCACGACAATCTCGCCATGGTGCTGGATGGCGAGGGACGACCGGACGAAGCGATCGGCGAATTTCTGGTTTCGGAACAGTACCACCAGTATCCGCCGGATCAGCTTTTGAAAATCGGTCTGTACGAACAACGCAACCGGCATTTTCAGGGCGCGATCGAGCAGTACGAGAAAGTTTCCGGCAGCGCTGCTGACGCAAAACTGCGCGCCGCGGCCTGGAGCCAGACCGGTTCAGCGTATATCCAGATGGGAGAGTTCGAGCAGGCCAGGAAGAGCTACGAGAACGGGCTGCAGGCAAGTCCCAATGACCCGCCGTCACTGGTAGGCAGCGCGATGCTGGCTGAGCGCGGCGGCGATTTCTCTCAGGCAGTCCTGCGCTTGAATCAGGCCATGAAAGTTGAACCCAGCGATGTCGGCTATCTCCTGTTGGCTGACGCTTTGCGTCACGCTGGCCGTGTTCCGGAAGCGCAGGCCGATGAAGATCTGGCGGGGAAGATATCTCCCAATCTCGATCGGGCCAGAAAGAACGCCACTGACACCCAGCTTTTCTTCGGGTATAAAGCCAACTGAGCGCCGGACGCCCTCGCGCAAGGAAGCGAGCTAAGCGTGATCAGGCCGCCTTGAGCAGCATGCAGGTGACGTCGTCGTGCTGGGGCGTCGTGCCGACGAAGAGGTCAAGCTCAGCCATGAGGCGGTTGAGCATTGCAGCAGGCTCATCCGATTTCCCCGCTTCGATCACGCCCAGCACACGCGTCTCGCCGTATTCTTCCTGGCTGGCATTGACCGCTTCCACCAATCCATCGGTAAAAATGATCAGCCAGTCGCCGGGTGCGATTGTGACGCTGGCGGATGCATAGGTCACGTCGGGCTGAATGCCGAAGGGTAGACCGCCAACGTCGAGACGCTCAATCTGTCCGCTGGCGCGGCGCAGGATGGGATTGTTGTGTCCCGCGTTGATGTAATCGAAGCTGCGGCTGATCGGGTCGTACAAGGCGAGAAAAGCGGTGGTAAAGCGCAATCCGCCCTGGCTGTTGGTGCAAGCGTAGCGGTTCATGTTGGCGGCAAGTTCGGGCAAGGCGACCTGCGCGGTCGAGAGAGTCTTGAGACTCGCCTGAAAAGTCGCCATGAGTATGGCGGCGGGAATGCTTTTGCCGGCAACATCGGCGATGGCGAAGACGACTCGGTTTTCCTCGGGCGTCTTGCCTGGGCGCGGGAAAACGTCGTAGTAGTCGCCGGCGACCGTATTCGCGGGGCGGGTGGCATAGGCCAGGGTCAGTCCGGGAATCTGCGGCGGCGCGCCCGGAAGAAGCCAGGTCTGGATCTCGCGCGCGATCTGCAGGTCTCGCTTCATTACGACGCGATCGGCAATTTCGAGCATGAGCAGCATGAGCAGGAGGAGTCCCGCCCAGAAGTGCAGATCCAACTCGACGCCATTGATTTTTCCAGCCTGACCTTCGTAGCTGAATCCAACGTGAGGAATGCAGAGCATGACCAGCGCTGCCAGCAGCAGTACGCGGCGGGCGGGCGAGAGTTTCTCAAAGACCGCCCAGAAGAATTCTTTGATCACATGCACGTGACGCCCGCGTGTGGTCAGGCCTTCCGGCGTCTTGGCCGCGACGTCTTTGGAATAGAGCTGGTAACTGGCACGGGCTTCGGTTTCAAACTGCGACCAGAGCTGGCTGACCTCAAGGCCTTCAGTCACGCGACGCCAGAATCTGTGCAACCGCACCCCAAGAGTTGAGGGCTGGGCGGTGTGTCCGGCAGGTGGCGAGGCAGTGGCCATGGGATTCAGTTGCGATTATAGAGGATTTGGAAATTGAGTAATTGAGCGCTTGAGTAATTGGGGAATTGATGAATCCGCTGCGGTTCGCGTCACAAATTTCCCAATTACTAAATTACTCAATCTTCAGAACAGATTCAATTGCTCGTCGAAAGCCGGCATCGGCCATTTGGTCGCGTAGGCAGGGCGGTGAAAGCAGCTGTTTCAATGTGTCGCATTAGTGCTTGACACCTGTCATCGTTTGTTTATATACGGTTGCTGTCACAACGGCTACATGGATGCTGCTGGTTTTCGCCAGCGAACAGGCGTCCGAGTTGAGGGCTTCCGTGCCAGAAGCGGAGACTAAAGGAGAAAGGGGAGGTCTATGAAAAGGATTTCGGGATTGAGCGTTTTGTTGTGTCTGAGCATGTATGCGACAGCAACTTGGGGACAAGCCGCAACCTCACTTCGCGGCACGGTGACTGACCCTTCCGGCTCGGCGATTCGCGGAGCCCAAGTGGCCGTTATCAATCCCAGCACGAACTTTACCCGGCAGACGCAAACCGGTGCTGACGGGACTTATGTTTTTGGCGAATTGCCTCCCGCGACTTACAACCTGACCGTGGAGGCGCCGGGCTTCAAGAAGTACGCGGACCTCGGCATAGTCCTGCGCGTCGAACTCCCGGCAACGGTCAACGTTCAGATGAAAGTAGGCGCAGTCGCCGAGACGGTTTCCGTTACGGCCGAGGCGCCGACGCTCAACACGACCGATTCCAGCATGGGGCAGACGATGGGCACGAATGAAATCGAGAACCTGCCGCTGCCCGCCGAAAATGCCGTGCTCCTGCTCAGCCTGCAGCCCGGCGTTGCCTTCAATGGCGAGAATATTCTGACCGACTACTACGACACGCGCGCCGGCATGGTGAACGGCGAGCGCAGCGACCAGAACAACATCTCCCTCGATGGCGTCAGCAACAACAACGAGTTCGCCGGCTACGCCTTCGATGGCATTCTGCCGACCACGCAGTTTTCGGTGGATGAGTTCCGCGTGACCACCTCCAACTACGGCGCCAGCGAGGGACGTTCCTCCGGAGCCCAGATCGCCCTGGTCACCAAAGGCGGCACCAACCAGTTTCACGGCTCCCTCTATGAGTTCAACCGCAACGGCGCCGGCGAGGCCAACGACTGGTTCCTGAAGAACTCCCAGTTGGGCTCCGGGCTGCCCAACCGGCCTACACAACTGGTGTGGAACAACTATGGCGGAACCATCGGCGGGCCGATCTTGAAGAACCGTTTGTTCTTCTTCTTCAACTACGAGGGCCATCGGCAGAACGTCGCCTCGAGTGTGTCGAGAATCATACCCAGCACGCTGCTGCAGGATGGAATCATCCAATACTCCTGTGACCAAGACTTGAGCGATCCCGGCGCAGACCCGGCTGCGTGTAATGGGATGAACGTCACCGGAGCCAGCGGCAAGAGTTATCCCATTCCAGTCGGCAGCTATGCCCTGGGTCCGGCACAGCTCGCGCATATGGATCCGCATGGCATCGGCCCCAGCGGCGGAGCGATCGCTTATTTCCAGACGTACCCGCAGCCGAACGCTCCTCCGACCGGCGACGCCCCGAACTTCGGGACGTATCGCTTTGGTGCGCCCACGACCACGCGCGAGCACTGGTATATCGGGCGTCTCGATTACAAGCTCACCCAGAACGGCAATCACACGCTGTTTTTCCGCGGGACCGCCGTGGACGACAGCTATGGCAATGCTCCGTTCCTTCCCGGCCGGCCGCCGGAGACGAAGAGTATTGCCCTCTCCAAGGGCTTTGTCGCTGGTTACACCAGCCTGTGGGGATCGCACCTCGTCAACAATATCCGCTATGGCCTGACGCGCGAGAGTATTGGAGTGAACGGGAATAGCAACCAACCGTGGGTGTTCATGCGAGACCTGGACCAGGGTATTGTCTACTCTTCTGGCGACACCGCCCCGGTGCACAACATTGTGGACACCGTCGATTGGAACAAAGGTTCGCACAGCTTCCAGTTCGGCTTCAATTTCCTGCTCTCCCGGCTGAATAGTTACGACTACGCTCCAGTCTTCAGCGATGCCCTCACCAATGCCGACTGGATTGCCGCGGGAGGTTTTGCCAACAAGAACGATTTCCTGAATCCTGCATGTAATGCGCAGAATCCGGGTTCCCCTAATTGCACCCCCGGCGTTGCTTTCCCGGCAATTGACAACGGCTTCAACCACGCCTACGACTTCCCCCTGGCTGCTTTAATGGGCATAGAGAGTGAAGTCGACGGTTCCTTCAACTACAAAGTCGGAGCCACCAGCGCAACTCAGCTTGGCCAGGGTCTGCCTATCGTCCGCCACTGGGCGGTCAACAACTACAACATCTTTTTCCAGGACACCTGGAAGGTGCGCCGCAATCTCTCCATCACCTACGGTCTGAATTACCAGCTCATGACGCCCATGACCGAGACCGCCGGACAGGAGGTGACTCCAACCGTAAACATCGGCAAGTGGTTCAATCAGCGCGAGAAAGCGATGTACGCAGGGATCCCGGACAACCAGGTTCTGGGCGGCCCGAACGTACTCATTGGCTTTGGGCCTGCGGGTTCGGTGTATGGCAAGCCCGGCTTGTATAGTTCCCAGACCAAGAATTTCGCTCCCCGCCTGGGCATCGCCTGGACGCCGCACGCGGATTCGGGCTTCTTGAGCAAACTCTTCGGCGAGGATAAAACCTCGATTCGGGTCGGTGCGGGCATGTACTACCAGAACTTCGGTCCTGAGTTGGCCCAGTCCTATAGTGCGTATGGCGAGTACGGCCTTTCCACGCAGGTCTCAAACCCATCCGGCTCTCTCGACCTGAAAGCCGCGCCTCGGATCGGCCCGAACCTTTCCGACATGAACGTGATCCCACTCTCGCTCTTGACGAGCCTGGGTCTGACGCCTCCGGCAAATTTCAACTTCCCGGACGGATCCACGCCGCCCGCGGGCTCGTTCAACATTGCGCACGGCATTGACCAGTCGATCAAAACTCCATACTCGTATGCCGTGAACTTCTCTGTGCAACGACAGTTGCCCGGCAAGATGACGCTGGACGTGGCCTACGTGGGGCACTTTTCCCACCGCCTCCTCGCCCTCGACGACGTTGCCGCGCCCATGAACCTGGTCGATCCGAAATCCGGGACCAGTTACTTTGCTGCGGCCCGGCAGTTGTCGACTTTGTGGCGCCAGAATGCGCCTGAGGCCGGTATTACCGCTTCGACCATTGGGCCGACAGCAGCGTATTGGCAGAACATGCTTGTACCCCAATCCTCGTACACGCTCTGCTCGTCGGGGAATTCAACTGTCAGCCTGCTGGAGGCCGTGTACGATGCGTTCGGCCCGGGTTGCGGCAACCTCTACAACGAAACGTCCGGCATCTACCTGATCGACACGGCCAGCCCCTACGGTCCGACCACTCCTGCCACCGGCCTGTTCAGCTTCTACAACAGCCAGTATTCGTCGTGGTGGGCCTGGCGCTCGATCGCCTGGTCGAACTACAACGCGCTCCAGGTCAGTCTCAACAAGCAGACGTCCCACGGCTTGACGTTCGGTTTGAACTACACCTACTCCAAGGCGTTGGACGTCGAGTCCACGGCGGAGCGCGCAGTCCACTACCTGACTGACAGCGTGATCAACGCCTGGAGCCCGGGTCAAATGTATGGCCCCGGCGACGCCGATCTTCGGCATCAGATCAACGGCTACTGGGTTGCGCAATTGCCCTTCGGCCGCGGAAAAGCCTTTGCCGGTAACGCCAGCAAACTGGTTGACGCCATCATTGGCGGCTGGCAGCTTGGCGGGACCACGCGCTGGACCACCGGTTTCCCAGTCAGCGTTTTCCAGGGATACGTATGGCCAACCAATTGGGACGAAATGGGGTGGTCGGATCTGACTGGTGCGCCAATCAAGACAGGCACCACCATGATCAACGGGGTTCCTAACATCTTCAAGGACCCGGCGCAGGCCAGGGCAGGGTTCGATTATGCCTATCCGGGTGAAAGCGGCGTGAAGAACGCCGTTCGTGGTGACGGCTATTTCGCGACCGATATGAATCTTTCTAAACGGTGGAAGATAACCGAAAATCAGTCCTTCGAGTTGCGCTGGAGCGTATTTAATGCCTTCAATAACGTCCGCTTCGACGCTTTTTCCATGTCGGACGAGTGGGATGTGCCGTCCTCGTTCGGCAATTACGGCTACACCCTGACGAATCCGCGCAGGATGGAGTTCGCGGGAATCTATCGCTTCTGACCGAGCGGAGTGGTTTCGCCTCAATGGCCCGGCGGGCAGCTGCCGGGCCATAATTTTTGTAGAGGTGTGCTTTTGCGCGCGGTTGCATAGCCTGCGTTAAATCACCTCAAAACTCAAAGCGTCAATGACTGCTGTCCCCTTTCATGTGCTTCATCTTGGCAAGGATGTTGCGGACGCGGGCGGAGG
>Ga0074045_10003411_pt1 | contig 14316 bp, 13 predicted proteins | sample BogForMeECP23OM2_FD_94442 | JGI IMG/M metagenome (GOLD analysis project Ga0074045, IMG submission 94442) | Bog forest soil microbial communities from Calvert Island, British Columbia, Canada - Bog Forest MetaG ECP23OM2 | ecosystem: Environmental > Terrestrial > Soil > Wetlands ... | reverse complement strand
CGTTCATGGCGGGGGACCGATCATCAAAGGAAGTCTGTTCCCGTTTCTCTTCGTGACCATTGCTTGTGGAGCGATCTCCGGCTTTCACGCACTGGTGTCTTCTGGCACGACACCGAAGATGCTGGATAAAGAAAGTGACTCTCGCTTTATTGGATATGGCGCGATGATCGCGGAGTCGCTGGTGGGCATTCTGGCTTTAATTGCGGCCTGCTCGCTGAATCCGGGCGACTACTTTGCCATTAATACCACGCCGCAGGTCTTCAGCCACTTGGGCTTGACCACCGTCAATCTGGATATGTTTTCCCGTGAAGTCGGAGAGAAGCTGGCGGGGCGAACCGGAGGCGCGGTCTCGCTGGCTGTTGGCATGGCACAAATCTTCCGCGGTATGCCGGGGATGAATCGTCTGATGGGGTACTGGTATCACTACGCCATCATGTTCGAGGCCCTTTTTATCCTGACCACGATCGACACGGGCACACGCGTGGCCCGCTATGTCCTGCAAGAACTGATCAGCAAAGTGCACCAGCCCTTCGGCAACCATGCCTGGCTGCCCGGCAACTTAATCGCCAGCTTTTTGGTAGTTCTGAGCTGGGGATACCTGATCTACAACGGAAGTATTTCCACGCTATGGCCGTTGTTCGGCACCGGCAACCAATTGCTGGCAACCATTGCACTGGCGGTGACGACTAGCTTCCTGATTAACATGGGTAAGCAGAAATACGCGTGGATAACGGCAGTTCCGATGTGCTTCGTGGGCGTCACTACGCTTACGGCCGGAGTGTTGTCGATCAAGAACATCTTCTGGCCGCTGACCTCCAAGCCCGGTCAAGAATTTACCGGCTACTTGGATTCAGCCCTTATGAGCATGTTTATCGTGGGCGTTGTGCTGGTCGTATGTGATGCCGTGCTGCGTTGGATCAAGACACTGAACGGCGCTCCCGTGCCACAGGACGCCTTCGGCCCTCCACTCACCGTTACCGGCGAAGTCAAGATGGGCTGCTGCTAGAACTGGACCCAAGCTTGAGCAGCGCTTCTCGAAAGCGTTCGTGCCGTTGCGTGAGGTGAAGATAAATCATCTCGTCAGCTTTGGACTTGCTGCGGATAATCCGCACCAGCGCCTCTTTCTCCTCGCGCTTCCAAGCGGCAAGGCCGGGAATCAGGGCCAGGACCAGAGCAAGATTCTCGAAATTCGCGCGTTCGGGAGACCTCCACGAAGACGTATCTGCGCCGAGAATCCGTGCGACCGAGCGCACAGACTCCTTGCGAATGCGGCCGCTGTCGCCCTGAAATTGTCGCGCCATCCGCTGATTCACGCGCAAGCCAATATTGCGCGTGCTGAACGTGTCCCACGCTCCCACTTCGCTGCCCGGCAATTCGTAGAACGCGTGGCCAGTCGCTAGGCGACGCAAGGTTCTGGCCGGCGTCCGGTACTTCGGATCAGCAGCAATTCTTGCTTCTTCTCGTTCCGCGAGTCGTTGCAGATCGGCGCGTCCCGGCCTGAAGCCTAGCTTTCGATAAAACCAAAACGCGCCCGATTCAATCGCCTCTTCGTTGTCTTGGCCCAGTTGATACGGGTAGACGGAAACGCATGTCGTCCCCATGAGATGACACAGGCAACGCAGCACTTGCGCGTAGATCCATCCCGCTTCGCCGCCGCGAAAAGTGTAGAAGGTGTTGAACCCGACTTCCATCCATTCGCAGAGCCCGATGGCTTCGATGTAGTTGATGGGCACGCCATTCTTCAGCGTCAATCCGGCAATATACGCGCGCAGCGGCAGACGGCGATCGGGCGGCAGGTTCCAGAGATAGATCGTCACTCCTCGTCCTACTTCGGCCCGGACCACCGAATCCGCATCGCCCAGCGTGGTGCCGTAAAGTTCGCGGTAGCGCACTACCATGACCTCGCGGATCATGTCCATGATTTGCGTGCCCCGCCGGCGCGAAAGCTTTGTCAGTTGTACTGGAGGCCGCGCCAACTCGTCGGCCAGCGACACCTGGCTTCGGCTGATCAGCGGCTCGCTGTGGTAATAAACGCTGCGCACCGACTTCCAGTTTCGCGTACGCGGGATAACGGAGTTCCCAAGATTCCAACGCAAAGGCACGCGCAACGATTCGTAGAGCTCAGCTTTCTGGATCGGCGGCAACGGTAAATCGGCAAAGCGTTGGACCAGCCACGCAGGCGGCAGCCAAGTGGGATCCGATCCCTTTTTGCCTGAGGCGCTTTCCAGCCATCGGCGCCATGGCGTGTCTGCCTCGACGTTCGCATCGTCCTCGAGCAACGGGATGAAGCGCGGGCCGGTCGTGCCCAACTCTCGTCCGGGTCCGTAATTTTCCCAAGCGATCTCGACGCTGCCGGGCATGCGCTTAACGAGCCAACTGGCCACATCGAAGCTGAGCGTGTCTTCCATCCGCGTGCCGGCGATGCCAGAGAACTCGAAGGTGTCGAAGTCGTCCATGGCGGCGCCAGCTTTGCGTAACGCTTCCACTTTTCGGTGGAAGCTATTCAGAATGCGCTCGGTCGCGCGAACCACGGCTGGTCCTTGAGGGAAGGCGCGCAGGAAAAGCAGCGTTTCGTGAAAGCGGATCGGCGATGCTGGATCGGGAAAGCGTGCGGCGTTGAGACGATTCAGCAACTTTACGACGTTTGCGGCTTCGTTACGACCGAAGCGATAGCGGGAGGCTTCGAGTTGGGACAATAGGCGGTCGAGAGACATGTCGGACATGTTTGAAGCCAACCAAGCCTACCGCATGTCGGCCATTTCAGGGGTATTTCCTCTGATGACTCCCCCGCGAGATCACCCGAGGTGGTTACCGAAGAGAGCCTGGGATCACTGACACTGTGCTTGGTGTCCCTATAATCAGATTGACGGAAGCTGTGGCGGGGACAAGGGTCGCACTATGCAGTCGAGTCGGCGTCGACCGAACCAACTGATCCACGGGATCGACCAGGGTCCGTTTGTATATGTGACCGTGATCCTGTCTTTCACACTGTTGCTATTCTTCCTGGCAAGGCCGACATTTTTTGTTCGTTCTAGGGGACCCGATTTGCCGCGGGTCGGCCATCCCGTTTCCATGGCACATGCGAACCGAGAAGACGCCATGATCGTCGCCATACTACGCGACGACAAAGTCTTCTTCCGCAACGACCGGGTGAGGCCCGAACAATTGCCCGACAGAATTCGGGAAAGCCTGAGGCAAGGTTCCGAGAAAGAAGTCTACATCCGCGCCGACGCCAGAGCCAAGTACGGCTGGGTTGCCGAAGTTCTTGATGGCGTACGTTCTGCGGGAGTTGAGAAAATTGGCATCCTCGTCAACGAGCGACGCCCGCTTCCAGTGCCAGGTCCGAAATAGCCAGAAACGACGGGCCACCGCCCCATGCTATAATCTCTCTTCGCCTGAACGTTTTACGTCGAGGCTGATCCTGTGATTTCCTCCGCGGGCGGATCCCGAATTCCGAGAATCAGCCATTTTCGTTCTCGTTTTGTGAAAGACAAGAGATGAGGTAAAGCTATGTCCGGCCATTCGAAATGGGCAACCATCAAGCACAAGAAGGGCGCGCTCGACGCCAAGCGCGGCAAAATTTTCACTCGTCTCATTAAGGAAATCGCGATGGCCGCCAAGTCGGGTGGTGATCCTGACATGAACCCGCGCTTGCGAACGGCGATCCTGGCGGCGAAGTCCGAGAACATGCCTGCCGACAACATCAAGCGCGCCATCCAGCGCGGCACTGGCGAACTGCCGGGCTTGACTTACGAAGAGTTTGTGCTGGAGGGATACGGCCCGGGCGGCGTGGCCTTGCTAGCGGAGATTTCGACCGACAACCGCAATCGAACCGTCAGCGAAATCCGGCACGTGTTCGGGAAGAACAATGGCAACATGGCCGCAGCGGGCTCGGTGTCGTATATGTTCCACAAGAAGGGCGACATCATCATCCCCAAGTCGGCGGCCAAGGAAGACGATCTGATGAACATCATCCTGGAAGCCGGCGGCGAAGACTTGAAGGACGATGGCGAGAACTGGGAGATCCTGACCGACACTACCGCCTACGAAGCCGTGTTGGAGGCTGTGAAGAAGGCCGGCATCACCCCCGTATCATCGAGCGTGGCCATGGTTCCGGATACCTATATCAAGCTGGAAGGGCAGCAGGCCGCGCAGATGATCCGCCTGATGGAAGCGCTCGAAGATAACGAAGATGTGCAGAACGTGCATGCCAATTTCGATATCGACCAGAAGACTCTGGAAGAAGTTGCAGGGTGACTTCGTTGGATGATCGCTCCATCGGTCATCTGGTTTCTAAGCTGCTTTGTTCGTGAATTTCGATCTTGCATTTCGATCACCCCGAAGGCCCGATGATCTTCCGCACTTTTCAACACCGCGGAGGAAAAGTTTGTGGAAAAGCGGGAACTTACTCTTGTAACCTTCTGTTAACGAATCGGTTCAAACATTCTGCACTGCATCGGGTGCTAGTCGCATCGCGCCTCGATGCATTCGACCTCAGTGAAGACTCGTCTCGACAAGTTGCTTGTGGATCGAGGACTGACGCCGTCGCGCGAACGGGCGCAGGCGCTCGTGCTCGCCGGGAAAGTTCTGGTCAACGAGCAGAAGATTGAGAAGGCGGGCGCATCAATTGATTCCGCCGCCACCTTGCGCCTGCTGGGTGAGGATCTCCGCTACGTCAGCCGCGGCGGGCTTAAGTTGGAGAAAGCGCTCGAGCACTGGCGAATCGATCTCCATGGCAAGGTTTGTCTCGACATCGGAGCTTCAACCGGAGGCTTCAGCGACTGCATGTTGCAGCACGGCGCCGCCAAGGTGATTGCCGTGGACACCGGCTATGGCCAGATGGATTTCGGGCTGCGTAACGATCCGCGCATTCGGCCTCTGGAGAAAACCAATGCCCGCTATCTCAAGCCCGGCGACGTCGGCGAGCCGATTGACTTCATCGCCATGGATGTCTCCTTCATCTCCGCCACCCTGGTGCTGCCAGCGGTAATTCGTGCCGCTTCGTCTTGCCCTTCGTCTAGCGCCCAGATCGTGGTGCTGGTGAAGCCGCAGTTCGAAGCGGGCAGGGAACTAGTGGGCAAAGGCGGAATCGTGCGTGACCAATCGGCGCAGCGAGCGGCCGTGGCCAGGGTAGAAGCGGCACTCCTGGAACTCGGATGCGCGCACGCTGAATGGATCGAGTCTCCTATTCTCGGCGGCGAAGGCAATCGCGAATTCCTCCTCCACGCAGAGTTTTCGCCGCCTGCTATCTGATGATTCTGTACAATCGAAATCCGATGCCCGAAGAGAATCCCGACAACATGTCCAAGTCTCCTCAAAACCCAGCTCGCCAGAAGACCGTCGCTATCATTTCGAAGCCGGACCGTCCCGAGCTGACCGAAGTACTACCGGCGCTCGAAAAATGGCTGCAGGAACGCAACTACGCGGTGGTGATGGACAAGGAAAGCGCCGCCTATTTCCGGGCATCCTCGGTGATGCCGCGAAGCGAATTGGCCACGCGGTCGCCGGATCTGGCTCTGGTGCTCGGCGGCGACGGTACGCTGCTGTCGGCGACGCGCGCGGTTGCAAAAGCCGGAACGCTCATTCTCGGAATCAACCTCGGCACCCTTGGATTCATGACCGAACTTCCGTTGTCCGATCTTTATCCGGCTCTGGAGGCGATCGAGAAGGAGAGCTACACGGTGGACAGCCGGTCGATGCTGAGGGGTTCGCTGATCCGCGGCGCCGAGACAGTGACCACGCACGCCGCCTTGAATGAGGTGGTGGTGAGCAAGAGCGCCATCGCGCGCTTGAATCACTTCGAGCTTTTTGTGAACGCGGAGTTCGTGTCCAGCTACCGGGCCGATGCGTTGATCATCGCCACGCCGACCGGTTCTACAGCGTATTCTCTCGGAGCAGGAGGGCCGATTCTGAACCCGGATGTGGATGCGTTTGTGATTACGCCTGTCTCACCTCACGGACTGACGCACCGTCCAGTGGTGGTGCGCGACACGGTCGAGATCGAAATCCACGTCAAGACCGGAACCGAGGAAGCTTATCTGAGTTTCGATGGACAGGTGGGCATGCCGGCGCGAGATGGCGACATCGTGCGCTGCGTTAAGGCGGAGCATCGAGCCGGACTGTTGCGTTTTCATAAAACATTTTTCGAAGTGCTCGCCACCAAGCTCAAGTGGGGAGAACGCTGACGAGCGTAGAAGCGTGGCTTGCCGCTGCTTCGACTGCGAACCGGGAGAACAAATGAAACGGGTTGCTCGTCTCGTCGGAAGCGATCGAGGCTTACACTATGGGTCGGCCTACGCCGAATTTCAGGAGAACGAAAAAGGTTTGATCACCGCGGGGAAGCTTGCCGACATGGTATTGCTGAGTGACGACGTGCTCAGTATCGATCCCGTAAAAATCCGCGACGTCAAGGTACTCAAGACCTGGGTTGGCGGCAAACTGACTTACGACGCCGACTCCGCGAATCGGTGAGTCGAGGCGGTAAATGTCCTTAGCGAAAATGTTGTGAGTGACAACCATCCAGGCCTCGTCGAGCGCACTTTCGATACTGGCGAAGTTCAATTGGGCGTTAGATTGAACTACGCCGAAGGTCCTGCCCATGGGCCACCACTCGTGCTTCTGCACGGACTCGGCCGGCGTTGGCAGGTATTTCTGCCGCTAATCCCGGCGCTGAGCCTGCGCTGGCACATTTTTGCTCCCGACCTTCGCGGACATGGCAAGTCCTCGCGCGTGGCTCGTGGGTACCACGGCCCGCATTATTCCGAAGACATCGCTTGCCTTCTTCGTGGGCGCGTTTCCGCCCCCGCCGTCATCTTCGGACATTCGCTCGGCGGCATGCTGGGCATGTGGATCGCTTCTCATCATCCGGAACTGGTGCGCGCCCTGATTCTCGGCGACAACATGATCGTTGCCCGGCGGCTCCGCAACCCGATGTATACCGCCCTGTTCTCGGGACTGCGCGACCTGTCGCGCAAGGGAGGCTCAGTCGAGGAGATTGCAGGCGGCATCGGCAAAATTGTGCTCCCAGTTCCGGGCACCGATGAATCGGTTATGATCCGCGAGCTTCCTGGCAACGATGAAGCCTATCTGCTTTCCTGGGCGCGTTGCGTTCAACAGGCGGACGCTGATGCATACGACATGACGCTCGACGGATCGTCGCTCGAAGGCTGTGACGGCGAGACCATGCTACGCGGAATTACCTGCCCAACGCTGCTTTTGCAAGCCACACCGGAGTTGGGTGGTTTGATGTCCGACGCGGATGTTGCATTGGCCACGCGCGTGTTGCCCCATCATGCGCATGTGAAGTTTCGTAATCTGGGACACGCACTGTTCATCCAGCAGCCCGAACCGGTGTTGCGGGCAGTCACAAACTTTTTGGAGTCGCTGTAGCGAGCCCGTGGAGTGACGGGCGTCCCTTCGACAAGCTGAGGGCAGGCTCTCGGCTGTCAAGCCGAGCGCAGCTCGGCAAACACGATGCGACGTCAGATCTTTTCCAGCCTCATCTGATCCTCGAAGGTCTCGCGTCGCCGTATCACTCGCGTCTTTGCGCCATCCACCAGCACTTCCGTCGCCCGGCCGCGCGTGTTGTAGTTCGATGCGAGAACCGATCCGTACGCGCCCACGTCGAGAACCGCCAAGAAATCACCCTCGCTGGCCAGTGGAAGCTTTCTGTCGCGCGCAAAGAAGTCGCCAGTCTCGCAGATCGGGCCGACTACGTCAGTGATCTCGGTTTCCCGCGACTCGCCGCTCGTCGCCCGGCACAAGGGGACAATCTCGTGATAAGCGCCGTACAGGGAAGGGCGCAGCAGATCGTTCATCGCCGCATCGACAATCAAAAAGCGCTTGCGATTGTTCGTCTTCCGATAGAGGACGCGCGTCAGTAAAACCCCCGCCGGGCCCACGATGGAACGACCGGGCTCGAGCAGCAAATGCAGCTTCAACCCGCGCAGCGGAGCGAGCACCGCCCTCGCGTATGCCGCAATCTGTTTTTCGAAATTCCCCTGCGCCCCCTCGTACGAAATTCCCAAGCCGCCACCGGCGTCGATATAGCGAATGTGGTGTCCTTGCTCGCACAGAGCTCGAACCAAATCAGCGACGCGTTCGAGCGCAGCTTGAAAAGAACCGACATCGGTAATCTGCGACCCGATGTGGACGCTCACTCCGGCCACGTTCAGATAAGGCTGCTTCGCAGCCTGCGCATAGAACGCGCGCGCTTCGGGAATCGGCACACCGAATTTGTGCTGATGCAGTCCGGTCGAAATGTAAGGATGCGTTCTTGCCGAGACATCAGGATTGACCCGCACCGCCACCGCCGCTCGTTTCTTCAATCGTGTCGCGATTGCGGAGAGCAAATTGAGTTCCGAAGCGCTTTCAATGTTGAACAGCAATATCCCGGAGCGGATGCCGAGTTCCATTTCCGCCGCGGTCTTGCCGACGCCGGAGAACACAACCTGGGGCTTACTCGTTGCCTTCCGGCTTACCCGCAGAACGCGTTGCAGCTCTCCACCAGACACCACGTCGAAGCCGGCCCCTTCGCCCGCTACCAGTCGCAGAATCGCGAGCGTCGAATTGGCTTTGACCGAATAACACAGGGTGTACGGAATGGACTGAAGCGCGCGAACGAATGCCTTCATCCGCGCGCGGATCATCGCCGCAGAATAGACATATAGTGGAGTTCCGTGGCGCGCGGCAATACTTTCAAGCGCCGCGCCCTCGCAGTAGAGCTTCTCAACGCGCGCTCCCAAAGCCGCGCCATGATACTCAAACGCGGGAGGGCGTAACGCTTGCGATTCCCTCGCGCGTTTCACTTGCGTTTGCCCGTGCCGGCTTTCACCTTGATAGCCACGACTGTCTGATCGTCGAACGTCTCCACGCCAGCGGCATGCTCGGTAACCGCCTTGAAGATCTCGTTGACCACGCAGTCCGCCGACTTGGTGGCACATCCGGCCACGATCGTTTCCACACGCTCCGGCCCAAAAGATTGTCCGTGGCGGTTGCGCGCGTCGAGAATGCCGTCGCTGTAGAACACGAACAAATCGCCCGCCTTGGCCTTGAAAGTGAACTCGTCGTATTCGGCTTCGTCGAATAGTCCCAGCGGTATTCCGGTTGCCTCGATGAACTCAATTTTGCCGTCGTGACAATAGATGGGTCTCGGCAAGCCCGAATTCGCTACCAGCAGCGTCCGCTTCTCGTCGTCCCACACGGCATAGATGATCGAGACAAACTGCGCCGCAATCCTGCGTTCTGCCAGCGACAGGTTCACCGCCGAAAGCATTTCCGCCGGACCGGGCTCAATCGGCGCATGGGAACGCAGAATGCCGCTGACCAGCGCGGCATAAATGGCAGCCGGCGCGCCTTTGCCGCTCACGTCTCCAATCGCGATCCCCAGGCGTGACAAGGAATAAGGAACGAAGTCGTAGAGATCTCCGCCGATGGCGCGCGCTGGAACAAACTTCGCCTCGACCTCCAGGTGCTGCATCTTCGGACGCGAATGCGGCAGCAAACGAAACTGCAGCTCGCGCGCCAGTGCCAAATCGCGTTCCAGTCGCTGCTCTTGCCGGGCAACCTGCTCGTACAAGCGCGCGTTTTCAATGGCAATCGCAAGTTGCGCCGCCAGCGTGGTCAAAGTCCGCTTGTGATCCTCCGTGAAATAACCGCGGCGTGTGTGCTCCAGGTCGAGGACTCCGATTACTTTCTCCTGGTAGATCAGCGGAACCGCCAGTTCCGAGCGCGTCTCGGGATTGGTTGCAATGTAGCGCTCGCTCTTGGCGACGTCAGGTACCAGGACTGCTTCCTTGGCCTGCGCCGCGTACCCCACGACTCCGCGCCCCAGTGGGATGTCGTGCTTCAGATGCAGTCTCTCCTCGAAGCGCTGCGCGAACCGGTGCTGCAGTTTCTCGCCCGCTTGATCCACCAGAAGAATGCTGAACATCTGGTAGTCGATCAGCCGATTGAGCAACTCGGCGATGCGCTTGAGCAGTTCATCCAGGTTCAGAATCGACGTGAGTTCGCGCGCAATCTCGTTCAGCAGAAGCAGCGTGCGAGCCTGGCGCGTGATGCGTGTGTGCAGCCGCGCATTCTCAATACCAATCGCCATGCGCGAGGCGATCAACGTCAGTAGACGTTTGTGCTCTTCGGTGAAATAACCCTTTTGGCGGGCCTCAATGTCGATCACGCCAATCACCCGGTTCTTGACGATCAGCGGGATCGCCAGCTCCGAATGAACATTGGGTACGGCCTCAAGATAGAAATCTTCTTGGGTCGCATCGGCGACCAGCACCGCTTGCCGAGTCTGCGCCGCTCGCCCCGTAACGCCCTGGCCCAGTTTCACGCGCAGGCGGTTGGCGATTCCCGGCGGATATCCCACATTGAAGCGGACATACAATTCCTGTCGCTGCTCGTTGAGCAAGAGGATCGCGAAAATTTCGTAGTCAATGACCTTGCGGACGACTTCCGCCACACGACGCAGCGTGGTCTCCAGGTCGAGCGTGGTGTTGACCACGTCGGCCACTTCCAGCAGGAGGGGTTCCACCTCGGAGGCGCGTTCAGTTTGCGACGCGGTCGTTTTCACAAGCTTCATTCTAGCAGCCGGTCGGAGTGACTCTTCCACAGCTGATTCGTGGTTGATAATTTGAAATCAAAGGACACGGATTCTTACGATTGCAAATTACCGACCACAAATGTCAGAGCTCAGAACTGGCGCTCGGATTTTCCAACACGCACACATCCGGAAGATTGCGGTAGCGTTCCGCATAGTCCAGACCGTAGCCGACCACGTAGGCATCGGGAATCGTGAAGCCGATGTATTGCGCCTCGATCGGCTGCTTGCGGCGTGAAGGCTTGTCCAGCAAGGCCGCGATGCGCAGTGACCTTGGTTGATGCGCCCGCACCAGCTTCGAAATGTAGTTCAGCGTCAGTCCAGTGTCGAGGATGTCTTCCACCAGAATCACGTTTCGGTCCGCCATCGAACTATCCATGTCTTTGGTCAGACGGACTTCGCCCAGCGAATCCCACGCCGCGTGGCCGGCCGGATCTTCTTTAACCGTAGGGCGGTTTCCGTAACTCGAAACGCCGATAAAGTCGAACGTGGCGTCAAGCGGAATATGACGCGCAAGATCGCTCAAGAAAATCGCTGCGCCTTTGAGAACGCCGACCAGGATAATCGACTGCCCGTCAAAATCGCGCGCAATCTCTTTTCCCAACTCGGCGACCCGCTTGGCAATGGCTTCTCGTGAGATCAACACTTTGAGTTCAGGCATGGACCACCATTTTACACACGAGTCCGGGTCGTACCGAACGCAGTTTAAGCGCTCGCGTGGTGGTGGGGCTTTGCCCCGCCGGAACGGGACGGGGCTCCACTCGCTCGTTGCGCGCACTTTCCGGAGTCACTAGAATGCTAATTCGCAACTTACCTTGGGAGTATGTCGTGAATCTGAAAGGCATCCAACTCACGTGGCTTGGCCACTCCACCTTCCGCGTTCAGACTCCGGAAGGGAAGACCCTCTACATCGATCCATGGATCATCGGCAATCCCGCGTGCCCGGAAAGCGAAAAGAATGTCAAGAAGGCCGACGCGTTGCTTTGTACCCACGGGCATGGCGATCACATCGGTGACGCGGTCGACGTGGGAAGGAAACTCAATCCGATCGCGGTTGGCATCTTCGAGCTTTGCTTGTGGCTGCAGAAAAAAGGCGTCCAACAGATCGCGCCTATGAACAAGGGGGGCACGCAGACCATCGCCGGGGTGAAGATAACCATGGTGCATGCCGTGCATTCCTGCGGAATTCAGGATGGCGACCAGATCGTCTATGGCGGCGAAGCCTGCGGCTATGTTCTCGAATTCTCAAACGGAGTGAAGCTCTACCACGCCGGCGATACCAACGTCTTCAGCGACATGGCCATCATTCGCGACCTCTATGCACCGAAGATTGCCATACTGCCGATCGGTGACCTTTTCACCATGTCGCCGCGCGAGGCCGCGTATGCTTGTAAACTGCTACAGCTGGAAACCGTTATCCCGATGCACTTCGGCACTTTTCCGCAGCTGACGGGAACGCCAAGCGAGTTGCAGAAATTAGTGCCAGGCGTGGAAGTGTTAGAACTGAAACCCGGAAGGACGATTTTGTAAACGATTATTTGTTAAAGACGATTTGTTAAATCTGCACCGTAAGGACCTGCATGACGAATCAATCGCCGAAGCCTGACTGGCGCATGGGCGGAATCACAGTTCCCGGAGTCGAAGACTATCTGTACGGGATGCTGCCGCCGCGCGACGAAGTTCTCTCCGAGATGGAAGCTGACGCCGCCAAGAACGACGTCCCCATCGTCGGCCCCGCCGTTGCTCGCGTGCTGTACCAACTTGCGGTCATCAGCGGCGCGAAGAAGATCTTCGAAATGGGCTCGGCGATCGGCTATTCCACCATCTGGTGGGCGCGCGCGGTGGGTGACGGCGGACGCGTCATCTACACCGACGGCGACCCCAAACGCGCCGAAAAAGCGCGTCGCTACTTCGAGCGTGCGGGGGTCAGCAAGCGCATCACGATTCGCGTGGGCGACGCGCTCGAATTTCTTTCCGAGGAAAAAGGGCAATATGACATCATCTTCAACGACATCGATAAGACCGATTACCCACGCGCCTTCCGATTAGCACTCCCGCGCCTGAAAAGCGGTGGCCTTTTCATCGCTGACAATGTTCTCTGGAGTGGCAAGCTCCGCAAACCCAATCCCGACGCGCAAACCAAGGCCATCCTCGAATTCAATAAGCTGACCTGCGGGTCGCCAGATCTGTTTACAACCATCTTACCCATTCGCGATGGAGTTTCCGTTTGCCTGAAGAAGTAGCGAATCGGGCGTGACGCGCTCCTGCCGCGCGGTGCTAGAATGGTCGGTTTCCATGCCACGCAATACAGGCCTGACACTCTTGCACACCGAACAAATCCCGGAAACTCTGCCCCGCACTCAAGCTCATGCGCGGCCCGGATCTTCGAACGACGTCCTGGTCGTGGGCGCTGGCCCCACCGGCATGGCCTGCGCTATCGAAGCACAGAAGGCCGGCTTCAAAGCTATCATCGTGGACAAGGGATGCCTGGTTAATTCCATCTATCGCTACCCGAACAATATGGTGTTCTTCACCACGCCGGAGTTGCTGGAGATTGGCGACGTTCCTTTTACCACAGCGCTGACTAAGCCCACCCGACTCGAAGCCCTCGAATATTATCGCCGCGTCGCCGAACACTTTCAGTTGCACATCCGGCAGTACGAATGGGTGAAGACCGTCACGGGTGAGGACGGTCACTTTCGTGTAACTACAACTGACCGGCACAGCGCCATCCACGACTACAACGCGCGCAAGATTGTACTCGCCACCGGCTACTACGATCTCGCCAACCAACTGGAGATTCCCGGCGAGGATACGGAGAAAGTCTTCCATTACTATCGGGAGCCGCATCCCTATTACGACACCGACGTAGTGGTGATCGGCGGCAAGAACTCGGCGGCCGAGGCAGCTCTGGATTTGTGGCGTCACGGCGCGCGCGTCACGCTGGTCCATCGCGGATCGCAGATGCACAACCACGTCAAGTATTGGGTGCGTCCCGACATTGAGAATCGCATCAAGGCTGGCGAAATCATCGCGTACTTCAACAGCACGGTGCAGGAGATCGGCGATGCCAGCGTTGTGTTGCGGACTCCGTCGGGATCGCTTCGCCTGAAAAACGATTTTGTATTCGCTCTCACCGGTTATCATCCCGACTACGATTTCCTGCGCAGCGTGGGCATCGAACTTTCCTCGGGACAGATGCGTCCCGTGTGCGACCCCGAGAGTCTGGAATCGAATATTCCGGGCATCTACATCGCGGGAGTGATTGTCGCCGGCTCGATGACCAACGAAATCTTTATTGAGAACGGCCGTTTTCACGGCAAACTGATCGCCGCTCACCTCAGCGAAAAGCTTGGGCGCGGAAACCCAAACCTGCCTCTTGACTCGACGTAACGAGTCGCCGTATATCAAATCACCTTTCGGAGAAATCTATGAAGACAGTTCGCAAGATCAGCAACGCGGTCGCAGCAGTGTTTCTCGTTGTTGTTGTCATTGTTCTGGGCTCCAACTCGGTTATGGCGCAGTCGGACGCGCACAAATCCTTCGACATGCTCAAGGGAATGGAAGGGAACTGGGCTGGCAAGAACCAACAGGGGCAGCCGATTCAAGTGACCTTCCGCGTGACGGCGGGCGGATCTGCGCTTATGAGCGAGATTCTCGGCCATGGCCCGGAAAACATGATCACCATGTTTCATATGGATGGCGACCGCCTCCTGATG
>Ga0074045_10003410_pt1 | contig 14316 bp, 11 predicted proteins | sample BogForMeECP23OM2_FD_94442 | JGI IMG/M metagenome (GOLD analysis project Ga0074045, IMG submission 94442) | Bog forest soil microbial communities from Calvert Island, British Columbia, Canada - Bog Forest MetaG ECP23OM2 | ecosystem: Environmental > Terrestrial > Soil > Wetlands ... | reverse complement strand
TGTGGTAGTCCGATAATTCCTGTTTGCATTTATCTAGAGTTCCTTCACTCGCTGCGGTCTTTCAGGAAGGCATTCCGCATCGCACTCCGCCATAGTCCACTATTTCCAGACCACCCAAACACGAAATTTTACCACACCCGCCCCCGCACCTTTGGATTGGCACGCGCGTTCCCGTGTTTTGTAGTGGCCGATCTTTAGATCGGCTCTTGGGTCTGCCATTTCTTGGTCTCTTTGTTTGTCAACCCGAGCGCAGCGACCCGACATTTTCTTGCGCCACCGTTTGGCGCGCCGGGTCGCGCAGAGAGGAATCTCTCTGCGATCGATCCACCTACGCAGACCTCGCCTCTTCCCCTCTTACCAACTCCACTTCCTCCGTGCTATGGTTTTCTGCCGCCATGACCATCAACGCGCCTCCATCCAATCTCGCTTTCAATCTTGCCGAAGCCGTTCGTCATCTCTGCGAACGCGATGAATGCCTGCAACGCCTCGTCGCCGAAGTCGCACCCTTCGAAATCGATGTTGCCGACGCGCAATCTCCCTACGAAGTCCTCATGGAATCCATTGCCTACCAATCTATCTCGGGCAAAGCCGCCGCTACCATCTTCGCCCGCATCAAAGCCCTCGGCGAAAATGGCCGCCCTCCTTCTCCCGAAAAAATGCTGAAAATTCCCAACGCCAAACTCCGCAAAGCCGGCCTCTCCGGCGCAAAAGTTGCCGCCGTGAAGGATCTCGCCAAAAAAACCATCGGAGGCATCGTCCCCACACATGACGAGGCTCTCTTGCTCTCCGACGACGAGCTCGTCGAGCGCCTCGTCTCCGTCCGCGGCATCGGCGCCTGGACCGTCGAAATGTTTTTGATTTTCCGCCTCGGTCGCCCCGACGTGCTTCCCATCCACGACCTCGGCGTAAAAAAGGGTTGGTCCGTCGCCTACGGCAAAAAGCACATGCCCACGCCCAAGGAGCTTCTCAAATTCGGCGAGCGCTGGCGTCCCTATCGCACCGTCGCCAGTTGGTACATGTGGCGCGCGTTCGAACGCGCCGGCTACAAAGTGACCAACAAAATCCGCCCCCGCAAACCCCGCAAGCGCAAGCTCGCGAACAAACCTCGCCAACGCAAACAACATTGACTTTTGCTTGTGTTGTTGTCTTTGTAGGGGCCGCCTTCTGCGGGCGGTCCGCGAACTCAACGCAACCGAGGTCCTCCATTCGCAGCAGGCCTTTGACGCGTGTTACTACGTTGAATGGCTCACCATGTTGGACCTTCCAAGCGGCAAATCCACTCGCCTTCCCCACCTCAACTACGTCGGCCAGAAATTCTGCTTTAACGACCTGCGGCGCCGACCGGAAAGCGATTTCCCTTAACCCAAAACTCGCTCACTGGCTCCTGGCGCGCCTGCGCTCGAAATCCGTCGCCGCTTCTTGCCATGTGCACGCCCACTGCCTAATGCCATCATCTCCATTTCCTCGCTGAGGCCACGGAACCCACCAGTGCCCCCCGCTCCACTTGTAAGGAATTTTAAGATCAAGAGCAGTCGCCAGTACGCCGGTCGCTTGGACTGATTTTGTGGCAGGAGAGATTCTACGACCACATCCTTCGCTCACTGGCATCCGTTGAACCGGTCGCCTGGTACATCTGGTTGAATCCGGTGCGAAAACCCTTGGTCGTTTCTTGCACAGGCAGAAAGATGCCAACAGCATGGAATGGGTTCGTTGCCTTGGGGTTTCCTACGGCCGCGCCACCGTCTCCTTCACCAACAAAAACATCCCCGCCAATCCCGCTAACAACACTGCCGTCTCATACCCCACCGACACATGGTGCAACCGGTTAAACTCCACTCGCCTCGCATCATTCTCCGGTGTGTTCTGCACCGACACCATCTCCATTTTCAACCGTTCCATCCGCTTGCTCACCGTGAATTGCGACGCCGCTGTTAGCACCACCATCAACACCACGCACAAGGCCGCCGCCGTCGTAAAACTCCCGAAATCCCGCGTCCGCGCCAGCCGCGCCACCAGAAATAGTAATCCCAGAAAAATTCCGGCATAGTGCAGCCGCCCCAGCGCGTAACCCACCATCAGCCCCGCTGCGTCCCGGTTTTCCAGAATCGTGAACGCCCCTGGCGCCACCACAAAACTCAAAAACACGTCGCCGCCTAGCCACAAGCTCAAACTCAAAAACTCAATCGTCCGCATAAAGGTTTGCATTCCGCCACTATACAAGACCCCTCCAGGGCCACAAAATCCCGCGTTTTCCCGGCTCGCCTGGCTCCCTATGCTCCACCCGCACCTGCTCCCTCGGTCAAATAGCAACTTCAGCACAAAATACATGCTGCGCCTGCCTTCTTTGGGCTTTAAGATGAGAGACTCAGTAGAGACTTAGCAAAGAGTGGTGGGCGATAAAGGATTTGAACCTTTGACCTCTCGCGTGTGAGGCGAGCGCTCTAACCGCTGAGCTAATCGCCCGTCTAGAAACGGGTGGAAGGTAGCTCGCCAGCTGCAAACGCCGGCGTCACTCCCTTCTCTTATTTGTAACAGGAAGACCCAGGGTTTTCAACCAATGGCCGTAGCCACCTCTCACGTCGTCGCGCAACTGCAGCGCTCCATTGCCCGTGCCATTTACGGTAAGGAAGACGTCATCCAGCTCGCCCTGGTCACTCTTCTCGCTCGCGGCCACCTCCTCATCGAAGACGTTCCCGGCACCGGCAAAACCACCCTCGCCCAAGCGCTCGCCAAATCGTTTCACTGCACCTTTCAGCGCATCCAGTTCACTTCCGACCTCCTTCCCTCCGACGTTCTCGGCGTCAGCGTCTACAATCCAGAGTCCCGCGAGTTCGAGTTTCGCCAGGGTCCCATCTTTGCCAACGTCGTTCTCGCCGACGAAATCAATCGCACCACCCCGCGCACGCAGTCCGCTCTTCTCGAAGCCATGAACGAAGCGCAAGTTACCGTCGACGGCCGCACCCTTCCGCTACCCAAGCCCTTCCTGGTCGTTGCCACGCAAAATCCCGTCGAGCATCACGGCACCTATCCGCTTCCCGAATCCCAACTGGACCGCTTCCTCATGCGCGTAAAAATGGGTTACCCCTCGCACGAAACCGAGCGCGAAATTCTTCGCAGCCGCGTTTCCGACGACCCCGTTACCGCTCTCGAAACGATTGCGGACGTCACCGACGTCCTGGCCATGCAGGAATCCGTCACGCGTGTGAAAGTCGATTCCAGTCTCCACGACTACGCACTAGAAATCGTCAACCGCACCCGCAAATCCGATCATCTCGCTCTCGGCGTCAGCCCTCGTGGCACCCTGATGCTACAGCGCGCCGCGCAAGCTCGCGCCTTCCTCGATGGCCGCGATTTTTGCCTCCCCGACGATTTCAAGCGCCTCGTCGTCGCCGTTTTCTCTCATCGTGTTGTCGCCAGCGCGCGTCATGCTTCGTTGCAGAAAAAGTCGGAGACCACCGAAAATGTTCTTCGCGAAATCGTCGACTCCGTCCCGGTTCCCCTGTGACGATGTGGCGTGCCCGTCGTGATGATCCGCGACCAAGTTCTATCGTCGATGCTTTGCTGATAGCTGGTTCGTGGGTTCCTGATAACGGATAATTTTGATGGACACCTGATCACGCACCAATGGCACCTCTCACCTCAACTCTCTACGCCCTGCTCTCCAAAGCCGACCGTCCCGCCATCCGCGCTTTCTTCCTTTCCATCACCGCCCTTACCGTCGCCCTCGTCCTCGCCCTGTATTCCGGCGCAGCCGCGCAACTCGGCAACGTGGCCCTGGCCAGCGCCTCTGCTCTCATCGCTCTTCTCGTCGCCGCGTGGGTCGCTGTCACCTTGGTCCCCGTCCTCGCCAAACGCACCGCTCTCCGCTGGATCGGCTATCGCATGGAATACCGCGTCACCCTGGAAGGCTGGATCTACATCACCGGCATCGTCCTCGTCGCCCTCGCCGCTCTCAACACCGGCAACAATCTTCTCTTCCTGATTCTCGCCAGCCTCATCGCTTCCATCCTCATGTCCGGCATTCTCTCTTCCATTACGCTTGCTGGCGTCGAAATGCGCCTGCAGCTTCCAGAACACATCTTCGCCGGCGAACCCGTTCGCGCTTCCCTCGAACTCAAAAACGAAAAACTCACCCTGCCCTCCTTCTCTCTTCGTGTCGAAGGCGTCAGCAAGAAGGACTCTTCTGCGCCCGCCATGCTCGAAACGCCCATCTATTTCCCGTATCTCCCGCGGCAAGAAGCCGTCTCGCAAACTGTGCCGCTCCTCTTTCCCAAGCGCGGCGTCTACCGCCAGGACGCCTTTCGCATCGTCACCCGTTTCCCCTTTGGTTTTCTGCAAAAAGCGCGTCGCCTGGATCTCGCTACGGAAGCTCTCGTTTATCCGTCCGTCGAAGCTTCCCCGGAATTCCTTGAAGTTCTCCCCGGCATTCAGGGTGCCATGGATTCCCTCACCAAGGGCCGCGGCCAAGATCTCTACTCCCTCCGCGATTATGTTCCTACCGACAGCGCTCGCCACGTCCACTGGAAAGCCACCGCTCGATTCGGCTCTCTGATGGTCCGCGAATTCGCTCGCGAAGACGATTGCAGTGTCCTCCTCGTCTTTGACCCCTACAGCCTTGCCGCTCTGCCTACTTCTTCTCGCGACGAAAAGGACCGTTTCGAGCGCTCGGTTTCCCTTTGTGCCGCAATCGCTTGGAGTTTCCACGAGCGCAGTGCTCTGCTCGAATTTCGCGGCGTTGGCGCCGAAGCTCCTCTCGCTCCCGCCTCCGACAACGTCTTCTTCATTCTTCGTCACCTCGCCGGCATTCAGCCTCTCGCGCCCGACCCTCGCGCCACTCTTTTATCCGAGCTCGCCGCCGACCCGGAATCCTTCAAGATCCTCGTAACCTCCCAGCCCCGCGGTTCCGTCCCCGCCTCCATCTGGAACTCCTCTTACGTGGTCTTCTCCGAAGATCTCTCCTAGATTCTGTAACGGCACCGGCCCCCGTCGCCGCAGGTCGCCTTCGCCTTAGGTTGCCTTCGCTTAGGTTTTGTAGTGGCCGATCTTCAGATCGGTTCTTTTCTTCGGTGTCATCTCGAGCGAAGCCAGGGATCTGCTGTACCACCGGAAGCGCTACTTCACCACTCCCGCAGCAACTACTCCTGACACTTCTGCCAACGGCGCAGAAACCACCGCGAAACTGGCCGGTGCGGCGTGGGCACCCAAGCAGGACGAGATCAAGAACGCTCCCAGGGTCAGGGAGCTGTTCAGGCCACATCCTCTTCTTCCTACAACGACGCACAGGGACAGGCCCAATGGTCGGCAAATCAGGCTACGGGCGTTCCCAACGTCGAAAATTACCGCGACAATGGCAATGCCCGGGCCCCAAAAGCGCCTGACGCCGGTAGTGAATGGCTGGATCTGAAATATGCGAAGCCGGTGCACGCGGAAGAAGTTCGCATTCGCGAGTCTTGCGGCTCTGGCGCTGTCACCAAAGTCGAAGTGTTCGACGAACAGGGCGCGGCGCACACCGTTTGGGCCGGCAATGATCCCACGACGGAGCTGAACTATCTCATCGTCACCCCCCCCCAAACCGCCTTCAAAACCGATCGCGTCAAAATCACCCTGGCCACCAACGTCATTCCCGGCTGGAGCGAAATCGACGCCGTTCAACTAGTCGGCTCCGAGCAATAGAAAAAAGGAAGTTACGAAGTAATGAAATAGAGAAGTAAATGAGGAACGATCATCGCTTTGTTGCTTCATTGCTCCATTACTTCCTTTCTTCATTTAAACTAGTTTCTGATGTTCTGCTCATCTTCACTCTCTCGCTTCCGCAAAAATCTCCTCGCCTGGTTCTCGCAATTTCAGCGAGATCTTCCTTGGCGCCGCGACAAAGATCCCTACCGCGTGTGGCTCTCCGAAATCATGCTGCAACAAACCCGCGTTGCCGCCGCCATTCCCTATTACGAGCGCTTTCTGGAGCGTTTCCCCACCGTGCAATCCCTCGCCGAAGCTCCGCCACAAGAAGTACTTCGCCTCTGGGCCGGTCTCGGCTACTACTCGCGCGCGCGCAATCTCCAGAAAGGCGCACAGGAAATCGTCACGAAGCATCACGGCATCTTTCCGCAAACCGAAGAGCAGGCGCTCGCCCTTCCCGGCATCGGCTCCTACACCGCTGCCGCCATTCTCAGCATTGCTTACGAAAAAAATCTCGCGGTCCTCGATGGCAACGTCGCTCGGGTCCTCGCTCGTCTCGGTGCCGTCTCGGGTGATCTCCGCGCCAACGGACGCTGGTCTCAACTCCAGCAAACCGCCAGCACCCTTCTCGACCCGCGCTCCCCAGGCGACTGGAACCAGGCGCTGATGGAGCTTGGCGCAACTCTTTGCACGCCGCGCTCTCCTCAATGCCTCCTCTGTCCCGTCGCCGAATTCTGTGAGGCGCGCAAGCTCGGCCTCGCTGGCTCCATCCCCGAAAAACGCAAAAAGCGCGACACCGTCGAAATCATTCTTGCCTCGCTAGTTTTGGTGAACCCTAAGGGTCGCACTCTGCTCCTCCCTCCACCGAAATCCCGCCAAAAATCCAGTTCGCGCGCTGACGTCGCAACTCTGCTATCCCGCATGTGGCACTTCCCCACAATTCAGGTCCACCACGACGCCGATCTGGAGCTGCGCCAACACGCCCAAAAACTCTTCCCCAGTCTCGGCAAATTGCACTTCATTCCCGCCGCAAAAGCCCGCCACGCCGTCACTTTTCACAGCATCACGATTCTCCCTTTCCGCGCCAACGTCTCCAAACTCCCTCGCCTCGCCTCCGCAAAATCTCTTCCCCTCTCCGACCTCTATTCCCTGCCCATCTCCAATCTAACCCGCAAGGTCGCCTGCTCCGCGCTCAACTTGTTCCCTCTGTAGGGGCACGATACCTCGTGCCCTCTTGGGTTCCTCTTATCGCAGCATTCGTCATCCCGAGCGAAGCGAGGGATCTGCTTTTCTCTCGGGGTTGCCTTTGTAGCGACTGCCTTCCGAGGCGGTCCGCAACTGCAGCCTCGCCACAAATCGCCCTGCGACCTGACTGCCTGCTCCTTTTCAACTCGTAACCACACCCGATTTGTCATCCTGTCGCCCGGCGTCTTTTGCCGGACCGCAGGACCTCAACCGATCCACAACGGACTTACCGCGAGGAGGCCACATTTATAACTACACAATCAATTCAAACTATGTGTAAATACGGATAGAGTATCAAACCAGAAGTATTGTCACTACCGCCCTTCCGGAACCTGCTTTCCCTTCTCAACACCATCGTCAACACATAACAAATCCACCTCCCTGACCCCTCCCCTTTCAACACTTACAAAAATAGGGGGAGGGGTTGGTTACCTTGTCGTTACTCCATTTGCTCTCTCCGGTGAAGTCCCGCAGTCCCGGTGCTATCCTTCTTCTCGACCATGGCCACTTCCGCCACCACTCTCGCTGCTCCCCTGCCGGCCGAGCGCTTCTACCGCACTGCGCTGTTTTTCCTGGTCCTCGTTTCCGTTGTCACTCTGGTTTCGACCGGCAAGCTCGATCCTTTCACCACCGTCCTTGCCCCGGCGGTCATTCTCTACAAGGGCTACCGCTGGTGGCGCGGTTATCCCGCCGAAATGCGCCAGGCGGTTGCAACTCGTATAGTTCTCGTTTATCTCTTCGTATTGCCCTTCGACGCCCTGTTCGTGTCGCACAGCCTGGCGAGCGGCAGCTCCAACCCAACTCTCTATGCCGCTCTACTCGCTTCCGTCCATTTTCTTCTCCTCATCACCATCGTCCGCCTCTATAGCGCCACCACCGATCGCGACGCCACCTTCCTCGCCATGCTTTCTTTCTCTGGCGTTCTCGCCTCCGCCGTCTTCACCGTGGACACCTACTTCCTCGGCTTTTTTTTCGCTTTCCTCGTCTTCGCTGTGGCCACCTTCGTCGGGCTCGAGGTCCGCCGCGGCGCTGCCGGCGCTATCTCGCCCCTGCTCCATGCCGACCCGTCGCAGGAGCGCCGCTTCTATCGCGCTCTCACCCTCGCCGCTCTCTCGGTCGCCTTTGGCGGAATCATCCTTGGCTCCATCCTGTTTTTCTTTTTTCCGCGCTTCAACGCTGGATTCCTCTCCAGCGCCGGCCTGCAAACCAACTTCATGAGCGGCTTCACCAACAACGTCGAACTGGGAGAGATCGGCGAAATCAAGAAAGACTCCACCGTGGTTATGCGCGTTAAAACCGGCTCCCCGGTTCCCTATCCCATGTTGCGCTGGCGCGGCATCGCCCTCACCACCTTCGACGGGCATCGCTGGTTCTCCAACACCGGCCCCAAGGACAAGGTCTATCCCTCCGGCACCGGCTGGATCCTCATCCATCCACGGGCTTCGATGGAGGCGCCCACCTCGCTCGATCTTCGTTTCACGGTGCTCTTGCAGCCTATGGCCACCGATTCGCTCTTCGCTCCCGCCAATCTCCTCGCCATTCATCCTGCTTTCGTGGGCGCTGCTACCGGCTATAGTCCTTACCTGCACCGCGGCAATCTTTTGCGCGACTCCACCGGCTCGATCTTCAATTCCTTCCGCAATTTTGTGCAGATCGAGTACGAGGCCGAATCGCTTCTCCCCACGGTTCAGCCCAACGTCGCTCGCCTAGCTTCTACCAACTATTCCGACCAGATGCGCGCAACTTATCTCCAGCTTCCTCGCTCGCTCGATCCGCGCATACCCGAACTCGCCCTGCAAATTACCCGCTCAGAGAACAATCCCTACGACCGCGCGGTTGCTCTCGAGTATTACCTCCGCCGCAATTTCGCCTACACCTTAAATCTCACAGGCAGAGCCGGCCAGGACCCTCTTGCTCATTTCCTCTTTGAATCGCGTGCCGGACACTGCGAATACTTCGCCTCCGCCATGGCTGTCATGCTCCGCACCCTGGGCATTCCTTCCCGCGAGGTCAACGGCTTCCTCCCCGGCGAATTCAACGATGTCGGCGGCGACTATATCGTTCGCGCCAGCGACGCCCACAGTTGGGTCGAGGCCTACTTTCCCGGCAGTGGCTGGATCACCTTCGATCCCACGCCCCCGGCGATTGACTCCGGCTCCGGCCTGTTCTCTCGCCTTGGTATGTACCTGGACTGGGTCCAGCTCAATTGGAATGAATGGGTCATCAACTACGACTTCTCTCATCAGACGGCTCTAGCGCAAAACGCTCAGCGCACTTCCCGCAATTGGAGTGGCCTCTTTCGCAACTGGCATCGCAAGCTTACCGATCACACTATCGGCGCCATCACTCGCTGGCAGAAAAGGAACCCCTTGCTCGGCATTTTTCTCCCGGCCGCGCTGGTTCTCCTCCTCATCATTCTTCGCTTCGATTGGATTCGCTCGCTCTTCCGCTGGCTCAATCTTTCTCTGCAACTCCGCCGCGCGCCATCCGGCCAATCCAATCCGCTGCTCGCTTCGCGCCTCTATGCCGAACTTCTTCGTCTTCTCGAAAAGCGCGGTTATGCCCGCCGCAGTACGCAAACTCCTCTCGAGTTCGCTTCTTCCTCCGGCCTCCAGCCCGAACTCGTCCCTGCCGTCCGTGAATTCACCCACTTGTACACCGAAGCCCGCTTTGGCGACCGGCCCTGCGACGCCCTCCGCCTCCGCTCTCTCCTCCAGCAAATCCGCTCCGCCCCCCGTCGCAGCTAATCCGCTATGTTCACGAGCATCATGAACTTGTCGTTCTGACCCTTCTCCGAATTGTCATCCTGAAGCGCAGCGAAAGATCTCCCTCGCTCGGTTGGCTCGCAGCACCTCCGCCACCCTCCCAACGCGCTCAACAACTCCATGCTAAAATGAATGGATTGCGCATCAGCGCACTTCCCAACCATGACCAAGGTAGGATTCATTTCACTCGGCTGCCCCAAAAACCTCGTCGATAGCGAGGTGATGATGGGCCTTCTTGCGCGCGAGGGTTACGAGCTAACGCCGCGCGCTGACGACGCCGAAATCCTGGTCGTCAACACCTGCAGCTTCATCGAGTCGGCACAAAAAGAATCCATCGAGACCATCCTGGAAATGTCCGAGCACAAGAAGTTCGGCGCTGCCAAGAAACTCGTCGTTGCCGGCTGTCTCGTTGAACGGTTCCGCGATCAAATCCTCGAACAAGTCCCGGAAGTCGACGCCGTCGTCGGCACTGGCGAACTGGAGCGCATCATTGAAGCGGTGCAGGGAGACCTCAAGGTCCTCCCCGCTCAGCCACCTTCTTTCCTGTACCACGACTTCACTCCGCGCATCGTCACCACTCCCAAGCATCAGGCCTACATCAAAATCGCCGAAGGTTGTGACCATCCCTGCACCTTCTGCATCATTCCGCAGCTTCGTGGCAATTTCCGCAGCCGCCGTTTTGCCTCCGTGATTCGCGAAGCCGAAAATCTCGCCGCTGCCGGAGCCCGCGAAATTACCTTGATTGGCCAGGACACCACCTCGTATGGCGAAGATCTCGGACTGCGCGACGGCCTTGCGCAGTTGCTGGAAAAACTCGCTGAAGTGCAAGACTTGCTGTGGGTCCGCTTCCTGTACGCCTACCCCAACCGTGTCACTCAGAAAATGTTGGAGACTATTGCGGCCCATCCGCGCTTGGCCAGGTACATCGACATGCCCCTGCAGCACGCCAGCCGCAAGGTTCTAGCGCGCATGAAGCGCGGCTCCCACGGTGACGCGTTCCTGAAACTCCTTGATCGCATGCGCACTACAATTCCCGGTGTCGCCCTCCGCAGCAGCTTCATCGTTGGCTTTCCCGGCGAGACCCACGCGGACTTTGAGGAACTCCTGCAGTTCGTTGCTGCAGCGGAACTCGATTGGGTCGGCGTCTTTGAATTCTCGGACGTCGACAATGCCGCCAGTTTCCCGCTCGGCGGCAAAGTCGACTCCGCCACCATCACCGATCGCCGCAATCGCCTCATGGCCCTGCAAAAGAAAATCTCGCGCGAAAAACTTCGCCGCCTGAAGGGCCGTACCGAAACCGCTCTCGTCGAAGGTCCCTCCAAGGACAATCCCCTCGTCTGGGAAGCTCGCCTGGAATCTACGGCCCCCGACATCGATGGCAAGCTCTATCTCACCGACATCGAACTTCCTTCCGGTGACGTTGCCTCTCCCGGCGACGTCGCACGAGTGGAAATCACCAAGACCGACGCCTACGATCTCATCGGCCGCGTCGTCGAGATCCTTCCTCGCCCAGCCGCGCGCACGCTTCCGCCGATCCCCATCGCCCCGCCCTCCGAAACCCTCACCCGCATCTCCACCGGCGCCCCCCTCCGCGTCCTGGGATGAGTCAGACGAATTGCCCATCGGTGCCGACCTCGCCTTCTCCGTTCCCTCGGTGGCCCCTCGGCGCTCTCTGTGGTAAAACTTTATTTTCCCATGAAACACAAATGCCCGATCTGCAAGAAACCCACCGACTCCGAGCACGACGCGGACTTCCCGTTCTGTAGCGAGCGCTGCCGCCTCGCCGATCTCGGCGCCTGGGCTTCAGAGAAATACGTTGTGTCGGAACCCATCTTCAATGAAGATGACCTCGCGGATTCTGAGCCTAAGACTTTCACACTGGATCTCGACGAGCCGAATGAACACCAGAACTGACGCCATCGCCGCTGCTACTCCGGGCAAAAAGCCACTGTTCGCCTACGCTTTTGCCACGGCCCTCGGCGTCGGCTATCTCAAGCCTGCACCGGGAACCTGGGGCTCTCTCGTCGGCCTGGCGCTCGCCGTGGTTTCGCATCCCTTCACGTGGTTCCTCGTATTGGGCCGTGCCATCCTGCTCAGCTCTGGCACCGATGCGCCTTTGTGGTCGGGCCCATGGGGCAGCGCGCTCCTTCTGATCCCTTCGATCGTGGTTTGGCTGGTGGTGGCATGGCTCGGCGTTTGGAGCAGCACCAAGGTCGCGGACTATTCCGGCATCCATGATCCCCAGTTCGTCGTCATCGACGAAGTCTCCGGCGTTCAACTCGCGCTCGTCCTGGGGCTCGCGCCTCTGGCCGCTCCTGCCAGCCTGTTCAACTCCACCGACGCGGCTGCCTTCGCGCTGTACACCGGCATGAGCATCCTTAACTGGAAATATCTCCTCGCCGGCTTCGTGCTCTTCCGCATCTTCGACATCGCCAAGCCCTTTCCTTGCCGCCGTCTCGAAAAACTTCCCGGCGGTTGGGGTGTCATGGCAGACGATTGGATGGCCGGCGTGTACGCTGCCATTTGCTTGCGTCTCGCGCTACACTTTGAATTGTTGTCCAGGCACGTCTTATGAAATTCGGGTTTGGTGCTACGGCAGAAAAGAACGGCATTCCCCGGATTGACCGCATCTTTCCCACTGCGGCCATTCCTGGCGGCGAAATCACCATCCATGGCAGCGGTTTCGTGTCGCGCCACGGAGCCCGCCCCGTCGTGCGCTTCGGTGAAGCAGAAGCTGCGCTTTCCCTGGTCAGCGGCAATCGCCTGGTCGTGCGCGTTCCGGACAATCCCACGGGCAATTCGCTGCAGGTGGTGCAATCGGAGAACGAAAGCCAGCCCTTTCCCGTTAGCGTGGCCTTCCAGATCGCCGATAATCTCCATCCGGTTGCCAATCCCGTGGTCGATTCCAACGGCAACATTTACGTCACGTTCAGCGGCCCTCGGGGTCAGCGCGTTCCCGTCTCGCTCTACAAGATTGGCTCGAACTACAGCGTAAAGCCGTACGTCACTTCACTCATCAATCCCACTGGCTTGGCCCTCGGACCCAATGGCGACCTCTTCGTCTCCTGCCGCCATGACGGCACCATCCATCGCGTTACGCCCGATGGCCGCTCGCAGCAATGGATCGAAGGCATGGGCGTGGCCACCGGCATCGCGTTCGATCGTGTCGGAAATTTGTTCGTCGGTGACCGCAGCGGCACCGTCTTCAAGATCAGCCCGGAGCGCGAGATTTTCGTCTTTGCCACCCTGGAGCCATCCGTCGCCGCTTATCACCTGGTATTTCATCCCAGCGGCGAACTGTTTGTCTCCGGCCCCACAACTTCCAGCTACGACCGCGTCTATCGCATTACACAAGGCGGCGAAGTGCACGTCTTCTACCGCGGGCTGGGTCGCCCGCAAGGCATGGCCTTTGACCGCGAGTCCAATCTCTACATCGCCGCGTCTCTCGGCGGACGCCGCGGCATTGTGCGCATTTCGCCTGATGGCCGCGCCGAGCATGTGCTGAACGGCCCCGCGCTCGTCGGCCTCGCTCTCCTCCCCAGCGGCCGAGCCATTGTCGCCGCCAACAGCGCCTTGTTCACTCTCGACTGGGACGTTCACGGCCTGCCCCTGCTGGGCTGATCCGCCGCCCTTACTACTCAAATCCGCGCCCCTGGCAGGTGAGCTACAATAAATCTGTCCATGAAAGCTGAAATCATTGCCGTCGGTTCCGAACTGCTTACGCCGGATCGGATCGACACGAACTCCCTCTTCCTTACCGAGGAGCTGAACAAACTCGGCATCGAAGTCCTTCGCAAAACAATTGTGGGCGACAACCGCGAACTGCTTGCTGAAGCCTTTCGCGACGCGCTCCACCGTGTTCCCGTGGTCATCGCCAGCGGCGGCCTCGGTCCTACCGAAGACGACCTAACGCGCGAAACGGTCGCGGCGCTTCTCAACCGCAAGCTTCGCCGCAACGACGATGTGGTGCGCGCTATCGAAGCGCGGTTCCGCAGCTTCAAACGCGACATGCCGGCCGTCAACCTGCGCCAAGCCATGGTTCCGGAAGGCGCGGAAGTCCTCGAGAATCCTCGCGGCACCGCTCCCGGCTTGTGGCTCGAGGACGACGGCCGGATGATCGCGCTGCTTCCCGGCCCTCCGCGCGAACTGAAGCCGCTGTTCCTCGAACAGGTGCTACCGCGCCTGCGGCGCCGCGCCTCCGGCATCCGCATGTTCAAACGCGAATTGCGCGTCACCGGGCTTGGCGAGTCGCATGTGGAAGAACGGATTCGGCCCATCTACACCCGCTACGGCGATGTGAACACCACGATCCTGGCCACACCCGGCGAAATCCAGATTCACCTGCGCGTCTGGACAGAAGACGCCATACACGCCGAATCCACACTCAATGAGATGGTCAGCACCTTTGAACTGGCCCTCGGCGATCGCATCTTCGCGCATTCCGCAATTCCGCTCGAACAGGTCATCGCCGAAATTCTCACCACCCATCGCGCCACCATCGCCGCCGCCGAAAGTTGCACGGGCGGCTTGCTTGCGGAACGCCTCACCCGCGTGCCCGGCAGTTCCAACTATTTTCTCGGCGGAGTGGTTTGCTACAGCAACGAATTGAAGACCGCGTGGGCCGGAGTGC
>Ga0074045_10003409_pt1 | contig 14317 bp, 14 predicted proteins | sample BogForMeECP23OM2_FD_94442 | JGI IMG/M metagenome (GOLD analysis project Ga0074045, IMG submission 94442) | Bog forest soil microbial communities from Calvert Island, British Columbia, Canada - Bog Forest MetaG ECP23OM2 | ecosystem: Environmental > Terrestrial > Soil > Wetlands ... | reverse complement strand
TCATCGCGTGCTGTTCGCTGGCATACGGATACATGCGGCAGCCACCAAAGGCCGGGCCGAGCGTGGTATCGTGGATCGCGATCAGCGCCCGCAGGCCGCTGGCCGTATCTTGCGCGAACAGCATCGCCTCATGGCCGTCGTGGTCGGGGTGACTGAACATCTCTCACCGTGCCGTCGGCACGCGGCGGATGGGTCTCGTCGCGAGTTCCTATGATCGCCCGATAACGCGACATAGGATGTTAAGAGTCCATGCCCACCCTGCGAGGCAAAGCGATTGAAGCGGGCGCTTTGATCCAACCTAGCCCAACCTGACACCGCGGCTAAATCCCCATAGAGCCCGCGGCACCGACGGTGCCCCACCTCCCGCGATTTCGTGCCTTGGCGCTTTTCAGACGCCGGCCGCCCAGCGCGTCGAGGGCTCGTCACTGCCGGCGTCCGAAAACCTGCACAGGAACGGACCTTCCGGCCTGATCACCTAAAGCGCGGACCGCCGGCAGCTCCTTTCGACCTGAGGTTCTAAAGCTTGCCTCTCGTCGCTCCGAACCAGGTCCTTTCAAGACCGCGTCAGTCGAGATATCAATGTGCAGATGCACCCTCGATCGGGGAAGGGAGCCCTGATGAAAACTCTGACATTCTCGGCAATCGTTTTGTTCATGGCGGTGCTCGGCTTCGGCGATTGCGCGCAGGCCCAACAGGCCAAGAAGCTGTTCTTCGAAGGCGACATTGTCCGTCACCCCGTCGCAGATCAAGCCGGACCGTTCTGCGTGCTGACGAGCCAGTTCAAGCGCAAGGAAGCGGTCGCTTGGCGGATTCGTGTGCTCGAATCGTCCGGGGCCGTGGCCGATGACAAGGTGCTCAAGAGCGTGGTCGTGGAATTGGGCGACGGCCAGAAAATCCCTGCGCATTACGGTCCCCATCCTCCCAAAGATGCCCCCCCGACCGACGAATTCTGGTCGCTGCACTGGATCATCCCGGCCGACTTCCCGACCGGGTCGTTGGGTTACAAGGTCATCGCGACGATGATGGACGACACCACTCAGACTTGGGAGCCGTTCAAGCGGGCGCCGTCGCGGCTCGCGGTGATCGCGGGCGAACCGGAAATCAAAAAATAGCTTCGAAGGGCGGTTCATGAGGATTTGCGGCCGCCGGCTGGCGGGCCTGGCGTGTGTGCTGTTGGCGCTGTCGCTGGTCTCCCAGCCGCGGGCGGTCGCGGCGTCCCCGGCAGCCGCGCTCGGCCCGGAAGCCGAGGCGGGTGAACCATCGGGTGGCTATGTCGGTCGCCTCAGCGTCTCGCCGGAACATGGTCCGCCGGGCACGCCGCTGGCGGTGATCGCGGAGGGGTTGCCCGCGGAACAGGAATTCCAGCTCGTCTGGCGCACGGTCAATGGGGCGTGGAAGGTCACGGACGCCGAGTATCACGGCCGCGACTACAAGCCGGTGGCGTACGAGATCGCAAAGGTGAAAACCGATCGGGCGGGCCGCCTGAGCGCGACATTCATCACGCCGGAAGATTTCGGCTTCATGCACGACATCATGTTGCAGCAGGGCGGTCGGTTGTTCACGCAGGTGGGCTTCGTCATCGACATGACGGTGGAGATTTCACCGAAGAGCGGCCCGGTGGGCACGCCGATCTCGGTAGAGGTCAAGGGCATCGGTTGGCGACCGCTCTTCAATTCGTGGGATCTGCTCTACGACAACAATTTCACTGGCTGGATGTCGTCGGTGACGACTCACGGCTCCGCGAGCTTCTCGATTCCCGCGACCGGCGAGCCCGGCGTGCACATCCTCGAAGTGCTGCACGGGGAGCTGACTTTCCCCTACCGCAACATGCAACAGAGTCCCGAGCCGGACCGGCCGCGCTGGGCGATCCCGTTCACCGTCACGGCGGGCGCGCCGGTGCTTCCGCCATCGCCGGAACAGCAGGCGCAGAAAAATGTGCGGGTGCTACCGCCGCAAATTGACCTCGTGGCCATGCCGCAATTCTCCGGCGTCGGAGAGCCGGCCCTGGTGCGCGGCGAAGGATTGGAGCCGGGTAAGAGCTATCGGCTGCACTGGACCGGCGTCATCGGCAACCGGATGACCGGGGCAGGTTGGGAACAATCGTCCACTTCCGTCGCCGAGAGCAAGGCGGACGGCTCGGGACGGGCCGAATTCCGCTTCACCGTGCCGGACGATCTTGGCGGCGCGCACGGCATGTGGATCGAAGCCGGGTCGGCGAAAAAAACCGGGTCGTACTGGATCAAGCCGACTGCATTTCCGCTCGATATCAGCCGCGGACCGGTGGGCACTACCTTCACGGTCCATCTCAACGGCGTCGGCTGGACGGAGACCTCAAACATCTACCATCTGGTCTACGACAACAGCTATATCGGCTATGCCTGCGCCTTCAACAGCCAGGGTGATGTCAAGATTTTCATCAAAGCGACCGGCGCGCCTGGCTGGCATTTCATCGATCTCTATCCCGGCATTTACAAGGGTGTCGAGACACGACCGAACAACTTTCGTATTCCGCAGCTAACCTATGCGCAGGACCATCCAGGCGAGGATCTGCCCGCCTTCCACTTTGCCTTTGAGGTGACACCGAGCGGCTTTCGTGCCGAGCTTTCGGAATAGCCGCAGCCGCGCTCTATGAGGCCACAAAAGGGGATCTTGCCTGATGCCCAAGGGACCGCGGAGCGAGAAACGCGTCCTCTACGGGATAATCGGTTCGCAATTATCAGCGCGCTGGTCGGGCGTTATTCGCAGACGTTCAGTTCCTCGCGCTAAAGCGGCGCTGGGTTGCCGTTAGCGAAAGGGAGAGCCTCGTCCTACCGCACCTATCAGCTGCCTCTGTTGCGCTCAAAACGGTGCAATGATCAGCGCCACCTTTGAAAAATCTCGGTCTTTCAAGGAATTCGAGAACATGTGATGTCAGGTTTGCAACCTCTATAATCGCATCGCAATTTCGCGCCATAAAATTGCGGCTCGACGTGGATTTTAATATCGGGACAATCTATGTTTAAAAGGGGTCTGGTGACCAAGCGTGTTGGCCTCTACCTTCGGGTTTCAACGAAAAATGGACAAACCGTCGAAAACCAGCGCCAGTGTCTCACCGAGGCAATTGGTCGTCGACAGGGATGGATCATCGCCGATGAATTTTCCGATGAAGGCATCAGCGGCGCCAAAGGCCGCGACAAACGGCCGGAGTTCGATCGGCTTCTGAGAGAGGTCGTGCGTCGCAAGATCGATGTCGTTGCCGCGTGGTCGGTAGATCGTCTTGGCCGATCTTTGCAGGATCTCGTCATCTTTCTTGGCGAGCTCAATGCCGTTGGGTGCGACCTCTATCTCGAAAAGCAGGCGGTTGACACAACCACCCCAGCGGGGCGGGCGCTCTTTCAGATGCTCGGCGTATTTGCAGAGTTCGAGCGCGCGATCATTCAGGAACGGATACATGCCGGGCTTGCCAGGGCTCGAGACAAGGGCACCAAGAGCGGCAAGCCGATCGGTCGGGCGAGGATCGGCGCAGCAAAAGAGGCGGCAATCCGCACAGCGCTGGCGAGCGGCAAAGGCATTCTCAAGACCGCGCGCGAGTGCAGCACCGGCACCAGCGTGGTGCAGCGGATCAAAGCCGAGATGGCCCGAGGCAATAACGCGACGCGCAAGGAAAGATAATTCGACGTCCCCACAAGAGACAAATCGCGGGATCAGCCTGGCATTGGTCCAGAGGATTTTTGATGCGCCGCGAGCGCCTGTTTATAGACCTCGAGCAGGCTCGGTTTTTTCTCCTTCTCGGGAGTGGTCTCGGCGATGCCGGCGATCTGCTCGAGAGTTTCGCCGGCGGCGCGCCGCCGCATGACCTCAAAGAAGCCCCAACCCTTCATCGGCTCGACCAGCAGTTCGGTCGCGGCCCACACCAAGGCGTCTAGCCGGTCAGGTGAATATCCAGCCGCTTGACGGTCAAAATCCGAGGTAAAATTCGTCATTTGATCCTCGAGCTGCGGGAACGTGCCGACATGGTGCATTCGGCCCTGCTCGTAGAGCGCCGAAACCGGCTCGGCCCTCGTCACCTTCCCGCGGCTCGCCCAAACCGTGGTGACCGGCACGTTTTGATCGACCATGCGGATCGTGGCCTCGACCATATCGCCGCCATTATTCCGCTCAGCCACGATCCGGTCGGCATGATTTGCCCGATAAGCGGCGATAGCGATTTTAGCCCATTCGATGGGTTGATATTTTCCCGAGGCATCGGCCAGCACATAGCCGTGACCCTGATCGTCTCTCCCAACGACGACGATACCGGTCTCATCCGCGTCCTCACCCGACGTCGCCGCAGGGTCAATCGCCACAACAATTCTCGTCAGGTTCGGAGCTGCAGCTTGTCGCGCCGCATCGATAATGCTGTGGCTCCATAACGCTCCTGGCGTGTCATCGAGCAGTTCAGCGTTCAATTCTTGCCGGCCGAGGCGGGTGCCTCGTATTTGCGGATGACCTGGTCGAAAAACCCTGGTGCCAGGTTCGCACGATTTTCGTAGGTCGAACCGCGCGTCACGACAACGTCACGGCCTTCCCTGGCCAACAATTCGCGGATGAGCTTTATCGGCCGAGGTGTCGTCGCAACGAGACAGCGCGGGTTGCGCCCCAGTCTCAACCCCAATTGCAGCATGTCCCAGGTCTCGGGGCGTGACCAGGAAGCCAGTTCATCGCAAACCGCCGCATCATGTTGGGGACCGCGTAAGCGGTCGGGCTCCTCGGCGCTGTAGGTCCTAGCGATTGCTCCGTTGGGCCACGTCAGCTTTCTTTTTGAGGGCTCGTAGATCGGTCGGAACCATGGTGGCGCGACGCAAGAATGCCGCTTTCTCCTTCAACCAGGACGTCGCGTGCATCGGCGGCCGTTGCGGCGACAAGCGCAATCCTGCTGGCTTGCCCTGATGCCACCTGCTCGCACACCCACTCTGCCAAGGTTCGGGTTTTCCCGAAGCCTCGGCCAGCCAGCAACAACCAGATTTGCCACCAATCGCCCGGTGGTGGGAGCTGGTTCGGCCGTGCGACCGCCGCCCAGGAGTTTCTCAACGCATCGGCGAGCTGCACAGCGAAGGAATTAGCCATCGACCACAACTCCTTGACTCAACCTCTTTGACCTCGCGCCGCGCTACGGCGACGGTAAGGCCGAGGAGTTGGTCGGCGAAGCCTTTGCCGGACGCCTTCCCGATGGCGTGCGCGTCACCAGCAAATGCGGTCTCGGCGAACAGCCGCCCGCTGAGATCGAGGGCATTCTGCGCCGATCAATCGAGGGAAGCCTAAAGCGGCTGCGGGTGCCCCGCCTCGATCTATTCTTCCTGCACTCGAACGTCGTGCCCGACGCCGAGCACATTGCCGGTCGCCCGGACGCCGCTTCGCGCATGACCCTCTACCAGACCTTCGTCGATCATGTGTGTTTCGGCGTGCAATTTTGACCCCCTGAGCTGGGGGATCGGCGTCCAAAATTGACCCCCGTGAGTGCTGGTCTGCTGGCTGCCTGCTTGGCTCTGTAGCAGGCGCCGACCCTGGTCGACGGCCAGATCGAACCCCGGCATGTCGACCTGCGGCCATTTGCGGGTTCTGGACCTTGCCCTCGACCTTGTCGGCCTTGCCCTCAGCCTCCAGCTTGGCGCGCTCGGTCTTTCCAGCAACTCGCACAACAATCTGCGAACCTGGCGTGCCAAGGGCACCTATTACTACAATCAAACGCTTGGTTTCACAGCGGGCTATTTTAATATCAACGCCTCTTGGCCTACCGGCACGGCTTGCGTGTCCCTCGCAACTCGGAGAAAGGCGTAATGAAGCTGTCCGGCACGCTGCGCTGGGATCAGATCGACTTGAAGATCGGACGCATCCACATCCATCGGGATGTCGGTGTCGATACGCAATATCAGTTCCTCGGCGCTACATGCTCCTACTGTGGACATAGGTTCCGTGCATTGGGGCGACAGTAACAACACTGGGACACCGGCGTCTATCTCATGTCTGGGTGCGGGCAAGTAGCTTCGTTGCAGACCGCCGTCGGTGCTCGATGACCCCCGATGTAGGGCAGAGACCCAAGAGAAGCGCGATTGATTTGGATCAATGTGCCTATTCTAAAATTGAATAAATGTTTCCCCGTAACTACATGCCTAAACGTCCGACCCACTAGGGAGCCGATCATGGCTTTATGCATACGTTTCCTGATCACGGCGGTGCTCGTTGCGGGCTTGGGGATAGCTCCCGCCGCGCATGCCCAGCACTGGCATGGTGGCGGGAATAACTATCACCATGGTGGCGGGAATTATCATCATGGTGGTGGTGGCAACGCCGCTGGCGCGGCGATCATAGGCGGGATCATCGGTCTGGGCGTCGGTGCCGCGATCGCCTCGCATGGGTATTACGCGCCGCCGCCGCCCGTCTATTATGGCTCGCCGCCGGCCTATTACTACGCCCCGCCACCGCCCGTTTATTACGGCTACTGAGCGGCTTGCCCACCGGGGCCAGCCTCCCGGCGCGTGCCTCGACAACGCCCTTCCAAATCGCAGACAACGTCAAACCGAGGAACGATTCGATGAAGACAATCCGGTCGAGCCATTTCGCTTCTGCGGCCATCATCGCGCTGTTGGCGCTGCCCGCCGCGGCGCTGGCGCAAGCCACGCAGTCTCCGGCGCCGGCCGCCCCGCCGGCAGCCGCATCCTCTCCGATGACATCCCAACCCGTTCCCGGCAAGACCATGGAGGAACGGGTCGAGAACCATATCAAACAACTGTACGCGCAATTGCACATCACCCCTGCCCAGCAGCCGCAGTGGGATCAGTTCGCCCAGGTCATGCGCGAAAACGCCCGCGATATGGATCAGGCTCTCATACAGCGCGCTCAGCAGTACCCGACAATGAACGCGATGCAGAACATGCAGTCCTACGAGCAGATGGCCGAAGCGCACGTGCAGCATCTGCAAAAGCTGGTCCCGGCCTTCGACAACCTCTACAACGCGATGCCCGAGCAGCAGAAAAAGCTGACGGACCAGGTGTTCCGGGCCGATGCGGAGCGGCACGCGGCGCAATCGCGTCATGGCACAAACGCGACAGCGACAGCAAAATAAAGCCGGTGTGCGCAAGCGCCCCGACTCCCTATTTCCTTGACGGTCATCGGCTCTCCAGCCTGTACCGTGGCGCTATTCTACCACCGAAAATACTCTGGGAGAGCGCGAGAGCGCTCACCCCTTCATTAGCTGATATCAGTGCGGCCAGCGCGCTTTTCTTTGATCTAAGTCAATCAGTGCCCGTGCTCGGCGCGGCGGGCCGCCTCTTGAAGGGTCAAGCCGCCCCAGTGCACGATCATTCCCTCCCAGCCTAGGAGGCATCAAGAATGCCGGTGCGCCATCGAGAACGGCATCGCACGGAGCATCTCGGCTGGTTGCGCGCGGCGGTATTGGGTGCGAACGACGGCATCCTTTCGACCGCGAGTCTGGTGCTGGGTGTCGCGGCCGCGCATGGGACTCGCAGCAACGTGTTGGTCGCGGGAGTCGCCGGCCTGGTCGCTGGGGCTATGTCGATGGCTGCGGGTGAGTACGTGTCCGTGCACTCACAGGCAGACACCGAACAGGCCGACCTCGCGCGCGAGCGCGCGGAGCTCCGAGCAGACGACAAGGGCGAGCATAAGGAACTGATGGCAATCTACGTTGGTCGTGGCCTCGATCCCGCGCTCGCAGAACAGGTCGCCGACCAACTCATGGCCCATGACGCGATAGGCGCGCATGCTCGCGACGAACTCGGCATGTCCGAGACACTTAGAGCCCGTCCGATTCAGGCTGCGCTCGCGTCGGCCAGCAGCTTCGCTGTTGGAGCAGCCATGCCTCTCTTCATTACCGCCTTAGCCCCGGGGGCAGGTCTGATCATCTTCGTGTCCGGCACTTCACTGCTCTTCCTCGCGCTCTTGGGTGCGTTGGCCGCGCGCGCGGGCGGCGCAAGTGTCATCCCAAGCATTATACGGGTCACGTTCTGGGGTGCGCTGGCGATGGGGATAACCGCAGGCGTCGGGTTATTGTTCGGAACCGTCGTATAAGCGGGACCAGGCGACGCCATCGCAAATTGCGACTACATGCCGATTCCATCGAGCTTCTTCACCCTACGTAAGCCGAAAGTCTCCGCGTTTATGCCCAGCCGTCTTAGGCTCGACCGCTAGTGAGCACTGTCGCCGAGCGATGCGGGTCGGACAGACCAGAGGGATTGCCGATGACATCGGATAGCGGGCCCGAGCGGAAATTCTGGCAGATCGCGCTCGCCGATCTCGAACGGCAGCTCGGGGCCAGTCCAAACGGTCTCAGCTCCGCCGAGGCCGCCGCCCGCCGGCTCCGCTATGGCCCTAACACTCTGGAGGAGCGGCGGCGTCTGTCTCTGCCGCTCAAATTCCTCAGTCGGTTCCGCAACCCGCTCGTGATCATTCTGCTCGCGGCGGCGGTGATTTCCGCGCTCACCGGCGATCTGACCAGCTTCATCATCATTTCGACAATCGTGCTGATGAGCGCGGCGCTCGATACGGTGCAGGAATTTCGTGCCGAGGAGGCCGCCGAGTCGCTCAAGGTTTCGGTGGCGCTCAAGGAGCAGGTCTTGCGCGACGGGCAGGAGGTCACGGTGCTGGGGCAGGACCTCGTCCCCGGCGATGTCGTGCTGCTCGCCGCCGGGGATCTGGTGCCGGCGGATGGGCGCCTCCTCGAGGCAAGGGATCTTTTTGTCAACGAGGCATTGCTGACGGGCGAGTCCTACCCGGCGGAGAAACACGCGCGCGATGAAGGCGTCGACAGCCCGGAAGTCGCCAGCGCCACGAACGCCGCCTTCATGGGCAGCTCGGTGATGAACGGCTCGGCCCGGCTGATGGTCTGCGGCACCAGCCTTGCAACCCAGCTCGGCCAGATCAGCAGCAGCTTGCGGCGGGCGCCGCCACCCTCCGCCTTGGATCAGGGCGCCCACAGATTCGGCATGTTGATCGTGCGCTTTACCGGGGCCCTCGTTCTCTTCGTCCTGCTCATCAATTTGCTGTTCCACCGACCCTGGCTGCAGAGTTTTCTGTTCGCCGTGGCGCTCGCTGTCGGGCTCACGCCTGAGCTGCTGCCGATGATCATTTCAGTGACGCTCGCGCGCGGCGGCATCCGCATGGCAAAGGTGCAAGTGATCGTGAAACGGCTCGGCGCGATCCATGACCTGGGCAGCATGGACGTGCTGTGCACGGACAAGACCGGGACCCTCACCGAAGCCAAGATCAGCCTCGTGCGGCAGGTTGCGCTCTCGGGCGCCGACAGCGAGCACGTGCTCGAGCTGGCCTGGCTCAACAGTCATTTCCAGGCCGGATTGAGGAACCCGCTCGATAACGCGATCGTCGAATCCGGCCCGCCGCGCGGTGCAGGCTGGGCCAAGATCGACGAGGTGCCGTTCGATTTTCAACGACGCCGTGTTTCCGTCCTCGTCGAGCACGAGGGCCGCCGCCTTCTCGTCACCAAGGGCGCTCCCGAGGATGTCATCAAGCTCGCCACCCGGTACGAAGAGCCCGGCAAACCCGAGCTTCTGTCGCTCGACGAGGCGGCGCGGGTCCGCGCTGCGAAAGTCTTCGAGGGGCTCAGCGCGGAGGGATTTCGCGCTCTCGGCGTCGCATGGCGCGAGCTTGAACCGGACCGTGCGGGGGCAACGGTGGCCGACGAACGAGACTTGGTTGTTGCCGGCTTCGTCGTCTTATCCGATCCGCCAAAAGCGAGCGCAGGGGCGGCCATCGCCGCGCTTGGGGCCAAGGGTGTCGGCGTCAAGATCCTCAGCGGCGACAACGAGCGCGTCACGCAGCATGTCTGCACCGAACTCGGCATTCCGATCACCGGGTTGCTGAACGGCACCGAGATCGAAGCGCTCGACGACGAAGCGCTCGCCGCACGGCTGGAAGAGACGAACCTGTTCTGCCGGGTCACGCCCGTTCAAAAGAACCGCATCATTCTTGGGTTGAGGCACCGCGGGCACGTCGTCGGTTATCTCGGCGACGGGATCAACGATGCTCCGTCGCTGCACACCGCGGATGTTGGCATCTCCGTCGACAGCGCGGTCGATGTCGCCAAGGACGCGGCCGACATCATTTTACTGCGGCAGGATCTCGGCGTTCTGGAGGGCGGCGTCACCGAAGGGCGCCGCGCCTTCGGCAACATCATGAAATTCATCATGATGGCGATGAGTTCGAATTTCGGGAACATGTTCTCGATGGCTGGGGCAACGCTGATCCTACCGTTCCTGCCGATGCTGCCGGTGCAGATATTGCTCAACAACCTGCTCTATGCCGTCTCGGAGATGCCGATCCCGCTCGACGAGGTCGACAGGGAGATCACCGAGAAGCCCGAGCATTGGGACATGCGCTTCATCCGCGACTTTATGCTGGTGCTGGGACCGGTGAGTTCGATATTCGACTTTCTGACCTTCGGGCTGTTACTGCTCGTTTTCCACGCGAACGAAGCATTATTCCAGACTGGCTGGTTCATCGAGTCGCTCGCCACCCAGGTGCTGGTCATCTTCGTGCTGCGCACGCGGCGCAATCCGCTGAAGAGCCGCCCGCATCCCCTCCTCACCACCACCTCGGCGGCGGTGGTCGTGCTTGCGGTTGTGCTGCCGTTCACACCGCTGGGAGCGTGGTTCGGCTTTGTTCCGCCCTCTGCCGCCTTCCTCTTTGCGATTGCCGGACTGACCGTGAGCTACCTGCTGCTCGCCCAGGGCGCGAAATGGGCGTTTTACCGCCTGTGGCGGCCGGTCGCCGCCGCACCCGCGCCTACGATCCGAGCGCAACTGCCGCTGATCGGATGATCGAGATCCGCCCGACGCGCCGTCAGCGGCACATCGCTCTGGTCGCGGCGACGTAACCTGACAATCCCTGGCGTGAGATGGTCTCGGCAGCCTCAACCTTGAAAGAGGAGTATCTGCCAGTGGGCGGACTTCTGGCACCCGGCGGATTAGAGCCGTTCACGAATACGCGCGATAAAGCCCGTAAACAACGACCATGATCGCGATCAGAACAGGAATGACAATCGGAGGAACCAGCCAAGAATCCATTTCGTCTACCTTTCTGATGCCGGGCGGAAGTCGCAACTCCGAGGACGCGGATGGATAACCAACTGCGCTTCCTACTCGTCGACCATCCGGTACTATCTCAAAATCGGACGCATTGATGCGGATCAATGGCCTCGATTTGATTAAAGACGCCGCAAAGCGCCCGACATGACTGGGAAGGCCGGTTCCTGCAGTCCCCCCCGACCAACGGCGTCGCTTATTCCCTTTAGTCGGAGCCCTGATCCGCGGCTTCGGTTCAACCAAGGCTCTGTGCGGTCTCGCGCGCCGGGTCCCCAATAACCTTTGTTTCAGACAGACCAGGGTCGCGAGGTGATCATCCCGGAGCGATCTCTCGTTTGGCAAGCCACAGACCTGGCACCACCATGGGTAGCCAGAACGTGAGCCCGCGCAGCAAAAGTGTGGCTGCCAAAGCGGTCTCGATTGCTACGCCGAGCAGGCTGAGCATGCCGACGCAAGCTGCCTCGAATGTGCCCAGGCCAAGCGGGATTGGTCCGAGGGTCGCCGCCACCGATGCCATGATGAAGCTGACAAATGCGACCCAAATCGCTGGGGTGTCGCCCAAGGCGCGAAACACCAGCCACAGTGTCAGGGCATCGAGCGCGAACACTGCGAACTCAAGAATCACGGTTTCGGCCAGCAAGACCGGATCACGCAGAAGATCGGTAGGCGCTTCCGAGATTGCCTTTAGCAGGAGGGCAGTGCCGGGCACGCCTGACCCAGATTTCCGGCAGGCAGTGCGCCCACTGCTTCATCCAGAGCACACCTGTTCGAGTTCACCCGTCAGAGCCGCCGCGGTTCGGCTACCGCCCGGCGCCCCCACGGTCGGGCCGGCAGGCGACGTCCAACGCAGGCCGTCCCGCCGTAGGGGGTGGAAGTGCTGAACATTTGGAAATGGCGGTTTTCCTCATTTTCAAGAACCTGCTGAAAATCATTTCCAACCCACGTGCTGAAAATGCGAAGAGACCAGGGAAACCGCCATTTTCAGATCTCCAAGACCATTTCCACGAATATGAACGCTGCGCCGACGGGTGAAAATCACGAGCGGCTCGTTGGCGTGTAGAGCCAAGCTTAGATGAGGCGCCTGCCGTAGTTTCTCATCCGGTCGAGCCAATCCTGGGCAACCCTGCCCCTGACGTCGCGCCTGAACGAGCCGCCCTTGTCCCGTCCAGCGAACTTCACCGGGGTGTTACAATTGCGAGACGCCGGCGCGGGCGCAGTCTTCGTCCTGCTGACCGGTGCCGCCGCTGACGCCGCAGGCGCCCTCAACGACGCCATTTCGGATGATTGGGACTGCTCCTTGGCCCATGATCATGTGGCCGCCCTCTGCCGCGGCAATCCCGCGCGGCGTTGGCTGATCGGCGCGCTCCGCCATCTCGCCGCTCGGACGGCCAAATGCTGCCGAGGCGACGGCCTTGCCTTGGCTCGCATAGGCGCTCGCCCAAATCGCATTGTCCATGCGCTGGAACGCAACCAGCCGGCCGCCGGCATCGCAGACCGCGGCGCTGATCTTGATGTTCAACTCCTGTGCTTTCGCCAAAGCGCCCCGAAGGATGCGGTTGGCTTCTTCCACGGTGAGATCCATCGATCGTTTCCTCCGCTCGGGGCGTTGATGCTCGCCCGCCAGCGCGACCATAACGCACGGGCCAATTGCCGTATACGAACCCACGCTCCGGCCGACCTCATTTATCTGCGCGCCGGAGCGTTTTATTACCGGGCGGCAAGGCTGGCGGCGTTCTGCGCTGCATTGGGTGGACGCGCTCGCCGCTGTGCCTGCGACCGAGAAAGGGTGAGGGCAAGCTAAATGAGAGGTCGGCCCGGTTCGGTGACTCGGTCGCGTGCGCCTGTCGGCCTCGTTCTTCATGCGCGATTTCCTGCACAGCGAGATCGCCGACTTCCACGGCATCCCGAACATCCCGGATGCTCCGGATTTGGCGATCGCCGCCGGCCGCAAGCTGTGCGAGCAGCTGCTGGAACCATTGCAGGCGACCTTTGGCCGGCTGGCGATCCGCTCTGCCTACCGCGCGCCGGCGGTCAACGAGTTCGGCAACCGCCACGGGCTCAGCTGCGCCTCGAACCTTCGCAATTACGGCGGCCACATTTGGGACCGTCGCGATGCCGTGGGCGCTATGGGAGCGATGGCGACCGTTGTCGTGCCATGGTTCGCCGACCGCTACCGCGACGGTGCGGATTGGCGCGCGCTTGCCTGGTGGATCCATGACCACCTGCCGTACAGCCAGCTGCAGTTCTTCCCCAAGTTGGCTTCAACATCGGTTGGCATGAGCGGCCCGCGCCGGCGGATCGACAGCTTTATTGCCCCGAGGGGCTGCCTGACGCGACCGGCTATGGCCAACACAGCGGTTCGCACGCGGAATTTTATCCCGGCTTTCCCAGGCTGCGAGCGGAGTAGTACGGGCAGTCGGGAACTCCGCGACCGCTGCGGCAGCAGAATCCTCTGGTGGGACGGACCTGGAGGTGGAGACGAGTTCAGCAGGGGCTCTGCCGACGCCGAACGCTGCCGCCTCGCCTGCCCGGGGCTGCATGCTATCAATATCGCGCGACCGGATCGAGCTGGTTGCCGATGGAGGGCTCACGGTCAATTGCATCTGGACTCCCCGCCGTCGAACACCGGGGGAGCGGGCGGCGAACCGCTGTCGCGATGGCACATTCGCGCGCGCGACGAAGGTCGAACCAGAACAATGTCGACCAGCGCTAACTGCGAGTTTAGGGAAAACTCCCATAGGGATTCTATATGGGAAAGTTCGCTAAACTCGCAGCGTGTCCCCGACAGCGGGGAGGCGCTCAGGGAAAGACCGACCGCCGCAAGCAATCAGAGGGGAGGAACAGGTGGAAGCCTATCGCATCGACCGCTTCGGCAGTGTTGTGTTGACGGCATCGTGTTGCGCTCGAGCGAGGACCCTCGGCCAGGACTGAGGGAGATCCTGATGCGGGTGCGCGCGAGCTCGCTTAACTACCGCGATCTGATGGTCCTCAAAGGCGGCGGTCGCGGGCCAACCAAGCTCGGCGTTGTGCCGCTATGCGACGGCGCGGGGAAGGTCGCTGCGATTGGGGACGGCGTGACACTGGTCAGGGTCGGCGACCGGATTGCCGGCTGCTTCCATCCACGCTGGTTTGGCGGACCTATCAGGCCGGAATATCTAACCGATCGGCTTGGCGCCAATCTCGATGGCATGCTGGCGGAATACGCCGTGTTGGGCGAGGAATCGCTCGTCCACGTGCCGAGCCAC
>Ga0074045_10003408_pt1 | contig 14317 bp, 10 predicted proteins | sample BogForMeECP23OM2_FD_94442 | JGI IMG/M metagenome (GOLD analysis project Ga0074045, IMG submission 94442) | Bog forest soil microbial communities from Calvert Island, British Columbia, Canada - Bog Forest MetaG ECP23OM2 | ecosystem: Environmental > Terrestrial > Soil > Wetlands ... | reverse complement strand
CGCCCGGCGGTAGAGCGGCAAGGCCCCCGCCGCGTCGCCCAGCGCATACAGGCAAACCGCCAGATTGTTCACGCTGACGAGCGTCTGCGGATGCTCCGCGCCGAGCACGCGCTCGAAGCTCTCCAGCGCCCGGCGGTAGAGCGGCAACGCCCCCGCCGCGTCGTCAAGCGTCTGCATACATTGGGCCAGATTGGCCACGCTAGTAAGCGTGTCCGGATGCTCCGCGCCGAGCACGCGCTCTTGGCTCTGCAACGCCCGGCGGTGGAGCGGCAAGGCCCCCGCCGCGTCGCCCAGCGCCCCCATGCAAATCGCCACAATGGTCACGCTGGTGAGCGTCTGCGGATGCTCCGCGCCGAGCAGGCGCTCGCGGCTCTCCAGCGCCCGGCGGTAGAGCGGCAACGCTCCCGCCGCGTCGTCAAGCGCATACAGGCAAACTGCCAGATTGTTTACGCTGTGGAGCGTCAGCGGATGCTCCGCGCCGAGCAGGCGATCGCAGCTCTCCAGCGCCCGGCGGTAGAGCGGCAAGGCGCCGGCCGCGTCGCCAAGCGCATACATGCAGTTCGCCAGCTTGTCCACGCTGGCGAGCGTGTCCGGATGCTCCGCGCCGAGCGCGCGCTCGCGGCTCTCCAGCGCTCGTCGGCAGAGCGGCAAGGCCCCGGACGCGTCGCCAAGCGCCTCCATGCAAGAGGCCAGATTGTGCACGCTGTGGAGCGTGTGCGGATGCTCCGCGCCGAGCACATGTTCTTGACTCTCCAGCGCCCGTCGCAAGAGCGGCAAGGCCCCGGCCGCGTCGCCCAGCGCACGCATGCAACCCGCCATGTTGTTCACGCTCACGAGCGTGTCCGGGTGCTCCGCCCCGAGCAGGCGCTCGAGGCTCTCCAGCGCCCGGCGGTAGAGCGGCAAGGCCCCGGCCGCGTCGCCAAGCACCTCTATGCAACCCGCCAGATTGTTCACGCTGGCGAGCGTGACCGGATGCTCCGCGCCGAGCACGCGCTCGAGATTCTCCAACGCCCGGCGGTAGAGCGGCAAGGCGCCGGCCGCGTCGCCAAGCGCATACATGCAAGAGGCCAGATTGTTCACGCTGGTGAGCGTGTCCGCATGCTCCGCGCCGAGCACGCGCTCGCGGCCCTCTAGCGCCCGTCGCAAGAGCGGCAAGGCCCCAGCCGAGTCGCCGAGCGCCTCCATGCAAGCCGCCAGACTGTTCACGCTGGCGAGCGTGTGCGAATGCTGCGCGCCGAGCAGGCGCTCGCGGCTCTCCAGCGCCCGGCGGTTGAGCGGCAAGGCCCCGGCCGCGTCGCCAAGCGCAAGCATGCAGTTCGCGAGATTGTGCACGCTGTTGAGTGTGTCCGGATGCTCCGCGCCGAGTACGCGCTCGCGGCTCTCCACCGCCGGCGTTTGAGCGGCAAGGCCCCCGCTGCGTCGCCAAGCGCCTCAATGCAAACCGCCAGATTGTTAACGCTGTGGAGCGTGTGCGGATGCTCCGCGCCGAGCACGCGCTCGCGGCTTTCCAGCGCCCGGTGATAGAGCGGCAAGGCCCCGGCCGCGTCGCCGCTACCGGTTAGAAACATTCCGGCCGTGTTGAGCAGCCTTGCAAGCTCGGCGCTCTCGTGGTCGGGCCCCAGACGCGCCGTCAATGCACGCTGATGCGGCAGCAGCTGGCGGCAGAGTGGCCAGGCGGACGGGTCATCGTGGGCATAAGGGGATACCGCGGTCAGGCAAACCAGTGCCCGCTCGCGCGCCTCGTTGACATGACCATCGTCCCCAGCCCGCACGCGCTCCACCGTCTGCACCAGGCCATGCACGCGGAACGTCGTGTCGGTGGCATCCAGTATCATCGAATACCGTGCCAGCCCGGTCAGCGCGTCGCGCATCCGCAGTTCCGCCGCGGCGGGACCGGAGAGCGGCAGCGCTGGGCCGAGACCCGCCGCCAGCGCCAGCACCTCCGTCGCCCCACCCATCACCAGGGCGCGCGGGATCGGTGTGTCGGCGTACCAGGCGCACAGGCGCAGCACGGCGCGCGATTCCGGCGACAGTTTCGCCACCGTCGCCTGCCAGGTGGTGATCACCGCGTCCGGATACTCGGTCGAACCCAGAGCCTTGCGTGCCAAAAGCTCGGCGGCCGCGGCCTCGTGCAGGCGCAGATAACCGGCGAAGCCGACGCCGGCGCCCGGGGCGGCGATATAGGCGGCAGCCTGCTCCAGCGCGAGCGGCAGATAATCCAGCGCCTTGGCCAGCTCGTCGCAGGCGACCAGCTCCGTCCCCTCCGCCGTCCGACTGGTGCGGGCCAGCAGGAACTGGCGGGATGGTTCCGGCTCCAGCACATAGAGCGGAATGGACCGGATGCCGGCAGCGAGCGGCCAGTCGGAAAAGCGGGACGTGATCAAGGTGCGGCAGCCGGTGGTGGTATCGCGCGGCAACCAGGGGCGGACGGTCTCGGCGTCCTCCACATTGTCGATCACCAGCAGGCGCTCCGACTTGCCGGACAGTTCGGCCAGGGCAAGGCGCGCCTTATCAGGCTGCTTCAAATCGTCGCCGGCCCGGTCCGGGAACAGTTTCTCGAACAGCAGCGCGAAGCCGCTTTCCAGCCCCGCCTGCGCGTCCACCCACAAGATCTGCGGATAGAGCCGCCAGAAGCGGCGGGCGTATTCGTTGGCGAGCGTGGTCTTGCCCACGCCCCCCATCGCCGCCAGCGCCCGCACCCGCCCCTGGGTGAGTGCCGCAACCGGGGCTTGATGCAGTTCCTCATGGATGCGCACTAGATCGTCGTCGCGGCCGGTAAAGAACGGATTCGCGGCGTAGGGCAGATCGAGAATGCGCGGTGCGCGCTCGAGCACCGGTTCGGCGAGCTTGGCGCGGAGTGCGGCGAACAGAGACCCCCAAGCCGCATCGTCGGCCGTCAACGGGTCGAGCGCATGGGCGTTCCGCCGGCGCAGGGGAGGCGGCATCACCGCCTCCGGCTTGCCTTCGGCGAGCACCGGAATGACGGCGTCGGACGCGTAGGTTTCGTATTTTGTCCACGGCGAGTGCAGCCAGCGCGGCGTCAGCAGCGGCAGGATGACCCGCGCCGCCTCGCACCCAGCCTCGATCTCCTTGTGCCAATCGCACCCGGGGGCGAGGCGCGCCTTGTCGAACCAGACCTCGAACCCAGCCGCCGTCAGCCGCGCATGCAGCGCCTCGGCGCGCGCCACATCGTCCGACGCATAGCTGATGAACAGCTGCGGGTTTTCCGGTGGGAGATCAACATCCAGTGCCACGGGTACGGGCAACCTCGTCAAGCGCACAGTTGCGTGTCGCTCCAAAGCCTTCGAGCCCCGCGTTATCGTCTGCTATTTACGCGCCGATGGCGAGCCCGTAGCGAGGGCGAGTTCAAGCCTCGCCATTCGTTGTTCTCCCTCCCTGAGGTATGGTCAAACCCGTTGATATCTCGATGCAGAATACGTAGTTCTGTGAAGCGCCATATTTGGCCGCAAGCTACTGATATTTCACGCTTTTGTACGGCGGGTCCGGTCTGGCAGAGCCGCGAGACCGCGATTTTCGTTGTATTTCGGGATGGCGACGCGGATATAGTGCGCCACGCGCCGGACGGGGTGTCCCGCCCGGTGCGATCGCGCGCCTTGGCGGAAATTGCCTCCGGTGCGCCGGAACCCATATCGGCGGGTGTCATGTTTGCGGTGATCCGGACCGGCGGCAAGCAGTACAAGGTCGCCAAGGACGATGTCGTCGCGGTCGAGAAGCTTGCGGGCGAGCCCGGCGCCGCGATCGAGCTCGCCGAGGTGCTGATGATCGGCGAGGGTGCGGAGGTCGCGACAGGGACGCCGCTGCTCGCCGGTGCCTCGGTCGCCGCCACCGTGGTCGAGCAGAAGCGCGCGCCCAAGATCATCGTCTTCAAGAAGCAGCGACGGAAGAATTATCGGCGCAAGAAGGGGCATCGCCAGTACCAGACCGTGCTGCGCATCACCGAGATCAGGGGCGCGGTCGGCTCGCTGCCCTTGGAAGACGAAAGGCCGGTTGTAGAAGCGGAGCCGGCTGCAGAGGCAGAGCCGGTTACCGAAGCGGAGCCGGCTGTAGAAGCAGGACCGACCGGAGGAGAAGGAGCTTCAAATGGCGCATAAAAAAGCAGGCGGCTCCTCGCGCAACGGACGCGACAGCCGCGGCCGGCGGCTCGGCGTCAAGAAGTTTGGCGGCGAAGTTGTCGTTCCCGGCAACATCATCGTGCGCCAGCGCGGCACCAAGTTTCATCCCGGTACGCATGTCGGCATCGGCCGCGATCACACGATCTTTGCCACATCGGGTGGTGCGGTCCAATTCCACACGGGACGCGCCGGGCGCACATATATTTCGGTCGTGCCGCCGACGCCGTCGGCCCAGGCGGAGGCTGCCGAATAGCCGGCCCTCACCCACCCAGCGTGCCGCGCTGGGTCCACCCTCTCCCGCGGTGCGGGAGAGGGTGCCGAGCGCAGTGAGGCGGGTGAGGGTGCCTCCCGATGCAGTTTCTCGACCAGTGCAAGATCTATTTGAAGAGCGGTGACGGCGGGCGGGGTGCGGCGAGCTTTCGCCGCGAGAAGTTCATCGAGTTCGGCGGCCCCAACGGTGGCGACGGCGGCAAGGGCGGCGACATAATCTTTGCCGCGGCGGACAATCTCAACACCCTGATCGACTATCGCTACCGGCAGCATTTCCGGGCGCCGGATGGCCGGCCGGGTGCCGGGCGCGAGCGCACCGGCGCCGGGGCCGAGGATCTCGTCTTGCGCGTCCCGGTCGGAACCCAGGTCATGGATGCGGAGAACCGCGACGTGCTCGCCGACCTGACCCGGCCGGGGCAGCGGCGCGTCTTCCTGAGGGGCGGCGACGGCGGCTTCGGCAATGCGCATTACAAGAGCTCGACCAACCGCGCGCCGCGCCGCGCCAATCCCGGTTGGCCCGGCCATGAGGCCTGGGTGTGGCTGCGCCTGAAGCTGATCGCCGATGTCGGTCTCGTCGGCCTGCCCAACGCCGGCAAGTCGACCTTCCTCGCCGCGGTCTCGCACGCCCGGCCCAAGATCGCCGACTATCCGTTCACGACCCTGAAGCCGCAGCTCGGCGTCGTGCGGCTGCATGACGAGGAGTTTGTAGTGGCCGACCTCCCCGGGCTGATCGAGGGCGCCAGCGAAGGCGCGGGGGTCGGCACTCGTTTCCTCGGCCACGTCGAGCGCTGCGCGGTGATCCTCCATTTGGTCGACGGCACCCTCGATGATGTCGCCGGCGCCTATCGCACGATCCGCGACGAGCTTGCGCGCTACGGCCACGGCCTTGCGGACAAGCCTGAGATCGTCGGCCTCAACAAGATCGACGCGATCGATCCTGAAGAAGCGAGCGCGAAATGCGCCCAGCTGCGCGGCGCCGTTCGGCGTGGCGCGCCCGTGCTGCCCGTATCCGGCGCCACCGGAGCCGGTGTGCAGGTTGCGCTCGAGGCGGTGCTCGCCGCGCTAGCGGCCGCCAAAGAGGGCGCCGGGGCAGAGACCAAGTCTCTCGCCATTGCGCTATGACGCAACGAGAAGGCCCACCTCACCCCGGCCCTCTCCCCCCGCAAGCGGGCGGGGAGGGAGTTGAGCAGCCCCTCTGCGCCCCTGCGGGGGGGAGAGGGAGGGGCCCCGGCGCGATAGCGCCCTCTCGGCGCGAGCAAAGCTCGCGCCTGTCGGGTGGCGCATCTTCGATGCGCCAGACGGGGGTGAGGTGGGGCGATGCGGTCAGCGAAGCCCCCACCCCGGCGGAGGCGCTCGCCGGCGCCCGGCGGCTGATCGTCAAGATCGGCTCGGCGCTGCTGGTCGCCGAGAGTGGCGAGATCCGGCGCGCATGGCTCGACGGGCTCGCCGACGATGTGGCGCGCTGCCGTGGGCGCGGCCAGGAGGTGATCCTCGTCTCCTCCGGAGCGATCGCGGTCGGCCGCCGCCATCTCGGCCTCGCCGGACGGCGGCTCCGGCTCGAGGAACAGCAGGCCGCTGCCGCTACGGGGCAGATCCGGCTGGCGCATGCCTATCAGGAGGCGCTCGCCCGCCACGGCATCACCGTCGCGCAGATCCTGTTGACCCTGGACGACACGGAGGAGCGGCGCCGCCACTTGAACGCGCGCGCCACCTTTGCCCAGCTGCTGACGCTCGGCGCGGTGCCGGTCGTCAACGAGAACGACACTGTCGCCACCGCCGAGATCCGCTTTGGCGACAACGATCGGCTGGCGGCGCGCGTCGCCCAGATGACGAGCGCCGACATGCTGGTGCTGTTGTCCGACATCGACGGGCTCTACACCGCCGATCCGCGCAAGAACGCGGATGCCCGGCACGTGCCGACCGTGCGCGAGATCGGGCCCGAGATCGAAGCGATGGCCGGCGAGGCGGCCCCCGGCTACAGCTCGGGCGGGATGGTCACCAAGCTCGCCGCCGCCCGCATCGCGATGAATGCGGGCTGCCAGATGCTGATCGCCGAGGGGAAAGCTTCGGGCTCGCCCCTCGCCGCGCTGGAGGCGGGTGACCGGGCGACTCTGTTCCTGCAGCGCGGCGAGCCGCGCTCGGCGCGCAAGGCGTGGATCGCCGGTGCGGTCGACCCACGGGGCACACTGACCGTCGACGACGGGGCGGCCGACGCGTTGCGGCGCGGCAAGAGCCTTCTGCCCGCCGGCGTCGTCGCGGTCGAAGGCGTCTTCGAGCGGGGCGACGCCGTCATTATCCGCACGCGCGCCGGGGTCGAGGCCGGGCGCGGCCTCTCGGCCTATTCGGGCGCCGACATCCGGCGCATCGCCGGCTACAAGAGTGGTGAAATTGCCGGCATCCTCGGCTACCGTGGGCGCGACGAGATCATTCATCGCGACGATCTGGTGGTGACCGAAAGCCGATGACGACAGCGACACTCCTGCACGAGCGGGGCGCGACATCGAATCTGGATCTGGCGGCGACGATGGCCGAGATCGGGCATCGCGCCCGCGCCGCCGCAGCGCTGCTCGGATTGGCCTCGGCCGAGGCCAAAGTCGCCGCGTTGCGCGACGCTGCGCGGGCGGTGCGGGCGCAGGCATCCGAGATCCTCGCCGCCAACGCGAGCGACCTCGAGGAGGCCGAGAGCGAGGGTCTCTCCCCGGCCCTGCGCGACCGCCTGGCGCTCGATCCCAAGCGGCTCGAGGCGATCGCCGCGGGGCTCGAAGCGATCGCTGATCTGCCCGACCCGGTCGGCCGCGTGCTCGCCTCCTGGACAAGACCGAACGGGCTCAGCATCGAACGGGTCGCCGTGCCGCTCGGTGTCATCGGCATCATCTACGAGAGCCGACCCAACGTCACCGCCGACGCCGGCGGGCTTGCTCTCAAATCTGGCAATGCCGCGATCCTGCGCGGCGGGTCGGAGAGCTTTCACTCCTCGCTGGCACTGGTCGCGGCATTGCGCGAGGGGCTGCGCAGCGCCCTCCTCCCCCAGGACGCGATCCAGCTGGTGCCGACGCGCGACCGTGCGGCGGTCGGGTTGATGCTGGCGATGAACGGGGTCATCGACATCGTCGTGCCGCGCGGCGGCTCGTCGCTGATCGAACGGGTCCAGCGCGAAAGCCGTATCCCGGTGATCGCCCACCTCGAGGGGCTGTGCCACACCTATGTCGACGGCGCCGCCGACGCGGAGAAAGCCCGAAAGATCGTGCTCAACGCCAAGATGCGGCGGGTGTCGATCTGCGGCGCCACCGAGACCCTGCTCGTCGACCGCAAGGTCACGGCGACGATCCTGCCGCCGATCCTCGCCGATCTGCGCGCCGCCGGCTGCGAATTGCGCGGCGATCCCGAAGTCCTTGCCCTCGACAGCGCGGTCCGGCCGGCGACTGAGCAGGATTGGCGCACCGAATACCTCGACGCGATCCTCGCGGTCCGCGTGGTCGACGGCATCGGCGAGGCGATTGCGCATATCGAGCGCTTCGGCTCGCACCACACCGATGCGATCGTCACCGAGGACCAGGCTGCGGCGGACCGCTTCCTGCGCGAGGTCGACAGCGCCATCGTGCTGGTCAATGCCTCGACCCAGTTCGCCGATGGCGCCGAGTTCGGCATGGGGGCCGAGATCGGCATCTCGACCCAACGGCTACCGCCGCGCGGACCGGTCGGCGCCGCCGAGCTGACGACCTACAAATACCTCGTGCGTGGCACGGGGCAGGTGCGCCCCTGAGCGCGGCTAGCCAAGGCCCGCCGAGCATTGGCCGGCATCGCCGCATCGGGCTGTTGGGCGGCTCGTTCAACCCGGCCCATGGCGGCCATCTGCATTTGAGCCTGCTCGCCCTCGAGCGGATGGATCTCGACGAGGTGTGGTGGCTCGTCTCGCCGCAGAACCCGTTGAAGCCGGTCGCCGGCATGGCGCCGTTCGCCGTTCGGCTGGAACAGGCCCGGCGGGTGGCCGCCGGGCACAAGCGCATCGTTGTCAGCGATCTCGAAGACCGGCTCGGCGGGTCGAGATACACCGCCGACACCCTGCAGACCTTGTGCCGCCGCTTTCCGCGGCTGCGCTTCGTGTGGCTGATGGGCGCGGACAACCTCGTGCAGCTGCGCCGCTGGCAACAGTGGACCGAGATCTTTCGCACCGTCGCAATTGCCGTGTTCGATCGCCCTTCCTATTCTCTGAAAGCGCTCGCCGGACTCGCCGCGAGACGTTTTGCCCGGCAGCGCGTGCCGATATCGGCGGCGCGCCGGCTGGCGGAAATGACGCCGCCGGCCTGGGTGTTCTTCCATACCCCGCTCGATGCCCGCTCGGCGACACAGGTTCGTTCCCAGCGAATAGCGATGTTGTCCCAGACCCTCACGGAGCAGAGACCCGAATTGTCCACGATCGCCCCCTTCACCCCGCGCGCCCGCACGCCCCCGCGCCCACCGGCGCCGCAGCCAGGCGAACTTCTCGAACTCGTTTTGCAGACGCTCGAGGACGGCAAGGCCGAGGACGTCGTCACGATCGAGCTCGCCGGCAAGACGACGATCGCCGATCAGATGGTAATCGCGAGCGGCCGCTCGACCCGGCAGGTGGTAGCGTTGGCCGAGCATCTCGACGCAGTACTGTCACGGCGGATGCGGGTCTCGATCGAGGGCAAGGCTCAGGGCGACTGGGTGCTGATCGATGCGAGCGACGTTATCGTTCACCTGTTCAGACCGGAGATCCGCGCCTACTACAATCTCGAAAAGATGTGGGGAGAAGCGCTCCCCGACAGCGAGGCGGCTCGGCAGTAGTCCGGGAGCCCACTGACCGGCATTGCGAGCGTTGTCGCCGTCGGCTGTTCCCGCTCGCTCCGTTGCAAGTTCGAGCGTGCCGCCCGGGCATCGGGAACAGTTGTTCTTGGCGAACAGCGCGGGGGCGACCACATCAGCCGCGACTGGGGTGCGATCGGAGGTTCCGATGACGACGGCGCAAGCAGCTCGGACTGGTACCCCGCCTCGGCGTGATCTTTGGGACAACCCGATGGGGACGGACGGGTTCGAGTTCGTCGAATATACCGGGCCCGATCCGCAGGCGCTGGCGGCTCTGTTCGAGCGGATGGGGTTCGTCGCGGCGGCGCGACACCGCTCGAAGAACGTGACCCTCTACAAGCAGGGAGACGCCAACTTCATCCTCAATGCCGAGCCCGAGAGTTTCGCCCAGGCCTTTGCCCGGCTGCATGGCCCTTCGGTCTGCGCGATCGCCTTCCGCGTTTCCGACGCCGCCAAGGCCTACGAGCGCGCGATCTCGCGGGGCGCCAAGCCGGTCCACGGCAAGGTCGGGCCGATGGAGCTGAACATCCCGGCCATCGAGGGGATCGGCGGCAGCCTGATCTATCTTGTCGACCGCTATGGCGAGCGGACCATCTACGATGTCGATTTCGTGCCGCTGGTCGACGATATGACGGCGCCAGGGGTCGGGCTGACCGGCATCGATCATCTGACCCACAATGTGCATCGCGGGCGTATGGAGCTTTGGGCCGAGTTCTACGAGCGCCTGTTCAATTTCCGCGAGGTTCGCTACTTCGACATCGAGGGCAAGTTGACCGGACTGCGCTCAAAGGCGATGACCAGCCCGTGCGGGCGCATCCGCATCCCGATCAACGAGAGCGCCGACGACAAATCGCAGATCGCCGAATATCTCGAGGCGTATCACGGCGAGGGCATCCAGCACATCGCGCTCGCCACCGACGACATCTACGCGACCGTCGAGGCGCTACGAGCGCGTGCGATCTCGTTCATGTCGGTCCCCGACACCTATTACGAGCCAGTAGACAGCCGCGTGCCGAGACATGGTGAGGACCTCGCCCGGTTGCAGCGCGACCGGATCCTGATCGACGGTGCGCCGGGTGAGGGCCAAGGGCTGCTGCTGCAGATCTTCACCGAGACGGTAATCGGCCCGATCTTCTTCGAGATCATCCAGCGCAAAGGCAATGAAGGCTTTGGCGAGGGGAATTTCCGCGCCCTCTTCGAGTCGATCGAACTCGACCAAATCCGCCGCGGCGTCCTCACCTCGGCCGAGACGCCCCCCTCGCCCTCCCGCTGATGCGGGTCCCTCCCTCTCCCCGCATTGCGGGGAGAGGGAGGGGTGAGGGGCTGTAGCCTACTCCGCCGGAGCCGGGGCCGGCTCGGCCGTACCGAAGCTCGGGGTGTCGGTGCGGTCGACGAGGGCTTCGGGGCCCTCGGTCGGCAGGTTTTCGAGCCAGTTGATGCCGGCGTCGATGTCGTTTTCCCACATCGCCCGCGGCATCTCGTAGAGAAACTCGACGCCGTAGCCGTTCGGGTCGTTGATATAGACGCTGTGCGTGACCCCGTGATTGACCCGCCAGTTGAACTTTACCCCCCGGCTCTGCAGGAAGGCGAGCTGCTTCTGCCAGGCCTCGCGGTTCGGCATGGTCAGTGCCACGTGGTTGATCGCGACCTGGCTGTTGGCCAGCACCCAGTCGGCGGGCGGCGGCAGGTTCGCGCTCTCGACCAAGGCGACGGTGTGGTGGGTCAGGTTGCCGTCATTGACGGCGCTGTAGAACCGCATCTTCGGCGGGTTTGGGCGATCGGGCCGCTGGTGCAATTCGCCGACCTGCTTGAAGCCGACGATCTCGGTCCAGAATTTGTGTGACTCGTCGATGTCGCGGACGTTCAGCACGAGATGGTTAATGCCGGAGGGGCTCACCGCCTCGGTCGGGGGATTGGTATTCGCGTCTGCCATCTCAGCCTCCAAGATATGCCTGATATCTGGTACTCCGGTTGGCGCGATCGGGCAAGCGCTACGCCACCTTAGCGGTCGTGACCCGATCTAAGCGCCAGCGGCGGTCGCCGTTCGGGTTGCGTCGTTTCGAAGGCGCGGGCGGCGCGCAGCACGCGCGCGTCGGCGTAAAGCGGGCCGACGATTTGCAGGCCGATCGGCAGCCCGGAACGCGTCAACCCGCAAGGAATGCTCGCCGCCGGCTGACGGGTCATGTTGAAGGGATAACTGAAAGGCGACCAGTCGATCCAATGGCGTTCGGTCGCCGGGTCGTTGAGGTCCTGCCCCACCGGCAATGCCGGGATCGGCATCATCGGCGTCAGCAGCAGATCGTAATTCTGATGAAATGCCGCCATCTGCTGGCCGAGCGCCGTACGGACCAGGTCGGCACCGAGGTAGTCGACCGCGTTGATCCGCTCGCCTTCGGCTGCCGTCGCGATCAGACCAGGGTCAACCAGTGCCCGCTTATTTGCAGGATACTGGTCGAGGAGCTTGGCCGCGCCGGCGGCCCATAATTTAAACAGCGCCTCGCGCGGCGAAGGAAAGATCGCCTCCACCTCTTCGACTATCGCGCCCAAGCTCTCGAATTGTCGCGCCGCAGCGGCGGCCGCAGCGGCGATCTCGGGATCGACCTTGGCATAGCCGAGCGTCGGACTATAGGCGACCTTCCAGCCCCGCATGCCGGCTTCGAGTGCGTCGCGATAGTCCTTGTCTTCGGGCGGCAGAGCGTAGGGATCGCGGTGGTCCGGTGCCGACAGGACAGTTAGCATCAGCGCCGCATCCGCCACGGTTCGCGCTATCGGGCCAAGATGCGCGAGCAGACCCATCGCCGAGAGCGGGGAGGCCGGCACCCGGCCGAAACTCGGCTTCAGTCCGAAGATGCCGGCGAACGCGCACGGAATGCGGATCGACCCCGCGCCGTCGCTGCCGAGATGCAGGGGCCCGATCCCGGCGGCGCACGCCGCAGCGGCGCCGGCGCTGCTGCCCCCCGGCGTGCGCGAGAGGTCCCACGGGTTGCGGGTGATTCCGGTCAGCGGGCTGTCGCCCAACGCCTTCCAGCCGAACTCGGGGGTGGTGGTCTTGCCGAGGATGACGGCACCGGACTCTCGCAGGCGCGCCGCTGCCGGCGCATCCTCGGACCAGTCCTGGTCTGGATCGACGAGGCGCGACCCGCGCAGGGTCGGGAAGCCGCGCATCAGGATCAGGTCCTTGATCGTCACCGGAACACCATCGAGCCGACCAACCGCCTCGCCGCGCAACCAGCGCCCTTCGGATGCGCGCGCCGCAGCGAGGGCGCCGTCACGGTCGACGACGCAAAAGGCGTTGATCCTGGGCTGCAGCGCGTCGAGGCGATCGAGCAGCAGCCGGGTCACCTCGACCGGCGACAGCGCTTTCTTGCCAAAGAGATCGAGCAGCGAAACCGCCGACGCGTATACGACATCCTGGTCGGCGCTCATTGCTCCTCCGTTCTTTCCCACTCCCGAAATAACAGTTTATGGCGCGGCTTTTGCAGTGTGAACCCGGATCGCGTAAGGTCCTTCCACAACGAAGGCTAGAACGGGAGACCCGATGACCTCCTTCGCCCGGATGCTGCGATTGCCGGGTGCCATTGTGGCGCTCGCCCTCACTTTCGCCCCGGCGACCGGGTGGGCCGAGGCCGGGCCGAAGACTTTGCGCTTCATCCCGCAGGCGGATCTGCGGAGCATCGACCCGATCTGGACCACGGCCTATGTGACACGCAATTTCGGCTATCTCGTCTTCGACACGCTCTTTTCGCTCGACAAGGATTTCAAACCGCAGCCGCAAATGGTCGATCGCTGGACGGTCAGTGACGACAAACTGACCTGGCGTTTTACGTTGCGCGAGGGCCTCAAATGGCATGACGGACAGCCGGTCCGCGCCACCGACTGCGTCGTCTCGCTGGAACGCTGGGGCAAGCGCGACACGCTCGGCCAGAAGCTGATGGAAGCGGTCGGCGAAATGCAGGCAGTCGACGACAACACCTTCGCGATAAGCCTGAAATCGCCGTTCCCGCTGATCCTCGATGCGCTCGGCAAGCTCTCCAGCAACGTGCCTTTCATGATGCCCGAGCGGCTCGCCAAGACCGACGCCTACCAGCAGATCCCGGAGGCGATCGGCTCCGGCCCATTCAAATTCGTCAAGGAGGAGTGGGTTCCCGGCAACAAAGCCGTCTTCGTCAAGAACCCCAATTATGTGACGCGCGAGGAGGCTCCGAGCTTCGCCGCGGGCGGCAAGGTGGCCAAGGTCGATCGCGTCGAATGGCTCTACATCCCCGATACAGCGACAGCCGCAGCGGCGCTCAATGCCGGCGAGGCTGACTGGTACGAGCAGCCGCCCGCCGACCTTGTCCCGGTCTTCGCCGCCAACAAGGACATCGTCGTCGCCACGGTCGACCCGCTCGGCAACCACGGCATCCTGCGCTTCAATCACATCCAGCCGCCGTTCAACAATGTGAAATTGCGCGAGGCGGTGCTGAACCTCGTCGACCAGAAGGACTACATGGGTGCGGCAGCCGGTGACCCGAAATACTGGAGGACCTGCGCGGCGCTGTTCGGCTGCGGCACCCCGTTCGAGACCAAGGCCGGCGCCGACGCCCTGCTGAACGGGCCCAACCCCGCTAAAGCGAAACAGCTGATCCAAGAGGCGGGTTACAAGGGCGAGAAGATCGTGCTGCTGTCGGCGACCGACCAGCCGATCGTGCAAGGGCAGGCCCTGGTGACGTTGGATGCTCTGCGCAAGGCCGGGCTCAATGTCGAATTGCAGGCCAGCGACTGGGGCACTCTGATCACCCGCCGCACTTCGAAGGAGCCGGTCGACAAGAACGGCTGGAGCATCTTCCATACCTGGACCTCGGCCCCGGACTTCTTCTCGCCGGCGGTCAATATCCTCGTCCGCGGCAGCGGCGAGAAGGCGTGGTTCGGCTGGCCGACCGACAACAGGATCGAGGCACTGGTCGACGCCTGGTTCAAGGCGCCTGACCTCGCGGCGCAGAAGAAGCTCGCCGCCGACATTCAGGTGGAGGCCTACACCAACGAAATCCCCTATGTCCCAACCGGCCAGTTTGTCGTGCCGACGGCCTACCGCAAGAACCTCGAGG
>Ga0074045_10003407_pt1 | contig 14322 bp, 9 predicted proteins | sample BogForMeECP23OM2_FD_94442 | JGI IMG/M metagenome (GOLD analysis project Ga0074045, IMG submission 94442) | Bog forest soil microbial communities from Calvert Island, British Columbia, Canada - Bog Forest MetaG ECP23OM2 | ecosystem: Environmental > Terrestrial > Soil > Wetlands ... | reverse complement strand
TAACTGGATAATACCTTCGGGAATCGGTTTACTTGCGCGATCCATGAGCAACCTCCCTGCCGAGTCGTTCCAACTTAGCAGGTCAGTCTACGCGGATTCACGCATGGCTGCCGAAAACTCACGAACGCCGGGTTGACAGCAATCTTCCGCCGGAAGGCCATCTCCTTGTTCGCGCGGGCGACTTGGCCTACAACATGATGAGGATGTGGCAAGGCGTCCTTGGCCGCGGAAGATTCGATTGCCTGGTGAGCCCGGCTTACATCGTTTTGCAGCCTAACGAGAAGGTCGATCCGCAATTTGCGGAATATCTGTTCTCGACGCAATTCGCAATCGCAGAGTTCAAACGCCGGTCCTATGGAGTAGTGGATGACCGACTGCGCCTGTACTACCGCGACCTTGTGCGAATTCCGTTTGCTGTTCCGCGCAATCGGACGGAGCAGCGTCGTATCGCCGAGGTTCTCTCGACGCTAGACGAGACGATTGAGCAGACAGAGGCGTTGATTGCGAAGTATCAGCAGATCAAAGCGGGGCTGATGCAAGGCCTGTTCACTCGCGGCATCAGCCCCGACGGCCTCCTCCGCCCTACCCGCACCCAAGCCCCTCAACTCTACAAGGAGTCACCCCTCGGCTGGATTCCGGCGGAATGGGAGGTTAAGAAACTTGGCGCGATCCTCAAGGAGTCTGGGGGATATCTGCAAACGGGTCCCTTTGGAAGCCAGCTTCACGCGCACGAGTACCTGACGGAGGGCATTCCGGTGGTGATGCCGCAAGACATCAACAACGGATCGATTTCCACAGAGCAGATCGCACGAATTGGTGTTGGCAAAGGTCAGGAGTTGTCCCGCCACCGCATGAGGGTCGGAGACGTAGTCATCGCAAGGAGGGGCGACCTGTCCCGGGCTGCGGCAATCTCAGATGTGTGCCAAGGATGGGTCTGTGGCACGGGGTGCTTTTTGCTGCGTCTAGGGGGGAGTGTGCTTCGGCCTGAATTCGCCGCCTCCGTCTACCGACACGCCGCGGTGCAGCGACAAATCGCTGGGCTAGCCGTGGGCACGACGATGCCGAGTCTGAACAACCACGTCATGGAACGCCTCCTGTTCTACTTCTGCGATATTGATGAGCAGGATCGCATCCTAGCAGCACTTCACGCCGTCGATCACAACCTAATAGTCACGCAGCGCCAGGTTGAGAAGTTGGCCATGGCGAAGCTAGGCCTCATGCACGATCTCTTGACCGGCCGCGTGCGCGTCAAGGTAACGGAATCGGAGGAAGTCCCCGCATGACTCCAACCGAACTCCAGGCCAAGCTCGACGAACTCCTCCGGCTACCCGCCGAGACGGAATGGGTCGAGTTCAAGCACAACAACGAGAACCCTCAGGAAATCGGAGAGTACCTCTCCGCGATCTCCAACGGTGCGGCACTGCACGGCAAACGCACGGGCTACCTGGTTTGGGGGATCGACGACGGAACACACGCCGTTCTGGGCACCAAGTTCCGGCCGAAGCAGGCGAAGAAGGGCAACGAGCATCTGGAAAGCTGGCTCCTGCACCAATTGAACCCGCGGATTGATTTCACCATTCACGAATTCGACCGAGACGGCGCACCCGTCGTCCTCTTCGTCATTCAGGCCGCCAACTCGACTCCGGTCCGGTTCGGCGGCGAAGCCTACATCCGCGTCGGCAGCTACAAGAAGAAGCTGAAGGACTTCCCGGAGAAGGAGCGTCGGCTCTGGCAGATCCTCTCGGCGTCGCCGGAAGATTGGTCGGCGCAGGTCGTGGAAGGCGCCACACTCGCGGACCTCGATCCGGACGCTCTCGCCTTCGCCCGAGTCCAGTACCGACAAAAGCACGCACCGCAGGCCGCGGAGATCGATAGTTGGGACGATACAACGCTGCTGAACAAGGCCAAGGTCTGCGTTGGCGGCAGGGTGACGCGCGTGGCACTGCTGCTTTTGGGGAAGCCGGAATCGTCGCATCTTCTCTCGCCAGCACAGGCGCAGATCACATGGGTTCTGCGAGACGAGAAGAAGCAGGAGAAGGATTATCAGCACTTCGAGTTGCCTTTGATCCTGGTTGGCGACAAGGTGCTTCAGAAAATCCGCAATCTCACGATCCGCCAGTTGCCCAGCGGCACGCTGTTCCCGCACGAGGTGACCCAGTACGACCCGTGGGTGATGCGCGAGACCCTGCACAACTGTATTGCCCACCAGGACTACACCATGGGCGGGCGCATTAACGTGGTGGAGACGCCGGACACGCTGCTGTTCACGAATCTGGGTTCCTTCATTCCCGGCTCCGTGGAGGAGATGATCCGGAGCGACGCGCCGCCGGAGATCTACCGGAACCCTTTTCTGGCGCACGCGATGGTGAACCTGAACATGATCGACACCATCGGCAGCGGCATCAAGCGAATGTTCACGCGCCAGCGCGAGCGCAGTTTTCCGATGCCCGATTACGAGTTGGACGATCCGAAAAAGGTGGCGGTGCGGCTGACCGGCCAGGTGCTGGACGAGAACTACACCCAGTTGCTGTTGGGCCAGACCGAACTCGACCTGATGGACGTGATTGCGCTGGACAAAGTGCAGAAGAACCGCCCACTCGATGAGGAGTCTTTCGCGAGGCTGAAGGCGCGAAAGCTGATCGAGGGGCGCCGGCCGAATCTATTCGTCTCGGCGAAGATCGCGGCAGCCACCGGTGACAAGGCAGCCTACATCAAGAACCGGGCGTTCGACAAGCAGCACTACAAGGACATGGTGGTGGCGTACCTGGAGAAGTTCGGCGAAGCGACGCGGGCGGACTTGGACGAATTGCTGCTGGAGAAGGTGTCGGACGCGCTTGACAGGAAGCAAAAGAAGGGCTTCATCACCAACCTGCTGCAGGACATGAAGATGGCAGGCTTGATCTTGCCCGATGGGGCGACTCGCTGGGCGAAGTGGCGTCTATCTAAGCCGCCCGCGGAAGGAGACGATTCGAGGTGATTCTAGATAGAGAAGCTCGTTGCGCAAACCGCAACACATTGATTGTAAGCAGCTTGTCTCTACATAACGATCTGGAGATTTTTCAGGTTTAGATAGAGAATTATGCATAGACCCCATGTCTGAATACCTCCATGTCGAAAGACCATTCCTCGACCAGCTTGGCACGCTGGGCTGGACGGTGGTGGACCAGGGCCACGGCATCATCCCTTCCGACCCGGCCGCCAGCTTGCGGGTGAGCTTTCGCGAGTGGCTGCTGCCGGAGGTGTTCCGCAATGCCGTCCGCGGCATCAATCGGACTGCGGATGGGCAGGACTGGCTGACAGAGCGCCAGCTTGAGGATTTGCGGGATCAACTGATCCGCCACCCGAGCCGAACGCTGCTGGAAGCTAACGAGGCGGTCCAGAAGCTCCTGTTCAAAGCTCAGGTGGACGTGAACGAGATCACCGGCGAGCCCGACCCGGTGGTCCAGCTTATCGATTTCGCACATCCGGAGCGCAATGCCTTCCACGCCATCAACCAGTTCCGTATCGACACGCCGGGCTGCGTGAAGAGTTGCATCATTCCGGACATCGTGCTTTTCGTCAACGGCATCCCACTGGTGGTCGTGGAGGCGAAGATTGGCGATCCGAACACAGCGAACCCCATCTACGAGGCATTCGTGCAGTTGCTGCGCTACCGGAACGCGCGGCCAGAAACGAAGGGCGCCGGCCTGCGTGAAGGCGAGCCGCGCCTGTTCTATTCCAACCTGCTGCTGGTTCGAACCTGCGGCGAAAAGGCCGAATTTGGCACGATCACTTCCGGCCACGAGCACTTCTACGCGTGGAAAGACATTTGGCCAGAGAGTCGGTCTGCGTATACGCCACCGCTCGGCACGGAGCGCGAACAGGAGCGCATGATCCAGGGTCTGCTGGCGCCGGACACGCTGCTCGATGTTTTGCGAAGCTGCGCGGTCTTCATGGACACCGATTCCGGGAAGCGTGTGAAAGTCGTCTGCCGCTACCAGCAATACCGCGCCGCCCGCAGGATCGTCGAACGGCTGCGGATTGGGAAAACACCCCAAGAGCGATCAGGTGTGGTCTGGCATACCCAGGGGTCGGGCAAGTCGCTGACCATGGTATTCGTCGCGCGGATGCTTCGGGCATCAAGTGACCTGTCGGATTTCAAGATCGTACTGGTCAATGACCGGATCGACCTTGAGGAGCAGCTTTCCGCAACCGCGCGGCTGATCGGTGGCAAGGTCAACGTGATCGAAAGCACGAGCGACCTCCGTCTGCATTTGAGCACCGGGGCTTCGGACGTGAACATGGTGATGGTGCACAAGTTCATGGAGCGTGCCGAAGAACTGCCGCCGTCGCTCAGGGTGGCCTTGGGGGACTACAGGAAGCCGCCCTCTGCCGGAAACTTCGGGGTCGTCAACGAATCGCCGCGAATCCTGCTCATGATCGACGAGGCCCACCGGACGCAGAGTTCGGATCTCGGCGATAACGTGTTCGAAGCGTTTCCGAATGCGACGCGGATCGCCTTCACCGGGACGCCGCTAATCACCGAACAGCACGGCACGAAGCGAACCGTGAAGCGCTTCGGCGAGTACATCGACACCTACAAGTTGATGGACTCCGTTCGCGATGGCGCCACGCTTCAGATTCTTTACGAAGGACGAACGGCGGACACGGCTCTCAAGGACAAGCACGGCTTCGACACGAAGTTTGAGGATCTGTTCCGCGACCGGACCGACGCCGAACTGGCGGCGATCAAGAAAAAGTACGGCGCGAGCGGCGACATTCTGGAGGCCGAGAAACGCATCGAGGCAATTGCGCGCGATGTGGTGGACCACTACATCGACAACATCCTGCCGGATGGATTCAAGGCACAGGTGGTGTGCCATTCCAAACTGGCCGCGATCCGGTACCAGAGGGCCATTCGCGAAGCGCTTGCCGAACGACTGGATCGTGAGCGGCTAAGGCAGAAGCCGGATGCGGAGCTGATCCGGCGAATCGCGTTCTTGAAGGCGGTCGTGGTCATCTCCTCGGACGCGACCAATGAGCTCGCGCAGATCACCGAAGCGCGTAAGGAAGCCAAGCGCTGGAACGCGGTTGACAATTTCTGCAAACCGCTCGATTTCGACGATCCGGAGAAGGTGCTGACCGGGATCGTCTTCCTGGTAGTGTGCGACATGCTGCTGACCGGCTTTGACGCGCCCGTTGAGCAGGTGATGTATATTGACAAGCGCTTGTACGAGCATAATCTCTTGCAGGCCATTGCCCGAGTGAATCGGGTGGCCACCGGCAAACAGCGCGGTTTCATCGTCGATTACATCGGGTTGGCGAATCACCTCGGCACGGCGCTCGCGATCTACACGGAGGAAGACGCTCAGGATATCCGGCAGGGCCTGAAGAGCATCCTCACAGAGCTTCCGATCCTGGAGGAGCGCTACCAGCGGCTCTTGCAGCACTTTCGTGCCAGCGCAGTCGCCGACATCGAACCCTTCGTGACCGGGGCGCTTCCCGACGCGCGCGCAGAAATAGGGGTTCTGCATGCTGCTGTCGGCGCGATGAAGGACATCAAGCCTCGTGCCGATTTTGAGATCTACCTGAAGAAGTTCCTGCAAAGCCTGAACCTGATCTTGCCCCACGAATCGGCGCACCACTACCGCGGGCCGGCACGGCGCTTCGGATACCTGCTGCGCATGGTCAAGGAGCGATACAAGGATGACTCCTTGAACATCGCCGATGCCGGCGAGAAAGTGAAGGCGCTGATCAACGAACACCTGATCGATTTGGGAATCAACCCTAGGATTCCGCCTATCGAGCTGCTTTCGCCCGATTTCATGGAGAATCTGGAGAAGCATTCGGGTGGAGATCCCGAAGGCAAGGCCAGCGAGATGGAGCATGCACTCCGAAAGCACTGCACGGTGCATTTCGACGAGGACCCTCCGTTCTACACACGGCTCAGCGACAAACTGGAGAAGCTGATTCAAGAGCAGAAAGAAAACTGGGACGCACTGGCGCAAGGCTACGAGGCCTTGCGGCGGGAAGCAGAGGCCGGACGTACTGAAACCGTAGAGGGCCTGACGCGAGAGGCTTCGACATTTTACGACTACGTCGTGCAACTGGCGTTCAACGGTGGCGAGGTTCCAGTCGACTGCCAGCAACGCTTGAAGGGGTTGATGGCCCGGATCGTCGAGATCCTGCAGGACACAATCGGTATCATCGATTTCTGGAAGAAGCCCATCGAGGTGAAGCGACTTCGCGGGAACCTCGACACCGAGATCCTGCTGACGGAGATTCCGCAGCTTGCGGACCGGCACGAACGAATCGCCGTGGAAATCGTCAAATTGGCCGAAAAGAGACATGGTGAGCTGACGCGATGACACGTGCTGTGGATGGCGATATCAACTACGAGGTTGTGCGAAGCCGGCGCCGAACTGCCGACATCGTCATCGAGCGCGACGGCCGCGTACTGGTGCGCGCCCCCGAAAGGATTCCTGCGGAGAAGATCGACGACATCATCGAAAGCAAGCGGTATTGGATCTACAAGAATCTCGCGGAGTGGCGCGATCTGAATGCGACCCGTATGCTGCGTGAGTATCGGAACGGCGAGGGATTCTTGTACTTGGGCCGGTCGTATCGGCTGCTACTCGTTGCCAACCAGGACGAGCCGCTGCTTCTGAAGGGCGGGCGGTTCTGCCTCCGCCGCGACCTCGTAGACAGGGGTGAAGTGCCTGCCGCCAAGGCGGCTTTCAGGGACTACTACGTTGCGAACGGGATCAAGCGGATCAATGGCCGAGTGGATTATTTTGCGCCAAAGGTGAGCGTGTCGCCGGGACGGATCGAGGTTCGCGAACTTGGTCACCGCTGGGCGGCATGTTCGCCGCAAGGGAATCTCGCTTTCCACTGGAAATGCATGATGGCCCCGCCGACGATCATCGACTACATCGTCGTTCACGAACTCTGCCATTTCCACCATCTCGATCATACCGAGGCGTTCTGGAATGAAGTGGACAAGGTGATCCCTCAGTATCGCGAACGCAAGGAATGGCTGCGCAAGAACGGCGCTTCGATGGATGTCTGAGTCTTCCAGAGCGGTGCAGCCTTCTGAAGACGGCGAAGCGCTGCCAGCGGCGTCTCGAATTGTAGGCGTTTGACCAAGCCAATTCTAACGGTCAGACATTCATCAAATGCGATCCGCGATGAACCACACGAACGGCGCGATGTCCATGTCGATGCTGGCTCGGTCGAGTGCTGCCAAATAGGCGGCGCGGTCCTCGACCTTGATGACCATCCAACGATAGCCTCCCGAGGCGAGCATCGCGTTCATCAGGAAACGCGCCATCCGCCCGTTGCCATCGGGGTAAGGATGAACGTAACCGAACAGCCAGTGGCCGAGAACCGCGCGGACGGCTGCTTCCGGCTCGTGCTCCAGCAAATCGAACACCGCCTGCACCGCCTCGCGCACCACTTCCCACCGCGGCGGCACGTAACGCGATGTCCGCAGGTAGACGGCATCGTTCCGGTATCCAGCCAGCGCCGATGGCGCAATCAGTCCGGCGCTCACGCAGGGCTGAAAGAGCTCGCGGTACCACTGTCGGTGAGCGGTTCGTACGAGATGACCGGCATTGGCTCCGCCGATGATCTCGGCGATATTGCCTTTGACGACTTGAAAGGCCTGCCAGTAGCCGCGCGCGGCGAGAGCGTCGCGACTTTGCCGGTCGGCATCATGATGATCGGGGTCCCAACTGCCGGCCCTCACCCGCTCGATCAGTTCATCCGAAACGTTGTACCCTTCGATCGACAAGGAATGGTAGGCGTCGCTTCGATACACCTCGTCGATGAACCGCATATAGGCTTTCTTGCCGCGCGGCAGGCCGGGCGCCTTCGGAAAGACCTCGAGAACCTTGCCCCGCATCGTCTCCCACATCGCGCGGATGCGCCCGACAATGGGTGCGATTGTTGCGTTCCCAGGCGCGAACTCCGGCTGGCCCGCAAAGGGATCGGTTTCCCGCACGGCGTATCCGGCCGCCTTCATAGTGGCGGCGATTTCGTCAGCGGCCTCCGAGCGCCCGATGTGTCGAAATGCGCCGATCATCCGGCCAGCCACGACGGATCGGCCCCCATCAAGAATCCGCCTGAGCACTTCCGAGGCATCGGGTACACTCGCGAGCACGACTTCCATCTCAATGGGATTGGTCCTGAAGAGAGTCTCCGACGCCTTGACCAGTGCCGCCGCTGGTGAAAAGAGCCGTAGGCCCTCACGCGTCACCAGATCCGCGGGCGGCGGCGTCTGCGGCTGCTTCAAATCGTAGAGGGACGTGCCGAAGGGTAGTGCAACTTTGTTGTTCGCGCCTTTCGGCGTATGAATGATGACCTGGGCTGGAATGACGGTGTTCTCTGCGTGGATGAGAAGCGACTGCTCTGGAGACAGCCACCACTCACTGCCGAAGCGTTCGCCGCAGTACCGCGCGCAAAACTCCCAGAACGACGCGTACCATGGGGTGCTGTCTCCGTCGCGGCTTCCAGGACTGGAGGAAATCAGCCATCCCTTCAGGACCTCCTGGAGGAAGCCGTTCTGGAGCAACCGTTCGCGGTCAACGCGGCTCAGTTCTTGCGATTGGAAAACCCGTCGCCCGCCCTTTTGCAGATTCCGAAGAGCTGCCAACGACGCGGCGAGTCGTTCGTTTGGAGTGGCCAGCTTGAACCTCCTATTCTGGGTGACGCTTGCGAAATCCTTCGGTTGTACCGATACAAGTCTATAACGCCGTCTCATTACAAGTCAATTCTGCCGTACCATTACAAGTTTATTATGCTGGACAGCCCCAGCCGAAGGGCAGCCAGTGACGGATTGCGACCGCACGTTTGCGGCGCTCGCTTGGGACAAGAAGAGGCCTCGCCGCGGCAACCTGTAAATAACGCTTACAAGTTCGCCGGTGAAAGGGCATTCCGATCCCGTGGGCTGTGAATAACTCCTGTGGGAGATCGGAACAATCCACGGGACTTTGGGTGCGCCTTTTCTGGGGGTGGCACGGGACTTTGGGTGCGCTTTCACGGGACTTTGGGTGCGCCCTTCTATATATACCTGTAGAACCTGACGGAAAGACCAGTAGTAGGCGGCTCGAATCCGTGGAAATGTGGAAATCCAGGGACCGGATGAACCGCCCCCGCCTGGCGGCAGGAGAAAGGCGTACTGCTGGATAACCAACGGCTTGCGGCTTCTGGAGGAATCGTGTAATGGGCTACGATCTTTCCCCCCGCCAATTTCACATTCGCGCTGGCCAAACCGCGCTGTGTTCCCCTTCTCAGAAGGCGCTCCAAAGCGGCCCTCGGCGTCACGGGCGCGCTGCTGTTGCGCGGCGAAGCGAACACTTGACTTTGAGGGCCGCTTTGAGAGGATCGAGAAGGTGGAGACGAGGGCGACAAACCCAGGGACTGATCCCAGCGCGATCACCGCTAGACTGCGGTCCGTTAAAGGATCGGACAGGCGCACCTAAAGTCCCGTGCGCCGGACACACGACGAGGGTGGCTCGCCTGGTAGGGGCGAGCCTGGTCAACTACCTGGGGCTACTGGCTCAGTTCTCGATCAGCACGCCGGCGCGACGGCGGTTGCTCGATTCACGATCAGGCGTGAGCCGTCTGCAGAAACCCGAGCCGGACACTCCGGCCACATGCCGCGGATTGCGTCGAGCGATGCCTCAAGCTTCTGGCGGAACCGGCGTGGCCGGCTGTATTCAACGTTCCCGAGTTGTGCGGCCAAGCCGCGAGTCCCGAAGATGGGCACTTCCTCCTCTCCCTTCGCGGCGAAGCAACGGTACGAAAGCCACATGAACAAGTCGAGTGTCGCCGGCGCGGACGACAACACGCGCACCGCGTCCATGTCGGTCGGGATCGGGTGTTCCACGATCTCCTGATAGAACTCGTCGCTCAGCACGATGACGTTCTCAAACGCTTCGGACAGCGCCGGCGGGTTCTCGTTGCGGTTGTACCAGATGGTCGCCTCGCGGAGGAAGTTGAAGCGCGACCGGTGAACGACTTTGGCACCGGGCTTCAACGTGTCCGTCCCGAAGAACATCGTGGCGCCGAAGATCCGTTCGAAAGCTCCGATCAGCCGACGATACTCCGTGCCGCCCTTGTGCATTCCGAACCTGTCCAGCATCTCGGATGCGCTTCGGAATCGAATCACTTGGCTCTTCTGTTGGACCGCCAGCGTCGCCAAGAATATTGGGACTATCCGGTCCTGGCCGAACGGAACCCCGTAGTCGGGATGCCCGGTGAGCTGAAGGACGAAGCGACCATTCCGTCTTTCGAAAAGCAGTTGGTTCGCTGGCAGGCGACGGACCGGCAGGCCGCACAGTACAAACGGGCGGGAACTGAATCCAAGGGTTTGGCCGCCTTGCGCTCGCTTCAATCTGACAAGTTCAACGCCCTCGGCTTGGCGCAACTTGTATTTGGAAACGTGAAGATGCGGGTGCGTCCGTTTGAGCAGACTGCCGACTGATTCCAGACCGGCAGGATGTCCGCCGTCGAGGACTTGCAATTGTGCCATTGAGTCGCCTTCTGGCGCCGTTCGCGGCACCGGTTTGGCGACCCTCGGGGAGGGTGGGTGGAGGTGAGTTTTTAAAGCCTGCCGCCGTTACTCCGTTTACTCCGTTTTCTCGCAAACGCGGCGGCTACGCTGAAAATCCATGCACTTAAGTGGTCAGGATGCAACGCCTTGGACGCGGAAGTTGCTTATTTTCAAATGCATTGCAGGTTCCCAAGCTGGACGTCGCCGGTTCGAATCCGGTCTCCCGCTCCATTTATTTTCAATATCTTACAGCCAGCCCATCGAGTGTTAGGCTTGACTTGGACCTCAGGATGCGCCGCTTAACGGAGTGAAAAGGAGTGGGGCACCAGCAATCTCCTGATTCCATGGCAGTTCGACCGGCTGACGTCCAGCCGGGTGCGCTGACAGTCAATCTGACGAGCGTTCAGAGCGCCTGCATCGTCGGCAGATGGTCGAAGGGTGCATGTGGCACGCAGATGACGGGGGGAGCGCCGGAGCCTTTCTGGCGCACGAAGGAATTTTCTTCGGCGGAAACAACGCGACACGCGACGTCCGACGCCCAACGAATTCGGATTACGCTAGATCATGTGCATTGAAGGTTCTTATTTTCCGAGGCAACCTGAATGCCGGCAAACGCAGTCCACAATCGGTCTTGCTCCCCGATTTCGAAGACTGCGCGTGAGTGGACTCTGGTTCAGTATTTCCGAAATTTGCGGTCCCAGAGCAGCCGCGAATGTCTCACAAGCTGTGCAGCAGTACAAGCTATTGGACGCTGGCGCGCAACTGCAACTTGGGTTTGCGCACTTTGTCTCATTCGGATACGCCATTGCAGTGACCTCTTCTTGCGCAGAATTCTAACACCATTTGCGGCAAAAGGAGTTGCTCTCACGCGAGGGTGCCCTTGTTGCTGCTGATCCTTCATAGAGGCCTAACGCGAACATACGATGCTCGGACAGACGGCGCTCGACTAAACAGGCATGCTGTGTAGGAAGTGAGGTGTCTCCACAAGTGGAAGGAAAGCAAATCAGCCCAACCCCGATGGGCAAGAGCCCGGATATAATTGATATTCCATGGCCCTCGACCGCCCCACCGGGATCAAGCTTTGCAGCTTTGCCGGCTTGGCCGCCTTGGCTTGGGCAGGGCGAATGCTGGGCATCCAGGAAGGGCTACAGGGATTTCTCCCGCTAGCTCTCCTGCTCACGCGCGAAGGCGCTGCCACGCTGGCAGGGCACATGGGAGCACACCTTATTGTCGATGCCGCCGAAAAGCGCGGCAAACATGCGATCGATGAGGTGCGCGGCAAGCAAAACCGCGACTTGCATCGCCTCATCGGAGAGGCGATCTCACTTACCCTTCGAAGGGCGGCGACCGATGCGCCTGGTGGTGCGGCTGGTGCCGCTTACCTGAATTCTGCGGCCGATGCTTTTCGTGAGGACTGGATGGCGGTCGAACTGACCTCCGATGAGGCCGCGATTGGAGAACCAGCCGCTGCCGAATTCTTCGCCGGCGATCCGGAAGCAATCAAGCACGCTCCGGTGCTGACGGAGGATCAGTGGTTTGGACTGGTTCAACGCGTTGCGGGTGCCGTTCCCGGTACCGGAGCTCTTGCGCTTACTCCCGACACACACGCGACAGAAGCTCTGCGGCACGCCGCCAAAGAACTCCGCGAGCACTTTGCATTAGAGCTCTGGGAAGTCGCAAAACGAGCGTGCAGTCGGAACGACGCCGCTTGGGCCGCCCTGATCTTACGCCTGCTCAGCGAAATCCTCGGGCACGCGAGAGACGCGACTGCCGAAAACGGCGCCCTGGCGGAAACCGTCACGAAGATATCTGGACAGATCCAGGCCCTGGCAGCCCGCGTCGAGACGTTGCTGCCCGAAAACTCCGTCGAGTCCGCGATGGCCGCATATGGGGACTTAATCGAGCGGTATTCCCATGAGGATTTGCGGTCCATCGTACTTCGCGAGCCGGGGGCGTCGGAAGAAGCGACGCACTTCTTGCTAGACACGGTACGGCGCCACAGGCAGTTTCTGATTTACACCGATGATCCAACGCGCACGGCGGACCTGCTGATGGCATGGCCGCGCTATGCGGCGGAATCACCCATCCAGGAGTCGGATATCATTCCAATCCGTCTGCCACTGGGGCGGTGGGTGGGACAAAGCTTCTCCGAGTTGCTGCAGGCAACGATCGAAGATATCTTGCCGCTCTCCGGGAAGTTTGTTCCCTATCTTCTAAGGGAAATAGACGCAGGTCACGCTCTTGTCGTGCTGGAGGCCCCTGCTGAAGCAACGTTGTCGTTCGAAGCGATCCGATGGATCAGGGAACTGGCGCTAAGACCCGTTCGTCGGAGCCGGTTAGGCGTTGTTATGAAGTTCTGCCCGAAACTGGTGGATTCGCGGAGCATCGGTCTTCCGATATTCGTCCGGCCACACACACTTGATGGAACAACCAACCTCGCTCTGAAACTGGCAGTCCGGGGAAGCGAAACGCGCGATCCGATCATGGAACTGCCGGGCAAACACAGCGTGAGCTGCCGTATCGGCGAATCGTGGTCCGTTCTTTTCCACGTTGACGACAATTGCTACATGACGCTCTTCTGCCGGGGTACGACGGGGAAGTTGTACCGACTGTTCCTTCATCCGGATAGTCGTGAATCGTTTGCCGCGCGGGGCATCGCCCACGTCATCCCACGCCGTGACGGCGAGTTCTGGTTCAAGGAGGGTGGGCCGGCTGGAACCGAATCGATCATCGCATTCGCAACGCGCGAACCTATGAGTTTTCACTTCGCCAGCGGAGCCCATTCTGGATACCTCGCTCCCTCCTCGGACGCTGAACTGTCAGCCGTTCGTGCGGAATTCATGCAGTTGGCGGCCGAACACCGCGCGGAGGATCAATGTGATATCACGGTGGAGGATAAATAACATGCGCGGGATCGCTAGGCTGACCGCGCGCCAGGGTGCCGCCCCGGAGCAGCCTGAAACCCGGCGTCATCCGGACGGAATAACTTTCGGAAGAAGGTTCCGGACGTGAAGAATATGTTTGTGTGCAGCGCCACTCACCGTGATCGGAAGGGGCTCTACCTTATCGATGACAGGGGGCATGTTACGACGGAATTGGCCGTTTCCGGCGAAGGCGAGCGGTTCGGGAATTTCGCGGTCTCTCCAAATTCGCGGTGGGTGGCTTTTACGTGCCATGTACGGCGCAGGGCGGACCGCGATTCATATCCGATCATTCGGTCCGTCTCAACCACGGGCGGAGCCAGCCACGATGTCGAAAGGTGGGATCCCCGCTATGAGACCTGCTATCAAAACCCGGTGTTCTCCCCTTCCGGGGAGAAGATGATCTGCGAGTTCGCCCTCCAACATGTCGGCAATCCCGATCTCAGGGTTCTGAAACTGTACGAGTTTGGCGACCGGCTGGACGGCTCGTCTACGGGTCTTTCCATCGTCAACCCGAGGCGCATCGGCAACCATGCTCCACAATTCATGGCCGACGGGGAGCGCGTTGTGTACTTTGGCAATTTCGCTTACGAAGACTTATTGGAGGTGTGTCTATACGATCCCAAAGTGGCTGACCATGACTTGATGGGCGCGACGGGATGGCGATTGACGGAGAATGCTGATGGCGTCTGGCGGCGTCCCCGCGCAATTGCCATTCAACCTGAGTGGGAGCAAATCTTCTTTATCCGGGATTGCCATTTTGGCTCCCGCTTGCAGTTATGATATACCCAGCCTCCAACTTTTGATCCTCCGAAGTGCAGGTTTTCCCCTGGAGCCGTCGTTTGGCTCCGCCAAGCGCCAATTGAG
>Ga0074045_10003405_pt1 | contig 14326 bp, 12 predicted proteins | sample BogForMeECP23OM2_FD_94442 | JGI IMG/M metagenome (GOLD analysis project Ga0074045, IMG submission 94442) | Bog forest soil microbial communities from Calvert Island, British Columbia, Canada - Bog Forest MetaG ECP23OM2 | ecosystem: Environmental > Terrestrial > Soil > Wetlands ... | reverse complement strand
GCCATTTGGGGTTTTGCCGACTTCGTTGTTGAAGGCGGGCGCGTTGCCGGAAGGCCTGAACTGTTCATGGTTCATTGGGCAGGTGAAAAAGTTATGGAAGGATTGCCGCACATTGAATTGATCAGGCAGTTCTTTCCAAATTTCACGTCCGAGAAACCGAAAATGAGCTTGGTTCGCTGGCTTTCTGAATCACTGCATTTTTCGTAATGGATCGACCAAGGTTGCTCGCGATCGATGCAGACCTGCTTATTCCAGTTGTGCAGGATTGTTTCTCAAGTTTGAAGCAGTGTGGCGATGGCTACCTCAACCGCATCTCATTGCTGAGCACTTCAGCTAGTCTGGTCGCAATCTCGGTCGATCGGTATTTACTGACGAATTCTAGCGCGTTGGCCCTGATCTTCTCGCGGAGAACTTCGTTATTCAGGAGTATCGCTATGGCTTTACCGAAGGCGGCTCGCTCGGCGATTATGACATGTTCACGATGGCGGACTTTGAGCCCTCTTACTCCGACTCTCGTGGAAACGATCGGTAATCCTGCGGCCATGTAGACTAGTATCTTAATTTCGGTGCCGGATCCGTACGTTGCAGGGTCGATTGCCACATCCACGGCCTTGTATATCTCGGCTTTCTCGTTGATAGTGGGATGCGTGTATGCAATGATGTTCTGTGGAAGTCTATCTTTCATGTAGGGTTTGCAGATTTCATTCGCCACAGTGCCCAGAATTAGGAACGACCATTCGGGATGCTGTGGGGCAAGCTTATTCAAGAGAAATTGGAGCGACTGAACGTGTGGCGGATGCCAGCTTGCGAGGTAGAGAATGAGTGGTCGATCATGCAGCCCTAACTGCGACTTACGGTTTTCACGTTCAATTGAATTGACGCCATTTTGAATCTTGTCGATGGGGTTGGGTACGATCGTAATCTTCGTTGTGGGAGTTCCATAAATCGAGGTTAGTCTTTTTGCGTGCGGTTTGGAAGTTACGAAAATTCTGTCGCTTTTCTTACAGGCCTCGGCCTCTACACTGGTTATGAGCCTCAGGATCTGGGTAGGTCTCCCGTTCGATGATCCTCTCAGAAGCGTTTTGAAGAGGTCGTATTCGACATCTGTGCTGTCGTATATCACAATCTGATTCCTCCTCATTCTGTTCGAGAGTTGAAACAAGTAAGGATGAGAGAAGATTACTACGTCGGCGATTGGGTAGAGCTTCTCAAATTGGCGCACGAATTCTTTGGAGTTCCAAAAGTTCCGGATGATAGCAATCGGATACGAGAGTGCGCCAATCTGTTCAGCTAGGACTCGCTGTTCGTTTATTTGTTGTTGACTTGCTGAATAGCAGATGTTTTCCAGATTAGGGGTGATCTGGGAAGCGATTGGTCCAGATTGCAGCGAGAGTGCAATAATCTCGAAGTACTTGGAGAGGCTTGTGTAGATATCGTGCGCTCTGAATTGTCCGCCATGAACAGGATCGAAGATTGAATAAGGCAAAACTGCCAATATGCGCCCTCTCAGATTTCGATCGCGCAGTTGCGTCTGGGTGGAGAAGGAACTTTTGGCACGAGCAAATGTGGGAACAAGTCTCTGGGTGAAAAAGCGGTTTGCGATCGCGAGGACTTTGGGCGGTAGTCTTGAGTAAGGTCTACTGTCTTTCACAACATAGTCCAGGAGGGCAGTAAAGACTTCATGTATGTATCTGGATCTGTATCTCGGTTCCCAGAAGTCCGTCTGGTATATGTCGCGTAGGCGCCTAAACAGTTCGTCTCCGTCAATTCTTGCAGGTTTAGCTTCGGTCAAGCCTAGCTACCGTCTTCGTAATGTCGAAAATGAGAGGTCGAACCATCTGGTCATGCAGCTGATTCACCGGTTGACATATTGGTCAGTTCGTTCAAGTTCTTCCTCTAGGTTGCAAATCTTAAGTATTTAGCAATCTGAGGCACCTTATGCCCCTGTAGTTGAGGACGATTTAGATTTGCCTACATCGTGCTCGCGTCTTCGGAGCTACCAATAGATGAGCCTTTGTTCTATCTTTAGCGTTCTCGGACGAAGGGACGATTACCTCATCACGAGATCAAGGCTTATACGCTCATACACGATCGCAGAGTACTTGAAGAAGCATCGCATACGAAAGTTGCAGATAGGTGCGGGTGATAATGTTCTTAAGGGTTGGCTAAATGCTGATCTATTGCCAAAGTCTGAACAAGTCGTTTTTCTTGATGCGCGGAGACCATTCCCTATGAAGGATGGAGTGTTTGACTATGTATTTAGTGAGCATCAGATTGAACATCTACATTTCAAAGAGGCTCTCTTCATGCTTCGAGAGATCAATAGAATCCTTAGGCCAAATGGTAAAGTTCGAATTGCCACTCCCGATCTCGCAACTCTTATACGAATTTATTCATCGCTCAAGAGAAATCCGATGAAGAAGAAGTATGTGAAATGGATTTCTGACACGGGTAGAAACATGTTTCTGCCCGAGGCGGTCGGTTATGGGAATAGCGAGTGCTTCGTTTTGAATAATGCGTTCCGAAATTGGGGGCATCAATTCCTCTATGATCGTGCAACGCTGCGCGCAGTAATGGCGAACGCAGGGTTTGTTGAGATAAACTCCTATCTTCCCGGTGAGAGTGATGATGAAGTCTTTCGAAATATCGAATCTCACGGGAGAGCCATTGGAAATGAGGATGTGAATAGGTTTGAGACGATGGTTCTTGAAGGGCGCCGAGCCTAAGGCACTTGGGAAGTCTGTGGGTATCTGTCGTTGAACGTGTAATCAACCGGAGGTACTTTCAAATTCGGCGTCGGCGGACGAATCTGGCTGCTGTTTTTTTGTTTTTCCGGTCGTTACCCCGTAATCAAATGAAATCTGCCAGAACGCACGCATCGCCTCAAATAGCACGATGCTGAAAAAATCACCGAGCCTTTCCGCCGAAGGAGTTCCTTTAGCGATTCCAATAACCAATCTAGCTACTAAAGGAACGACGAGAGCGTCGTCGCGGAACCTGTCGTCTATCTGAGGGAGCTCGGACGGATGTTTTCTTGATAGAAAATAGTAGCCGTAACCATAAGTTCTGGCACGGGACATTAAGCGGAGAAAATTCCGTTCATTCCCGTGGAAGACAACGCCGCTACCAGTTAGAAAGCGCAATGAGTAGTCGCTCAGCTTCTGCATCCTCAAGGATAAGTCCATGTCTGAGCCTGCAGGATATCTCTCATCAAACATTCCTACTTTCCTGAATACTTCGCTTCGGTAGGCAACATTTGCCGTTACGGCATACGGATACGGTCGACGATCGGCGTCGTGATTAGGCGCGGGGAGCCAAGCCTGAAACTTCTGAACCAAATTGCCTGTTTCGAGGGGAACGATGGGTCCAGCAACACCTCCTATTTTGGCATGGTCAAATCCCCTGACTAGATCTCTAAGCCAGGATCTTGATACTACACAGTCAGCGTCTGTGAAAGCCAGTATGTCGCCTTTCGAGCGGTTGATCCCAAGGTTACGGGCTGAAGCGTCCGTAATCTTCTTCGGTTCGACAAGAAGTTCGAAGGGGAATCTGTTCACTATTTCACGAGTAGAATCCTGCGAGCCGCCGTCCACAATTACGACCTCCAGGTCTCTGCGAGGGTAGTCCAATCTGCTCAAAGAGAGCAGTAAGCGCGCGATGGTTGACTCCTCGTTGAACACTGGGACTATGATCGAGACCCTCAACCTGTTGACTACCTCTTAGAAAAGCGGCGCTGCAGTCCTCTGTCCGAATCGATACTTGGAGCACTGCCTGATATAATAGTAGAGTTGGCGAAAAAATCGTTCTGGCACTATTAGAACTAGAACTCAACATGCTCAGTGTCTTGAGCTGGGGTTGCGAGTTCTCGGTCCAGAATCTAGTATTTCTGGATCTCTCGTGCGATCTCATCTGCACGATATCTCCCAACAAAAATACAGTCACAATGAAAGAAGTCGGAACAGTTGTTCTTGCCCGCAGAAATGAAGAAATTGGTATCACTCGTGATCAAAAGCTTCGCGCTCGGCGTATACAGAAAGCCATCCAATGGTACGCACAAACACAATGAATCAACGTTGTTTAAAATGGTCTGTTGAGATACATTGACATGGAGCTTGCAAATTGCCTGAACGCAGATCCTCGCTAGTAAGCGTGATAATCTGTGTATACAATGAGCGGGACACTTTGTGTCAAGCTATTGATAGTGTTCTGGATCAGACCTACCCGGAACGTGAAATTGTCGTTGTCGATGATGGGTCAACTGATTCCAGCCTTGAATTGTTGCGTGGGTATGGGCGTAGGATTAAACTTGTACAGCAGACGCACAGTGGATTGTCAATTGCGCGCAACACTGGTTTGAGTACAGCTAGAGGTGAATACATCGCTTTTCTTGACTGCGATGACACTTGGATCCCTGAGAAGCTCCAGCTTCAAGTGGAAATCTTAAACAAGCATCCTTCGGTTGGTTTGACGTTCGGTAATCTTGAATACGTGAACAAGAAGGGAGAAAAACTGGGCTCTACTGCTCTTAATTCTAATTACCGGTATTCCCCCTCATGGGAGGATTTGCTAATGTGGTTCTCAATAAAACCTAGTTCTCTCATGGCGCGGAAAGAATTGATGATCAAGGTAGGCGGTTGGGATTCAGATTTCCACACCGCCGGCTATGAGGACAAAAACTTCTTACTCCGTCTCCGCGAAATCACAGATTTTCATTATCTGGACGTATGTCTAGGATGTTACTTCTTCGATGAGGCGCGTACGATGAGGCGCGCATGGTATCAACCGAATCTTCTCCTATACGCTAGAAAACAGTGGAACAATCCCCGGCTCCAAATGCGAGCAAATGATAGACTTCGTGATGAGTTCGTAGCGACTTGCGCTTCGCAATTGTCCTATTATGCAAGAGTATTATTGAAAGTTGAACAGAACAAAGTCTCTAAGGAGATGTTGCACAGATTGAATGAATTTCATGACGCTTTCAAACTCATTTTCGGAGAGTCATACAAAAGAGTTTCACACCTCGACTCAATAGATTTGAGCAGGTATGAGCTTACCCCAGGGATTTCGTTACTTCTATATTTGTACCTTTGCAGACCCGACTTGCAGAGTGCAATGCCGGAAGTCAACTCAGGCGACCTCTCGAGAATAGTCCATTGGGCAATCGCCGTGGCGAAAGGGGCATATAACGACAGCGACAAACCGATACTCCTAACGCACATAAGCGAGTTTGTACGCTTGAGACAGAAGCGTACAAGCTACATACACGCATTCATGAAACGTCAGATCCGCCATGTGTTTCTTGTCGACTCTTCTGCATGACGTTCACATATTAACCGACATGAAGAAATCAAATGATCATCGCGAGAACAGTTAGCTAGTTAAGAGTCTCGAACAAGGGTCGACAGGATATGCGATTCGCAGCTCGGAATCTGAAGCTCAAGCGACTGGGAGCGAGATGTTACGTCGTGGAAACAAAGTACTAATTTCGGGTTGGTAGTGCATCGGATAATCTACTGAATGCCTCAAGCGACTAGATTTGAAATTGTGGGATTACGTAGTCGTGGGCGCCGGAATCATAGGATATTCTATCGTGAGACAACTTAAGTCAAATCATGAGAAAGACGCGTATTATTCAACGGTCCCCTTCTTGCAGATCTTTGACCAACTGATAACCGTCGTGTACTGTCTTTAGCGAGGATTCCACAAGGTATCGTGTTCCAAATTCGATTTTGCGGAAATGGCTGCCAGCGCGTATCACTCCGGCTATGGAAGCGGCCGAAATAGCAAAATTCACTGGATCCTCTGTCCCGCCTCGTTTACTCAGATAAAAATCTATACCTGCGAGAAAGGTCTTGGAACTGCTCGCAAACAGCAAATTGCCGATGTCATACGCATGATGCGATCTGCCGAAGTCCGTCCAATCTAGAGGTACAACTTTTTTTTCGGATTCGACGAGCAAGTTCCTTGGTTGGTAATCTCCGTGGCTCAGGACGCCTAATGCATCACCGTTGACTGCGTTCAAGGCATTCTGAAGAAGAAAGGCAAATTCAGGGACAATTTTCTGCAGCTGATCCGCCTTTGGCAGGGCCTTCGTGAGATAGAAATATTCCGCATTAAGTCGATTCCTAAGTTTTTTTCCGAAATAATAGTCCTTCAGACCGGGCCTCAACGCTATGGATTGCATTTCGACGAGATATTCAACGCAGAGGCATCGATCGTCAAGCAGTGAGATGCATGGTTCGTTCCCGTTAATATATTCAAGCAAGAGCGTATTTTTCTTGGCATCTACAACCCGAGGAACTCTCAACTTCTCAGGCAAGATAGCTCGAGCCAATTGCGTTGAACATTTCTCTTGATTCGCCTTCTCATTCAACTTGGCTACAATCATCATGCCCTCCAAGGTACCTTCGAAAACAAACCACCTACTTCCGATCGAGAGTGCCTGACCCAGTTCAATATTAGGATATAGACTTCGCAGTTGACCTCTCGCGATTTGTTCATCCATTCTCTCATCGCCAACGAGATTGATGGCACTTTGTTGTATTTCCTGTTCGAGTGTCGTTGCGCTGGATTTGAGAGTGGTGCTCTTTCATGGTGTCTATGATTGCGACAAGGTGGTTATAATAAACTGCTAAGTAGTCATCTGTTCCTTGATCGGCCCACTCAGACACGATCTACGGCACAACTGAATCTTCTTTATCTAAGTCATGATTTCCATCAATCAAAAACATCAATAGTGATGGAGCAAGTGAAAATTTAGTATTCCTAGAACCTAAAGTACTAATTCGGACAATCTACTGAATCGAGCGACTCGATTTGAAAGTGTGGGATTTTGTAGTCGTGGGGGCCGGAATTATAGGATGTTCTATCGCGAGACAGCTCAAGTTGGGTCATGGGAAAGACGTGTTAGTGCTGGAGAAAGAATCTGTTCCCGGACTGCATGCTAGTGGTAGGAATAGTGGTGTAATCCATTCTGGGATAAATCAGAAGCCTCGCAGTCTCAAAGCAAAACTCTGCGTCAGAGGCGGGTATCTGTTGAAAGAGTTTTGTAAGAAAAATGAAGTCGCCATGAAGGAAGTCGGAACAGTTGTTCTCGCACGCACAGATCAAGAGATTGATGTCATTGGTGATCAAAAGCTTCGTGCAGAGGAAAATGGGGTTCAAGGAGTCCGAATACTCGACCGGCAAGAACTGAAACAGATCGAACCATTCGCAGAAGCAAAACAAGCGCTCTTCTCGCCTTATGGGGCCATAGTTGACAGCAAGAACCTCATTGCCAAGATTGCTCAGGATAGCAACCGCAGTGGAGTACATTACGAGTTCGGCGCCAGAGTGCTAAAAATTGAGGACGAAGGTGATTTCCTAAAGATTCGTACGAATAACAATGAATTTTACGGGAAATATCTCGTCAACTGCGCTGGGCTGTATGCTGATCGAATAGCACAGTTGATGGGTGTCGGCAACGATTACTGCATTATGCCTTTTCGTGGTGATTACTATCGGCTGAAAGCGGAAAGAGGTTATTTGGTCAACTCGATGATCTATCCTGCGCCTAACTTAGCAGTACCCTTTCTTGGTATCCACCTAACTCGAAGGACTGACGATTCAGTGATTGTTGGACCAAACGCGCTGTTAGCTCTCGGACGCGAAAAGTATAGAGACGCTCACATAAATTGGGAGGAAACGTTACATATGCTTCTTGACGTTAGATTCACAAAGCTGATGTCCGATCGCGCGTTTATGAAATTAGCTTTCCAAGAACTCAAGCTATCTCTGAGCAAAGAAGAATTTGCTAAAGCAGCGCAAGATCTCGTACCAGAGATAACTTCACGTGACCTTATCCACGATCAGAGCGGCATTAGAGCTCAACTCGTAGATTCGAAAGGGCATTTGGTTGACGACTTCTTGTTTGATCAAACCGAAAAATCGTTTCATGTGCTAAATGCAGTGTCGCCAGGTATGACCAGTGCCTTGGCTTTCGCTGAAGAAGTAGATCGGATTATCTCAGATGGAAAAGATTTCGTGCGTAGTTAGAACCATGACAAACAGTTTCGCGATAATTGTATCAATAAGATGATTTGCCATTTCGACGGCTTTCGAAAAATTCAGCTCTTCACCTTATGCTATCGCGAGAGTCCAATCTAAACGACGTGCGGATGAGATCCACCGCATAGAAAATAATTACCGCGTAGAAGCTTGAAGAGACTATCGGAATTATTAGGTCGCCGATGACCGGGCTGTCGAGCAAATTGCCGATTGCGATTGAATACCATGGTAGTTGATTACCTGTAAACGGAATCATGAGAAGGCTGTATCCGCTTGGTGTGATTAGCGCTGGTGAAATCAGAAACCATTGAACGAAAGCTAAACTACAGAACGCGGCAAAGATCGGTGCTCTTGAACGGTGCAGCGCTACGTCAAGCGCCATCAAAGGCATAGCCCAGGTCAGATACTGCGGGTAAGGATTCGAAATTAAGTAATAGACGAGGAACGTTGGAACCAAGAGTCCAATAGGACTGCTTGTTTTCTTCGCGAAGAGCCCCAGCAGTCCATAAAATAGTATCATGATGAAAACTAAACCGTACGTGTTAGTGATGTATGAGCCAATGAACACCGGCATTGGTTGAGTAACGGGGCTGAACTGCGTTAGGTACTGTGTGCCGGACGGGATCACCCACGATAGATAACCCAACAAACCGATTAAACTGAAAAAAAGGAGCACCAATCTATTCTTGCGAGAGATGCCGTCAGTGTGTGAGAATATCAGAATCGTGGGGAGAAGCAAGATTGGGTATAGTTTTACCCAAATTCCCAACGCGAGGAATGCCCCGCTTAGAATTGGGCGACGTAGGATCAACGTGGCGAAAACTATTACGACAAAGAACATCGCGAGAACGTCGGGTACGCCCTGTAGTTCCATGCTCAGGAATGGATATGGGTTCACGAACCAAACCAGACTTGCCAGCCTTGCCTCAAACAGCGACCCCATTTTTTTCACGATGTAGTATAGGGCTACTGCAATGCCTAGGTCAAGCCCAAAAATGGGCAATCGAAAGAGTAGCGATGTGAGCTGCATGTTCAAACTCATAGTTGGAGGAATAGCGAGATACCACGTCGCCAGTTGAGAGGATACCGCTGTTGACCGATAAAGTGGTGGATAGAGTGAGATCCATGGTCCGATGGGAGGTCGACTCGATCCTAGAAGTGTGATGACATCTCGCAGATCATAACTCGCCGGAGCGAGTGCTGAGAGAACCAGTTTCAGAAATGAAATAATTACGATAGATACTGTAAAGATGTTCTTGTTCCGTACAACTATCGTAATACCAGTCGGCAAACGATTGGTCTCGATTGATCGAAGTCAGAGACAGAGATTTAAGACTAAGTGACGAGAGCGGAGAATTCTTATGGCGCTTTGTCGCGTCATCACGCTCGGCACTATGAGCTTTCGTGAAATTTAGGTTGCGTTGGGAGTTAGTGGCAGCCCGCGGCAGCCTACCTTTCCGCGTATTCTGCGATTGAAGTTTGGGCATGTAAAGCATTCAACGAAGGAGACCATCTTTAGTTTAACTGGGCAATCCACAGCTTCCTTTTTCATTTTAGCGAGCATCTTGCCCTTTACTGATCCTTTGATAGCTTCCAATGTTTCCTTCGGACTTGGAATCGCCTTCGGAGGAAGGGTGATGTCGACGAGATACTTGTCGTCTTCACCTTTCTGTACTGGACCGGAGTCAGATTCGCTCATATCTGGTTCAAACCATTCTATCTGGGTCACTCGAATCCATAAAGGATTTCTGGTGTCCACAAAATTTCGCTTAATTTCTATATGACTCCATCATTCGTGACTTTCATAAGGTTATCCTGTAAAGGTTGCTTACCATCAACAAAATCTCATGCAGGAATCAATAATTCGTCAATCCGTCTCCGGCGTTATACTCCACTGCGTATAGATCGTTTAACTTGAATTGCCTCCTGCTTCTCATGATCGAACTTGCGCCGTTTACTTCGGGTATGTACTATCGCTGTTATCATTTTCTCAATGGCATTGACAGCTAATACTCTTCATTCGTATGCATACGCAGTGTCGATTGGGAGTGATCAATTTTCTGGAGGTCCTGGAACAATTACGCTAAACCCATCATCCGGATCCGCTGGAACAAGTGTATTGGTTACGGGTTCGCTGCTTCCGGGTGATTCTGGGTGTTCGATCACAAGCCCATCGATTGGGTTTATTCACGGTTACAAATGCAAGGTGTTGCCAGGTGGTGTGGTAAGTGGCAGCTTTACCGTGGGTCCTGTAATGCCTGGACAATACTTAATCATCGCTTCAGGCACTCCTGGAAATCCAAGTGGGGATTATGCGCAGGCCCTTTTCACCGTCACGTAGCTATCGCTAATCCAATTTCAGCACTAAAAGTCAGGTCTGCGTTCAATGTTGATTATTGAGAATGTTCTCCGGTTAACGCCCATTTTGAAGAAGGTCTAATGACGCCATCAACCTTAGCAACTCCTGCGCCTTGCTTGGTGAATTCCTCAACCCTGAAATCGATTGCTCGGCGAACCACGTTCCAATTCCCTCCAGCTCGCAAGATGCCTGGTTCGGGTTTCACTTCCAGGTTAATTGAATAGCCGCCCGGTGAAAGTGGTATTTTCGTTTCGACTCGTAACGAGTACATTCCTGATTGTAGGTTGTAAAGAGATGACGACGGGTCATCATCATTGTGAACCACTGCAACCGTAGTCGCATCCTGATGCCTCTCCAATCCTACAGCGATGCGGAGTTCACTCACTGGCCTCACTACCTCGAATTGAATCATCATCCTCAGAGTTTCTCCAAAGAAAATTTTTTCCACGCGTTGATCGTTCCCGTTTAAGAGCATCACTTGGCGGAATAGGACGTCTGCGCTCGGGTTTTCGTGCATGTCTGACTCGATTTTTCCGGTTGTGCGTTGTGGTTGTGTTGATTCTAGATAAGCTGCGATGATTTCTTGCGTACTGCCTTTTCGGACAATACGGCCATGATCAATCCAGAGACATTTCTCGCAAAGGTCTGTTATGGCTTTGAGATTGTGACTTACCATTAGAACTGTCCGTCCTTGGCCAGTGGTTTCATCGATTTTTCCGAGGCATTTCTTCTGGAAGGCGGCATCACCGGCAGAGAGGACTTCGTCGACCAATAGGATTTCGGACTCCAAGTGTGCTGCAACAGCAAACCCGAGACGGACCCACATCCCCGTGGAGTAATGTTTGATGGGCGTGTCGATGAATCTCTTAAGTTCCGAAAATTCCACGATTTCGTTGAATTTCCTGGTTATTTCACGTTTCTTCATCCCCAAAATCGCTCCGCTGAGGAAGATGTTTTCTCGGCCTGTGAGTTCTGGATGAAATCCTACTCCGATATCGAGTAGCGAGCTAACCACACCTCTTAATTCGAAGCTTCCTTCGGTCGGTTCGGTAATTCGTGAGAGTAATTTTAGAAGGGTACTCTTCCCGGCACCGTTGCTTCCGATACATCCAACTACTTCACCCTCGTAAACGTCAAACGAAACATCTCTGAGTGCCCAGATGTGTTCGTCAGATTTACTGTGCGACCCCTGAAACGATCTCACTATAGTGTCGCGCAGAGTGCGGTAGCTGTCACGTTCTCCTATTTGGTAGAGCTTGCCGAGGTTTTCAACATGAATCGATGGAACTGTCATGGGTGAATCGTTTCGTTAGATTCTATCCGCAAAAGTTTGTTCGTAGTGTTTGAAGTAAACCAGTCCGGTTACCAGTAAGAGAACAGAAATTATGCCTGATACTACGAATGTGGGCAACGATATTGTTCCAGTTCCAAGCATGGCCGATCGAAAGCCTTCAACAACTCCGGTCATGGGATTGAGGCCATACCAAATTCTCCATCGTGCAGGAACTAGGCTGCTTGGATAGGCTATTGGGGTTGCGAACAACCAAAACTGTACCAGGAATGGGGCGACGAATGCGACGTCACGATACATGACATTCAACGTTGCGAGCCACAATCCAACTCCTAAAGATGTTACGATGGCGAGCAGTAACAGAATCGGCAAAAAAAACGCGTTTAGTGTAGGTAGTATGCCGTAGTAAAGCATGAGGACCAATAGAACGGCAAACGAGATACCGAAGTCGAGCAGACCTGAGAGCAGTGCCGCGACTGGTATTAGTATTCTTGGAAAGTATACTTTCCCAATCAGGTCTCTTCCGAGTACCATGCTGTTGCTTATCTGGGTAAGTGTGTTTTGGAAATAGCTCCACGGGACCAATGCGGTGTATGCGAAGATCGGGTATGGGACGCCTTCAGAGGGAAGTCTGGCAAGCAGACCGAAAATGAGGCTGAAAACAACCATTGTCATGAAGGGTTGTATTACTGCCCAGGCGGCGCCTAGTGCTGTCTGCTTGTACCGCACTCTAATATCTCTCCAGGCGAGAAAGTAGCATAATTCACGATATTGCCATATTTCCTTGAATGAAGGCATAGACCATCGGTTCGACCTTTCGACCTTCACAATCGCTGCATCGCTTATGGCAAATCCACTCTCACTGGTTTAGCGTGAGCTCGCATAGCCGAATAGATAAAGTCACGCTACTGACGTAATTAATGCCCTAACGGCGCCGCCTCTGAACTCTTAAAAATCAAGAGCTGTGAAATATGTCCCGCTTCTTACCGAGGAGGAGTTTCTTTGAAAGTCCTGTCCCGCTTGCACGCTTCATTCTCGATAGACCACGGATGATCGCTACTGGCGTTCGTTCCACCCCTTGGCCCATTACGAGTTCGGCGGCCGCCGCGATTTCGTCTGCGAAGCCTACATATTTGTAGTGCAGTTGATATCCGAATAGGTCCTTGCGACCGCGATAATCGATTATTGGCTCCAGTCCTGCTAACCCGATCGTGAATTCGACCTGTCCAACTCGGTGAGGCCGGCTATAAGTGTCGGCAACGATCACGGCAACTTCTTTGCCGGTCAACCCTTCGATTCCATTCTTGATCTTCACGGCTGATTTATCAGGATTCTTGGGCAGCAGTGCATAAACCGTATCCCCATCCACGTTCGATTTATCAACGCCCGCATTCAGGCAGATGAGACCATCTTTCCTGCGTACAACTAATGCTTCTCTGTCTGCTTTCATGACTTCCTTTGAGTCGCGGAGTATCAGTTCGATGACCCTGGGGTCTTTTTTGGTTCGCTTCGCGATGGATTTAGCTCGATTACTGGGTTTTAAGGTCAAAATGTCAACTAGTTGTCCTTCGGACTTGGAAATTATTTTTTGTGATACAACGACTACGTCGAAGTCAGAAAGTTCAATCTCTTCGGCCTTAGCAGCATCTACTATCAACTTAGAAATATCGTCGTGAGGTTGGACGAGTCCGATTTTGTTCAGTCCAATTACCGAGACTAGGGACACCATTTAGTATAGTACCCATCGGGATGATTACTTTAGTTGGGTAAATAGCGTGTGGTGCATGTTTCCGAACTGATGCGTTCCTAAATGTTACGCGATGTCATTTCGATTTTTTTCGTTTCACTTAAATACGAATGTGCGTCCTATGGCGAAACCGATTCGGAGAGAAGTTAAGTTTGGGGTTAGTCGAATATGTCTTCGCTGTAAGTTTTGTATCTTTGGCTATAGCAGGCTTAATCGTAAATTGGATCCTTAAGCAGGACCAGGGGACGCCTGGTATGCAAGAAATTGCTTCGGCTATCAAGGTTGGCGCCGAAGCCTATCTGGCGCGTCAATACAAGACGATCAGCGTTATTGCAGTAATATTCACGGTTGTCTTGGTGGTAGCGATCAGAGACCCGACGAACGCGTGGTTGGGGGTCGACACGGCTGGCGGTTTTCTACTTGGAGCGCTTTGTTCGAATCTTGCCGGCTATATTGCCATGTATGTCTCGGTTCGGTCGAACATCAGAGCGGCTAGGGGTGCGATGACCAGTCTTGATCGCGCGTTAAAAATTGCTTTTCGTGGTGGAATTGTCTTTGGCTTGGGCGTTGTCTGCCTCAGCCTTATCGGAATTTCATCGTTGTTTCTTCTCTTTAATGGGGATCCTCGCTTGATCGTCGGTTTCGCTTTCGGTGCTAGCTTTGCCGCTCTCTTCGCGCAACTGGGTGGAGGTATTTACACGAAGGCTGCTGACATGAGCGCAGATCTGGTTGGTAAGGTTGAAGCGGGTATTCCAGAGGACGATCCACGTAATCCTGCCGTTATTGCTGATCTTGTCGGGGATAATGTGGGTGACATTGCAGGACGTGGAGCCGACTTATTCGAGTCCATCACTGCGGAGAATATAGGAGCAATGCTGCTTGC
>Ga0074045_10003404_pt1 | contig 14327 bp, 10 predicted proteins | sample BogForMeECP23OM2_FD_94442 | JGI IMG/M metagenome (GOLD analysis project Ga0074045, IMG submission 94442) | Bog forest soil microbial communities from Calvert Island, British Columbia, Canada - Bog Forest MetaG ECP23OM2 | ecosystem: Environmental > Terrestrial > Soil > Wetlands ... | reverse complement strand
GGTAGCCCTGGCGGCGATATTTCTCTTGCTTTGGATGATGCGCCGGGGCGAGGAAAACTCCGAAAGAGCAGTCGGGAAAAGCTACTCAGAGCCGACCCGCCTGCCTGCGGAAGCTCAACCTCCGCATGGATAGTGCGCCAGGCGGTGGGCATTTCCGAATAACCTCACCGAGTTATCGGTGGGCCAGGTCGTAAGTGACGGCCGCCCCTGAGGCTCCGATATTCAACATCGAAACCGCCCGTTCCATTCTGTGATGGCCGGTCTTGTGGAAGAAATAGCTGAGACCGATCACGCCCGCCGTTTCCCCTGCGAAGTTGACCGCCAGTCCCGTGGTCGTGCCGCTGATCAATCGGGTTACAGGATTTAGTTCCTGACCGCCACTACGCAGGTTGTCCCGCGTTACCACGAAATCGGCGGCGCTGAAAGCTGCGCTGGTGGCAAATAGCAGGCTGTTTTCACGGTCCCAGAATCGATGGTCCCCGGCAACTTCGGTCGGCGCGGCTGTAGGAGCAAACTTCGCAGGAGGCGCAAATCTGACGAGCGGAGCAGGCTGCAGCGCCGCAGCCGGTTGGGGCGCATCGGGTTGCAGCATTGCAATCTCCTGGGCGCCGGCGCGCTGGCACAAGCTTAGAGCTGCCAGCAGAATGGCCGCGCTCCATACCAGCAGGCTAGTTCTGGAGAATCGATTCTCTGTGAGCATGACTTTAGTGAGTGCAGGCATTGGCCACCTGTACTAGTACTAATGCACATGCGGGGCCACGGAGAATGGCCCTTCAGTGCCACTAAGCCATTTGGAATGATTACTTTGGGGCGCAGATGGGTTACCGAGGCCACTTCCAGGTATGCAACTTCATGCACATCTGTGACTTAGGAAGAGGGGTAACGGCGGCTGACATAGGGAGGCGGGCGCCGATTTCGGCGCCCGTCGTGGAGTTCAGCAACGAAGATATCTTGGGCGGGTCTCTACGGAACCACTGCCTGCACCGGGGGGCTTGAGCGGGCGCTCTCTTGTCCGCTGGCGTTTACCGAAGTTGCCGCATAGTAGTATGTCTGGCCGGAGGTGACGGAACCATCTGCGTATGTGGTTATTGGGTCGACCGTGGTGTTGATCTTGGCGTAGGTGCCGTTCGCCGCTACGCTGCGGTAAACGTTGTAACCGACGACATTCTGAGAGCCATTCCAGGAAAGGTTGACGGTATAGGCAGCCGGCATGCCAGTCCCAGTCAGCGATTCAGGCCCCGGAGCGTTGGAAGCATTGCTTGCTAAGCTCAAGGAACCGGAGGCGGGTCCGCTGGTCTGCGGTGTGAAGCCTACATTCAGCGATACGCTTCCGCCGGCGGCGATCGTGAACGGGAAAGTGACTCCGTTCAACGCGAACAGGGAACTGCTGCTGGCCGCCGACGTGATGGTTACGCTTCCGCCGCTGGCGCTCAAGTTCACGGCCTGAGTTCCGGTGTTTCCAACCGTAACGTCGCCAAAGTTCAGCGGAGCTGGAGCAATAGACAACTGGCCCGTGACGCCCAAGCCTGTACCGTTGAGGGGGACGGTGACTCCGCCATTCGGCAACGCGATGGTGCCGCTCGCCGAGCCGCCCGAAAGCGGGGCAAAAATCACGTCGAAGCTAACCATCTGGTTCGGCGCCAGAACCATGGGCAGGTTCAGCCCGCTGATCGTGAATCCGACGCCCGTGACCGCCATCTGCGTCATCCGAATGTTGGTTTCACCGGAGTTGGTCAGCGAGACGGGCAACGTCGATGTTTTTCCCACCATCACGTTGCCGAAGGCCAGGATCGAGGGGCTAGGAGTCATCGATTCGTTGGCCACTCCGACTCCTCCGACTCCAACGTAAAGGGTTCCGTTCGAAGCATTGCTGGTGAACGACATCGTCCCTTCGGCCCATCCCGACACTGTGGGAGTGAACGTCAAGTCAACGGTGGCACTCGCCCCGGCTGCCACCGTGAAGGGCAGAGTTAGGCCGGTCACTCCGAATTCAGGAATGGTCGCGCCGACGGCAGTAATCGTTACGCTGCTGGACCCCGAGTTCGTCAGGACCACGGGCACGATCTCGCTCTGTTTCAGCGCCATCGTCCCGAACCTTACGTTTCTCGGGTTGCAACTGATTTGGCCCGTCTGCGCTGCCGCCTTGGGAGGCGCGAAGCTGAGCAAGAGTGCGGTTGTGAGGGTTAGAGAACAGATCGATCGGAGTGACAGAGCGTGAGGTGTCGCGAGGGGGAGTCGCATAGCACCCTCAGAATGCAAGCTTCGGCCCCGATGCAAAAGATTACAGGGGTACAGCAACCTACCTGTACGATTGGCCAATCCGGCTGAAAGCACTTATTCCTCAAGATGATCCCGGCGAAAACACCTTTCGCTGCTCGCTATAGTGAGCAGGCTTAGGGCTCGCGAGTGATCATTTCGGGAAAGACTTTCTAATCCGAAGCTCGAGGCCTTCCCGTCGAAAATATCGGACCAATGCCAGAACTAATCACGACGTTGCAAAAGTGTGGTTGCAACGTGCAATCTGATATTCATGCCGGAATTGCCGGATATCGCCGCCTACGTCACGGCGCTCGAATCGCGCATCCTGGGCCAGCCACTCGCGCGCGTCCGGCTCGCCAGCCCATTTCTGCTGCGCACCGCGCAACCGCCGCTTGAGAGCGTGGAGGGGCGCACCGTCCGCGAACTGCGCCGGATCGGGAAGCGCATCGTGGTTGGAGTGGAGAACGATCTCTTCCTCGCGCTGCATTTGATGATTGCCGGCCGTTTGCACTGGCGGCCGCCCGAGGCCAAGCTGGCCGGCCGCAACGCTCTGGCCGCCTTCGATTTTCCCAACGGCTCGCTGGTTCTCACCGAAGCCGGTGCCAAACGGCGCGCGTCGTTGCACGTCCTCTCCGGCGAGGAGAGCTTGCGTTCACTCGATGCCGGAGGAATTGACATCTTCTCGAGCGACCTCGATTCTTTTCGCGCCGCGCTCACCGCCGAAAATCACACACTCAAGCGGGCGCTTACCGATCCGCGACTGATCAGCGGAATCGGCAACGCCTATTCCGATGAGATTTTGCACGCAGCCCAACTCTCGCCGCTCACCCTCACGCAAAGACTGAGCCCGCAAGAGTGGGAGAGACTATTCAACGCCACAAGGAAAACACTCGAGCTCTGGATCGGCAGGCTTGGCGCAGAGGCCAGGGCCAGCTTTCCCGAAAAAGTTACTGCCTTCCGCGAGGGGATGGCGGTTCATGGGCGCTACCGTAAGCCGTGCCCCAGGTGTGGCGAACCGGTCCTGCGCATTCGTTATGCCGATAAAGAGACGAATTACTGTGCCCGCTGCCAGACCGGCGGCAAGGTATTGGCCGACCGCGGACTCTCGCGCTTACTGGGATCAGACTGGCCCCGCACCCTCGAAGAATTGGAAGCCCTGAAGCGCCGCTGAACCGGAGCTATACTCCTCACCGTGAGCCTGAAACGATGCAAAGCGCATGACCACCGGTCACCCGCTTCTTAATCTCTTGTTAACCAACGCTGACTATTATTCGAGTCCTCAGTCAAAGTCTTAAAGTCTTGCAGGGAAGCTAGGCGAAACTGCGGAGGATTTGCGGTGCCAGACTCACTTCGGCGAACCGGCCCATGCACCATAAATAACCGGTGTGCCCTGGTGCGCTCCCTCGCAGCCCAGGCCGCCGCCGCAATCGTTGTTGTTCTCGCCGGTGCGATCGCTGCCTGGCCGCAGAGCTCCACCACGTCGCTTCGTGGAACAGTTACGGATTCGCAAGCCGCCGTGGTCGGCGGCGCGGAGGTTCTGCTCGCCGATCCCTCCACCGCATTTAGCCGCACCCAGAAGACGGATGAGCGCGGCGTATATCAGTTTCTGCAGGTTCCTCCCGGAACCTACTCCGTTGCCGTCGATGCTCGCGGATTCACAACCTCCCGCAAAGAAAATGTCGTGCTGCAGGTCAACACTCCCGCCACCCTGAATTTTGCCCTTCACGTCGGAGCGGCTGTCACCACCGTCGACGTTCAAGGCGAAGCCCCGCCTGTCAACACGGTCGACGCCTCGCTCGGCAATCCTTTCGACTCGAAACAAATTCTCGAACTCCCCTCCGAAGGCCGCAATGCCGTGGAACTGCTGAGCCTGCAGGCCGGAGTCACCTATGTGGGCAATCAAGTCGATGCCGCCGCCGACTCTCGCGGCGGGGCGGTGAATGGCGCGCGCAGCGATCAGACCAACGTCACCGTCGATGGCCTCGACAACAATGATCAGTTGCTGGGGAACGCCTTCACCGGCGTGCTGCGAATTCCCATGGACTCTCTGGAAGAGTTCCGCGTGGTGACGACCAACTCGAACGCGGATTCCGGGCGTTCCTCCGGCGCGCAGGTCTCGCTGGTCACGAAGAGTGGAACCAACGCCTTTCACGGCTCCGCCTACGAGTACAACCGCTCCAGCATCGGCACAGCCAATGACTGGTTTAACGAGCGCGCGGAATTGCAGGCCGGACTGCCCAATAAACCCGGCCAGTTAATCCGCAATACCTTCGGTGCGGCTGTCGGCGGGCCAATCGTTAAGAACCGCCTCTTCTTCTTCTCCAATTATGAAGGGCAGCGTTCCCGCGAGGCGGTTCAGGTCACGCAGCCCGTTCCCAGCGCCAATTTGCGGCAGGGCATCGTGAGCTACGCGTGTAATCCTGCCTACGATGGAAATCCTGGAGTCGACGCCCCCTGTGCTTTATCCACGCCCGGCGTGACCACTTCCTCTTTCGTTCCCGCCGGTGATCTGCTCGCGACTATGACTCCCGCCGAGATTCGGAGCATCGACCAGGGTTGCATCGGCAACGGCACTTGTCCCAATGGAAACGGCGTCAGCCAGGCGGTGTTGAAACAATGGAATGGAGGTGCGACTCTGCCCAATGGAAGCGCGATTCCAGCCTTCCCCCTGCCGAATACAGACTCTTCCAGCAGCGCCGACGGTATCAATATTCTGGGCTACACCTTCGCCGCTCCTCAACCCACCAATCAGAACACCTACCTGCTCAAGCTGGATTACAAGATCACACCCAACGGAAACCACACTTTGTTTGTGCGCGGCAATCTGCAAAATGATCGCGAATTGTTTGCCGCTGAATTTCCCGGCCAGCCTCCCGGTCAAATCGTGCGTAACAACAGCAAAGGGATTGCCGCGGGATACACCGCCGTACTTAGCAACACCCTGATCAACAATTTTCGCTACGCCTTCATTCGGCAGGGAGTCGATCAAGCCGGGGACAATGCTTATTCGAATGTGAGCTTCCAGAACCTGGCTGACCAGGTATCGTTCCTGCGAACCGTGAATGTGAATGTGCCCGTCAACCAGTTGGTCGACGACATTACATGGACACGCGGCAAGCACACCTTTCAGTTCGGCGGAAATTGGCGCATCATCGACAACAACCGTTTCTCGAACGAGCAGAACTTTCTCAACGGCGAAACTCACCCCGACTGGCTGGAGTTTGGAGTGATTGCAGGCAGTTATTTGGATCTTGATCCGGAGAACAGTCCGGTCCTGCCTTCGGTGGATCCCAGCTTTGGATTTTCCTACGACGCCGCCATCTCCGATGTGACCGGCATCCTTGGCTCGATCTCCGCCTGGTACAACCAGAATAAGACAGGTCAATTCATTCCTGCCGGCGCGTCGGTGCCGCGCCATTTCAAAGCCAACGAAGCCGAGTTCTATGCCCAAGATGGATGGCACGTCACTCCCAATCTCCAGTTGACGTTGGGGCTGCGTTACACTCTGCTGCAACCGCCATACGAAAGCAACGGCAACGAGGTGGCGCCGACTCCGAGCCTGAACTCTTTTTTTGAGAAGCGCGCTGCCGCCATGTTGCTGGGACAAACCTATGCCCCGCTGATTTCCTTCAATCTCAGCGGCCAGGCCAACGGCAAGCAGCCTTACTGGAATTGGGACTATAACGACTTCGCGCCGCGCTTCGCCTTCGCCTATTCTCCTGACTTTGATTCGGGCTTCCTGCAGAAGCTGTTGGGCGCTCATGGAAGGAGTTCGATCCGCGGCGGCTACGGCCTTTATTACGATCACTTCGGGCAAGGAGTCGTTAACAGCTTCGACCGCGAAGGCTCACTCGGCCTTACCACTTATCTGGTGAATCCCTCTGGCGTATCGACCGTCAGTTGCGTCGCGCGTTTCGTCAGTCTCACCGTGCTGCCCACGGGCAACGCCTGTCCGACCGCGCCGGGAGGGTTGCCTGTGCCCGAACTCCCATCGGCCCCTGCCGCGGGTTTTCCCTTCGTTCCACCCACAACCGGCAATGGCAGCTTCGACATCGGCTGGGGACTCGACAGCGGCATGAGGACTCCTTACTCCCACGTCGTCGATTTCTCCATCACGCGTGAATTGCCGAATCACTTCGTTCTTGAACTTGCCTACGTCGGCCGCTTCGGCCGTCACCTGCTACAGGAAGTGGATCTGGCGCAACCGCTGAACCTGGTCGACCCCAAATCGAAGATGAACTATTACCAGGCCGCTACTACGTTGGTGAAGTTGGCCAACGCCAATACTCCGGAGAGCGGCGTGAAAAAAATCCCCTACTGGGAGGATCTCTTTCCCGCAGCTGCGGGGGCCGCCGGCGTCTCGGGCTATGCTCCTGGCATCCCGGCCAATCCCACCGCAACCCAGAATATCTACGATCTCTATTTCTCCAACGATAGCGGCAATGCCAACAACGCAACCTATGCGCTGCAATCGCTCGATGCCTACTGTTTTCCCGCCTGCTCCACGCTCGGACCATTCGCCTATTGGGACGACCAGTTCTCCTCCCTGTTCTCCTGGCGCACCACCGGAACCAGCAGCTACAACGGCATGCAGGCGACCTTGCGCCGCCATGTCGGCGGATTGGAATTCGATTTCAATTACACCTACTCCAAATCGCAGGATGAAAACTCGAACGCGGAACGCGTCAACGAATACGAGAACGGGAGTGGGGCCGCGGTCGCCTACAGTGGTCAAGTCGTCAATGCCTGGAGTCCCAAACAACTCTATGCGGTCTCTGACTTCGATACCACTCACCAGATTAACGCCAACTGGGTTTACGACGTGCCCTACGGCCACGGAAAGCACTGGGGTGGAGGAGCTAACGCCATTGTTAACGGTGTTCTTGGCGGCTGGCAGGTTTCCGGTCTGACGCGCTGGAGCAGCGGCTATCCCTTCAGCATTTCGACCTACGCTTTTCCCACGAACTATGAACAGGACAGCCGCGCGGTGCTGGTCGGAGCCGCGCCCAGCACCGGGGGATTCATCGACAGCAACGGCGATCCCAATGTGTTTAAGACCGGACCGGCCGCCGCCAGCGCCTTCCGCTTCGCCTACCCGGGCGAATCCGGCGAGCGCAACAATCTTCGCGGCCCGGGCTACTTCGGCGTCGATATGAGTTTGGCAAAGCTGTGGAATATCCGCGAGTCGCAGGCGCTGCGTTTCTCCTGGGATGTTTTCAACCTGACCAACGCCGTCCGCTTCGACGTGGGATCGTTGAGCCAGTATTTGTTGTATCAGCCGTCGCTGGGCGACTTTACTCAAACCCTCACGCACCCGCGAGTCATGCAATTCGGGCTGCGATATAGCTTCTAGAGTTTGCGCTGTATCGCGCTTCGAAACGGGGGGTGCCTCTGCCCAAGCTCTGTATTGTGGAGAAAAATGAATACCCTCATTCTCGCCGTCGCCTACGCCGTCACACTCTTTTTTACCTTTGCGCCAGCCCACGCTTTCGCCCAGCAGTCTTCCCCTCCACTCAAAACCCGCAACGTCGTCCTCATCGTGAGCGACGGCCTGCGCTGGCAGGAAATCTTCACCGGCGCCGACCCCACTTTGCTGAACGAAAAAGACGGCGGCATCTGGGACGACGTCAATCGCCTGCGCCGCGACTACTGGCGCGACGATGTCGCCGAGCGTCGGCGTGCTCTTTTTCCTTTCCTCTGGGGAGTGGTCGCCAGGCAGGGACAAATCTTCGGCAACCAAACCAAGGGCAGCATCGCCCATGTCACCAACGGCCTGGCGTTTTCCTATCCCGGCTACAACGAGATGCTCACCGGCCATCCCGACCCGCGCATCGACAGCAATGAATTCGGCGTCAATCCCAATCTCACCGTCTTCGAGTGGCTCAACCAATTGCCGCAGCTTCAAGGCAAGGTCGCGGTCTACGGTACGTGGAACGTCTTCGCCGACATCTTCAACGAAAAACGCAGCCACCTCGTCATGCAGGCCGGCTGGGAACTTCCAAACCAAGGAACGCTCACTCCCAGCCAGGAATTGCTGAACCGTCTTTATCGCACTACCACGCGCCTCGATGACGACGATGTCTACGATTCGTTCCTGCAGATTCCGCTACTTGACTATGTTCGGACAAGCCATCCCCGCGTGCTTTTTGTCGGCTACGGAGAAACCGACAACTGGGCTCACTCCGGCCGCTATGACCTGGTGCTGGAAAGCGCTCATCAGTTCGATCGCTTCACCGAAGAGCTGTGGGACACAATGCAATCCCTGCCGGAGTATCGCGACCAAACCACTTTCATCATCACCACCGATCACGGCCGGGGGAGCGGTCCCACCGAATGGAAAGAGCACGGCGTCGATCAGAAGGGATCGGAAAACATCTGGATCGCGGTTCTCGGTCCCGACACTCCAGCCTTGGGGGAGCGCGCCAACCTCGCTCCGGTGACGCAGTCGCAGATCGCAGCCACCGTAGCGGCCTTTCTTGGCCAGGATTATCCGAAGGCTGTGCCCGCCGCCGCCCAATCCCTTCCCGACGTCGTGTCGAGGGTTCGGTAAGGCTGCCCGCAGAAAAAGCTCTCCGCTCCCGAAGCTTCCCGGTAGCGGGTCAGTTTTGAGTCTGTTTTGAAAGGGCGCGGCTTCAGCCGCGCCGTAACCGGTTTCCCGATAAAGTTGCAGTGGTCTGAATAGAACGGCTAGAGTTAAGTTATTCGAGAGGCCACGGGCGCGTAGCTCAAACGGATAGAGCACCGGATTTCTAATCCGGTGGTTGCAGGTTCGAGTCCTGCCGCGCCTACCATAGCTGAGGCTCTTCGAATGAATCTTCTGCTGGTCGCAGCGCAAGATTCTGCACCTTGACTGCCCGCCGCATTGGGATAAGAATTGTTGTGCCTAGCTGTATCGCCCACCCCCAAAGGCGTTTCTCCAGCTGTGCGAACTCCAGGTTAATGCGGCTTCATCGCCGCGTACGCAAATCTCCGCCGGAGAATTCCGATGAAAGAACTGCGCTTCAGTGTCGCGCTGCTTGTGCTCGTAATCGCTGCCTCCACCGCCTCCGCCCACGCGCAGCGCGCTCCCTTGCCGCTTGGTTCGGTTCAGCAGGTCAAGCGACTGGCATCTTGCGGGGGCGGTTTTTTCACGGGAATGACTTGCTTTCAGGCGCAGATGAGTTGCCCGAACACCGCGAACATTGAATTCACTTATGGTTTTGAAGATCCCTCGGAAACTCCAACCGGAACCATCGTATTTCTTGAGGGAGGGAACGGCACAAGCGTTTCCGGAGGCCAGGACTATCTTCAGCGATATTTGGACAGTGGCTTCCGCATCGTACAAATGGCTTGGAAGTCGGCATGGGAAGCGACAGGTCCAGGGACTACTCCCAGCATTAAAATAGCCGCTTGCCGGCCGGCGACATTTCTGAACTTTGTCTTCCAGAATGTGGCCGACGAGGAGGGCGGAATGTGCGCCCAGGGAGACAGCGCGGGTTCCGGCGCACTCGCCTACTCCTTGGCGTGGTATGGGGGCGCGGACTTCTTGGATAAAGTGGAGTTAATGTCCGGGCCGGTCTTCGGTGACATCGAACAGGGCTGCATCGTGCCCAACGCGCCGGTCAGCACGGTCTGCCCCGCGGGTCAATTCGGCTGCAATGGTTTGCCATGGCCCGACAGTCCAGCCTATGTGGGCGGAGACATTACTGCCATTGACCACTGGTCCGGCGACTCGACCTGCAACGGAAAGAATACGACTTCGCAGGCCTCCAACCTGAATTGGGAGGCCATGAGCATTGTGGATGGAACCACGAATCCGAGCTTCTCCTATCCGCAAACGGCGATGGCCGGCTGGTTATGCAGTAATGTTGCCCCGGAACAGAACAACTCCGCTGCCCAAGGGCAATTTTTCTACGAGCAGTTCACCAGCTCCGGTCAAACCGCGGGCTATTCCGTGACTCGAATCGACCATTGCAGCGGCAACGAGGGCGTCAGCGACGGCGTGACGCCGCAAGGCGAAGGCGGATTCACCGCCATCAGCCATGACATGATCGCGGGCTGTATCAAGAGGCACGAGAAGAAACGATAAGAGAACTAGCTCGCGCCACTGCCGCGAGGCGGCGCGAACGTTCACTTTCACGAAATCCCCCGACCGAAGATCAACCCTGCATGGCGTCGCGGCTCCGTTTGAGCCTGTTTTGAAAGGCCGCGGCTTCAGCCGCGCCGTAAATCCCTCAAAGCAATCGCGGCTTTAGCCGCTGCGGGGATGTGTTCTTCAAACTGGGCCACTACCCCCGCCTGGTCGCTCATTGCCATTCGGAATGCAGGCACGATAAACTACTTCGTACACATCTTCTCCGCTTTCATCCCATAAGTCTTTTACGTATTTGCCGCGGGCAAGTCGTGTGCGACCCCCGGTGTTCACGCAGTGGCGCAGTTGTGCGTCCACGAATTCCTGTGACGGAGTCTCCTTTGAAGCGAGGTAAGACCGCGGTAATCGTCGGGGCCCAGTGGGGCGACGAGGGCAAAGGAAAAATTGTTGACGTCCTCTCGGAGAGCTTTTCCGTCGTGGCCCGCTACGCCGGCGGCCACAATGCCGGCCACACCGTCATCATCAACGGTAAAAGGTTTGTCCTGCAGTTGGTGCCTTGCGGAGTTTTGCGGACCGCCTGCCGAAGCGTGATCGGCAACGGAGTGGTTCTCGATCCCATGGCCTTTCTGAAGGAAGTGGGCGCGCTGCGCGAGGCGGGCGTCAGAGTCGACGGAAACCTCTTCGTTTCGAACCGCGCCCAAGTGATTCTGCCCTACCACCGCATGATCGAGTTGGCGGCCGAGAACGCACCCGGACGCGTAAAGATCGGGACCACTTCGCGGGGCATCGGCCCTGCCTACGAAGACAAAATGGGTCGCCGCGGCCTGCGCGTCGCCGATCTTCTTGACCTGCAGCTTCTCAAAAAGCATATCGAGAATGCGGTGCGCGAGAAGAATATGATCGCGCACGCCCTGTTTAATTCCGAACCGCTCGATGCCGACAAAATGTACACCGAGTACGCCGCGGCCGCCGAAAAGATGGCTCCCTTTGTTCGCGACACCGCTGTCCTGCTCAACCAGGCGCTGGCTGGGGGAGAGTCGATCCTATTCGAAGGCGCACAGGGTACCATGCTCGACATCGACCACGGTACTTATCCTTTCGTCACTTCATCCAGCGCGACCTCCGGCGGCGCGGCGACCGGAACCGGCGTCGCTCCCAACGCCATCGATTCGGTGATCGGTCTTACCAAGGCCTACTGCACGCGCGTCGGTGAAGGTCCATTTCCCAGCGAGGAGAAGGGAGAATTGGGCGAGCAACTTCGCCGGCGCGGCAACGAATACGGCGCCGTAACCGGACGCCCCCGCCGCACCGGCTGGCTCGACCTGCCTCTGTTGCGCTATGCGGGCATGATCAACGGCATCTCGTGGCTGGTAGTCACGAAGTTGGATGTGCTCGACGAACTGGCGGAGATTCCGGTCTGCGTCAGCTACGTCGTCGACGGGAAGAAGACCATGGAAATTCCCGCTCAGTCGAGCGGCTACGACAAGCTGGAATGCCTCTATCACAAGCTGCCAGGATGGAGAAGCTCAACCCTCGGCATCACCGAATACGAAGAGTTGCCCAAGCCGGCTCGCGACTATCTGGTATTCGTGGAAAAAGAAACCGGAACCCGCATCGGCATGATCTCAACCGGACCGGACCGGGATCACACCATCTTTGTGAAGGAATTCACGGCCGAGTTGAAGAGCGCCGCCGCCCCGCGTAAAGTCTAGTCTTGACTTCTTCTTGGTCAGACACTAAGACTACTAACTACTTCACGCAAGGAGCGCACGATGGTGGTGTTGGCGGTTACCTGGATGGCGAAGGCTGGACGTGAAACCGAGGTTACTGCGATTTTTGCAAAGCTCACCGAGGAGTCGCGCAAAGAGCCGGGCTGCGCGCAGTACCAGGTGCATCGCCACAAAACCGAGCCGCGACGCTTCTTCATCTACGAGCAGTACAATGACGACGCCGCGCTCGAAGCCCATCGCAACGCCCCGCACTTTCAGCAATACGCTCGCAAAGACCTGCCCAAGATTGCCGAGCGCATAGAAGGACACCTCTTCGAACCGCTAGGCTAGCTTGTGTGGCGCGGGCGCCCCGCCCGCGCACCGGCAAGAAAAGAGCGGAGCTGTTTACTTAGCCAGTTCGTATCCCGCAAAGAAGAAACTCAATTCGAATCTCGCCGTGTCCTCGGCATCGGAGCCATGAATTGCATTGTGCTCGATACTCGAAGCCCACTTCTTGCGGATCGTCCCCTCCTCCGCGCTGGCTGGATTGGTCGCGCCCATCAGCTTGCGCAAGTCGGCGATAGCGTTTTCTTTTTCCAGGGCCAGCGCAACAATCGGTCCGCTTGACATAAAGTCGGTGAGCGAACCGTAGAACGACCGGCTGGCATGCACCGCATAAAACTGCTCGGCCTGATACTTGGAAATCTCCAGCATCTTCATGGCAAGAATGTGGAATCCATTTTTTTCGAATTGTTCGATGATGTCGCCCACCGCATTCTTGGCGACAGCGTCCGGTTTAACGATAGTAAGAGTGCGTTGTAGAGTTTTCATAGAGTCGTTGGTCGTTAGTCCTTAGTCGTTAGCTTCCTGATTTGAAAGGCGCGGCAACTCGGGCGTTTTTCCAGGTACTGGGTACTCGGTGCTGGGTACTCGGTACTCGCCACTAAACCTTCACTCCCACCGCCTCCGCCAGAGTTTCCCCTATATCCGCCGGAGACTTCGCCACGCGAATGCCCGCCGCTTCCATAACCTTGATTTTTTCCGCCGCCGTTCCCTTGCCGCCCGATATGATCGCCCCCGCATGGCCCATGCGCCGTCCGGGGGGCGCTGTCTGTCCCGCGATGAATCCCACCACCGGCTTCTTCATGTGAGTCTTCACAAATTCCGCCGCGGTCTCCTCGGCGTCGCCGCCGATTTCACCAATCATGATCACGGCTTCGGTTTCGGCGTCGCGATTGAACAGGTCGAGGGCATCCACAAAGTTGGTTCCAATAATCGGATCGCCGCCAATCCCAATCGCCGTGGATTGCCCAATCCCGCGTTGCGTAAGCTGATGCACTGCTTCATAAGTGAGCGTGCCGGAGCGCGAAACAATTCCAATGGAACCTTCTTTATGAATCGACCCCGGCATAATTCCGATCTTGCACTTCCCCGGCGAAATGATGCCAGGACAATTCGGACCAATCAGCCGCGAGCGCCGGTCTTGAAGAAACTCCCAGGTCTTCACCATGTCGAGCGTAGGAATACCCTCAGTAATGCACACGATGAGATCAAGTTCCGCGTCCGCCGCCTCCATAATCGCATCGGCTGCAAACGGAGGCGGAACAAAAATCACGGTCGTATCGGCGCCGGTCTTCTCCACCGCTTCCTGCACCGTGTTAAAGATCGGCCAGCCTTCGTGTGTGGTGCCGCCCTTGCCCGGCGTAACTCCGCCCACCACCTGCGTTCCATAAGCCGCGCACGCCTTGGCGTGAAACGTTCCTTCGCGCCCAGTAAGCCCCTGCACAATCAACTTAGTTTGTTTATCAACCAGGATTGCCATAAATAAGATTCCTCAGCACTTATTACGATTGTCACGCCGAGCGAGCGACGGATCCTACTCCTAAGCCCTTGTCATCACGAGCAAACACCAAGGTCCTCGCTGCGCTCGGGATGGCAACAGCGGTAGGCATTTCCACCTAAACTCCCCGCGCCGCAGCCACCACTTTATCCGCTGCATCTTTCATGGTGTCGCTCACCACAAAATTGAATCCCGACTCCATCAAAATCTTCTTACCCTCGTTCACATTCGTACCTTCCAGCCGCAACACTACGGGCAGCTTAATATTGGTTTTCTTGGCCGCCTCCACCACGCCTGTAGCCAGGGTATCCACGCGCAGAATGCCGCCAAAAATATTGATCAGCACCGCCTTCACATTCTTGTCGCTGAGCAGAATTTCAAAGGCGTGCGCTACCTGCTCGGCATTGGCGCCGCCGCCCACGTCGAGAAAGTTCGCAGGCATGCCGCC
>Ga0074045_10003403_pt1 | contig 14327 bp, 12 predicted proteins | sample BogForMeECP23OM2_FD_94442 | JGI IMG/M metagenome (GOLD analysis project Ga0074045, IMG submission 94442) | Bog forest soil microbial communities from Calvert Island, British Columbia, Canada - Bog Forest MetaG ECP23OM2 | ecosystem: Environmental > Terrestrial > Soil > Wetlands ... | reverse complement strand
GTCGCAACCGAACTAGCGGGCAACTGCCCGAAAGTACTATGTCTCAAACCCGTATCGGCGAAAGCGCGGGACCGAAAACACACAACCCGCCGCTACTCCCAGCCCCAACGGGGCGAAACAGCAGTTAGCCCCGGGCGTAACAGGCTGCCGAAAAAGTCTTGTCTGCCACGGTTTTGAAGGGCGCAGCGTTAGCCATGCCCTGAGCCTGTCGAATGGGTGCGCCGTACGAGTCTTTTATTTGTTGTCATTCCTCGCGGACTTCAGTCCGCGAGGAATCTGCTTTTTCGACTTTTTCAGCAGCCTCGTAAGCCGGGGCAAGATAGAAAATTGACCCGGGCAGCGTAGCGGGGACCCCGAGCCGCGCTTTTTTGCGCGGATTGGAGCGGAGGGCGGCGACACCAGCTATGACACACACCGGGGGCGGCACTCTCCCCGCCACTTCCCTCCTCAACCTCATCATGGTGTAATCATCAGTTCCCAACGTTACACCCTGAAACCGATGGCCAAACCCTCTCCCCTGCTCGACACTCGCGTCATCTACTGCGGCGACAATCTGGAGCAGCTCAAGAAGCTACCCGCCGGCTCTGTCGACCTCATCTACATCGATCCGCCGTTTAACTCCAATCGCAACTATGAGGTCTTCTGGGGAGAGACCAAGGAGAAACGCGCCTTCGAGGACCGCCACGAATCCACCCACGCCTACATCGAGTTCATGCGGCCCCGCTGCGTCGAACTCGCACGCGTTCTCAAAAAGACGGGCAGTTTCTACTATCACTGCGACTGGCACGAAAGGGCGTGTCCGCAAACGGTTCAGCGAGAGGAGCGCAGGTGAAAGGACAATGGATTGGAAAGTTTGAGGGCGGAACCGGCGGCACGATTATCGTCAACATCGACGAGCGAGAATCGAATTTCCAAGGTACGGCCTACTTGCTCGAGAATTCTGCTGAACAACCATCTTCGGTGGCGTATTTCCGCACTCCTGACAAGAGCAGGGATTTCAGTTTTCACACAAACGGGATTCAAACGATTGATCCGAAGTATGGTAACGTCCAGCCTTGGGAAGCTGTGAAGCAGATGTATCCACAGTGCGCGACATTCTCCACCTATGCGGATATTCATGGTTCGTGGAATGAAACCTCACTCAGCATGTCTTGATCACCGATACCGGGGTGACTGGAAATAGCACACTTCCGCGTTCCGATGCGGGTGAGGCGTCAGAATTGAAGGCGTTGAACCTTGACTGGAATGGATTCCGAGAACGAGTTTCAAGACTGCAGGCAAGGCGATTTCTGTTCCGCGGCCAAGAAAGACCGTGGCGTCTGCGTACCAATTTCCACCGACGTGGGCGCGCCGACCTTCTAAGGTTCCGAATGGAGGATATCCCGTCGCTCTACAGGCACCTAAGCGGCAAAACGAAACAGAGATTCAATCTACTGATACCGGATGAGTTGGGGGCTTTTCTTAATCGCGCTCAACACCACGGGTATCCGACACCACTTCTGGATTGGACATATTCACCCTACGTGGCAGCCTTCTTCGCGTACCAGCACATAACTAACGCAGCGTCCGGGTCGGCGGGCGAAAACGAAAAGGTCAGAATTTTTATGCTGGACCAAGAGGCGTGGCGGAACGCTTGGGAGCCGCTCTTGTTCCTCGAATTTCCCCGTCTCCACGTCACCGTTGGTGACTTCTTAGCATTCGAGAATGAGCGCTTGATTCCGCAGCAAGCGGCGTCGGTGGTTACGAATGTTGATGATATCGAGTGGTATATCAGTTCGCGCGAGACTGATACCAAGAAATATTTGCAGGCGATCGACCTGCCTGTGCTCCAGCGCAAGGAGGTTATTTGCGATTTAGATCGTATGGGCATTACAGCTGGCTCGCTCTTTCCAGGGCTGGATGGGGCATGTGAGGAATTGAGGGAGCGAAACTTTGCGATCTAGGCGGGTGCCCGATCCCCAGCGGGGCGGCGGAGTCTCGCGCACAATGAGTCGCACTCACTAACGTGCGGCGCTGCGCTGAAGCGCTTGATGCTATATCGCAAGCGCAATCGAGGGGCATTTGACAGATGAAAGCCCTGACCAAGCCGCGGGTGGCCCACAATTGCCTGCCGGTGGCAATTGTGGGGTGCCGAGGGACAAACTTTGTACTGCCTTCCCTTATCACACGGTCACGTGATCCACGTCCTTTCGGGCTCGGGTGGCCGTCGTGTATCAAATCAATCGTGAGGCGGGGGATTCGTGTCTCTGCCCACGGCGCGCCTAGGCGGCGGACGCAAATGACTCCTTGAAAACGCATCATAGATGGTGTACTAAGTTGTTTGATTAGAGGACTTTACCCGTAAGTCTAACGGGCTCAATATTTTGCGCGGAAATATGTGTAAGTGATTGATTATAAGGATTTTAAATTTGGGGGTGGTACCAGCCTCATCCAGCCTCGCGCGCGAGACTACAAGACTTGGAAGACGATCGGGATCAGTGCTTCTTGTGCTTCCCGTCATGGACGTCGAGCGCCAGGTCTTCGGAGGCGTTCTCGTCGTAGTCTTCCAACTCAGCCATCAAGCCTTCATCCGTGAGGTCCAATGGGACCGAGTTCTTCCAGTCGGTGTGGGTTACTTCATGCAGGCGGGACACGACATCCTCATCCCGCACCTCGATCGCGCACTCCCGCCGGCTGTCAAAGCTGCCGGGAGCCAGGTTGATCGAGCCGATGATGCTGCGGACGCCATCTGACAGCAGTAGTTTGGCGTGCAGCTTCAGTCCCTTCAGCTTATGGACCTTGACTCCGACATCATCGAGGATGCGCAATCCGCCCACTCCTTCCTCGAGCTTTTCCTTCTTCAGCTTGTGGGCCGGCCGCGCCATCACGTGGACCTTCACTCCGCGCTCGGCAGCTCGCACCAGCCTCTCGATGATGACCTGGTCCTGATAGCGCTCGTTTTGCAGGAACAAAGTGTGTTTCGCTTCATCGATGAACTGCCCGATTCGCTGTCTCCCGTTGCCCACGCACCAGATCAAATGCGAGTGGTCGCCGGGCGTGAACGTCTTCCGCGTCCAATCGGCGTCGAAACATTCCATGATCTCGGCCACTTCGTGCTGGGCCCTCGTGACTACGGCGTAATCGCGCGTTTCCGTGAGGTTCTTCGGTTCCCAATTGAACGACATCACGAACGCCGTTTCATCATCGACCACCATGGACTTTTCGTGGGTCAGGTCAAACGTGGGGTTGCTGTCGAGGACATCGACGCCCGAGGAGCTTAGTAGTTTACGGCTCTCCGCGTTTTCCGATTCGCCGCTGCGCCGCGCGGGGTTCAGCATCACCTTGGTATCGACGCCGCGTTTTTGGGCAGCGATGACGGCCTGGAGAATCGCCGGGTCCGAGAAGACAAACATCTTGATTCGCAGCGATTTGGACGCATGGTTGATCGCATCCAGCATGGGGCGCGCGGAGTCGTCGGGGAGCACAACTAGTGAGCGGGACATATCGTTTCTCTCTCAGCACTCAAGACACAGCGTTCGCTCAAGTCTCTCACGACTCCTCAAGCTTTGGCCGGCGTCTGCGCCGCCTCATCAAACTGGGTGCGGTGCAGGGCTGCGTAAATGCCATTCTTGGCCATCAGTTCGTCGTGGTTGCCGCTTTCCGCCACGACACCGCCCGAGATCACGATGATCTGGTCGGCGTCGCGAATGGTAGTCAAGCGATGCGCGATAGTGATCACGGTGCGTCCCTTCATCAGGCGCTCCAGGGCCTCGATCACCAGCTTCTCCGATTCGCTGTCGAGGGCGGCTGTCGGTTCATCAAGCAGCAGGATCGGGTTGTTGCGAACCATGACGCGGGCGATGCCGATGCGCTGTCGCTGTCCACCAGACAACGTGGAGCCGCGTTCGCCGACCATCGTGTCGTAGCCCTGAGCCATCTTGGATATAAACTCGTGCGCGTTCGCCAGTTCAGCAGCCCTGATGATCTCGTCGTGAGTCGCGCCAGGACGCCCGAAGGCGATGTTTTCTCCGATGGTGCCGCGAAACAAGGCCGTATCCTGCAAAACGTAACCCACCTGCTCCCGCAGCGATTTCAGCTTGAAGTCGCGAATATCGTATCCGTCGATTTTTACGGTGCCTTTGGTGGGATCGTAGAAACGCGGAATCATGCTGACGACGGTGGATTTTCCACTTCCCGTTGGACCCACGATACCCACCAGTTGGCCGGGCTTTATGGTGAAACAGACATCCTGCAGTACCGGATTCTGAACGTCGTATGCGAACGCCACGTGCTCGAACGTGATCTCGCCGCGCACCGGCGGCATGTCAGTCGCGTTCGCTTTTTCGGGAATAATCGTATCGGTGTCAAGGATCGCCCGAATACGTTCCACACCGACCGCCGCCTGCGCGATCGCGTTCGTGGTGGTCGCCAGGTCCTTTACCGGCTTGAAGAACTTATTGAGGTACGACAAGTACACGGTCAGAGCGCCCACCGTCATGGCGCCAGCCAGGATTAGGTACGCACCACGCCACAGCACCACCGCGGTGCATGCCGCTACCGTCACGGTCACCACGGGAGACAAGACGGCTTTAATACTGCGGGCCTTGAGGGCAGCGCCGACCGTCGCGCGGCTTACTTCTCGAAGCTGCTCCTGTTCCAGGTCCTGTCGTCCGAACGCTTTGATGGCCTGCATCGACTCCAGGCCCTGCTGCACCACCGCGACGATGTCGGATTGCTCTTTGCGAACTTCGTGCGTCGCCTTCTTTACCGCCTTCTTGAACCGCGAAACGAAGAGCAATAGGAACGGAGTTACTCCGATCGCGATCAGGGTGAAATCCCAGTTCAGCCAGAACATCAAGGCCAGCATGCAAATGATCGTTAGCATGTCTACCAGGATGTTCAAGGTCGAGGACGATGCGAATCCCTGGATCGTCTGTATGTCAGTGGTGATGGTACTGAGCATCGCACCAGTCTGATGGGTGTTGTAATACCCCAGGGAGAGGCGCTGCAAGTGATGAAAGGTGCGCATCCGCAAATCGTGTGCCACGTATTGGCCAACGCTCTCGGTGTAGTAATTGTCGATGTACGTCGCAATTGCTCCAAGAACGGCAATCAAAACAAAGGCGATCGCTGCCAGGGCCGCGATGTGCATCTGGTGTTTGCCGTCCATCCACGGACGGAGCAAGTCCTCCAGCCAGGGCGACATCTTGTGATGGCTGACTACGTTGTCCAGGATGACCTTCAATGGCCAGGGAGTGGCCAGGCTCATCGCGGTTTCCACCAGCATCGCCAGCAGAATGATGAGCAGGGTTCCCCGATAGGGACGAACCAGTTCGCGGATCAGCCGTAACATTAGGGTTTCTTTGTGTACTACGAATCGCCGGTCAACCCGTGCACAGCCTTTGACTGACACTGGATACTAGCCAGAATGAAGCCGCGACGCAAGTAATCTCCCGCAGCGACCGCAGCGAGTGAGAAAAGGCAGCGCGAACGCTGCCCTTTCATCCAATGCGAACCGCGCGAGCGCGGAAAGCGGAATCCGCAAACCGCACTCTTTCAACCGAGGAGCAATCCTTCTACTTCGGGGTGTTGGCGGCTGGAACTTTGTGAGGAGCCGCGGTCGCTGCTTTGGCAGCAGCCTGCTCGCCGGCACTGGGTTTGACCGTCAAAACCCAGCTTCCCTGCGTGCTCGAGATGCTGCCGAACGCGACCGAGTTTAGATAATCGTCGTTCCCATACTTGTTGAACGTTACCTCGATCTTCTTGACAGGCGCGGGAGACGGGCTCGCATCGTAGGGGAGAATAACTTCGTGCTTTCCCTTATCGGACTTCAGCACCAGCATGCCTGGGCCAACGCTCTTCGTAATGTGATACCCGCCAGCGGGCATTTTGGTGTCACCAGCGTAAAACGCCATTGGAGCCGAGAAAGTTACGTTGAGCTCGTCGCCATTAAAAGTGTTCTGAGCCGCCGCCGGCATAACCGCCACCACCGCCACCAACCCTGCCAGGACGATGATCGTCCAGAAGTTCTTCATGTATTCCTCCCTGTGGGCCTTATTTGGCCATCTCTTATTGCTCTGCATGCGGGACGATGTGTCCCAATTCGCAACGTCTACAACCCTGCAGTTCGCAGTCCAGCTTGCGAACTGCGCCACCAGTCAGCAAAATCGGTTCACCTGCAATGGCATAAAGCGACACTCACCTGCGAATCACAGAATGACACGCTAGTGCGTCGCTTAATGCCGGATGGCATAAAGCTTACTAGCAAACCAGCGAAAACTCATCCAGAAAATTGCAGACCGACACAAGCCAAGGGGCAACCGCGCTCGCCGCCGGCAGAGGTCGGCGCCGCACTAAGCAAGAGCCAATTCGATTGTCTTGGCGGCTGGATTCAACCTTTCAATCCGGAAGGTGCGAATTTGTCCCTCGCGCACAGGTTCCGGTTTGGAGGAAGCGCCGGCTCCTCCGCCCTTCCAACGTGCCATTAGCATGGAACCTAAGGCTGACACGTCGCCAGCTGATCCGGTACCGGCTTCCGCCTTTGGCGCCTCCTTAAGGGCAAGTTCACATGTGGCGAATACGCCTTCGCCCAGCTCAACCCGCGCGTGGTTGCCTACGATTTCGATTAAGCGTCCGGTAACCTTGTCGCCTTCCCTGTGTTCGGCGAGGTACTCATCAAGGCCGGTGGGAACCAGCTGTTTCATGCTGAGCCGGATGAGGCGCTTTTCGGTATCGACGGCAACTACCTGCGATTTCACCGTTTGGCCGACTTTCAGCACTTCCTGGGGATGGTTGATCCTCTTCTCGGCGCTGATTTCGCTGACATGAATCATGCCTTCTACCCCTTCGGAAAGCTGCACGAACGCCCCGAATTTGGGCAGGCTGGTGACTGTTCCCTCGACGGCCGATCCCACGGCGAATCTTTGCGCTACGTCGGCCCAAGGGTCTCCGAGCGCCTGTTTGATTCCCAGCGAAATGCGATGTTCCTCCAGCTTGATTCCCAGGATTACAACTTCAACGACTTCCCCAGGCTTAACCAGGTCACCGGGCGTCCGCACCTTTTTAGCCCATGACATTTCTGAGATGTGCACCAGGCCTTCGACTCCGGGCTCCAGCTCGACGAAGGCGCCAAAATCCGCGACACGCGTTACCGCGCCGCGTACGCGATCGCCTGCTTTGTATTTTTCCGGAACGGAATCCCAAGGGTGCGGCAGAAGTTGTTTCATGCCCAGCGAGATGCGCTGCTTGTCGGTATCGACCTTGAGGACTTTGGCCTCAATCTCCTGACCTATTGTCAGTACATCTTCCGGCTTGTTGACGCGGCTCCATGAAATATCACTGACGTGAAGCAGCCCGTCGACGCCTCCGAGGTCGACGAAAGCACCATAATCTGCGAGGGTGCGAACGGTGCCTTGCACCGTGTCGCCTTCCCTGACCTCAGCATAGCCGCGGTCTTTGGCGGCGTGTTCCTCTTCCCCCGCGACCGCGCGACGATCGACCACCACGTCTTCTTCCGTCACGTCGAGCTTGGTAATGCGGCAGCGAATTTCCTGGCCCACCATCTTTTCCAACTCGGCGGCGTCGCGGGTCGCGCTCCGGGAAGCGGGCATGAATGCGCGGACTCCCACATCCACGCTCAGTCCGCCTTTGACCACGGCAGTCACCGTGCCGACAATGGTCGCCTTTTCGGTGAAGGCTTTCTCCAAGGCGGTCCAGTCTTTCGGCCGCGAAATCCTGGTGCGCGAAAGCTCGTAATAGCCATCGGCGTCACGCCCCTTGACGGAAACTGCCAGCTTGTCTCCCGGCTTGACCTCTTCGCCTTTGGTTTGGAACTCAGCTAAAGGGAGGATCCCTTCGCTCTTAAAGCCGATATCGAGAAGGACGGAATCGGCGGTGACGGCGACCACGGTTCCTTCAAGCTGCTTGCCGCCATCCTCGCGGAGGCGGGCATGGCTTTGCTCGTATTGGGATAAAAGTTGATCGAACGATTCGGTGGATTCGAGAGCCTCGGGAGTTTCGAGAGTCTCAGGCGTTTCGGGATGGTTGGGATCAGACATGATGAATTAAGACCGAATCCAGAATATCAGCGCCAAGGCACTTTGAAGTCGCCACTCGCGGGAGCCCACCTTCTTCTGCCGGTGCGCCAACCGCAGGCGTTAAGCGCTGTGGGCGAGGCGATCGGGCGCGGGGGTCGCTGACAACATCTCCTTTTTCATCTTTTCGATCTGCTGACGTTTTTGCTCGTTGTAGTCACGGAGCTGGTGCCGCATCTCTCTCAGTTGCAGACGCATGGCCTGATAGGCCTCCTCGCGGAAAAGACGGCAGGCGGGAGAGCTGGGGCGCACGCCGGGAGGCGGAATGGGCATGGATTGGCGTTGGCGAAGTTCGGCCTCCTCGTCAGCCTTTCGCAGGACGGCGTCCCGAATCGATGTTTGGTGGAACGAGATTGGTTCCACCGGAAGATGATTCAAGCGAGTTCTCCAGTGGTCTTGGTCCTCAACCGTGCTGGCGAAGGAGCGGTGCTCACGCACCGCCTAAGGCGGAGTGTCGCTTGACAACGCCTTCGACCTTATCGAGGGGCACCCAGCGGTCTTAGTCAGTCAGTTCCTGGTCGGTCCTGCGTGGCTTCACTTCTTCCAGAACTTCCAAGATTTCGTCCTCGATGGCAAACTAGCATCCTTTCCTGTCGGCGGGGGTTGGGGCGAGAGTGCGGCCTGTTCTGGCGGGACCCAGCCACGGCTGGCTATGTTTATCTGATCGAGGCGTTGGCGTTCCTCTTCCATCGCTTCGTAAGGATCGCGGCCGGTCATGTCCTTATACCACGCTGGATGGTGGGTCCACGCCCAGGCTTCGCTCACCGTTCCGCGTGTCATCGCCTGGATGGTGTGGGGTTCGCCAAAGGTGCTGAGATAAATGTGGAAGAAAATCCCAAATAGCATGACCAGTGCCGAAATGTCGTGGATTACATAGGAGATGGCCACGGCAACCCTGCCGAAGATTTCCGGGAACCACATGATCACGCCGGTAATGGCATAGGCGATGCAGCCGCCCACGATTTCCCAGAACTGCATTTTTTGGCCAGCATTGAAGAACCCTACGTCGGCCGGCTCCATGGCCTCTTCGTTGCGGACGTAGCTCTTGATGCGCTTCATCCAGCGAGTATCGGAGGGCGTCCAACGCATGACCTGCAGCCAATTCAACGCCTGCAGCCCGAAGAAAATGACAAAGCCCAACCCGAACCACGGGTGAAGAGAGCGCGTCATCGCTCCGCCGCCGAAGAGCGGGGTGAAAAAGCGGAAAATCCAGGGCAGGTAAATTCCGAAGCCCGAGAGCAGCGCGAGAAAAAAGAAAATACCCACCATCCAGTGCAGGAAGCGCGTGTACACGGGATGGCGCAACAGGTCGCCCTCGTACACGACCGTGCGTCCCAAGCGATCGATGGCGTTGGTGCGATGCACGAACCGATTGGTTGAAGTCGCCATCTAGTTCTCCTTCCCCGCGGGAGGCGGCGGTGGATCGATCTGCTTTATCGGTGGGGCGGGCTGCTCCCTGCGTGGACCTTCGAAGACATAGTGCATTACGACGCCCACGAACCCCAGCATGGCGCCAAACAGACCGATTGGCTTGAACACGCTTTTCCAGATGGTGAAGCTGAGAGGGATCCGCGGCTTCGCCGGAAGGTTGCCGTACTTCTCCGGCTTGGTTACATCATGTAACACGTAAATCACATGGGTACCGCCGATGGTGTCCGGGTCATAGACGCCAGCCCCGGCGAATCCGGATACATCGCGAAGCTGGGTGGCGCGCTTCTCAGCCATGGCCTTCATGTCGTCCTTGGTGCCGAAGTGCAGACATCCGGTGGGACATGACTTGATGCAAGCGGGCTCAAGCCCTGCGCTGACGCGATCGGAGCACAGCGTGCACTTGTACACTTTCTTGGTCGAAGGGTTGAACTTGGGAATGTTGAACGGACAGCCGGAAACACAGAACTGACAGCCGATACAGTTTTCCTGCTGAAAATCGACGATGCCGTTGGCGTACTGCACGATGGCGCCGTCTGAGGGGCAGGCGCGGAGGCAACCCGGGTCGGCACAGTGCATGCACTGGTGCTTGCGCATCAGCCAGGCGAAACTGCCGTCCGAGTGCTCGCTCTCGTTGAACTTGATGAGGTTCCAGTAGTTCCAGTTCGTGTCGGGCATCGTCTGGTAGGTGTTGTCGAACATGGTGTTCTGGAACGGCATGTCGTTCCACTCGACACAAGCCACCTCGCAGGCTTTGCAGCCGATACACGTGGTGGTATCGATCAGCTTGCAAACCTGTTCCTGGCGCTGCATGCCTTCGCCGGCAATCGGTCCGGGGTGCGCCGAGATTTGCTGGATTTGCAGTGTCGTGCGATCGCCCATCTCCCGCCCCCTATGCTTTCTCAAGCTTCACGAGGAAGCCCTTGAATTCCGGTGTGTAGGCATTCGGGTCGGTAACGGTCGGGGTCAATAAGTTCACCGGCGTCTTCGCCGTCCGGCCCTCATCCTCGGAAATCCCGAGGAACCCCCAGTGGATCGGAATTCCGATCTGATAAGTCTTCTTGCCGTCGACCATCATCGACTTGATGCGCTTGGTCACCATCGCCTTGGCGATGTAGTTGCTACGGATGCTGGTGACCTTTACCTTCTCACCGCCGCGAATCCCCATTTCGTCGGCGAGTTCGGTCGGGATCTCAACGAACGGCTCCGGCACAAGCTCGACGTTCATTGGGTTGTTCTTGGTCCAGTAGTGATAATGCTCGGTGAGGCGATAGGTAGTGCAAACCAGGTTGTAGCCTTCCTGTGTCGTGCCGTACTTATCTAATGGAGTCTTGAACTTCTTGGCGATCGGATTATTCGACTGGTTGGGGTGCAGTGGATTCGCAATCGGACTTTCGATGGGTTCATAGTGCTCAGGGAAGGGCCCGTCGGCCAATCCTGACAGAGGCACGAAGAGTCGACCGACGCCTTCCGGCAGCATGATGAAGGGTCCCATGTGCTCTGAAGGCTTGGAATCGGGCTTAAAGTCGGGGACATCATTCCCCACCCATTTCTGCGCCGTTTCGTTCCACCAGATTTGGCGCCGTACCGGGTCCCACGGCTTGCCCGATACATCGCAGGAGGCCCGGTTATAGAGTACGCGGCGATTGGCCGGCCACGACCAGGCCCAGTTGGGATAGATACCCTGCCCTGACGGATCCTCGGTGCCGCGGCGCTGGATCATGGCCCCGGCCTCGGTCCACGATCCGCTGTAGAGCCAATTGCCCGACATTGTCGTGCCGTCGTCGCGCAGCATGGCAAAACCAGGCAACTGTTGTCCGGCTTTCAGAGAAACTCCGGTCTTGTCGTCGCTGATATCTGCCAGCGCCTTCCCGTTGAGCTCTTTCGCTATCTCGCTGAGCGATGGGTGGTCGGGAAGGGTGTAACTCCACGAGGCATGCAAGATCGGGTCGGGGAATTTACCGCCCTCGTTCTTGTACAGTTCCCGGATCTTCAGAAAGATCTGGGCCAGAATGTCCTGGTCGAGACGGCAGTCTCCCGGCGGCGGAAGCGCAGCATTTTTCCATTGCAGCCAGCGCGCCGAATTAACAAACGTCCCGTCCTTCTCCGCAAAGCCTGCTCCGGGAAGCCGGTATACCGTGGTGTTAATCGTTTTCAACTCATCGGCGGTGATGCCGGGTGCTTGCCAGAACCCGCTGGTTTCGTCGGGATAGATTTCGCAAACCACGACGAAATCGGCTTTCTTGAGGGCGTCAATGTTCTTCTGCGAATCGGGACCGATCATCACTCCGTTCATGCCGAACGCGTAGAAGCCCTTGATGCCGCCCCGGTACATGTCATCCCAGATTTCCGTCCAGGAGTAGCGGCGGTCGATCTTGGGGAGATAGCTAAATGCGAAATCGTTTTCTTTAGTTGCGGCGTCGCCGTAAAACGCCTTCAGCAATGACACGGCGAATTTAGGGGTGTTCGAGTAGTAATTGAACGACTCCCACTCGCCCGGCTTGGCCGTCTTCGGCGTGACGCGGTCGAGATACGTCTTCAAGTCCTTGTCGCTTGAGTTGGGCATCTTCAGGTAGCCGGGGAGGACATCGAAGATGCCGGCCATGTCGGTCGCACCCTGAATGTTGGAATGCCCGCGTAATGCGTTCACCCCGCCGCCAGCGCGGCCAACATTGCCCATGAGGAGCTGCAGCATCGCCGCGGTGCGGATAATTTGCGTCCCGAAACTATGCTGCGTCCAGCCAACGGCATAGATGATGGTTCCAACTTGCTTGACGCTGCCGTCTTTGCGGATTGAAGTGTAGAGGTCGGCGGCTTTGACGAAGTCGGCCTGTGGGATACCCGTTATACGTTCCACCATCTCGGGGGTGTAGCGCGAGTACTGTTGCTTGAGCAATTGATACACGCATCGCGGATGCTGCAAATCAAGGTCGTAAGCAACGTTCGGCGGCAGTGCCGCAGGCGCGGGCGTTGCACCGCCGGCAGCAGTTCCATGCGAGCCAACCTGTTCGTGACCAGCCGAGGCCGACGCCACATGCGCGGGTTCGGTGTCCTCATCACTATCTGTTTTGACCGCAGCGGCTACGGGAGGAGTCTTCCCGGTCAGATTGCCGCCTTCTTCGTAGTTCCACGTCGACTTGTTGTAGCTGTTGGTGGCGGGATCGAAACCGGAAAACAAGCCGTCGTCGGGAAGCTTAAATCCATCCTTTATGATGAACGCGGCGTTGGTGTAATTGACCAGATATTCTTTGGCGGTGCGATTGTTCTGCAGGGCGTAGTTGATGACGCCGCCCAGGAAGGCGATGTCCGCGCCGGCACGAATCTGCAGGAACAGGTCAGCCTGCGACGCGGTACGAGTAAAGCGTGGGTCGACGACGATTATTTTGGCGTTGCGGTTGCGTTTCGCCTCGACCGCCCACTTGAATCCGCACGGGTGATTCTCAGCCGGATTTCCACCCATGATCAACATCATGTCGGTGTTCTTGATGTCGATCCAACCGTTGGTCATCGCCCCGCGTCCGAAAGTTGGTCCCAAACTTGAGACCGTGGGGCCGTGTCAAACTCTTGCCTGGTTTTCCAGATACACAATGCCCATGGCGCGCATGCTTTTCACCACGAGGTAGTTGAACTCGTTGGTGTCGGTGCAACCGCCGGTGAAAGCGATGGACTCGCAACGATTCACCGTGCGGCCCTGCGCGTCCTGCTCAATGAAGGTCGCGTCGCGCGTTTTCTTGGTCCAGTGGGCGATCTCGTCGATCGCCTGATTCCAAGGGATGTCCTCCCAGTGGTCCGATCCCGGCCGGCGAACTTGCGGCTTTAACAAGCGGCGATCATTCAAGATGTCCTGGTGCAGCGACGAACCCTTGGGACATAGTGTGCCGCGGTTGATGGGATGATCGGGGTCACCCTCCACGTGGACGACCTGAGGCGTAACGTTTTTAGCCTTGTCTCCAATGGTATGGATAATCACGCCACAACTCACGGAACAATATGGACAGGTGCTGCGAGTTTCCGTGGTGCGGGAAATTTTCAGCGCTTGGGCCTGTGCATAAAGCGGCTCCGCGTCGAAGCCGAATGCAGTAAGACCGATGACCCCCACGACACCTGTTTTCACAAATGCACGTCTAGAAACGTCCATGGCGCGGACCTCCGAGGGCAGAGCTCACAAAGCTCGCAAAACCTGTTAGAAGTGGATCAAAGGAGAATGAATCGAGGGAAATCGCCAGCGGGGAGAGACTCGAGCTGTCGAACGATCGATCCACAACCCTCACTTGTCGTGACCCGATACAGAACAACAAATCAAAGCCGGAAAAACCCATCGAGATTACATCCCGGAACCGAGCGCGGTCAATGAAGAAGTTGCCTGGTGTCAACGGACATTAGAAATGTCCCCTTTTGTCGTGGTCGTGCATTTTTATTTTCCAGTAGTAGTCGAGGCTGTGCGTAAAGTGGAAATCCGCGGTGTGTGCGGATTTCCAAGCGCAGTGGGAAAGTCCGTTTTGTGGACTTTTCCACGAAGCGGCTTTTCCACCGCCTTTCGCCGCCGGGCTTCGAGTTGTTGTTCTTCGGCTGCCGCCAATTTGCTCCCGCCTCGCTTATCGGGTGATTGAAGTTTCGGAACCTCGATAGGGCGAAGCGGTAGGCGAGGCCATAGGGATGGCGGGCGCTACCGGGATCGCAGGTTTGTTCCAAGCGCGCATCTTGCGATAGTCCTGCCGCCAGGGGTGATCCGCGTGGGGAGTGGGCGGCTTTGCTTTCTTGGCCGTGGCCTCCCTGGGTCTTACTGTTTGAACTGGAAGCGGGACGGGAATCTCCTCCCAAGCCACC
>Ga0074045_10003402_pt1 | contig 14329 bp, 15 predicted proteins | sample BogForMeECP23OM2_FD_94442 | JGI IMG/M metagenome (GOLD analysis project Ga0074045, IMG submission 94442) | Bog forest soil microbial communities from Calvert Island, British Columbia, Canada - Bog Forest MetaG ECP23OM2 | ecosystem: Environmental > Terrestrial > Soil > Wetlands ... | reverse complement strand
CCAAAGCGCTCACGCAAAGCGCTGAACAGAACGTAGTCTTCGAGCCACCAATGGTTCTGGCGGCAGAAGCGCTCGTACTGCTTACGGGGCGTTCCCGAAGCGGAGCGGAGAAAGGTCTTGGCGGCCTCGCGCAACAAGGGGAGCTTGTGAGCCCGAACACTGTCGAAGTCAACCCGAGAATCTCCGTCTGGCACGGCCAGAACACGCTCGCGATCAAGCAGACCGCGGTCAGCAAGGCGCTCCAGACTGATCGTCAGCACGTTGCCGGCGAATGCCGAGGTGGAGGAGTATGGCGAGTTGCCATGACCGATCGGCCCAAGCGGCAGGATTTGCCAGAGTGTCTGCCGGGCTGCGGCCAGCCAGTACACGAACTCATACGCGGCAGGCCCAAGGTCACCGATCCCGCCGCGCGAGGGCAGGGAAGTGGCGTGCATGAGAATGCCAGACGAGCGTTGTGAAAGCATGACCGAGCGTTAAGTGGATAGAGGTTGACAAGAATGGCCCGGCGGTTGTGCTCGCTGCGCCACGGTGAATACACGGAGGCCAGCAGAATTCTCTGCTGGCCAGAACCAGGAGTGGCTTGTGTGCTATGTTCCCTCGGAACTCTGGGCCAGCCGTTCCATCTCCTTTTTGTTGACTTTGATCTTGCCCTCTTTTTCCAGCCGGTCGCGGAGGTTCTCGACGTACAGACCTTCGATTTCGCTGCGCTTCTGTTGGAGCAGTGCGTCCTTGGTGGTGTCAAAATTCTGCTTCATTTGCTCCGGCGAGGGCTCTTGCATTTCCAGCACCTTAATCACCACTCCGTTGTTGCCGCCCTGAAGTGGGCCGCTGATATCGCCAGGTTTCATACTGAAAGCTACGCTGGCAGCGCCGCTCATGGCGCCAATGTCGGGCACTTGAGAAGTGCGATCGACCAACTGGCTGGTCTTGACGGAAGCGCCGATTTCCTTGGCTGCTTTGGCTAAGTCATGTTCGGCATGAGCGCGATCTGAAAGCTCTTGTGTCTTCTGCGCCAGTTGTGCCTGCGCACGCCGGTCTTTGAACTGCTCCTCCACCTTTGTCCTGATCTGTTCGAAGGTGGGAGTTTGCGGCGGCTGAATCTCAACCACTTGATACACCGCATATCCCTGTGGCAGTGACGCGGTGGCGGGAGGGTCGTTCTTCTTGGCCGAAAACAGTGCGCTCGCGAATTCAGGTGCGTTGCCAACTCCGGGCAAGAGATCGCCTTGCGCAACCGGCCCAGCGGTTGTAACTGTCAGTCCTTTGTCGGCAGCGGCTTTGTTCATTCCTTCCGTGCGAGCCAGCGTCTGCACCGAGTTGGCCAGGCTTTGCGCGGCAGCTGAAGCTTTCTGGCCCTTTAGAACCGCTTCGATCTCCGCTTTCACTTCGTCGAGCGGCTTCAACCACGCCTGCTGTTTGGCTTCGACATGGATGATGTGAAAGCCATAGCTGGTGCGAATGAGATCGGTCGTCTGTCCCGCAGGAGTATTGAAAGCTGCCTGCTCGAACTCGGGAACCGTGCGGCCCTTGGTGAGTGGCGGCAGCAGCCCGCCGTTCTGGGCGCTTCCAGGGTCATCCGAATACTTCTTGGCCAGCTCAGCGAAATTCGCGCCAGCTTTCAACTGCTTGTCAATGTCTTCTGCCTTCTTGCGCGCAGCATCCACGCCAGCCTGATCAACCTTGCCGTCCGGTCCTGGTGTTGGCGTCTTGATCAGAATGTGGCGGACGGTCACAGTCTCGGGGATGCGATACGCGTCCTGGTGCTGGTTGTAGTATTGCTGCAACTCGGCCTGGGTCACCGGCACCTTGTCGGCCAGCTTCGCCGTGTCAATCACGATATATTGTGCCTTGATCTTTGCCGGAATTGAGTTCGCGTACTCCTGCTTGTCCTGCTCGTAGAACGCCTTCAGTTCGGCATCGGTCGGATTGATCTGTCGCTTGATATCATCGAGCGTCAGCACCGCGTAGTCGAACTTTACCTTCGTGTCGTGTTTCTCCATTTCTTCGGTTACGTCTTTATCGCTGACAGAAACAGGGGCGGTGATCAGCGCCAGCAGCTTCCTTTGAGAGATCTCGGCTTTAATTTCCTGCTCGAACTGCGCCACGCTCATGCCGAACTGGCTCTGGATAAATTCTTCGTAGGCCTGCTCGCCGATGAAGTTGCTCCCGGGGAACAAGAACTGCCCCATCTGGCCTTGGTGCAGAGCATTGCGGAGTTCATCGTTGCTCACGCCCATGCCCATGCGGTCGGCCTCATACAGCAGCATCTTCTGCGCAATCACGCCCTGAGCCGCCCTCTGCATTAGGAACGGCATCAGCGTGGGAGGAACGTTGCCCTTGAACTGCTGCTTTCCGATGAGGCGGGCTTGTTGCGCCACTTCCGGGATGCTGATCTCCTGGTTACCCACTTTCGCCAGAACACCTTGGGTTGTAAGGCTGCCGCCGAAGTAGTCCGTGAGGAAACTGCCGCCCGGGATGAGAGTGATAACCATCATCACGCAGACGACGAGGAGGATGCCGCCCAGGACAATCTTCTTGATCGGGCCAGGCCTTTGCAGAAAACGAATCATTCTCTATGAACTCCAGACTGAAGGGGTGAATGTCTGATTATAAACCAGTAGCGACGCTGGGCAGTGTGCTTACAATCGGCAACTCGGCGCCACATGGACACAATGCCCAAAACTCTCCAATGCAGACCCACACCGCTCACAGGCGGAAATTCCCCGCACAAAGGCGAGTGCTTTCCTCCTCCACGTGCATCTATGTTGTAATAGATAGACTATAGGTATGCGGAAATCGTCATCAGGAGTGCGCCGGCGCGTCATCGCCTATAAGCGCTTGCTTCGCGAATGGAAGATGATCGCCAAGGGCGTGGCCTCAACCGACCACCCGGTGCTGGCGCATATCATCCCAATTCGACGCTGCAACCTCTCGTGCACCTATTGCAACGAGTACGACGATTTCTCCAAACCTGTTCCCATGGAGACGATGAAGCGCCGCGTAGACGACCTGGCGCGCTTGGGGACGTCGATCGTCACCTTCAGTGGTGGTGAGCCGTTATTGCATCCCGAGCTGGATGACATTATCGCCCATGTTCGTACCTATCCAATCATTGCGGGACTGATTACCAACGGTTATCTGCTCACCGCAGACCGCATCCAACGATTGAACCGCTCGGGCCTCGACCATCTTCAGATCAGCATCGACAACGTCAGGCCAGATGACGTCTCCAAGAAGTCGCTGAAGGTGCTCGACAAGAAGTTGCAGTTGCTGGCTGAACACGCCGATTTTCACGTCAACATCAATTCCGTTGTTGGTGGTGGCATCCACAACCCGCACGATGCATTGGTGGTGGGGCGACGCGCCGTGCAACTCGGCTTCACTTCTACCATTGGCATCATTCACGATGGCGAGGGACAGCTCCAACCGCTGAGCCCAGAAGAGCGCGAAGTGTTCCTGAAGATGCAGGGACTCGAAAAGCGCCATTACGCGCGCTTCAACTGGTTCCAGAACAATATTGCCAACGGCAGGCCCAATCAGTGGCGCTGCCGTGCGGGAGCGCGGTATCTCTACATTTGCGAGGAAGGATTGGTGCACTACTGTTCTCAGCAGCGCGGGTATCCCGGCATTCCGCTGGAGCAATACACCGTGGCGGATGTCCGGCGTGAATTTCTTACGGAAAAGAGTTGCGCCCCACACTGCACGGTCTCATGCGTGCATCATGTGTCATATATGGATTTCTGGCGCGCGCCGCAAACCCTCCAGACCCCACAGCCACCGGTAGGCGCTGGCCAGTTGGTGCAAATCGACTAACGTCCCGTTGGCGGATGTTATAATACGCTAGCCCTTCTGAAGTGTTTCCTCACAAGCGGGCGCGTAGCTCAATTGGCAGAGCAACTGACTCTTAATCAGTAGGTTGAAGGTTCGATTCCTTCCGCGCTCACCAACTTAACATATAGTAAAATTAAACACTTACAGAAAGACGGCGCCGCTGCGTACAACTGCGTTTCCTGGCTCGTGTCCGCACGGTGTCCGTATTGGAACTGGACTCCAGTCCGGGTGATCGTCCTCGGGGGCGGGATGATAGGTTGATGCGCCGATGATGTTGTTTTCGGCTATAAATGTCGTGTGGGCAGTGACGCCTCACGCGACAATGAAACGGGCAAACGGATCATCAAACGAAAGCAGGTTTCATCGATGGGAAGCCTGGGAGAAATCGTTTCGAAGCCATCCCTCGATTCCCGACCTGCTCTCCGAGTTTGAGGAGCGCGGCGTCTATCTTCACCATCTTGTATCAACTCTACACCTGGTTCCTGAGGCCATAGACCGCGTGGAGGAGCGGCACGAAATCAAGAAACGTGTGGCGTCACTCGCAAAGGCGAAACGGCTGGCGAACAACGCACTCTCTGTGCTCTCGGAAGTTGAAGGCGAAGGGAAAAAGCTGGCGGAAACCCGACTCTGGCTGAGCCTCGCCCGCAAGCAACTCAGCGAACAGATTCTCGCAGTCAAGAAGCAGGACGGGCGACCTCCTCTTGACTGAGAATGATCGGCAGCTTCAGCACTTTCTTGGGATAGGGAGTTTCGGCCACGCTCCAGGCCCGCTTGAGTGTCTGGATGTAGAAGAAGCGTAGGGCGGCCAACCGCTGGTTCACCGTATTCGGCGCCAACTTCCACTCGAGGTAGCGTCCGAGTTCACAAAGTGTTTCTACAAGAATCTGCTGCACGGGTATCCGCTTGGCGATTCCGTGATGAAAGCCAAACTCGATCTGCTGCGCTTTTATCACAACCCCATGGGAATCTTGTATGTCTTCTACGCGGAACCTGACATGCGCATTCGGAAACCAGTGGAGATCTGAGGAGAGAGCACCGATGGACGATCCGACGATTTGCGTTTTCGGTAGACAGGGCGAAGACGGGGGCGGGACCCGAGGTGGGGCGCTGACCCGGCTTTCAGACTACCTTTACGAACGAGGCGAAGTGAAGGCCAGCACGCTTCATTCGAGAATCGCGGAGTTCCTGCAGAGCATGAAGCTGGTGATGCAGAATGTCCCTGCCGATTTCGGGGACGTGCAACTGGATTCGATCACCATCACGATCGAGGTCAATGCCAAAGGACACGTGGCTCTACTCGGGGCTGGCGGTGAGTTCGGCGGGAAGGGAGGGGATCAGTTTCACCCTGAAGCGACTGTCGGAACCCGCACGGACGGATCCTCCCTCCGCGGGCGGAGAACTCCGGCCGTAACCGTACGCACAAACGAGGCGGAAGGGCCGCGGAAATTCCTCGCGCTTCCGCCCGCCGGGCACCTGACGCGCCATCCGATTACGATCATGGCCGCGCCGCAACGCGGGCAATGCCAGAGGGTCGAACTCTCAGAGGGATTTTTCTACGTTCAGCTATCGCGGGCACAGAGGAACTGAAGGCCAGCAGTTGCCTATGCAGACCGAAAACTTCGTCGACCGAAGCGTATAGTCTTTCCTCAAGTTTGGGTCAGGACCTGCTACTGACACCGGAAGTGGTGTCGTGAGGGACGCCCGTCAATTCGGAAACATCGTATCAGGTATGTACACGCCCGTACTCGACAAACATTCAAAGCACTTCGTCCTCGCCGACGCCATCGACATCTGGCTCCGGCAGGATGCAGCGCAATTTCGAGCCGATGCGGGTGCAGGTTGAAGGCCAAGGTGTAAGAGGCAGCTCACCCAGGCATTCCCAAGTCGCGCTTCAGGATTTACTTACCGGTCGGAGCGTTCGCTGTAGAATGCTCTGAACGCCGACTTCGCGGTGGAATTGTGAGACGAGTTGCATCTTTCAGTCTGTTTGTCCTTTTGGGCCTGGCGCTGACCGGGCCGTTGGTGGTGCACGCCAGCCCCAATTCCAAGCAGACTGAGGCGCAGAAGAAGTCACAGAAGGAATACAAGAAGTACAGTAAGCAGCAAGCCAAGGCGCAGAAGAAACAATTCAAGGCGCAGAAGAAGCAGATGAAGAAGTGGAACAAGCAGCACCAGGACACGACCACCACGGTCACCTAACCTGATGTGATCGCATCCCTCACAGATCTAGCGGACCGCCCTCCTCGTTTTGCTTAATTACTTTCCTCACACAGCACTGCCAACCAGCACATTGCTTTTAGGCAAGCGTGCCACCGACCGCTGGGCGCCCCCCTTGCTCACATTCAGCGTTCGGCACACTTGGGACCACGAAAGCCCGTCACGGCGGAGCGCAGCCACCTGGTCAGCGTCAACCGGGGCACGCGGCCGTCCGAACTTCTTGCCTTTTGCCCGCGCATTGCGCAGCCCGGCCTTGACTCGCTCCTGGATGAGCGATCGTTCAAATTCCGCCATCGCCCCGATTATCTGGAACATTAGCCTGCCGGATGGCGTGCTCAGATCGAGGTTGTCGCGGAAGCTCACAAATGCCACACCGTAGGCGCTGAGATCCGCGAGGGCATTGACCAGATGCTTCAGCGAACGGCCGAAGCGATCAATCTTCCACACCAGCACGGCGTCGAACTTCCGCCGGTGAGCGTCGGCCATGAGTTGATTCAGTTCGGGACGGGAATCCTTCGAGCCCGAAACGCCATGGTCGGTGTACTCGCCGGCAATCTCCCACCCGCGGCGGACGGCGTACTCGCGCAATTCGCGCAACTGCATTTCAGGATCTTGCCCGTTGCAGGTTGAGACGCGGGCGTACAGAGCGACGCGAGCAATTGTCAGCGGTGATTCTTGAGTGAGTGAAGACGCGGTGTTACGTTGATGTACAGCCATATGGGTGCCTCCCGTTAGGTGCCCGAGGTCAGCGTCGTGTCGGTGTTTGCGCATCGGCACGGCGCGCTTTATGTTTGAGCCCCTTTCTTGCGGACCCGTCCCTTGCGGTAATTCTGCTCCTTGTACTTCCACAGTTGTTCTTCAAAATTCATTCCGTGGGTATGTGTGCCAACCGCGGATTGTCTCAATGGAGGGGTTCACCCCACGCGATTGTGCCCAAAATTGTGCCCACTGGCTGCTTGTATCCGTTGCGTTGCTAGTTGGGAGAATCACTACAACCCCGCATTTTTACTAGCGAATCTCAATCCGTACAAATTCTGCTAAACTATTGATTCTTCGTGAAACCAGTCCTTTTAAGGCATGGGTCGCTGGTTCGAATCCAGCCGCGCTCACCATCTCAATGTGGCCGTTCAATCCTTCCTGCTCGACATACAGCGCCCTCCAGTATGCGAGCACTTCGGTTACCCCCTGCATGACCTCGGCGGTCAATGTTGAACTCGCAAACCGGCAAGACTAAAGATCGCTTTCTGGTTGTGATGTCCCTCAGCTTCGTGCTGGGAATGACTGTGGCGTTAGGAGTTTACTTCCTGTGGAGATCTCATCCTGAGAACTTCCAACGCTTGTCTGCCGCAGCCGCGGCACTGGCAGTCTGTCCGCCATTTGTCCTGTCATTCGCGTTTGCTCCCGCGCCGGAGTCTGACCTTGCGCTGGTGCTGATCCTCGGGACGATCGTCTTCGCCAACGCATTTCTGTACGCGGGTGTGGCGGCAGGAATTTACGCCGTGCTGACGTTGCGCAAGAAGGGAAAAGGTTGAGGAGGGGCACTTACCACAGAGTCATAAGGGCGCAGAGAACCTCCGACTCGGGGCGACTTCTATCCAGCAATCACTGCTCAATAATTCCGCTCGGTTCTTGTTGCGTCATGCAATGCAGCGCGCCGAGGCCCCAGATGAAGTCACGACAATAGATACCGACGATCTCGCGACCGGGGAAGAGTTCGGCGAGCGTATTCAGTGCCACGCGATCGTTGGGATCGCTGAATGCCGGCACGAGGACGAGCCTATTGGCAATGTAGAAGTTGGCATAACTGGCGGGCAGGCGCTGTCCGCGGAAATACACCGGAGCGGGCATTGGAAGTTTCACCACACGCAGCGGCCTGCCTGACTGGTCGGAGCTTCTGGTGAGGCGGCGAAAATTGTCGCGTAGCGGTTCGTGGTTGGGATCGTTGCGGTCGGACTCATAGACCGTCACGACGGTGCGCGGTCCGATGAAGCGGGTGATGTCGTCGACGTGGCCGTGCGTGTCGTCCCCCGCAATTCCACGCTCCAGCCAGATGACCTTTTTCACTCCCAGATAATCGGCAAATAGTTGTTCGAGCTGCCCGCGTGTGACCCCGGGATTACGTTGCTGAACCTCGCTCAGCAAGCACTCTTCCGTGGTGATGAGCGTCCCGCGTCCATTGACGTCGATGCTGCCGCCTTCAAGCACGACCCGTCGCGGTTTGCCGTCCACGTTTACGATCGGCTGCCACACCGGGATGCGCAGGCGCTTCGCGATCTCCGTTGAGATTGGAGCGTCGAGCTTCCAATCGTTGTACTTCGCCCAAGCATTGAAGCGCCACGCGGTTGCTGCGACAGCAGGGAAGTCGCTTGCCGTTCGCGAATCGCGCCGAACGAAGATTGGACCATAGTCGCGCGTCCAAACACGGTTCGTCCGAATGCGAGCAAACTCTATATTGCCTGCAGGCGTGCCCGGATCGGCGGCCTTCTCCGGCAGCACATGCGCCTGCACGAGGAGAGTGCGCGCCTTCACCTCTGCTGATTCGTCATCCACAAGGATGTTGACTCGCTCCACGCGCGCGAGATGGCGAACGATTTCCGCGTAGATCAAAGGGACCGGTTCGAACTTGTCCGGCCAGTCGGAGCGATTATGGGGCCACGCGATCCAGGTTGCCTCGTGCCGCTCCCACTCGGCGGGCATGCCGTAGCCGAGCGCGGCGGGAGTTTGGGATGGATTCTCGGAAACCACGGATTAGATCATGAACCTCTGCGTGATCGGCGCGTACGCGTCCACTCGGCGATCGCGCCAGAACGGCCAATTGCGGCGAACGTCTTCTATGTGCTTGAGGTCCACCTTGGCGACGAGCACCTCTTCCTTGTCGTGAGCAGCCTGTGCGATCACTTGTCCGAAAGGATCGGCAATGAACGACCCGCCCCAGAACTCGAGCCCTTTACCTGCCGCCTGGTTGCCCCGAATGTTGCCCGTCTCGAAACCGACACGATTAGGCACGGCGACGTAAACGCCATTCGCAATCGCGTGAGCGCGTTGAATGGTTCGCCACGCGTCGTATTGTGCTTCGCCGTATTGCGCCTTCTCATCCGGGTGCCAGCCGATGGCGGTGGGGTAGAAGAGCACACTCGCGCCTTGCAGCGCCGTCAGCCGCGCGCCCTCGGGATACCATTGGTCCCAGCAGACCAGCGTGCCAAACCTGCCGAAATCAGTTTCGAAAGCCTTGAACCCGAGATCGCCCTGTGTAAAGTAGAACTTCTCGTAATACAGCGGGTCGTCGGGAATGTGCATCTTGCGATAGATGCCCAAGACTTTGCCGCCTGTGTCGATGACGGCCGCGGTGTTGTGGTAAATCCCCGGAGCGCGGCGCTCGAACAGCGAAGCAATGATTGTGATTGTCAACTCACGAGCGACTTCGCCGAGGCGCTTGGTAGTTGGGCCGGGAATCGGCTCCGCCAAATCGAACAGCGCCACGTCCTCACGCTGGCAGAAGTACTGGGTCAGGAAAAGTTCAGGGAGGCAGACGATCTCCGCGCCTTTGCCTGCGGCGACGCGAACGTGCGCGATGGCGCGTTCCAGGTTCTCCTCAGGCTCCGGCGTGCACGACATCTGCACCACGCCAATGTGAAAGTTCCGTTCCGGCAACGTTCAAACTCCACGTAAAATGCGTTTCAAGAATAGCATCCAGCAAGGGAAGTAGGGACCGCAACGATTGTGAAGAGACGATGAATGCGTCTCGTCTGTGCCTTCATTGACGGCGAGCGCAGCCAACCTGTAGCTTCGACTGTTTGGCATCCTGCAAACAAGGCGGTCTGTGACCTTGGCGCGGAGGTCTTCGCGTGTGTTCCATCATTCCCCGAGGTGAGTTGTGAGCGACGAGCAGGAAAAGAGTCACGGCGAAGGTATTGAGCGCGAGCTGCACGATCCTATTGCCGACAAACTGGTGCCGCTGGAGCCGCTTGACCTGTCGAAGATCAAGACCGTGGACGACCTCGTACGCGCGATGGGCAACACGGCCTTCACCGGGCGGCAGGTTGGCGAGGGCGCAGACGTTCTGGAAGCCATGGCCCGCGACAAAGAGTGTTTCGTCGTGATGACGCTGGCTGGCGCAATGACAGTCGCCAAGCAGGGACTCGTGGTCGCCGACCTCATCGACCACGGAATCGTCAACGCTATTGTTTCCACCGGCGCGCTGATGGCGCACGGATTGGTCGAAGCCGCGGGACGCTCGCATTTCCGCTACGACCCAAAGATGAACGACGTCGAGCTTTACGAGGCCGGCTACAACCGCGTCTATGACACGCTCGAGCCGGAGACGAACCTCGACTTCGTGGAGCGCATTGTCGCCGGGATCCTGAAGGGCTGGGACGCAAAGGAGACCGTGGCGTCGCACAGGCTGAACCGCGCCATCGGCAAGCATCTCAGCGAGCACGTCAAAGAGCGCGGCATCCTCAAGTCGGCGTACGAAAAGAATGTGCCGGTGTTCGTCCCTGCTTTCACGGACTCCGAGATGGGCCTGGACTTTGCGCTGCACAACCGCATGCGCCGCAAGAACAACCTGCCGCTGCTGCGCTACGATCCATTTGAGGACCTGGAGTTCTTCGCCGAGACGCTGCTCAAACAAACGCGACTCGGCATCTTCACTATCGGCGGCGGCGTGCCGCGCAACTGGTCGCAGCAATTCGGGCCGTTCATCGAGCTGCGCCATCGGCGCGGCGGTGAAGATTTGCCACTCAAGCGCTATCACTACGGCCTGCGGATTTGTCCCGAGCCGGTGCATTGGGGTGGATTGTCGGGCAGTCCATACAGCGAAGCTGTGTCGTGGGGCAAGTTCGTACCGAAGGAAGAAGGAGGAAGATTCGGCGAAGTGTTCGTAGATGCGACGGTCGGGTTGCCGCTGATCGTAGGGGCTGTGCTGGAACGACTGAGAAAGTGAGCAGGGCAGTCGGCAGTGGTTGCTGGATACCTCGGTGCTTCAATCACGCGGGGTACGCTGCTTCCGGCTCCGGTTCAGGCCCGGCAAGGTCTAAACCCCGGAGCCGGTGCAGGCTTCCGCGGAACTCTGTGGACATTCCTTCCGGTTTGTCATCACTAGCGGGCTTTAGCCCGCGAGGGATCTGCTTCTTGCGTCATCAATCGAAAATCAGATTCCTCGCGCCGAAATCGGGCGCTCGTAATGACAATTCTCAAATGATCTTCACCCCTGCTCTTCGCTTACCGCACTCGCGGAATGTCATGTTCTGTGCTCTGCTACCAGTTTTACGTTTCCAGTCAAAGAAAAGTTCAGCATACGATTTCGTGATGTAATCCGCGGTCGTCAATCCAAGCTCGCGGGCTATGCGATCGATCCAGCGCGACTTTCCCTCGATCTCGGCAACGTCGCCGAGCGGAGTGTGGTCGAGAACGACGTTGCCTTCACCGTTGCGCCACTCGGCGCGAAACTTCTCATAGACAAACGATGCCTTGTAGCCGAGTGCGCGCAGTATCGCATCCATTCTCTCGCCATCGGAGACGCCGGTCTCCAATTCGCCACGCGACTTGTGGCGTCCCAGCTTTACCTTGGCCTTGTGCGTGAGCTTCCATTTGCCGCCGTAGTTGCGCAGGCGCAGCAGTTCGCCCTTGCGGCGCAGTTTCTGTCCGGGAAGATCGTATATGGTGTTGACTTCGTGCGTGGACGGCGTTTCTTCGTGGAAGCCCAAGTCGCGCAACTTCTGTGCGAGCGCTTTCAGATCGGGGACAAGAAATTTGATCTCGACTTCCTGCGGAGCGGGCATGACCAAAGTGTAAATGAAACCATCAGCTCTCAAAGTTCGGCTTTCAACTCAGGCGCTCGGCTCAGATGGGCCTTTGGATAGTTCAACTTGGAATGGAAAATCGCACCCTCGGAGTTCTTACAAAAGCAGCTTGGCATCACCCAATTCCCGGCCGCGTTTGCAATCCGCAAGATTTCCGTTATGATTGCCACGCTCCTATGAGACTGCCTTTCCAACGCGAGCCCAAGGTTGCGCCAGCGCCGGTTACGTCCCAAGCCGAATTTCCGCCTCTGTCCGGAGCCGACATTGCCGGCTTGATCCGGGGCAACAGAGTGGGCGGTGACTTCTACGGCTTTCTACGCGCCAACCCTTGCCGTGTGGTCTTCGGTCTGCTGGACGTTGCCGGGAGTCACGAGGAGAACCAAGCCATTGTGGAGGCAACACGCCAAACCTTTCACGAATTGGGGTGCGAGAGTTTTGCCCATCCTGAGGTCAACGAAGCCGATGCGATGATGGAATTCTGCCTCGAGTTGAACCTTACGGTTCGCCGTGCCGCCTCGGGAGTGCGCTCTTGTCCGGCCTTCGTCGGGTGCTACAACGAAGCATTGGGCACCATTTGCTACGCCAACGCCGGACATACGCCGGGACTCCTGCGCGACCTCTCCGGTGTTACGGAGCTGCCTGCCACTGGGCTTCCTCTTGGACTGTTTTCCGCTGCCACCTATGAAGCGCCCTTTGTGGCCCTCCAGCCGGGAGCGTCATTGCTGCTGGTCTCGCGAGGCGTAGTAGAGGCCGCCTACAAGCGGGAGGAGTTTGGCCTGGACCGCGTCAAGGAACACTTCGAGCGCGCCTCCCGCGAGAATGCCCGCGAGATCGCCTCCATCATCCTCGAAAGCGTGCAGCAGTTCATGCGCACCCCGCCCACCCACAATGACGTTACCGCGCTGGCCCTGGTTCGGGCTCTGGGAGCTGAATCCGTCGCAAAGGGCGCCTCAGCCGCTTCTTGAAGAAGCATAGACGAGTCGAAAATATGGTTCGTAAGTCAATGCGGCTCAATATGTTGCAGAGAATTGTTGTCTGAGTTATTATTGCAGAAGAAGCTTGAAGTGGGATAACAAGCGGGATAATAGTCCCGGTTCCGAAACGGGAAAACCAGCGGTTCGTGCAGTCGGCTTTTACAAACATTGCGGAACTATTGCAGCGCTTGCGGGGAAGTTAGGAGTGTGGTTCTCAGCAAGGCGTTCGTGGCCGGCCTGTGCGGAGAGCGGTCTCGCGAACCCGCGTTAAGCTCTGCTAAACTAATCTGAATGCCCGCTTCTGGCACGCTGGGGATATAGTGAGGCCGTGCCGCTGCGCCATCCTATCTATGACATTTGTCCACCGTATTGTTGCCGTTGTTTTGATTACCTGTGTCTTGCCCCTAGCTGGCCTTGCCCAGCAGACCACGCCGCCAACCAATGCGACTCCGCCGCTGGCGCAAAGCCAATCAACTCAGCAGTCCCCGACCGTCCAGGGAGGAGAAACCGGCACACCTGGCGCCGCAACCGGAGCATCCGCCGGCGCCCAGCAGCCTGATCGGCAATTGTCAGGCAGCATCACCGGAACGGTGACCGATCAAGTCGGAGACCTCGCCGTCGGCGCTAAAGTGCAACTTACGCGTCAAGACGAATCCCAAAAGCAAGAAGTGCTGTCAGGCGACAATGGGCAATTCTCCTTTGCCAATCTCTCGCCTGGGCCCTTTAAGCTCACGGTTTCGGCCCCAGGTTTCGACACCCAAGTGTTCTCTGGAGATCTGGGCCCGGGACAGTTTTACATTGTGCCGGCGATCACACTAGCTGTTACCGCCGCCGTGACGGAAGTGCGAGTCGGAGGCACGCAGTTCGAAGTGGCAGCGGAGGAGCTTAAGGAGCAAGAGAAGCAGCGTGTGCTCGGCTTCATTCCAAATTTCTACGTCACCTACGTCTCCGATCCGGCTCCTCTTGCGCCCAGGCAAAAGTTCCAGCTTGCCTTTAGGTCGGTAATCGATCCCTTCACCTTTGTGGGAGTTGCCTTCCTGGCCGGAATTGACCAGGCGGCGGACCAGTTCGGAGCATACGGGCAAGGCGCAGAAGGGTATGCAAAGCGCTTTGGTGCAGCGTACGGTAACGTCGTTGCCAGTACGTTCATCGGAAGCGCCATACTGCCGTCCCTCTTCAAACAAGATCCCCGATATTTCTACAAGGGAAGCGGTAGTACCCGATCTCGGATTCTGTACGCGCTCTCCAATGCTGTGATTTGCAAGGGCGACAATAAGAAATGGCAGTTCAATTACTCGGAAGTGATCGGGGCCTTCGCAACCGGCGCCATCTCGTATACGTACTATCCGGAGGCCGATCGCCATGGAGTGATTTGGCAAAACGGCTTGATCAAGCTTGGTGAGAGCGCGGTCGCCGGTGTCTTCCAGGAATTTGTCCTCCGGAAATTGACCCCGCATCTTCAGACCCACGCTAAGAGCCAGCCCTAAACTACAAACGGCGTCACTT
>Ga0074045_10003401_pt1 | contig 14330 bp, 11 predicted proteins | sample BogForMeECP23OM2_FD_94442 | JGI IMG/M metagenome (GOLD analysis project Ga0074045, IMG submission 94442) | Bog forest soil microbial communities from Calvert Island, British Columbia, Canada - Bog Forest MetaG ECP23OM2 | ecosystem: Environmental > Terrestrial > Soil > Wetlands ... | reverse complement strand
GCAGCGTGCACATGCTGGGTTTGCATCGCCGTTGGCGATCTGTGTTGCTCGTGTGCCGCTGTCTCTTCTGCCTGGGTTGGGCGGACGTTAATTCCACCGGCGCCACCGTTATAGCTGACATGGTTCACCCTGGTTCCGTTGATTACAGTCTTGTTGTAAACATTGTGAATGTTCGTGACGTTCACGTTGTTCACGGAGCGGTTGTAATAGAAGGCTCCGTTATTCCAATATCCGCCTTCATAGCCAACCCCACCATAGCCGAACCCGTAGTTGACGCCACCGTAGAAGCCGACATGCCGGCCCCAGTAGCCTTCATTCCAGGCGTAGGCATTCCCGCCCCAACCCCAATAACCGGGGGTCCAGAGGAAGCCAACCTCGGGAGCCATCACCCACGTACCGGGCACCCAGAAGTAGCCTTCATCCCCATAAGCCCAGTAGCCGGGCGTCCACAAATAGCCGTCCGCGGGGGCCATGGGTTGCATATACACAGGGAGCGCGGGGGGAGCGATCGTGATCGCCACGCCGAACTGCGCGAACGAGGTGGCCGGTATGGCCAGTATCAGAAAAGCTAGCAACAGTAAACAGATTTTGCGCATTTCGAACCACCTTTGCCAGACCATCCTTCGATTGCCCGGTCCTACCTTGCTGCTGCGGGCTGCGTGGATTGAACGGCGACACCTTGATGCAAGGATTCCAGGAAGGCACTGTCCAGTCTGTGCCCTTAGCTCACTTTGCGTGGATGTTCCCATTTAAATCGCTAAGAGATTTCTTCTGAGATGACTTGGCTGACGAAGAAAGAAACGGCGGCGAGTCCACGGAATGGACCCGCGCCGAGAGTAGTTAAGCTGGTCTCGTTCTCAAGAACGGGCGCTACAGCGTGAAGCTGAGTACAAGGTTGACGCCAGGGAACGATGCGTTGCACAGGTAGTACACGCCGTCAATCTCGATCACATAAACGTCTTGCGTGTAGAGCCAGTTGCTGGGCCACGCGTCCCCGAATCCGAACCAATAGCCACCGTATTGGAAGCGGTGGTTGCGGTAGTCGCCTTCGCTGACATGGAAGGTGTGTCCTCGTCCAAAATTAGCCCGGAAGCGATCGTCGGGAATGCGGCCACCGCCGTTACCAGCGGCGACGCGCTGTGCCTGCTGTTCAGGCCTAGCCTGCTGTGTGTGCTGCTGCTGTGCGTTCTTCTCTTCCTGCTTGGTATTTTTTTCTTGCTGCTGTGCGTTTTTCTCTTCGTTCTTAGTGTTCTTGTCTTGCTGCTGCGCGTTTTTCTCTTCCTGCTTTGTACTCTCCTCTTGCCTCGCGTTCTTCTCCTGCTGCGCCGCGGGTTTCTCCTCTTGCTTTGCGGACTTTTCTGGTTGCGCTTTCTTCTCCTCAGGTTTGGCTTTCTGTTCCTCCTGCTCGTGCTGCTCCTGGGCGTACACCGGAGCCGTGGCGATGAGGGTCAAAGACAGAACTGCTGTGCTGATAAATCCAACTAGATTCATAAGTGTTGCCTCCATTGTCGATTCGTTGCGTGCTTGCTCTTGCTGAAGTTCCGGTTTTCACGTTAACCGGGTTGCCTGCACGATCGCTTGCAGATCGTCAGCCTTTCCCAATGCGGAGATTGGGAAGAGAATGCAACAGCCCAGAAACATTCAGGATCCACAGAACCACCGCAATGACCACGACGCCGTTCAAAATTGACTTGATGGATCCCTGCATGGGAATGAAGCGATTCACTAGCCACAGGAGGACACCCACCACGATGAGAACTTCCAACAGTTGAACTAAAGGCATGATCTTTGACCTTCCTTGTTTCGCGGGCTAACGCCTCCCACCCGCCTGGAGGTGTTGCCGTAATTGCAAAGTTCGAGACTGGTTAGGGTCGAATCGTGTGCTGCCGCGAGGTTGCGCGGCGCACACACGGATGAAGAACGCCGATTGCCTGGATGTGGTCGCTTCGCCGTGGCTTGTTTACGACTCCGATTGGCGGCGGCCTGTGAATAAGAGCTGCGAATCAGCGTTCGCGGCTCCGTCTACACACTCAGTACAACAAGAATGACAGGTGCAGGCTTTCGCGTCTGAGCAAGATAGCTCACATGCGGAGATTAAGATTGCCATCACATTCTCTCCACTGCTTGAGGTGAGTGCATTGTTCACAATTGACCATCTTGTTGTCGGGGAACCATGCATTATGAAGTCATGAAAGCCAAAAAGGAACCAGCTCTGGCTGTTCGTTGCCCCACTTGCGGCGCCAGGCCACGAGAGAAGTGCGAGCTTAACACGGGTCTGCCCCGCACGGAGCCGCATCCAGCCCGGCGCTTGGCGGCCGAGAAGACTAACGGGCTGTGCGGCGTCGGTTAGCCTGGTGCATAACCCAATGGAACAAACAGCTCCTAAGTACTAGAATCATGGCAAATGGGTACTGTTTCCCTAGCGATCAAGAAGAGCCGTGAGTTCGATCCCAACACCTTCCTCGCAACCATTGGCGAGGGCAGGAAGAACCTGACATTCGCCCAGAAACAGGGAATCTTCGCACAGGGGGACACGGCGGACTCGGTCTTTTATGTCCAAAAAGGCAAGGTGAAACTCACCGTCGTCTCCAAGACTGGCCGAGAGGCTACCCTTGGCCTGCTTGGTGCCGGAAACTTCTTTGGAGAAGGTGCGCTGGCAGGCCAGGCCCTGCGCATGGGCTCTGCGGCGGCCATGACGGATTGTGAAGTTCAGCGGATCGACAAGAAAGCGATGATTGCCGCCCTGCACCGGGAACCGGCGTTTTCCGAGTTGTTCGTGGCGTATTTACTGGCGCGTAATGTCCGTTACGAAGAGGATCTGGTCGACCAGTTGTTCAACTCCAGTGAAAAGCGGTTAGCTCGTATTCTTCTTCTGCTCGCGCATTTCGGCAAGGAAGGTGTGCCCCAGACCGTCGTCCCCAAAATCAGTCAGGAGAGTTTGGCCGAGATGGTCGGGACCACTCGTTCGCGGGTCAGTTTTTTTATGAACCGCTTCAGGAAACTCGGTTTTGTGAATTACTCCGGCGGCCCCGAGGGCGGGTTGCAGGTGCACAGTTCGCTGCTTGGCGTAGTTCTGCACGACTAGCTGCTCTCGCGGCGTAATTTCCCATTATTAACGATAGCGAGGACTTGATATGAAGATTATGCTGTTTGCCGGACTGCTCCTGATTGTGCTTGGCATCGCCTCCCTGGTCGTGCCTATCCCTCAAACCGAGACGGAAGGCATTAAGGTCGGAGGTAAAAACTTTGGCGTTCAGACCAGTCACAGTGAGCGGGTTTCGCCACTCATCAGTGGGGTGCTGATCGCGGGTGGGATCGCGCTGAGCATTGCGGGTACACGGGGGCGAAACTGACGCGGGTTCGCGAGTGGCTGCTTATTCGCAAGCTCGAGCCGCAGCCTTACACTTAACCCCGGCCGCTCACCAGATTAATGACCAACACCACCACCGCAACCACCAACAGCAAGTGAATTAGACCGCCGGCTATGTGGAGGCTGAAACCAAGAAGCCACAGAATTAGAAGCACAACGAAAATTGTCCAGAGCACGTTGATCTCCTTCGCGAATTTGAGTGTCCTGAAAATAAGGGCCCCGAAAACTCATCTATCTTGCCGTGGCTGGCGCGAGCGACTTCCCGCACTCCAGGCACGATGTCTTCGACCGCGGCGTGATTAGCCCGCAAAACGGGCACATTCTTTGCGATGCGTAGCCGCGAACCGGTGGCGGAAGTGTTGCGAACAGCTTCGAGAGGGACGCAGTGACCGCAGCGATGCGTCTACGGAAGCGATCGCGGAACTGGCGAAGAACGGCCTCCATCGGCGACCCACGTTCATCCTTGCTTCTCATACAGAACCAATCTTCATCTCTGCCTCTGTCATGCTGACGATGACATGCCCAGGCCAGCTATTCTGAGCAAGATTGCTCACTGAGGAAGGTGTCAGGTCTCAGGTGTCAGGAAAACCGAATGCCTTCCCTGAGACCTGAAACCCGACACTGACACCTTGCTTTCGGCCAAAGTGAGCAATGTAGACCATCTTTCTACCTTCCGCTGAGCGATCATGACAACTGAGATGAGCAGTTCTTCTCTCTCTTTCAGGTTATCTGAGCTAAGTCAGCCCATCTGAAGTTTTCTCCTCTTAGTTCCGCAACCCTAAAGGAACAATCATGAAAAAAGTAATGTCGCTGCTGTTGATGAGTTTGATCGGTCTGGTCGGAACCTTCGCGTGGGCAGGATCGGCCCGTGAAGACGCGGTTGATCGCATGCAAAAATCGGTGGATGTTCTCCACGCGGTCATGTCCATTCCCGACAAAGGTATCCCGGAAGAAGTGTTAAGCGACGCAAAATGCATCGTCGTCGTCCCAGACCTGGTCAAGGGTGGCTTCGTCTTTGGCGGCAAACACGGACGTGGTGTGGCTACGTGCCGCACGCCGGAAGGCTGGAGCGCGCCCGCATTCGTCTCCGTTGGCGGCGGAAGTTGGGGATTGCAGATCGGAATCGAGGACGTGGACCTGGTCATGCTGGTCATGAACGACCGTGGTTTGCAACATCTGCTCTCCAGCAAGTTCGAACTCACTGGTGAAGGATCGGTTGCAGCGGGCCCGATAGGCCGTCATGCTTCCGCCGGAACCGACTGGAAGATGAACACGGAATTGCTGACCTATTCGCGCTCGAAGGGCGTGTTTGCCGGCTTAACCCTTGAAGGTGCGGTAGTGGAGCAGGACAACGATTCGACCCGTGCCATTTACGGCAAGCACATGAGCTTCCGAAACATCCTTTCCGGCAAGGCGTCAACTCCCGCCAGCGGAGACGCGTTCTTGAGGGCTGTCTCCGAAGCCGGACACCAGGCTCACATCGCGGAAGCAAGAGAAGACAATAGGTAAGTTGACAAGCATCTGCGGTCGAGATGTGATTTCCGCTGACCGAAACCGTTCCCCGGTTTCGGTCAGCTTTACTGTCTGTGATAAGCCGCAAGCCTTTGCCGCGTTTTTGATACTCCAACCTGATCGTCACTGAACTCAACCACGGCCAGAGCTATACTCACTTGTCGCGCGGGAAACGATATCACTCAGCCCGCCCGGCATGTACTCATGAGGACTTTCCGCAATCTCAAATTCATCGCGGCCGCGCTGGCCTTCGTGATTGGCCTGGGCACGCTGGGCTTTCATTACATCGAGGGATGGCCGTGGTTCGATGGTTTCTACATGGTGATCACCACGCTGACCACCATCGGATATCAGGAAGTCCATCCCCTGTCGCATGCCGGGCGGGTGTTCAACGTCATCATCATTCTGGGTGGAGTTTCGCTGGTGTTTCTCGCCATCGGATCTCTTACCCAGGCTTTGTTAGAATTCGAGCTGCAGAACTTTTTTGGAAGGCGCCGCATGGAGCGCGACATAGGCCGTCTCAGTGGTCACTACATCATCTGCGGCGCTGGACGCGTCGGCCGCAGCGCCGCCCGCGAACTGGCCCGCCGGCCCGCTCAGTTCGTGATCATCGAAAGCAACGAGTCCAAGGCGCAGAAATTCGGCAACGAGAACTGGCTCATGCTAATCGGTGACGCCACCCAGGAACAGACTCTGCGCGACGCCCAAATCGACCGCGCGCGCGGTCTGGTCGCCGCCACCACCACCGACGCCACCAACCTTTATATCGTGCTGACCGCCCGCAGCCTGAATCCAAGTCTGCGCATCATCGCACGCGCCAGTGAAGACATGGCCGAGAAGCACCTGCGCAGCGCCGGCGCTGATGCGGTCGTCTGCCCCTACGTTTTTGCCGGACAGCGTATCGCCCATTCCTTCCTGAGTCCGCACGTGGTCAGCTTTCTCGATACCGCCACCACCCATCTCGGCATGGATCTCGAGATCGGCGAAGTGCCAGTCACTCCGCGCAGTCCGTTTGCCGGCAAGACCATCGAAAACTCGCGCATACGCCAGGACAGCGGCGTCATCATCCTCGCCATCAAGCGCGAGGCGGGCATGCGCTTTAACCCCGCGCCCGACGATCGCATCGAAGCCGGCGATTTTCTGATTGCCATGGGCGAGCCGCAACAACTGCGCGAACTGGAACAGACGGCCGGGTCGAAACCATCTGGGTTCGAACCATGAAAATCGTAAGCGCGGCGGAAATGCGCGCGATCGATCGCGCCACCTCGGAGCGCTTCGGAGTACCGTCCCTCATCTTGATGGAGAACGCCGGCTTGGCCGTAGCCCGTTTCGTCCTCTCCGAGTACCCGCGAGCGGAGCGCGTCGGCATTCTCTGCGGGAAAGGCAACAACGGCGGCGATGGATTCGTAGTCGCCCGCAAGCTCGTAGAAGCGGGAAGAGCCGTGCGCGTGATGCTGTTGTCGGACCCCGAAGAACTGCGCGGAGATGCGGCATCCATGTCTCAGAAGATGCAGCTCCAGCCGCTGAAAATTGCGCCCTTGATTGTGCGCGAGGCGAGTGGACTCGATTCGTCGGATGCGGCGGAAATCTTCGCCGCCGACGTGATCGTGGACGCCATCCTCGGCACCGGTTTTCGTCCGCCGGTCAGTCCGCTCTATGCCGCGGCAATCTCCAGGATGAACCGAGCGGCGGCCCCGATTGTTGCCGTCGACATTCCCTCAGGCGCCGATGCCGATGCCATGCGCTCCCGCAGTGGTGCAGGCGACGAAGGCCGTGCCGATGCCATCGTAACCTTCACCGCGCCGCGTCCGGCGCACGTTTTCGCGGCGCTGACTGGCGGGCCCACTGTGATTACACCCATCGGTTCGCCGCCCGCAGCCATCGTCTCCGAACTCGGATTGCATCTGAGTACTCCTCTCGACTTCGCTCCGCTGCTCGTGCCCCGAGCGCGTGACGCCAACAAAGGCAGCTACGGACACGTGCTGGTGATCGGCGGATCGCTCGGCAAAGCCGGCGCGGCGGCGATGGCGGGATTCTCCGCGCTGCGGGCGGGCGCGGGCCTTTCGACAGTCGCCACGCCAACATCTGTGCTCGCAACCGTGGCGGCTTTTCATCCCGACCTGATGACCGAGCCGCTGGCGGAGACGAAACAGGGCACGATCTCATTGCGGGCTCTCGGATCAGAACTTGATGCGCTGATGGATCGCAAGACGCTCGCCATTGGTCCCGGTATCTCGCGCAATCCGCAAACCGCCAAAGTCGTATACGAGATCGTGAACCGCACGGCTGACACTACGCCCATCGTTGTGGATGCGGACGCGCTCAACGCCTTCGAAAGGGTGGCTCACAAGTTGAACGGCCGCGGACGAACCCTCGTCATCACCCCGCATCCGGGAGAAATGGCACGCTTGACCGGCATGAGCATTGCCGAAATTCAAGCGAACCGCCTGGAAGTCGCACGAAACTTCGCGAGCGAGCACGAATTAATCGTCGTGCTCAAGGGACATCGCACCTTAATCGCAGCCCCCGATGGCACCGTCTGGGTGAATCCCACCGGCAATCCCGGCATGGCGACTGGAGGCACGGGAGACGTTCTCACCGGAATGGTCGCCGGCCTGATCGCGCAACATCCGCAGCATGCGCTCGAAGCCACCGCTCTCGCTGTCTATCTGCATGGATTGGCGGGGGACCTCGCCGGTGAATCCGTCGGAGAGAATTCTCTGGTGGCGACCGACCTGGTGCGCTTCCTGCCGCAAGCGTTCGCCGAGATGCGGAAGCAGAAGTTCGAGGGAATCCGCATTCACGCCTAAGAGCGCATGGTGCAAGTAGGTTCGTATCAGGGCATGCCTTGAGGCATGCCATAAGGGCTGAGTAGCGGAGGCGCCTTCAGGCGCTGAGGACGGGGTGAGAACTACCGCGGTATGTAGCTGTCGAGCAGCGGCAGCAACTGCGACCCCAGCTTCATCATGCGAGCCTGGGCCGCATCGGGAGACTCACCGTCGAGCATCGGAGTCATCAAGCGCACCATCCCGCCGTCGCTGCGATTCATGCGAATCGAATCGGAGATCAGATAATACTTGGCCGACCACTCGCTGGCTACCGCGCGGCCATGCGCCTGAAACCAGTACAGCACCAATTGCCGATCTCCAGATTTAGTAACCACATAACGATTAACGGGCATGGAAGATCCATCCGGACGCGCAAGCTGAATCCGCTCCCGCGAAATCGGAATCCATCCTGCACCCGGCAGACAGTGGTTCGGCGAATGGATGGTGTCGCCGGCTCTTTGCGACTGAAAGTAGGCGATGTAAAGATTGATCCAAGGTTGCGGCTGGCTCGCGCCTTCGTAGTCGCGTACCAGGAAATCGCCCGGCCCGAGGATGTCAAGAGTCTGCTGGTCAAGAGCCTCGTCGGTTCCCGTCCAACCATCAATCTGCGAGGGCAGGGAACTCAGGGGTGGTGGCTTCGGAATGAACTCTGTGCTCGAATGAGCCTGAAGGCTGATCGCCGCGGCCAACATAGGCACAGCCACACTCCAAAAGCGAGAAGCCCCAGCCTCGACGCGCACTCGCCCAGTTGGCTGTTCTTCCAGATGCGCAACGTCACGCGGTGCAGCTGGACCGCCTTTCGGAATGCAGACGAGCGAGATCGCGCGATGCACAGCAAACAGCAGGATCAGTGCCACCGCGAAGACCAGCAATCCTGCGAGGGCATGGGGAACCCCCTCCGCTAAATCCGCATGCCCGGACTGCACCAGCAGCCCTGTGCCAAAAACTCGAAAGCTGTTAGCCGCCACTGCGATGGGAACCGCTGCGAACGCGAGAACCACCCGCACCCACTTCCGAGAGTCCAGGAGATACCCGTAGATGATGGCCAGCGTTACCAGGCTTAGAAGAGATCGGATTCCGCTGCATGCTTCCACGACGTCCAGCGGCCCGGAAACGAGCAAGATTACATTTCCTTCCCGGTGCACGACGACCACCAGTTCCAGCAGAGCAGTAGCCAGCTTTGCAGCCAGCAATTGAAGCGGAAAGGTGAGCCGGTTAATGATCAGGGCCGGGATCGGGATCATCAAAATCAGAAACGCCCAGGGAAACAGGACCACGCGAAAGAACGTCCATCCCTGGAACAGAATGATCAGGCCTGCCAGCAGGATCAGGAGCGATATTCGTTGTAAGAAAATTTCCGCGCCCAAGACTCCCAGAACCAGCACCAGCATGCTCAGGACGACCAGCGGAAGACCAGCCCAGGATGGGGCGGGCGCAATTGCGGTCAGTCGCTTGCGGTCCTGCCAGAGAACAAACAAAGCAAAGAGGGGGACGAAGATCCCGTGCTCGAAGTTCGGATCGCTGTGGGGCCCGACCCACTGCAGGAAAAGATGGGCGATAATCGAGGCGTAAAGCCAGGCGGTCAGCAGCAGCAGCGCCATTCCCTGCCAATGGGGCAATCGGGACGACGAGCGAACCTCCCTCGTCGAGAGGAGTGGAGCTACCTCGGTTGGGTTACCCATAGGGCGCGCTTGCATCTGAGAATATGCGAAAGCGGGCCCTCGCGCAAAGTAAAACCCGCACCTGAAGTCCGCATTTCAGGCCACGAGCAGAAGTTACCTTCAGACTGGAATGTCTGCACCCAGACCGTCGAACACGAAGCGCCGCGGGTCCAGGAAATGGGAAAACTGCTTCCCATCTACCCCAGGCACATCGCAGCCGTCCCCTTCCGCTCCGGCAACCGATAACTGGCCAGTGCTTGCAGAGGGTTAGGACTTTATCCCCAAGGCAGGTGGGAAGTAATGCCCATGGATTGTCCTCGATGTGGGTAATAAATTTCCCATTTGTCCGCAATGTGGTAACGTATCAATCGCGTCGCGATCCCGGGTTGCAATCGCAAGCCATTGAAACATAAGCATATATTGTTCTAGTGACAGGCAATTGGGTTGACCGGATTGGCAGCGGGTGTGCTCTAGACTGTGTGTAGGCATTTGCCCGAGACGTCTCCCCACTGTCTTTGGCCAACGAATGGTAGAGCAGATAAGTATGGACCTCGACAGACCCGAAGACACAACCGAAATCCCGGCAGCCGTAGGAGTACGGCGGAACGGCGAAGCTCGTGTCTGGCTGGAAAGCGTCAGCGCTGGCATGCGCACCGTTGAAGCGGTGATTCGCGAGCTATCGCAGAATGACGTTCCCGTGCTGGTGGTAGCTGAGCATGGTTCCGGCAAGGCGGCAGCGGCGGAGCGCATTCACGTTCTTTCCGTCCGGGCTGCGGAACCGTTCCGCGCCTATCAGAGTTCTGAAGCCAGCGAAGAGATTTTGGCGGCGGGCGACGGTCAAGGTGGAACCGTCTATCTTCAGGAAGTGGGAGACCTCACCGCCGCAGCCCAGAAAGAACTGGTTCGCCAGATCGGTTTAAATGGTAGTGGAGACGATCAGCGCCGTGTGCCTCGTTACATCTGCGGAACCTCGCGCGAGTTGGAGCCCGAGGTCAAGGCCGGCAAGTTCCGCGAAGACCTCTATTATGGAATCAGCGGAGTTTGTTTGCGGATGCCTCCTTTGCGCCAGCGCAAGGAGGACATTCCCGTTCTGCGCGACTGGTTTCTCGCCGCCGCCGCCCGTGACTTTTGCCGGGCCGTTCCTGTACTCACTCCCGTGACCCAAAGCTTCTTCCTGGAACACAACTGGCCGGGAAACATTCGCGAACTGAAAGACGCGGCTCGAGCCATCGTCGCGCTCGGCGATGAAACGCTTGCCATGGGAGGATTACGCTCGCTTTTGCGGCGGGTCGATCGCGGCGGCAACGGCGAGAAAATTTCGTTGAAAGATGCAGCGCGCGCCGCCTCCCGCGAAGCCGAGAGGGAAATCATCCTCCAAGTCTTGACTCGGACCCGCTGGAACCGGCGCCGGGCCGCGCAGGAGTTGCAGATCAGCTACAAAGCGCTTCTCTACAAGCTGAAACAGATCGGGTACGAACAGTACGGGTCATGAACGCAAGGTTTCAAGGTTGCAAAGTTTCAAGGTTTCAAAGAACGAGAGAGCAGGAGTTTCGCGGACAGTAGAACCGCGAAAAGTGGCGGGCGCAGCACTTGAACATTGAAACTCTGAAACTTTGAAACTTTGAAACGTGAGCTGAGAGGAATGGATATGAAATTGACATGGAAAGCGGTGGCTGCGGCATTCGTTTTGATCAGCAGCTTGGCGGTGGCGCAGGATGCGCCCGCCCAGCCCGCCCCCAGTCCCGCGTCCGACAAGACCGCTTCCGACAAAACCACCACTGCCGCTTCCGACAAAGCTGCCTCCGACAAAACAGTCACTGCCGCTTCCGCCAGCCCAGCCGGACCCGAGTATGTCATCGGACCCGAGGATGTGCTCCACGTGGCCGTGTGGAGGGAAGCCGATCTTACCGCCACTTTGCCGGTGCGTCCTGATGGCAAAATCTCTCTTCCCTTGCTCGATGATGTGCAGGCCTCCGGCCTGACCCCTAAGCAGCTAGCCGAGTCGGTGACGGAGAAGCTGAAGAAATACATCGCCGACCCCCGCGTCACGGTGGTCGTGACCGCCATCAACAGCAAGCGGATTTACCTGGTCGGCGAGGTGATGCACCCCGGCGCTACCGCGATGCTGCCCAACATGACCGTTCTACAAGCCTTGTCCAGCGCGGGATTAAGCCAGTTTGCCAACACCAAACGCATTTACGTCCTGCGCACCGAAAACGGCAAACAGCAGAAACTGCCGGTGGATTATCGCAAGCTGGTCAAAGGGGAGCACATCGAACAGAATTATCCCTTGCAGCCTGGGGACACCATTGTTGTCCCGTAAAAGAGATGTGGTTTTGTCAGCGGATTCACGGGTGAAAAGCATGGCAAAAATGCGAACAATCCGGTGGGCGCTGCTGGTATTCGGCATGAGCGTCTGCGTGGTTGCCCAGAGTAGTTCTCAGTCTCAGCCCGCTCCGGCGCCGGCCTTCGGCCAGACCGCGCCGGTGCTGAACCCGGAGAATCCACCAGTATCGGGCCTGGACGAACCCGGGCTCGAACTGCATACCGCCACCCGCAGCTTCGTGTCGCCCGCTTTGCAGGTGAGCGAATCAGCGGACACCAACGGGGCCAACCTGCTCGGCTCGACCGGTCTGGAATCGATCACCCGCGTTCTCGGAGCTCTTGACCTCCAGCAATTCTGGCCCAAGAGCGATCTGCTCTTGGAGTACCTCGGAGGCGGCGCTTTCTACAGCAGTCCTTATGAAGCGAGGCAATTGCAGGCCGCCGGCATGGAGGCCGTTACGCGCTGGCGAACCGGTCAGGCGACGCTGCGCGACGCCTTCACTTACGTGCCCGACGGTTCCTTTGCCGCCGGTACCCTGGGCGGCGTCCCGGGCTTGGGTCTTGCCACCGGCGGTGGTACCGGAGGGATGGGTAGCTTGCCCGGCGGTCACCTGTTCGGCAGCGGTGCGTTCGGCTCGGTAGGCAACATTCCCCGGCTCGCGAACACGGCAATCCTGGATGTGGTTCAGGCCGTTAGCCCGCGCTCCGCGATCACCGTGGCGGGCGGATTCAGCGACGCTCATTTCTTTGACCCCACGCAGCAGCTGATCAACAGCGACGAACTCACCATTGAGGGCGGGTACTCCCATCTGCTTACCGCTCGCGACCAGATCGGCGCCGTCTACGCTTTTCAGTTGTTCCAGTTTCCGGCGGCTACTGGCGGCCAGTTCTATAACCACATCGCCAATCTGCGCTGGAAGTATCGCATCAGCGGCAGGATGAGTTTGACGGCTGGAGCCGGTCCCGAGTACACCGTGCTGGAACAGGGTGGTTACGTCAACCGTTGGTCGCTCAGCGCAAGGGTCTTGCTGAGCTACAAGTTCGCGCATTCGACGATGAGTGCAAGCTACGAAAAATTCACTTCGGCAGGATCGGGCTTCTTCGAAGGCGCCAACACCCAAGCCGCACGGCTCTTGTTTACCCGCCCCCTAGGACGCACGTGGACATTCTATGGCGATCTGGCCTACTCCCATAACACGAAGCTTCAGGATTCAATATTTGGGGTCCAGGGTGCGAATAGCTATGACGAAGGCTCCGCCGGAGCCATTCTCCGCAAACACCTGGGACGTGCCTACGACTTCTTTGTGGTGTATCGCTTCAGCGAGTTGGGCTTTGATCGGCCGGCTTGCCTGAGTGGCTCCTGCGGCGATACTGCTCAGCGGCACGTCGGCGCCATTGGAATGGAATGGCACCCCACGCCGACTCGTATCGAATAGTTTTTGGGCCGCTTCCGGCGGCCGGATTGGTGAATTGTATGAGTGAAAATCGCGAACTGACGATGGACGATTATCTGGCGATGCTGCGGCGGCGCCTTAAGGTCATTTTGATCCTGGCCCTGTTTGCCCCGCTGGCGGGCTTCCTGGTCTCTTATGCCTTCCCGCCGAGATATACCTCCACGGCCAAGATCCTGGTGGAAGGCCAGAAGGTGCCCGACACTTTGGTGACGTCGGTCATCACCGCCGATTTTGCCCAGCGTGTCCAGACTCTCGGTCAGGAAGTTCTGAGCCCCGGCAAGGTCCGTTCAATGATTGAGAGGCTCGCGCTCTCCAACCCTGGGCTCATCAAACCCGGCGAAGAAAACAACCTTGTGGAATGGATCCAGCCCCCGAATATTACCCTCGAGCCGATTCCGATGAGTGCTGCCGCTAACGCGGCGGGCATCTCTGGCGCCAAGAAGAAGGCTTCTGCCGGCGACGAATCGGTGCCCGGTTTCAATGTCAACTACACCGACAGCAACCCGGAACGCGCGCAGAAAATCTGCGAGGCCATGACCGAGGCTATCGTCGATGCGAACCTGAAATTGCGCGGCGACACCGCCAAGGGCACGACCGATTTTCTCGGCCGCCAGGTCGACGCTGCCAAAGCCACCCTCGACGAACAGGAGAAAGAACTCGCCGACTTCAAGAAAAAACACATGGGTCACTTGCCCACTGACGCCGACAATAACGCTCGCATGCTGGCGTCGCTGAACACGCAACTCGACGCCACTACCCAGAGCCTCAGCCGCGCCCAACAGGACAAAACCTACGCTGAAAGCATGCTGGCGCAGCAAGTCGCCGCCTGGAAGACCTCGCAGTCCAGCACGAATCCGCAAACTCTCGAACAGGAATTGACCCAGCTGCAGGGGCAATTGATGCAACTGCAAGCGCGCTATACGGACGATCATCCCGACGTAATCAAGACCAAGGCCGATATCGCGGAGGTCGAGAAAAAGCTGAAAGAGGCCACCGCCGCGACCGCCAGCGCTACCGACAGCAGCGATAAGGCGAGCGCTTCGGAACCGCCTGAAATCCGCCAGCTTCGCCTGCAGATTCACCAGTACCAGAGCGTGATCGAACAGGACGCCCTCGACCAAAAGAGACTGCAAAGCTCGATTAACCTCTACCAGAGTTTCATGGCCAATAGCCCAGAGGT
>Ga0074045_10003400_pt1 | contig 14332 bp, 17 predicted proteins | sample BogForMeECP23OM2_FD_94442 | JGI IMG/M metagenome (GOLD analysis project Ga0074045, IMG submission 94442) | Bog forest soil microbial communities from Calvert Island, British Columbia, Canada - Bog Forest MetaG ECP23OM2 | ecosystem: Environmental > Terrestrial > Soil > Wetlands ... | reverse complement strand
TTGAATCGTCCCGGACACCGTGCTTCCGGATGCCGTGGCGGGGCCGGTCAAAACCGCCGCGCAGCCTGTGCAACACGCACCGCCATATACATGCAATAACTGTCATTATCATTTGTTGTATTCCAACCATTAAGTTGCATCGACTGAAATGGCCATTTACAATTCACACATGGCCATTTCGGTTTCCAAGTTCAAGAACTCCTGCCTCGACGTAATTCGCCGCGTAGAGGCAACGGGGCAATCCGTGTCAATCACACGGCGTGGCAAGGTTGTGGCCCGCCTCGCGCCTTCATTTCAAGCCACGCAAAGTGTGGGTGCCAAGCCTTGGCAGGAGCTACGGGCCCTGGGAGGCGAATTGCTTGCTGAGCCAAGTGAATCGGTTGTGCGCGAGGAGGACTTCGAGGCCCTGCGTTGATCTTGCTCTTGGACACGCATTTCTGGATTTGGTGGCTTACACCAAGATCGCCTCTCAAGCCCACAGAAAGACGTGCGCTCGATGCCGCGGCGGAGGCTGGAGGCGTATACCTAGCCGCAATCAGTTTATGGGAGGCGCAGCTTCTGCACTCCAAAAGGCGCTTGCAATTACCACTACCGTTTTCTGACTGGTTGACTCGCGCGACGGAATCTCGAGTTCTGACGGTTCTGCCTCTCGATCGAGACGTCGTAATCGCGGTAGACAGTTTGCCCGCGCGATTTCACGGCGATCCCGCCGATCGACTGATAGTGGCGACGGCCCGTACACACGGAATACCGCTAGCGACACGTGATCGAGCGATTCGGCGTTCTCGCACGGCTAAGCTGTGGTCGCCGTGAGGATTGGTTCGCTAGCCATCAACGTTCGGGACGTAGGAGTCGCAGGTTCAAATCCTGTCACCCCGACCATTGATTTCAGAGTTTTTTTGTCGTAACCCGCCTACGGTTCCAGACTTTTCACGCCCACGGTTCCAGAAACGGTTCCTATTTCGCCGCGGGAAAATCGCGCGACTATTTGGCTGTTCTTGGACGTTGGCATAATCACGCTAGCCGGACGTTGTTTTGCGTCTGCAGCTAGTGGCCGGGATCTCTAGGACGGAACGATGGGCATGTTCGACGAAGTCTACTGTTATGCGGAGCTCCCCGACGGACGCGACCCCCGTGGCACGTGTTTTCAGACGAAGTCTTTTCCAGATCCGTGCATGTGCCACTATCGGATCACAAGCGCCGGACGACTGAGCGACTCTGCTAACAATGATCTAGAGCCGGACGGGTACATCACGTTTTATACGGTCGACCGGGATGGCGGCAATGAGTCGCCGGGTAGAGTTCCTAGTCTGCGCGAGTATCGCGCTCGATTTCTGTCAGGACAACTGCAAAATATCGCAAGAGTTAATGAAGGCAGTACGGATCTCGTCCGCTACGGTTTGGCTTCCTTTCGATGGTTCCATTCGCCTTCGGTTCTCTTCGGCGATTCGGACGAAGAGTCCGACGCAAGTAAGGCTGACGTTGGGCCTGGGAAATAGAGGTCCCAAGGTTAATCTCGAATTACTTTGGTACGGATTTGATGTTGCGCTTCGCCCGGAGAACGATCAACGTACAACATCGTTGAGCCTTTTCCAGATTTCCCACGCGCCGACCGTTTGCCGAGACGTTTAGCGGACTTGGCCTTGCGAGGAACCACTGACTTCGCTTTCTTAGCAGTCGGTTTATGAGACGGCTTCGCATCCACACCGCCGAAGTCGATCCCGAACACATCGGCCAGTTTTGACGAGTCCAGAATCCGACCTGCGTCAGCCAATTTCCCACGGGGTGTCCCGCCCTCCCCTGCGCGTGCGATCAACTCTTTGGCGTCGACTTTTCGCAAGCCGAACAGCAATTCCGGCGCCGAGTCGAGCCGGGCGCCGATTCCGTAGAGCGTCGCCGCGACATGCTTGCACATCGCGGCCGAATCCGGACAGCTGCAGCTGAAAGCAATCTCCTTCGGTGACGGGAAGAGACCGGTTCCCGGTCGGGTGATGCGCTCCATGACCGAAGTTGACAGTTGCCCCTGGAGTAGCTCGACCAATGTGTCGATGGAGCGGGCGCAGTCGCGTGCAATCGCCTGCCAGTGTGCGCGGGCCACTTCCCTGATAGTAACGGTGATTCGATACAGACTGGATCCCATCACTTGGGCGGTCACCTCGCCCGGACCGATATTGAGATCGATCACCGATCCGTTGCGCAGATAGGTGCGGCCGCGCGGCAGACGGTTCGCGTAGTCGCTATAACGCTCCAGGTTCTGGCACCAAGCCTTGCCCCAGAACGATTTCGCAATCGCGCCTCGGCTTGCGGCCACCGGCGAAAGCATCCGACCTTCTTTTCGCATCTTCGCGACCGTCCGGTCCGCTGTCTGCCGACGCGCCGCCGCGGGAACGTACGGTATCCTTCGAAAATACATTAGCCTTGCTCCGATGATGATCGATGCACGTCAGACATTCGCCTGTGCGGAATGAATATCAAGTGCGACCAGATTCAGCAACTCCTTGTCGCTGAGCTCGGTCAGCTGCAGCTCCGTACCTCCTTCGAGAACCTCCTTGACGAGCGTTTGCTTCGACTCGATCAGCCGATCGATCTTATCCTCGACGGTGCCGCGACAAACGAACTTGTGCACGAGAACATTGCGGGACTGCCCAATCCGGAATGCCCGATCGGTTGCTTGATTCTCGACAGCTGGATTCCACCAACGATCGAAATGCACCACATGCGAGGCGGCGGTGAGATTAAGGCCGGCGCCCCCCGCTTTCAGGGATAGGACGAAGAACGGAGTCAGCTCGTCGTCTTGGAAACGCCGAACCAGTTCCGTGCGCTTCGATACCGGCGTGCCGCCGTGAAGAATCAAGCCTTCTCGGCCGAATACCTGCCCGAGAAACGCCGCAATCGGCTGGGTCGCCTCGCGGAACTGCGTGAATACCAGCATCTTCTCCTGCTTGGCGGCGATCACCTCTCCGAGTTCGCGCAGGCGTGCGAACTTCCCGCTCTCGGTTTCGGCCCACGCGCCGTCGCCGAGCCACTGCGACGGATGATTGCAGATCTGCTTGAAGCGCATCAGGAACGATAGTACGACGCCTTTGCGCCCCATGCCCTCCGCCCTATCGAGCGCCTCCGCGAGTTCCTCGACCGCCCTCTGGTAAAGCGCTGCCTGCGTGGCGCTCAAGTAACAGAACGCCTTCATCTCGGTCTTGTCGGGCAAATCGGCGATCACCGACTTGTCCGTCTTGAGGCGCCGCAAGATATAAGGGCGCACGAGCTCGCGCAGCGGCCTGTAGGTTTTCGCTTCAGCGAGGCGCCGGACGTAGCACCCGAACGCCTGACCGGAGCCCAACAGCCCTGGATGAGTGAAGTCGAAAATAGACCAAAGATCGCCAAGACGATTCTCCACCGGTGTGCCGGTGAGCGCGATCCGCGTGTGGGCGATGAGTTTCTTGACGGCGCGCGTCTGCTTGGCGCCCGGATTCTTGATTGCCTGCGCTTCGTCGATAACCACAACCCGCCACTCGGTGCTCGTAAGCCACTCGTAGCGCAGCAAGGCACCGTAGCTCGTGATCACGATATCAACCTCCGCGAGACTCCCCGAGGTCATTGCCTTGAGATCGGCCGCGCTGCATGCCGAGGGATGGGCGATGAGGAATCTCAGCATCGGCGCGAAGCGTTCGATCTCCGCAGCCCAGTTCGCGAGCAACGAGGCGGGCGCCACCAGCAGACTCGGGGCTTGCCTCTGCGTTTCCGTCCGTCGCGCCGTCGATTCGTGTTTGAGAATCAAGAGGAGCGACAATACCTGCATGGTTTTGCCCAATCCCATATCGTCCGCGAGACAGGCACCTAGCCCGAGACGGTGCAGCAGGTAGAGCCACCGAACACCTGCCTGCTGGTAAGGTCGCAACGTTGCTTGGAGCGCCGGTCCCGGTTCTATGCAGGCAAGTCCGTCAGGGCTGCGCAGACCCTTGAGAGTCTCTGCGAACCAGGACCCGGCGCTCACCGTCGACCAGTCGGGATCCGACGGGTCGCCCAACTCCTCCTCGTCCACCGCGACGCCGGCGACCAGCCGCATGGCGTCGGCGAACGGCAGTCCGCCGTCGGCCGCTACCGCTTCTATCTTGCGAAATCGGTCGAGGAGTTGCTTGAGCTTGTCTCGATCCACCTCCACCCAGCGCCCGCGAAGAAATTGCAGTCCGTCGGCGCCTTTGAGCAGGGCGCGGATTTCGGCTGCCGTGAGTCGCTCCTCTCCGAGCGTCAGCTCCACGTGAAAATCGAGCAGGGCGTCCTTGCCGAGCACGGACGGCACCCTTCCGCCGATGGTCGCTCGGACCTTTGGGCGAGGCGGTCGGCCCGAGCCCCACGCGCTCGGCGCGCGCACCACAATCCCAGCGGCCTCGAGCTTGGGCACATCGGTCAGGAATTGAAATGCTTCATGCGCGGACCATCTGAGGGGATGGTAGAGTTCCTCGGATTCCACCATGGCCTTGAGCCATGCGCACTCTCTCGCAGCTTCCTGCACCGGTTTGAGAAGCGAGAGCAGACGCGCTTTGTTTTTCGCGCCGGCGTACTCACGCAGCGCCTCGGCAAGGGGCAGGTGCTGCGCGCGAGATTGAGCCGAGAGGCGCGTCGTGTAGGTCGCAATGAACGCGAAGGGCAATTGTTCATCGGAGCGATTCTCGGCCAGATTGAAATGTACGCGGCCCACGAGGTGCCAGGCCGGATTTCGCTTCTTCAGGAACTCCTGCAGCGTTTGCTTCGCATCCGCAAGTTCGGTGCGGCAAGCCGTATCGATTCCATCCCACAGCGCCGCGAGCACATCGGCATTCAGATATTCCCAACCCGGCATCGGGGGTGCGGCGCCCGCCAGTTCCGTGAGTATTGCTGCTGGCGGCGTTTCGATGCTGCTCGCCGCAGCGGGGCCAGAGGCCCCGACGGTTTGCCCGGACGTGCATAGCGTGGTGACGTAGCGGCAGGCAAAATCTCGCCAATATGCAAACTCTGCGGGTAGAGCCGTACCGACTTCCCGAGTACCAAGCTCGAGCAGCCCGTGTCCGGCACCACGCTCGAATGCAGCCTCAAGGCGCTCTTGCAGATTGTCCGGCAACGGACGCGCTTCTTTCGTCGGCGCGAGCACGAGGTGCCCTTGCGGCGTGAGGACAGGAATTCGAATCGAAGTCGTCATTTCCAGGTCTGTGACGAGTGCGCTCTGTATAGCCCTATCCGTACTGCCACGGACCCAGCGGCTCCCAGCGAACGGGATATCCAGCCGACGTTGTTACTGCCTTGGCTACCGGCATCAGGAACTCAGCGAGATCGGCAACGACTTGCGAGAACTCGTTCGCCAGAGCCGGCTCACCAATCCTGCGCACGAAAGCGACCCACTGGCGCATATGAACTGGCTCAGAGTGGAACTTCGCCGTCAAAGCAGCCGGCGGCATTTCAGGCACGCTGGTATGTCGACGATCGAAAGTTGAACGGATCGCCTGGCTTAGCTCGGGGCCGGAAAAAGCTAGCGTCCGCGACAAGATCCAAATGTCATAGAAATCCTTCATTCGACTGTTCTGCATGTCGAGATGAACCATGGCCTCAAATTTCTCGGAAATCGCTGCCTCTACCGGATACGCACTCAGCCGTAGCGGGGGACCGGTCAGCAGCACTGGATAGTCGATTACCTGCGGCTCAGGATGAACGGCATCGCTTACACCAAAATCGATTTGTACGGTCTGACGCACGTTTCCGAGGCGCGCGTGGAGGCGAATGCGAGTACCGGCATACTTGGTCGCATCGCGAATCGGTTCCACTGAGATCGTCGTGGGCTCGAAGATGACACCGTCACTAGGGTCACTAATAGCCGAACACTGTTCGACGAGTCGAACAAGTGCTGCTTGATCAGCAACGCCGCGACGCAACAGATCGATATCCATCGTCGGCCGTGCGCGAGGTACTCCCCATACCCGGAGCATCAGCGCACCTTTGAGTAGTACCGTGTCGGCGTGGGGAGATCGCGAGAGCCGCGAGAGAAATCGCTCAATCACATACGATTGAAGAATGTCGTTGAAGCTTAAGCCCGCTTCCTGAGCCACGTTGCGCAGTCTCGCTAGCACCGAGGCAACGACATTCTTCGGCTCTTGGGTCACGTGACGCTTTCCAGGTAGGGAGCCATGACGCGATCCTGTCGCAGCAGCTGCGCGAAATGGAAGATTTCCCTATTGCTGATTCGCTTGCGGGCACGGGCAGAACGCAGCGCCTCGATGGCAACGTCCAGCCCGAGCTTGTTTCGATACTTGAAACAATCAACTATCGTGCGCGCGACGCTATATATGCGAACGGGAACGCCATCGATGGAGTGAGGTTCGATTCCCTGCTCGAAGGTCGGAACATCAAAACGATAGATCCTTACCGGTGGCGTGCGCAGGCGCAGCCCTGCGTATCGGCCGCGCGGAACAGCGAGATATACGACTCTCGGAACCTGAGTCGTGATGCCATGGAAGGCCAGCGCTGAAAGCAGGCACACGACCGCCTCCGGGGCTTTGGTCGCCACCACTGCGAGGTCCGGATTGCTGAACTCTTGAGAGGAGGTGAGTCGATAAAGTCCGCGTGCGAGTCGCATGAGTTGCCCCTCCTCGACGAGACGGTATAGCGCGGCGGGATGAATGCCCCGCATCAGGGCCTGACGCGTTCGCATCACGCCACCGTGCTGTCGGAAGGTTTCGAGGGCGGCTTTGATGTCGCGAGTCTGAGTCATATCGGATAATATTAGCACCATTTATAAATATATGGCACGTAATCTATCCAGATCCTCACTTTCGGACGTAGGAGTCGCAGGTTCAAATCCTGTCACCCCGACCATTGATTTACCTAGAGTTTTTTTGTCGTAACCCGCCTACGGTTCCAGACTTTTCACGCCCACGGTTCCAGAAACGGTTCCTATTTCGCCGCGAAATAATCACGCGAGATTTCGGCTGTCCGTGGTTGGGCGTGGAACATGATGAGGCGGACAGGATGGCACAGCACGTCGCCGATACCCTATGAGATCTGAGCGAAATCGCGCGGCTCACCACTGCGGCAGAGCGACCGACGCGGGGACACGCCATCGGCGCCCCGCATCGCAAACGCATCACAGCGATCCTCACAGCCAAAATCGACCAGCATCCGAAATTGGCACAGAGGGCCTCAACCGCAGAATTCTGCCCCGCAGTAAGCCCACTTGCGCTCACTGCTGATGCTAGGTGCATGGATTGATCAAGGGAACGCCCAACGGCTCAAAGTCATTGACGTTACGAGTAACTACCCTCAATCCGCGAACTAACGCGGTAGCAGCGATGAGCGCATCTTCAATATGATGGTCCGGGCGTCGGTGCATGAGTTGGGCCCAGCGACGGAACACGGCTGAATCCGCCGGTAGCACGCCGTAGCTTTGCTCTACGGCGTCGAGCCATAGTTCAATTTCCTTGGCATTCTCAGCGTCCTGCGTGCGGGTAATTTCTATCCCGGCCTGTATTTCACCGATAGTCACAGCGGATACGTACAGTGACTCCTCCGGCGCAGCTTGCACCCAAGCAACCACGCCTTTGTGTGGTTTACGTTTGCGCAGTTCGGAAACGACGTTCGTGTCGAGGAGATACACGTCAGTCGGCGGTACGTAGCGTGCGGCGTCGCAGCCGCCCGCGTCGCGGGATATTGAGTTCCCCTCGAAGCTCCGGGGCGAGAAGCAAAGTCTTCAAGCTCGGACGTGCTCGCTCTCGCAAATTACGCCACTCTCGCATTGGCACGAGGACTGCCGTCTCAACGGCGCGCAAAGGCGCTGTTCACGGGCGCTCTTGCGCTGCTCAAGGAGCGCCTTCGGATGATCGGGATCTTCGATGTCTTGATGGCGATCGAAGCTACGAAGATGGCGGGCGATGAGCCGGTCTTGGTGGTAAATGCAGCCGGACTCAACGCGACCCTTCTCGTTGCCGGCGGCAACGTTGCACGGCGCGATTTCGAAGGAGTGATGACGCGCATAATCGACGTAGCGCGGATTGAACACGGGTGCCGTGCCGGTCAGACGCCTCAGCACCGCCGACTTGAGGTTATCGACCATGATCTTGGTCGGAACCCCCAAGACGGCGAAGGCCCGCTCGTGGCAGCCCAGGAAGTGTTCCATCGTTTGCGAGACGGTGAACTCCACGTACATCTGGCGCGAGTAGCATTGCACCATCACGAAGAAGCTCAAGCGTCGGCGCGCGGAGCCGACACCGACCGAGCCGTATTCGCCCCAGTCGATTTGGGCGCATTCCCCGGGCGCGAAGTGCAGCTTCAAGAACGCCTTATGCTTCGGCGGCCGGATCCGGCGCACGTACATGTTGACGATGGTGAGCCCACCGGGGTATCCGGCTTCGCGCAGCCGCTGGAAGATCTGCTGGGCGCTTAAACTGTGCGCTTCGAGCCAGCGCACGATCAGGCCCTTGTACGGGTCCAGCTGGCTGGCGCGCTTGACGGGCGCCCGCTGTTCATAGCGCTCCCGGCGCGACCACTTCGAGACCGTCTCGGGATGTAACCCGAGTGCCTGGGCGGTCTGCGTTATCGAGAGGCGCTGTCGATCACGATGGTCGCGGATTTTGCAGTAGGTCTCGTAGTCGATCATCCGCGTCGGTCTCGATCAGCGGGGACGGCGAGCGTGGCGCGCAGTTGCGCGAGCCCACGCTCGACGACGCGCATGCCGTGGACGCGCGCGGCCGCCGGCGGATCGAGCGAGAGCACTTGATACAGCGGTCGCTCATAGGCGATCAGATCGAGACGGATCAGATCGGCGCGCGCTTGACTCAAGCGCGCCGCCGGCATCGACAGCAGTCGCGTCAGGCTCGCCTCGGCGTAGTAACTCAAGCCCTGGGCATCGGCGACGGTGACCAACACCAGATACAGCGCGAGCGCCTGCACATCACAGCGCCCTTGCCAGCCGCCCGGCAGGCGCGCTTCGGACAGTACTTTTGACGCCCACGATTGCGCACATCCGCTGTGAAAATATCCCCGCAGCCCAGGCACTTGCTTTGTACTTTGTTCGCCATGGATCCCTCGCTTGAGGATCCATCTTCGCCGACGACCAGGCAGCCGCGGACGCACCCGATGCACCAACACCGGCGACGAAAAAATCGAGATGCGAAGAAGACGATAAATTAATTTCGCCCGAAGAAAACGGACGAAGAATACCTCGACGTTCAAACCGCTGGAATTAAATGGTAATCAAGTCGCCGCTGACACCGGGGCAAGATACCCCGGATGCGCCACTCGCTCTGGCACCGTCGCCTCGGTGCCGATCACGACCGTCATGCCATTCGGTGAGATGTCGAAGAGCCGCAGTGCAAATTCGCTGGGCAAGTGAATGCAGCCGTGCGATTCGGGATAATCGGGCAACCCGCCGGCATGCAGCGCAACGCCGCCCCACGTGAGTCGCTCCATGTAGGGCATTGGCGCGCCGTCATAGATGGTTGACCGATGCTCCTTCTGTTTTTGGGCTCTTCGCGTCTTCTTGTGGGTAAAAACTGGCCATTTTTTGATCAAAATGGGGGCAGCGTGCAAGCCAGTACCTTCAAGCGCAGGTATTCTTCATCGCGAAGTCCATACGCTCGACGCTGGATGACGCGGATTTTGTTGTTCAACCCTTCGACGAAGCCGAGCGAGACTTTGTTTTCGGGCTTGCAGTAGGCCGCGATTCCATCCCAATGGCGTTCAATCATCTGGGCGAACTTCTCGTACGGCTTCAGTCGCTGCCACTTCAGGCTCGCTCGCCAGTTCTCGAAGAATTTGCGCGCCCAGGCCTCGCGGTTGTAATCCCACAGCTGACCGAAGCTTTCCTTGAGCAGGTATGCAGTGTTGAGCCGCTTGTTGGCCGCGAGCAGGGTCTTCAGTGCACGTTTGCCCTCCAGCGTGAGGTTCGCCCGGTGCGAAAGCAGGGTGTACTTCGTACCCTTGATGTAGCGCCGATGCTTGCCGGTGAGCTGGTGGTATTCGGCTTTACGAACCTTGTCGAGGGCTTCGCCGAGGTGTTTGATGATGTGGAACTTGTCGAACAGTATCGCCGCCTGAGGGGCATTTTGCGTGGTCGAGTTGCGAAACGGCCGCCACATGTCCATCACTGCAAGACGAATGCGTTTTGCCGGCTTTTCCCCGAGAAATCGATAGAACTCATCCATGCTGGCTTCCGAGCGGTCGGTGCCCCCGAACCAGATCGGGCGCTCGCGGATCAGGTCGCTGACCACGATGCGATACTGGTGACGCTTCTTGATCGACAACTCGTCGATCCCGATGACCTTCGGCCCCGGTGTGCCCACACGACGCAGTTGCTCGCGCATGTTGTGCTTGTCGAGTTCCTTGACCGTGTGCCAATCGAGGTTCAGCTCCGCGGCGATATCCTTGATCGTGCTGGCACGGCATCGCCGCCCCACGTAGTAGGCAAACCGCTCGGTGTAGAAGGGGTTCTCGGACAGGAAATCCAACCGCTCTCCCTTTACCGCGTTGCAGTTCCGGCAATCTACGCGGCGGACCTTGATCTCCAGGTACACCCGCATATCGCCATTGGGCAGGTCGCGGACTCGCCGGGTGCGCCGATCGTACCAACCAAAATGCCGACTTCCGCAGGTATCGCAGACGGTTTTTTTCCCCGTCGCGTGAGGCGGACGAGCCGCGCCCGGTGGTCACCGAAGATACCTTCGATGAACTGGCGAGGTCGAAAGCCGGGGAACGTGTATGCATCGGAAAGTCGGCGTCGTGGACGTGCCTTGGCCATACGCCAATCGTGCCAAAAATTCGGGTCCCGTGCACATGCATAAAACCTCTATAATTGCAGGCTCAGAACAGGATCATGCTGCCGTTTTTACCCACAATTTCACGCGAAGACCCTGTTTTTGTAAGACTGTAAAGACTCCGGTAGGGGTCGGGTGACCGGGACGGCCCGTGCTGATGGTAGTCGCCCCGATGAGGATGCCGTTACGATAAACATACGCTCGCTGTTCAGTGATGCTGACGACCATGACCACAGGACCCGTCGTCACGGCTTCGCCCATCCACAGAAACTCACCTTTCTTCAGCTGATTGATGGGCGTGTCGTTGGGTACGGAGGCTTTTGCGCCCCAAAAAGGTATTGAGTCGGCCAGCGCCGGAGACTGCGCCACTCCCATGACACTCAGCAGCAGACAACACGACTGAATCGTCCGACGCATGGCAGACATTTGTGAACTTCCCAAATTGATGCGAGTCTATAGGACTTGACTCACACGGGACTCACCGCTTGGCATTTTCTCGCCGTCTCTTTCTCAGACTCTCTCTAGCCGGCCTGGCTGCGGCGACTTCAGGCGGTCGGGCCGCTTTTGCGCAAATGGACAAAGTCGGCAGCCAGATGGCTCCCAGTTTGCTTCAGCGCGCGCTCGATGCGCTGGAGCGACATCACGACAGCATCACCTACCGAGACTTTATCGGCGTCGCTGATTTCTCCCTCCCCTCGCGCGCGCCGAGGTTCCACCTGGTCAAGCTCGCCGACGGCAGCGTGCGATCGCATCTGGTTGCTCATGGAAGGGGTTCCGACCCCTCTCGTACGGGATGGCTGGAGCGCTTCTCCAACGAGTCGCGCTCGAACGCGACCTCCGCGGGAGCCTACAGAACGGGATCCTTCTATGTCGGAGCCCACGGCCACTCGATGCGGCTCGAGGGACTCGACCCCACCAATAGCAACGCGCTCTCCCGGGCGATCGTGGTGCATGGCGCCTGGTACGTGAGCGAAGCAATGATCGGCGACTCCGGTATGCTCGGTCGAAGCCAGGGCTGCTTTGCGGTCGCCGATTCCAGCCTACCTGACATCATGACGGCGCTGGGGCCTGGCCGTCTGATCTATGCGGACAAAGCCTAGGAGTCCTGCTGCCGCGCGCCGGTTGACAATCACCTCTTTCCGTTAGACGCGATGCACGGTACGCGCCGATCAGCGCCCATCGAGACTGTTCCTCAACTGCGAGACGTCACGGGCGATCGCACGCCACAAAAGCGCAATCGGAGGCCCGCGTCAGTAGATGATCGGCATGGTCAAGCGATACGAAACTCCTAGGATGCCCGGCGGCGCCGAATATCTGTGCTGCGTTGGAGATATCGACCGTCAGGTCGATGGGGCTATGAAATACCAATAGTGCTTTATTCAGTTGAGAGATCGAACATCAGTCACCCGGTGTAATCGTCACTTGCAGCCCTGGAATCTTCGGCGCCTCAGGCTGCTGATACGAAAGGCCGGTTATTGGATCAATCGCGTGTTGCATCAGTCCGCACGCAAGCATCTGCAATTGGCCTTCGTCGAGCAGCGTCTTGATCGCTTTGCAAAATTCGAGGCTGCTCGTACCGAGCACCACGTCCTCATTGAAGAGCACGAACGGGCCGCCCTTCCATAGTTCCGGCTTGCAACGGCCAATGAAAAATTCGGGCGCGGTGTAGTGCGTCCACACTTTGTTCACGCTGAGCGTGTGCTCGCCCGGAATCAGTTGGTAATGGCTTCCGGCAATGAACCGCTGCAGGCCGTCCCACGTCAGCCCGCGACGGCAAAGAATAAAGCCGCGCAGCTTCGTGAGTATGTCGAGCGGCGGCAGCGGGTCGCCTGGTTGCAAGGGTTTTGGTTCGGGCGGCTCGGGCACCGGCAGGCCTCCCAATATTTCGTCGATATTACTCATAGGGATATATCCTCATTGGCTCATCCAACACATCGCGCGCGGGGCGTCAGTTTACTGCCGCTTTGCTTTCGTCCGCTTGCGTTTTGCCGGCTTCTTCTTCGCCCTCCACCGCAGCCACACGTGCGCATCGATGAGGGTGTCGATCCGCTGCCGCCGCCGCTTTCGCTTCTTTGCCATGCCGGCGAGCGTGACGGGCTTCGCGGCTAGGCGAATATCTGGTGCGTGCGCGCAGAAATGGAGCACAGGCGTGCCATCGCTCCTTTCCACACCCCTTCCTGACGGTCGCCAGCGACCGCTTCGGAGAAATCTAATATTGCGGCCACCTCGCTGCCACACATGGGCTCACACGGGGTCCGCTACCGGCACAAGGATCGACGGACACCCGGTCGCGGCCCGCAGGCGGTCTGCACAATACCGCCCGCGGGTCGTGAAACAGCGCCGGATCGCCTACTTGTAAGTAGCAGCCGTGCGTGTCAGGGAGTCGCGGTGCTTGGTGAAATCCACCATCGAGCCAAAGGCCTGGCCATTGAGCGGGGCGCTCTTGACGGCCGCGCGTATTGCGGCGCTGACCTTGTCGAGACCCTCGGCCGTCGGTGCGATGTAGTCGATGACGAACAGCCCGGGCGCGTCTGAATGGACGCCCTGTTCGTCGATTTCATACTCGACGATCGAGCCATCGGCAAGCAGCTTCTCCAGAATTGGAACCAGCATGTTCTTGGCGAGCAAATCGACCGCGTCGTCCGGCGCGTCCGCTTTCAAGTTGTAGATGGCGGCGTAGCTATATGCGCCCTGCCAGGATCCGGCGTGCCAGTTGTAGAATCGGCTGACCCACAGGTTGTCCCAGTGCTTGGTCACGCTGTTGAGCACCGCAGTCGATCCGCCGCCCACCTTTTCCAGCTCATCGAGAACGGTCAGCGTGCCCGCCATGGACATCGACTGCCACCAATTGTCATGCGTGGCGCCGTCGGCATCGTGCAACAATGCAGAATCACTGCCATAAGAGACAAGCACGCCGCTCGCGACGGCCTTGTCCAACACTTTCTGCTCGGCCGGATTTGCCTTCTCGAACTCCGCCCACTTTGCGCGCGGAACGACCCAGAATGCTTCATACGTGTACAGGCGGGGTTTATCCTTCACTTCCGCCGACTGCGCACGCGCGGGTGCGCCCCAGGCGCCGGCCATCACGATCACGCACAATCCCGACAGGAACTGCCAGTTTTTCTTCTTCATTGGGAATCCTTTATGGTTGGTATTCGAGCCGAGAAACTATACAGGAGTCGCGGACGCGGAACCGACTGAGGAACGGGGTTTCACCCCGAGACCGAGATTGACCGCCATCCGTCTCACATCGACCCTGTATAGGTAGTCGGTCTCGCTTTTCGTGATACTTGATTCAGCTGGCAGGAAAACAGTCAGTGAAGGCGGGACGTGCACCCGCGGACTACGAATAAGTCGACCCAAACGTTTGACGATTTCGGCTTTAGCTTCGAGTCCGCGGGTGTGCTTGCGTTCGACAACGAATACTCAGGGTTCGTCGTGCCACCGGCTCACTATATTGCCTTCGCAGAACGCAAGCGTGCACGTCCCTATCGGTAATTTACCCTTTGGGAGGTGCGACGTGAAGTCTCCAAACACGCAGACATTTACCGCCTATGTCG
>Ga0074045_10003399_pt1 | contig 14333 bp, 8 predicted proteins | sample BogForMeECP23OM2_FD_94442 | JGI IMG/M metagenome (GOLD analysis project Ga0074045, IMG submission 94442) | Bog forest soil microbial communities from Calvert Island, British Columbia, Canada - Bog Forest MetaG ECP23OM2 | ecosystem: Environmental > Terrestrial > Soil > Wetlands ... | reverse complement strand
TAGTCGGTGTACCCAAGAGCGCAGGACCGCCTTACTCACATTGAGACGTTGTGCGTACTTCGGGACAAAATTGATGTTCTTCACATGCTGAACCTTTTTTATTGATTTTCATCTGTATCAAATACTGCCCACCTTAACCGATTGCAAGCAGTCTAACGAGCGGCACTAATGTGTACCCAGAAAATGAGGTGCTCATTACGGGACAAAGTCTTCAAGATTTTTGTTTTGGCACAAGGGAGGAGTATCAGGTGTTAGCCGCATCGGTAACGTGGACCCTACCACCCTCAGTTATAGGAAGCAAAAAGTATCAGTCCATTTTATCTTTTCGATTAAGATTTTCCATAAACCTTCTTATCCCTGCAGTCAGTCTATCGGGCTCGGTAAAAGCTGGTGAGCATCTCTTCCCTGAACAAACATATGCGGCCTCCTCTACCGGATAGCCAAGAGTCCTGATTCGGTCTCTTTCCCGTTTCAAAGAGAGGATCCTGACTACCTTTTGAGGAATATATATTCTATTGACTTGCAATAGAAATCTAGCAACATTCTTATCACGGGCAATGATCGTGACCACAAGTGGCGCTTCCAGTCTCCATCGCAATGCCGTTCCATAAAGGGCAGCAGAAGGTCCATATTCTTCATAGACAGTTCTCAACCGGGAGTTTACGCTATCAATGATGCTTTCCAGTTTTTCATCTCCATTATGATAGTAAAGCCTGTTTAAGAATATTACTGCTCTGTTGTTTGACAGGTACGTGTTGTAGTGTGAGAGCACGCTGGTTATCGCCGGGTTGACGATTGTTGTTTCAAGAGACGGAATAAACCGGCTGTTTGTCCTATCATAAAATTTGTTTATGATAAGGCGAGAAATATCCTCAGCCTTGCTCAGGTACCTTTTTTCGCCGGTTACAATGTATAAATCAATAAGCGCCAACCCAAAAAGCACGTTGTCGCAGAGGAGCCCGCTCAGATGCTTCTGTCCAGAGTAATAATGATATGTACCCTCATTATCTGAATAGAGATTTGACATGAGAAAGTCTGTAGCTCGTTCCGCCATTCTGATAAGTCTCTTTTCGCTCGTGGCCCCATAGGCGGCAATAAGGCCGGTTATCATCTGGGCATTGGAGTCAGCATAAATAGTACTATCAACATGAGGCGGCTTAAGCCCGGCTCTCTCTGTTTTCCTGTAGTAATCTTCCTCGGCATCCTGACTCCCGTAAAAAGCTCCCATCTTTTTGTCATAGAGATACTTCTGTATATAAGTGATGGTCTTATTCAAAACCTTCTTGTAATTACTGTTGCCGAAGACCATGTAGGCCGATGCATAATTCCTGATAATCGCTGCGTTCAGGTCCAGCATTTTCTCGTAATGGGGCGCCGACCAGTCAGACGCTGTGGAATATCTGAAAAAGCCTCCGTCAACACGGTCATAAATTCCCCCCTCAGACATGTGCTCTAGAGTCGTGGAAATCATTGTCATCAGTTCGGGAGTTCTCTTGTTCAGATATCCTGAGAGGAGAAAATCGATTGCGTCGGGATTAGGAAACTTTTGCCACAATCCGAAGCCCCCGTGTCTTTTGTCGTATGATGATTCAAGCATGTTGGTTATCCTGCCAATGTCAGAAACATCGGGAGCAGAGCCCTCCATCTGCCGACCTGTCCCTCTTGTCTCATTCTTTATTGTTTCGCTCTTTTCTTTGAATCCCTTTTTCTCCTCTTTGAGCACTTCCAACGCATCTGAAAGCCACGCAATCATGGACTCCTGGGAAATGTAGTTTCCTCCCTGCACTATTTCTCCCTCAGGCGTGAGGACAACAGTGCTGGGCCAGCCTCCCTGGTTGTAGAGATTGTCTATATCGGGTCTCATGTTTGCGTCTACCCGTATCGGAATTAAATTGCTATTGATGTAATCGATTACATCAGTAGCAGAATAAGTAGTTTCATCCATTACGTGGCACCAGTGACACCATACTGCACTAAGGGAAAGCAGTATGGGTTTACCCTCTTTCTTCGCATCCTCAAGGGACTGCTTCTCCCAGTGCCTCCACTTTATGAGATGGGCCTTGTTGGGGCGGGGCGAAAACCTGAAATCAGAAGCAAGGACAAGGTGATTGCAAAAAAAAATGACAAGGGTAGCGCTTATGGCAAATTTTCTCATCATAAAGAAAAAAACGTTCCAGATAGATAAGGTATATTACCAGATGCAATATATCATTTTGTTCGACATATTGTGGTGAGGACTCCAGGAAGGCATCGAGAAGCAGGACGGATCATTCTGTGTAAGTGTTATTTTCGGAAACCAACCGTGTCGCTGAGATGTCCGGGGCACGCGGTTATCAGGTGAAGTCGAGAAACGACCCATGAAGATTCCGAATCGCACACTGTAACATAATCAGGATTCTCAACAAAGAGGGTTTCTGTGAGAAGGCGGCAGCGGCGCTTCTGAATCATAATAAATAATAGCTCAGCATTATGCGCGTCAAGTTTTCTTAAAATCCTGCATTTGCCCATTGCTGTCTGCTTATCCCCGCATCAAATAAGTTAATCCTAAATTGTAGTGCTTTTGCGTATCAGGTTTAATATTGGTTGCCTGTTTGAAGGATTTGACCGCTTTAAATGCCGTCTGACGTAGTAGTCGCGTTTTCATGATCTTTGTCGGTCCTAGTTCCGTTAATTACATCTTAACGGAACCAGCATTCCCAGCAAAACCGCTGAGGCTGTCACTGATAATCATACTTTCATAACAAAATCCAACTGATCTCAGGTACTCACAGTAACCCTCAAACGTTTCGAGTTCTCATAACTGAGTAGTACGCCCCGAATTATGCTGACCCTGATGACAGTGGCGTTGTGATCCCGTTAGATCAGCCAGCAAACAGTCCCGTTTCCCCGCCGTGAAATACTGGTGCTAACATGCTATCTGCGAGATCCCAAAAAACTACGGAGCATTTGAGGCAGGGTTTTGTAACGGTTCCACCGACTTATCAATAGGCAGTCATAACCGAAACTCTATCAAGGTTACAATGAGAATAAAACGCATTCAGAAAACTCCGATGGCGAGAAGTACACAAAGTCGCACGTCAGGCGTGGTATAATCATCAACGATTTCCAGATGAAAGAAACGTTTCTGAGAACTTTGAAGATGCCCAGGGAACCGAAAACAGAATGAGCTGTCTTTATGCTGACAAAAACTCATGATAACCAGGAAAACGCTCAAGAACATTTCGCGATACTTTACGGAGAGTTTCAAAGGTGCAATACTTTCTCATGAGTGCACGGCGTAAAATATTCCTTCTGTTCGCGGGTTCGCTGGGGCTGATCTTCGTCTTTTCTGTCGTACTCTATTTTTCAGCCGCGAAACTCATCAATTCAGAATCTGTAAGAGAACAAATACATGTCTATCTCATCGAGAAGACCGGCGCCAGTATCAGATACGGCAACTCGGAATTTCACCTCTTTCCCTTTCCCGAAGTCATTTTTCATCATGTGAACATGTCAATCCCCGATAAGACGGAAGGTTCCGTTGCATCCCTCAGGGTATATCCGGACTTTTTGTCACTCATGAAAGGCAACGTATTGATTGCAAGAGTAAGTCTTGAAACGCCGCACTTCACCGTTAAGATATCTGAAAACACGGGAAAGCCTTCTCTGGAAGAGCTGGAAGAGAATATCCGTTCGGTGGTTCATTATCTCGTATCAACAACACCGGGTCTTCGTATTGTTATACAGGATGGCAAACTTGATTTCACAGTGGAGGACAAAATCGCTTTCTCCTGCGATCTGATTCAGTCGCGGCTCAATGCCTCAAAAAAAACAGTAGATATTGAACTGAACAGCAGGTCGAACCTCTGGGATTATTTTTTAATCTCGTCTTCAATAAAGGCAGATGACCTGAAAAGCAAAGGGATCATCCGGCTCACTCATCTCCGTCCCGACATCCTTATCGCGCGTCTCTCAAGGGAAACAGCCCGACGAATAGGAGTTTCTAATGTTGATCTGTCAGTGAAATTTGAGACATCGGGCTTGAGAGTGGTAAATGCGTCGATGGAAAGTTTGGTATCGGGACTGACAGTCTCCGGAGGAAAAAAACGGATAACGATAGGAGACACGATAATAAAAGGCGACATAGAAATCAAACCAGACGCGGCATCCGTTCGTATCAAACAGGCAAAGATCACCCGGCCGGCCCTGAATTTGGCAGGGGAATATACCCTTAATCGCAATTCCGGAATTATTAAAGTCAACCTGGAGAGTACATCAATTGCTGTGCAGCCGGTCAGTGAGTTTGCGCTTAACCTCTGGGGTGACATACCTCTCGTCAGATCCATCTTTACTATAGTACGAGGCGGTGAGATTCCTGCTATCAAGTTCTATACTGAGGGAAAATCCCTTGCCGACCTGGGTAGGACGGAGAATATCCGCATAGGCGGAAAAATGCGCGCTGGGATTATCTATATAGAGGAGAGAGATCTCACGTTTCGGAACGTCGCCGGTGACGTGGTCATCTCACGCGGCATCCTCGAGAGCAACAATGTCGCGGCTTCCCTGGGAACTCACCGGGGCAGCGGAGGGAAGTTGCGGATCGGTCTGAAAGGAGAAGACGCACCTTTCCATATTGACATGCAGGTAAAAGCTGATGCGGAGCAATTGCCCTCCCTCCTGAAACATAAGAACCTGTTGAAAAACGAAGCAGTTCTTCATGAAATGGACCGCATCCACGACCTCCGTGGCAGCGTTGAGGGCAGGCTGATACTCGGTGACAGGCTTGATTCGATCCACGTGAAGATTGCTGTTGATGACATGAATATCATGGCACGCTATGAACCCTTGCCATTTCCGATTGCAGTGACTGGAGGTCAGTTTTTCTTCGATGAAAAAGCTGTGGGGCTGGCAGATTCAGGAGGCAGCATCGGAGGGTCTTCTTTCTCCGGTTTGACGGCCCGACTCAGTCTCACAAGCCCCTATGATCTTGAAATCGCCAGCGGACAGCTGTCGATCTCTTCTGACGAAATCTACCCGTGGATTACGTCATTCGAAGAGATCAGGCCGGTACTCAAGGATGTGCGGTCTGCGAAAGGTGTGGTCTATGTATCATCTGTGAACCTCCGGGGACCTCTTTATCAGCCAAAGGAATGGGAGTTCCACACAAACGGCGAGGCAAAAAAGCTCACTCTTGATGCAGCATTCCTGCCGGGCAAGGCAGAAGAGATGAGCGGGGCGTTCGCGATAACGCAGAACGAACTATCCCTGAAGAACATTCGGTCGAAGATCATCGACAGTCTGATCACGGTTACAGGAAATGTCAGGGAATTCCCTTCTGATGTCAGGAGCATTGACCTTGCCCTGCATGGAGAGATAGGGCCGGAAGTTACCTCATGGATCACCGCACGGCTCAAACTTCCGCTTGGGATGAAGATTCGCGCTCCCTTTTCAGTAACTGATGCATTCCTCTCCATCGAAAAGGACAAAAAAACAGCATTCAGCGGCAGGCTCTTGTTCGGCCAGGGGACACAGGTATCCCTCGTCATAACGAAAACTCCAGATTCAACGAGCATACGTGATTTGGCAGTAAAAGACCGAAACCACGATCTTGACGCGAGTATTCTACTTACCAAGGAAAGTATTGATGCCTCCTTCAAGGGCACGTTGGCCTCAGAGACCCTCAATGCTATTTTTGCAGACAACATCTATTCTTATTCCTCACTCGAAGGCGCGTTCAGGGCTCATATCGTTGTTCAGCATCCACGGCAATCCACTGCCGAAGGAATGCTGAAAGGGGAAAATATCCCGATCCCCTGGAATCGTGACACCTCTTTGGTTATGCGGCATATCGCACTCAAAGCAAATGAGCAGGGTGTTGTTATCGACACTGCAGAACTCGCGGCAGGAGACATGATATTCAAGGCCAAAGGAACGATCTCCAGCCTTCCGGAATGGTTTGATGTTGACATGGACATATCCTCGAACGGAATTGAGTGGGAAACTTTAGAAAATATACTGCCAAATAGAGAGCCAGTAGTCCCCGGAGAGAAGGCTGGACTTTTGAAAGATTTCCCGGTAAAAGGAACCCTGAAACTCCGCTCTGATTTCTTCCAGTACCGGAAGTTCAGATGGGATCCCTTTCATGCTGATGTTTCTTTCGACGGCAAAACATTACTGATAACGGCAAAGAAGGCTGCACTCTGCACCGTCTCCATCACCGGGTCTGTCGGCATAACAGAGCAGGGTTTAAAGATAGATGTTTCTCTTTCCGCCACGGACCTCGCTTTTCAGCCAACGGTTCTCTGTATTACAGAGAAAAACGACGATTTTACCGGCACATTTCAGATGGAAGCACGCCTTAAGGGTGAGGGAAAGATCGGGGAGATTGCGGACAGGCTCGACGGTACCTTTACTCTTTCCGCAAAAGACGGAAAGATATTAAAAACAAAGTCACTCCATAAGACCGTCCGTCTCCTGAATGAATCGGAGAACTTCAAGGGGCAATTTCCGGATCTCGACAGGGAGGCTATCAGCTATAACTCTTTGAAAATACGCGGTGTTATCCGGGGGCACAGGATTCAGATTGAGGAAGGGCTGCTTGACGCGCCTGTCATGGGAATAATAGTGCGCGGTTATCTCGATCTCAGCAATGAGACCGTCGATCTCAACGCCTTTGTATCCCCCCTGAAGACGATCGACAGGGTTGTGAGAAGTATACCGATTCTGGGATACCTCATGGGAGGCAATTTGGTATCCATCCCGGTGAAGATATCAGGCAATATTAAAGACCCGCAGATAACATTCCTATCGCTGTCAGCAATAGAATCGGGAACATTAGGCATAATAGAGAGAACCTTTAAACTGCCGATCAGGCTTGTGGAACCGGTATTCCCGGCCAAAAAAGAAAAATAAAGATTAAAAGCGGATCAGTGTGACGTGCCCGTTAACACTTTCCATAAGTTTTGTGCGATAGCGATCAAACTCGAGAGGATGCGAGAGATCACTCATCGGGGGTGTGCGGAACCTGCACGCGTACGAGAATATCTGGTTTGATCTTGATCGCGCCGAAGAGGGCGGAGAAAGGTTTGATCCCATAGCGGGCAGGTGAAGCTGTATTTCCGTCACATAATATCCACCTCCGTTCTTCGCCGTAAAGGCGATCTCCCTTTCGGTCCCGTGCAACGTGAGCGCGGACTTGATGAAATATGTGGAGTCCTTTCTTATTGATGACGAGGTCAGACGGAAATCTTCATATATGTCTGACTCGAGAACGTCCCTGCTCATGATTCTTTCTATTTCCTCTTTCTCCAGGCTGTTCAGGGCGTCGGGTCTTTCCGCGCCGTCTACCATCACGCAGTCTACGCGCAGCGAATCGGCGGCAAACCGGGCCTTTACGACATGTTCGCTCTCGCTGAGATGGATGACAAATGAAGTGACGTTGATGCGCAGATCATAGGCGACGGCGGAGAGAAGACCCTCTTTATAGGTGAAGACCTGGCAACTCGCGGAAGACTGGTCGAATCGTTTCATTCTTTCGCTCCTCCTTTCGTTCCTGAGTATGGCCAGTAAACTTATTCTATTTCTTTTCTGTGCGTGACGCAACAGGCAGTCGGGATTAGACAAGATGAAAAAAGACAGATGATGATTGAAAAACGTTCGCTGCGATGATATAGTTGAAAAAAAAGCTATCAAATTTTGATTGAATCTCCGGAGTGGGGGATAAAGCTTTATGGATCATCTGCTTTCAGCGCGTATCGTGATGGGTATCACCGCGCGGCCGTGTAACGCATTTTTTTCACCCCCCATTCGATTGCTCCGAATCCAAGGTCGATTGATTCAAAGCGGAGTTTTGTGCGCTATGTTTTCTTTCCCGTTTAGCGTCTGGGGCCGGCCTGTCGCGCCAACCACCGAAAGCTAGGGATGACAGGTGAAGCCCGGGGGGGGTAGGCGAATCGACTATGGGATGCCTGAACGGCTGGGACGATAGGTTGCCCCGACGCCGGGCGAGCCTTGGCGTTCCCCGGATCTGAGCGGCTACACGAGTGTGCTCAAGTCGGCCGAGCGTTCACCCATTGATTCTCAGAATCGCTACGAACTCGTCGAGCTAATTGACCTCGCCCAGCGGCTGAACCCCGAGACGCGCGTGGCGTGGGAGGCGGCACGTCAGGCAGCGATTGGCGGTGGTCTCGTTGAAAGCGAGTACTTCTAGGTGCTAGCGCTTGCGGCGCCTGCTGGCAGCCAACCTCGGCTTCAACCGCAAGCAACAGGAGATCATCTTCCGCGTCCAACGCGCCTTCCTTGCGCTAACCAGCCTTCGCGCAAAAAAGTTCGGTTGCCCAGAGCTCCCTCGATTCGGCCCGCGCTGTCCGCGAGTCGGCGGAAGCACAATTGCATAATGGACTAGCGACCCTCCCGGAGGTCTCTCTTGCCCGGCACTTAGCACTCAGACGTCATGCCCGTACATCCTGTCGCGCGGACTTTAGCGATGATGGAAGCTCTAGTGGGACAACTCTATCCGGCCATCCTTTTGGCCAGACTGGTTTCACTGCACATATTGCATAGCCAGAAGTCTGACAACTGGAGGACACCTATTCTTAAGCATTCATTTGCCTTCCTGGGCATTGGTCCGGGAAGGAATTCTAGACTCAATGAACTTTGAAATAGTCACTGCACTGACTTACGTGATTTTCCAAAAGAAACCCTCGCGTGCTGGAAAAAGCCCTAGAAGCTGAGTAAACCTAATCTACGATTTCCAGAAGTGCGAAGTACACCGCAAATTCAGCACCGCCCTCTTGCGAGGACTTCGGTAAAGCGTTATATATGGATAGAGCGTGAGGTTAGATCCCCCCATTTAATCATATTGGGGACTGATTTTCTAGACTATCCAAAATAGAAACCTCCTGCATAGATACCCACGGGTTTGCCCCATAGGTGTTAAGTTAAGCGGCCTTAATCATCGCCATCCTCCCAATTTGACATGGTCCATGCTCAATTATTTCAAGTGTTGACCTTCGAGATCGCTGGTGAGACTTCATGCAATTCTTTATCAGCCTTGGTATCTCTTCTTGCAAATAACTCATTGCCTTTTGCACGGAACTCAGGAGTAGATCCAAAATAATAAAAGCACGTTCCTGAATTCTCTTATATAGTTTCTCCATGCTCAATTCTTTGTGTTTGCTATTCCAAAGCCTTATTATTGATATCGGCATGGATCCGGTGAATCATTGCCGCCATGATCAATTTGCCATATATTTCACAGCGCAGCCTGTTTTCCTTGCCTGTATCGGACTTCAGAGGTTTTGGCAACTCAAGAACGAGATACGCGGCTCCGATGAGTCATTCCGCTGCGAAGTTGCGGAATGACGCTTTACTGAAAGAAACATGACTAAGAATGGTTCTTCACTTGTTAACATTCTCATTTCCAGGGAGGTTCATTTTATTTCCTCTCTCTTTGGCCAAGATTACCAGAAGACGGATTGAAAACGATATTAATAACTGCATTTTCTGTGGACTTTGCAGCAAGAGAACTCAACTGTCAAGGACGTAGTAAGAATGCTTAAGCTTCACGAACGACTACTCATACTGAAGTTCGTTAACGGTGAGCAGAGAGATTCAAAACACCAACTGAAAAATGGTGACGATATAGGCCTCCTCCCTCCTATCGGCGGCTGGGGGGAACTAATCGTGAGATCTACGAGTTAGGGCATAATATGTTGACAAGAGAACGGGAAAACATCACAAAGGGGATGTTTTCCCGTTTGTGATGTTAGGAAGCTACGTCAAGGTAATTTTTATATTTTCTTGATCTTGCCTAAAAATTCTAATATAATTTAACCGGAGGAAAGGGTTCAGCGCAGATATTACTCCTGGAGGGACGCGCAATGAAAATCTTTGGACGCCAATGGGATCCACTTGAACTCGCATTGACGACCGCCGGGTTAGTGTTGTCTGTCACGACTGTGCTGGCACCGGCGCACGCGCGGCTCGCCGCTGCTATGGTCCTGTCAGCTGTCTTTCTTATGCTTGCGGTGCACTTTGTTGTAAGGATAGCGAGGACCACCTACGTCCTCCCCGGCGTTCATTCCGTCGTGACCGAACTGACGGATCTCGCAAGAAAGAGTACGAGGTCTGTGTGGACGGCACGGTCGCAGGTCGGAGAGCTTGAGGTTCTGGATGATTACTTCCATGTGCTCGCAAGGCGCATTCATGAAGGTAAGATCGACGACTTTCGCAGGGTGATCCGTCTCAGTAAGGCCCGCGGCGCCAGAGTCCATCTGCACTGGCTTATCGACAAGTTTGCCGACCGGACCGCAGTTAAAGTGCGGTACTTAAAATCGTCCACAGCGCTGTTAGATGTCGCCATATTCGATGGGCGACAGGCGGTAATCGTCTTCCCGCAAACCAAAGGGGAAGGTTTCCAGGGCGCCATGTTCACGAGAGACTCACTTGCTGTTAAAGGACTGGAAACCATGTTCCAGTTACTCGAGGCTCAGGGTACAGTGCTGTTTAGCGGCACGAGGCATGTTACGGAAGAAGACCGACAACGAATGAAAAGTCTCATTGATAGAGAGATCGACCTTCTGCCGGTCGACCCTGCCTTTATGCATGGAACAATAGAGAAGTTGATTAATAGCATTATAGACCAGAGGGCAAAAGGGGATCCCACAGTCGAGAAACTCATTAAAGTTAAGTTGCTATTGAAGGGGATTGATCCTAGCAAGTTTTCCGGTGATTCCGCCGATGATCCCACCATCATCGATAAACTTAATCAGGCAGTAGCTGATTTCGAGGTTTGACTTTAAAAAAAGTTGCAGGGAGATTAATTAATTGAATATTGTAACCGCCTATTCCACAAAGGGAACTGTTGAAGAAGTTGTTCAGGATATAAAAAATCAATTAGCTGATTTTCAGCTGAGAATGCTGCTTTACTTTGCCTCTTCAAATTTTGAGCCTAAGACATTAAGCCTGAAAATGAAACAGGCGCTGCCTTCAGACCATCAGTTCGGTTGTACCACGGCAGGCGAGATTGTGAATGGACTGATGCTGAAGAACTCTGTTGTTGCGATGGCATTCAATCAAAAGGTAATTAGTGATGTCGCGGTTGAAGTGATCGAAAATCTTAAGCAGGGAATTGATGTTAAGAAAGCCGCCGCTTCTTTTGAAGCTCATTTTAAGGAGCCGCTGTCAGCCATGAGTATCAGGAAGTATGTAGGCATCATCCTGATTGACGGGCTTAGCTTTTCCGAGGAAAAATTAATGGATAAAGTGGGTAATCTTACAAACGTCATTTTTATCGGCGGCTCGGCAAGTGATGACCTTAAATTCTCAGCGACTCATGTATTCGCAAATGGGAAGGCTTATTCAAATGCCGCAGTGCTGGCTCTTGCAAAACCCGGAGTGGCTTTTGATTTCATTAAGACTCAAAGCTTTTGCACCCTGCCTAAAAAGCTAGTAGCTACAAAAGTGAATGAGGCGGAAAGAACTGTCATAGAGTTTAATAATAAACCTGCCGCCACTGCCTACGCAGAAGCGATAGGCTCTTCTGTAGCCGATGCCACGAAACGCTTCATGCACAATCCTGTCGGCTTAATGATGGAGAATGAACCGTACGTCCGCAGCCCGCAGCGGATAGACAACGGAAAAATGGTATTTTACTGCAATATCAAAGAAGGAATGGAGCTGTCAGTACTTGAATCAACAGATATAGTCCGGGATACCAGACAAGCTGTTGAAAAAAAGGCCAAGGAGCTCGGTACGATTTCCGGCATTATAAACTTTCAGTGTATTCTGAGGACGCTCGAACTCGAACAAAAGAATCAGACTGAGGAATATGGAAGGATTTTCAGCGACATTCCGACTGTGGGTTTCAGCACATACGGAGAGGACTTCATTGGACACGTCAACCAGACATCGACTATGCTCGTTTTCAGATAGGGGGGATTGTCCCCAAGATTTCCTGAGAATGTCCTCGTGAAAGCCGCTCAGAAAATCAGAACCGGTGCAAACGATAACCGCCGTTGAGAAGATGGCGGCGTTTTCCGAAATCTCCTGAGAGCGGACTTCTGGATGCTCTTGAAGAAGAGACTCTTTATTTCTGGTGGAATGTTTCATTTTTGGCGAGAAAGTTCTCGGTGCTCAGTATAGGGAGCAGGTGAGATTTTCCCGGAACGACTCAAAATATCTCTTTCAGCCACAAAGTCATGTCTCAGAAGTAGCGGAATGATTCACGATTTACAGATGAAAGAAACGATTCTCAGAAAATCCATGTCCGGTGTGACTCCACCACGGTGTGACTCCAACCTTGACATCTATCTATTAACAGATAAAATCATATCAATAGGTGGTTTGCAAAGGACGAAGAGGTAGGGGTCCGTGTTGTGCCTCGGATGATCGAGGTGAAGATTATCCATTGTCCGGCATGAATCGGAAACAGGTCGAGCTTCGTAGCACGCAAAGGAGGATCAGATGAAACGAATTCTTCCAGCAGTGTTTTATAACCCTCTTACATTGGTCGGTTCGGTCATTGCCGTATTCAACCTCGGACTGATGGTCTTCCTTCTGATCGTCGATTTCTTGGCAAAGCGTCCGAGACCCTATTCGGACCTTATCATCCTGTTGATCTTACCCCTGTTCATCCTTATTGGGATAGCGTTCGTCATACTGGGGATTGTTCGGCAACGGAGAAGACAGAAAGCCGGAGTCCCCTCAGAGGAACAACGCTTAATCGTGCTTGACTTCAATGATCAGAAACAGCGCAAGCTGGTGATACTTCTGTCGAGCGGTTTCGTCTTATTGACCTTGCTGTATGCCTTCGGGATGTTCCAAGGTTATGAATTCGTCGAATCGGACGTTTTCTGCACCCGGGTCTGCCACACCGTCATGGGACCGCAGAATAAGGCTCATGCCTTTTCCTATCATGGAGAGGTTAAGTGTTCAGCGTGTCATGTGGGTTCTGGCACCCAGTATTTTGTCCTCTCGAAGCTCGAGGGAACCACCGAGCTCTACAGTCTCCTGACCAATAGGTTCCCGAGACCTATTCCTGTGCCGATCAAGGATCTCAGGCCTTCAAAGGACATTTGCGAGACCTGTCATGGTCCTAAGTATGTCTTCACGGAAAACCTCCGAGGCAGAAAGTATTATCTCTCTGACACGAAAAACACTGAATGGGAAATTAGTTTGTTGCTCAAGATGGGTGCAGTGAGGGTGCAGACTGATAAACCTCCCATAATGCACTGGCACTATGCAGTTGCCAAGCAGATCGAGTATGGAACTGTTGATCCTAAGCGTGAGGCTATTCCGTGGATCCGTGCGATCGGCTTCGACGGCAAGGCCAGAATTTACCGCACTCAAGATGGCAATGCTGCTGGCAAAGAACCGGCACCAGAGGAGAAGCGCGTTATGGACTGCATCGACTGCCATAATAGGGTTGGACACGAATTTTACCCGCCGGACAGGATACTGAATGTTCTTTTGAGTTTGAAGTTGATAGATCCCTTGCTCCCGGACATTAAGAGCACAGCGGTCCAGGCACTGCAAGGCAACTACGCTTCAAGGGAAGCGGCCCGATCCGGAATCAAGGATGCCATCATGGAGTTCTATAAGAAGAAGTACCCTGAGGTTGCCACTTTGAAGGAGGTTGAGCTTGAACGGGTTATTGTGATATTGCAGGATCTCTACGATCGCAACTATGACCCAGTGATGAAGCTGAGTTGGAAGAACTACCCGAACCAAAGCGGACACATGCACAGCCTGGGCTGCTTTCGCTGCCATGACGGCAAACATAGAAGCGACGATGGAGCCGTTTTATCGAAAGACTGCAGCCTTTGTCACATGCTCATAAAAAAACAGATGGAGAAGGAGAATAAAGTCGCTGTTCTGACCGAGGAGACGTATCCCCATCCCGTTGATATCGGTGATTCTTACAAAGAGATGAACTGCAGCGAATGCCATGGAGCCGTCAATAGCCGGTGATAGAATGAACTCATGGATGACGCCATGCATCTGACCCGTGCCACTTTGAGGTCGAATATTGAAGATTTGCCGGTCGAGACAGGACAGGTGAAAATGCGCCTTTCAGGGAGTACAGGTTAACCAGATCGGCTCATAAAATCTGTTCATTATTTCCCGTACTTTGCAAACGAGAATAATCATTACTGTTTGTACTGCGCACACAGTTGCGGTAATCTGAACCTGTTGACTCCAGGAAGAAGCCAAAAAAACTGATCGAAAGCTGGCGGAGCACGGCATCACGTTTTATTGCCAGAAGAGTACGGGGCGTAACACGATAACTGGAAGTCGTCCATGTACTCCCACATCTCGTTCTGATGCAACCAGATGGGGTCCGCATTCCTCCG
>Ga0074045_10003396_pt1 | contig 14339 bp, 6 predicted proteins | sample BogForMeECP23OM2_FD_94442 | JGI IMG/M metagenome (GOLD analysis project Ga0074045, IMG submission 94442) | Bog forest soil microbial communities from Calvert Island, British Columbia, Canada - Bog Forest MetaG ECP23OM2 | ecosystem: Environmental > Terrestrial > Soil > Wetlands ... | reverse complement strand
TTGCGGACGCATCGGCTGTCCGGGGCGGGGCCCGCTCGGGCGCTGGCCGCTGCCCGGCACCGTGCCGGGAACTGGACCGCGGTTGCCGGTGGGCATCGGGCGGGAAGGAACTTGTGTGCGTGCCGGCGCACCAGGAGTTGCGGCCGCAAGGCGCGCTGCGGCCGGCTGTACCGCAGGCCGGGGTGGGTGCGCGGGCGTTTGCTTTGGCGCCGCAGCAGGAGGGGGAACAACTGCAGGCTCCGCTGGCTTCACTGCCGCGGGACCTGGCACCGCTGTGGGTGCCGCTGGCCGCGCAACAGGCGCGGCGGGAGCCGGCGCAGCAGCCGGAGTCGGTGGAACTGCTTTCGGCGCAACGGGAGCCGCCGGATGGGCTGCGGGCGGATGCGCCACAGGTGCATGTGCTGCAGGCACACCAGCGACGGGTACCGCAGGTTTCGCCGGAGCCGGGGTGGCTGCATGCAGCGCGGGCCGCCGCTGCGCCGCTTTTGCCGCCGCTTCTTTCGCCGCGCGCTCCGCCTCGGCTGCTGCTTCGGCGTCGGCAATACCCTTCAAGTGATGCCGGACCTTCTCCGCAACTTCGACGGTGATCGAACTGGAGTGCGTTTTCTTTTCCGTTACGCCAAATCCCGGAAGAAGGTCAATGATGGCTTTAGCCTTGACCTCGAGTTCGCGGGCGAGTTCATTGATGCGGACTTGGGATGCGTCACTCATGCTTCGTTAGGAACTTTTCTCTTCCTGCTGTTCCTCCGGAGCTTGCGCTTCCGCAGATGCAGCGGCCGCGGAGGTAGCGTCGGCGGCAGGTTGTTCGGCATCGGATTTTGTTTCGGCGGCGTTTTGCGCCTCGGGTTCGGCCCCGGGTTCGGCGGTGGCTGCGCTGGCTGTTTCACTTGGGCCTTGGGCTTCAGCAGCGGGCGCAGCTTCGGCGCCTTCCGCAGCGGCCTCCGCCGGCGGCGCCGCCGCAGCGTCTCCGCTTTCGTAGAAGCGGTTCACCGCTTGATAGATTTTGTCCACCATCTTTTCGCCGATGCCCGGAATTTCCATCAACTGCTCCGGTGTCATGCCGGCGAGTTTCTCCAGCGAGGTAATTCCCGCCGCTTCGATCTTCTCGATAGTTTTCGGCCCGACGCCCGCCAACACCGTGAGCGGCGTCACCACCGTGGTCAGCGCGGTCATCTGCTCTTCGATCTCGCGACGCTTCTCTTCTTCACTCTTGATATCGATGTCCCAGCCAATCAGCTTGCTGGCCAGCCGGACGTTCTGGCCCTTTTTCCCGATGGCCAGAGAGAGCTGGGAATCCTCCACGATCACTTCCAGCTTTTTGGTCTCGGGATCGACGATCTGCACGCGCGTCACTTTGGCCGGGCTAAGCGCCTTTTGCGCAAAAGCCACCGTCTCTTCGCTATAGGGAATAATGTCGATCTTCTCGCCGCGCAATTCGCGGATGATGGATTGCACGCGCATGCCCTTCATGCCCACGCAGGCGCCCACGGGATCCACATCCTTGTCCCGGCTGGCCACGGCCACTTTGGTACGCTCGCCCGCTTCGCGCGCGGCCGCGCGGATTTGCACCGTGCCATCGTAAATTTCCGGCACTTCCATCTCAAACAAGCGCTGCACCAGCGCCGCATCCGCACGCGATACGATCACCTGCGGACCCTTGGCCGCCCGGTCCACCGTGCGTATCACCACGCGCAGGCGTTCGCCAATGTTGTAGGTTTCCAGTTTGGACTGTTCGCGCTTCGGCAAACGCGCTTCCGTTCGCCCCATGTCCACGATGAGGTCCGGGCCTTCGGCGCGTTTCACAATCACGGTGACCAGCTCGCCCGCGCGGTTGTGATACTCGTTGTAAATGGTGTCGCGTTCCGCTTCCCGCACCTTTTGCAGGATCACCTGCTTGGCGGTCTGCGCCGCGATGCGCCCCAGCACGTCCGTGGGCTTGTTGGTCAGGATTTCCGTGCCCACTTCGGCGTTCGGATCTTTCTTTTTTGCATCCGCAACGCTGATTTCCCGCTTCGGGTCGGCCACTTCCTCAACCACCGTGAGCACCGAAAACACGTCCACCTGGCCGGTTTCCGCGTTGAACTTGCCGCGCAGGTCCTCTTCTGTCTTGTAAAACTTGCGAGCCGCAACGACCATGGCGTCTTCGACGGCGGAGATCACCACCTCGGGCTCGATATGCTTCTCCCGGCTGAGCATCTCAATTTGTTGATAAAGAAGATTGGCCATTTCCTGTTCCTAAAATTCCACCACCAAGTTGGCCTTCCGAATCATCTCCAAGGGTATTTCCACCACTTGTGCTCCCTTGCCCTTCAACTCCATGCGGACTTTTCCTTCCGCAAATCCCTTCAAGCGGCCTTCAAAAAACCTGGCCTCGCCAATAGGCTCATTGGTCGTAATCTTCGCCAAGCGGCCCGTGAAGCGCTCGAAATCCCCCGCCTTTTTCAGCGCGCGATCCATTCCTGGCGAACTGATTTCCAAAATATAGCCGGGGCCGGGTACCAGTTCTTCCACATCCAGAATCACGCTCAGTTGCTGGCTGACCCGCTCGCAATCCGCGTGACTGATCTTGGGGAAGGGGTCCGGCGGCGTACCGCCCTCAGCCGCTTCCGCGGGCTTCGCCGGCGGCACCCGGTCGATGTACACCCGGAGGAAGCGCTGCTTACCGATCTTCCATTCGACATCCACGACTTCCAAGCCCTCCGAACGTGCTACCCGTTCGGCGGCTTCGCGGACTTTTTCCAAATTCACACGAAGACTCCCCGGCCTAAGCCGGTCTCAAGCTCGTTCCCACCGGCGGCAACAAAAAAGTGGGCTTGCGCCCACTCTATGGTGCGACCCGTTTCAGAGCGAAGGCTAAGTATATTCCCGTAGCACGGTAAAAGCAAGGCACCCAGGACCTGGACTCGGGAATCCTGGCCGGCCTTGGCATGAAGATTTTGCCATACACCGGTGTCTATTTAGGGGTTCGGTCCTTACAGCCCCTGGATTTGACCCCGGTAAAGCGCTTCTCTCTGGATTCCTTTCTATATTCCTGCCCGGCTGCGACGCTGGCGTGCACTTGGCTTTCCATTATACGCACCGCAGCGTATGCTTGGCGTGATTAGGTGTGTTGAGCGAGGGAGCATCTCGGAATGTCGGCCGGGTTTCTGTATTCACTGACGCTGGTGCGCATCATGGCCTTGGGGTTGGCCTTTGCTCTGCTGTCGCTCCCGCTCTGGGCTCAGCGGGGTGCCACGCCCACTGCCGAGTCGCCTTCCAACCTTGCGAACATTCCTGTGTTTGATCTCGAAGTCTTCGTCCGTGACCACCACGGATATCCTCTCGATGCTCCGGCTGTCGTCCACCTCTCTTCCGCGCGCTTGAACTATAACGCGGTTTTGCCCGCTCAAGGCACATCCGCGGCCCATTTTTCCTACCTGGGATTCGACGAATACCAGGTGGAAGTGACTTGCCCCGGTTTCCGCAAGGTGACAGAGCATTTCACCTCCGAGTTCAGTCACGGGCTCCTGCCTTTATACATCTATCTCATCCCGGAATCGGTGCCGGCCGACCCGGCAGCGCCGTCTGGCAGCTTGGTTCTGACTCAACAACTGCGTGCTGAAATGCAGTTGGGTATAGAAGCCTTAAACCGCGATCGCTACGAAAGCGCCAGAAAAACCTTTACCAAGGTCATGCGGAAGGCTCCCAGCAATTCCGACGTCGTTTATTTTCTGGGCGTTGCGGAACTCGGTTTGCAACATCCCGATGTGGCGCGCGAGAATTTCCAGCGCGCTCTATCCCTGGACCCCAACAACGATCTGGCTCTGGTTTCAATTGGTCAAATGCAATTGCAGGGCGGCGCACCCGCGGACGCGATCATCCCACTGGAAAAAGCTGTGGCCCTGGGGCGCACGGGTTGGCGGGCCGACTTTGAATTGGCCTCCGCCTATTTTCAACTCCACCACTTAAGCGAGGCCGAATCCGCAGCTTCTCGCGCTGCTATTCTCGCCAAGGAAAAGGGTGCGACGTCGCTGTTTCTGCTCGGGGAGATTGAATACGCCGAGGGCAAGCGCGCTGACGCAAAACGTACTTGGGAATCGCTTCTAAGGCTTTCCCCGAAGGACTCCGCCGTGTTCGTAACCAGGAAAATGCTGGCGCGCGTGGAAAGCGAAGGGCTGGAACCCGGTTCGTCGTCCTCCGACGCGAGCCTTCCGATTCCACCGGCGCCGGATACGAAACCGGTCACTTTCGTTGAAATTCCCTGGGCCCCGCCGGATACCGATAACGCCGTTTACGATGTTGCTCCCGAGGTGAATTGCAAGGCCGAACCGATTCTGGACGGCGCGCTGCACCGGGTGAAAACGGAGTTGGCGGATTTTGAAAAATTCACGGCCACCGAGCATATTGAACACCAGGACATTGACCGCTACGGCTGGCCGGGACCGGTGAAGTCGCACGATTTCTCATATGTCGTTTTCGTGCATCCCTTGGGGAAGAACTCGTTTTATCTCCAAGAGTTTCGCGATGGGGCAGATGACTTGTCCGGTTTTTCCGATGTCATCATCAGCACCGGCCTGAATAGCCTGGGTGTGAATCTCCTGCAACCGGTGTATCGCGACCAGTTTAATTACTCTTGTGAGGGACTGGCCAATTTGCGCGGGCAGGCGGCCTGGCAAATTCACTTCGAAGAGAAGCGCGACGCCAAGGCTGGAGGAATTCGGACGTGGCGACGAGGTAACACAACGTATGACATCGCGGTCAAGGGGCGCATGTGGATCTCCAGCGCCAGTTATGCCGTGCTTCGCGTTGAAACGGATCTCCGGGGGCCCGTCGCAGGGCTCGGACTCACCAGGGATCATCTCCTGGTGGATTACGGCCCGGTCAATTTCACCGCGCGAAATGCGCAACTCTGGCTTCCCTGGAGCGCCGACATGTTCATGGAGATACGCGGCAAGCGCTATCACCACAGGCATTTCTTGAGCGACTACCTGCTCTTCGACGTAGATACTACACACAAAATCGGCAAACCGAACGAGCCTCCGCCGCCACCCGTCGAGTCTGATCCTTAGCCGGCGGCAAGCATCGTTCGGAAAACAAAAAAGGGCTGCCGCCTTCTTCAGGCCGCAACCCTCTTCGCTTTGCAATAACTAGTCGCTGCTTCTTACGGCTTGGTGGCCGGGGCAGGCTTGGGCGTGCTCGCCGCTGGTTTGGCTGCCGGTGTCGCGCCGCCGGCCTTTATCGGATAGGCCTGATCGTACAGCTTGATGATCTCCTGTGTGACATCGATATTCGAGGAGGCATATAGAATCGGAGAATTCTGCGAGGACGAATCGAACACCGCGACGTATCCGTTCTCCCGGGAATACCGGTCGAGCACGTCCATCATCTTCCGGCCGATGCGGTCCACCACGTCGCCCTGGGCGGCCTGCGCGTCCTCGTTGAGTTCATTGTTCTTGCGGTCCAGTTGCGCCGCCAGACGCTGGCCCTGAACGGTCAAACGCTGCTTTTCCTCGTCGCTCAGCGTTGTCTGTCCGGCTGCCAGCCTCTGCCGCAGATCGTTGATCTGCTTATTGAGGTTTTCCAGTTCGTTCTGCCGTGGCGCAAACTGCGACTGCAATTCCGCGGATGCCTGCTTGCCTTCGGCGGTGGACGCAATCGCCAGCCGTATATTGATCACCGCCACTTTTGTGCCACTGGCGGCGCCCGCCATCGGGGTTCCCTGCGCCCAGACAGCCGCCGTTCCCAGCAGGCAAGCAACACTCAGCGCAGCCGTGCGAATCATGTTTCTCGAATTCACTGTTTTCTCCTTGTTGTTCTCCGGGCCGCTCATCCATTTCCGCGGTTGGGCGGCGTGGAATGTCAACCCTTTACGTTCTTAACCGTTGACCGGTCGCAATCTTTGTTGATCCCTACGGAGCGAAGACAATCTGGCACTCTGCGAGCCCTTCCGGGTTTCCACCGGCGTTCCCGGAACCATTGCGCCCTCACGGGCTGCGGCAGCCGCAGTACAAATACTAGAGTATAGCGGACTTGTTGCTAGACCCGCAATCACTATACCTGCTCGCTCCCTTCCCGCAACTAGATCAGCGCATCCCCCCGCTCCGCTCTACAGTTACTTAGGTAAAGCCAGCAACAGCACGCGGTTGTTGTTCTGGTCTGCAATCACTGCCGTGTTGAACCAATTGTCCACGGCCACGGCGAACTGCGATTGGCTGGTGATTCCCAGCGTCTGGCGCGTCTTGAGGTTCTGCGCATCGACTATGGAACTCGTACTGGATGTCGAATTGATGGTCAGCAATGTGCCCGTCTGGTAGTTGTAGCCCAATGAATAGGGGTTCATTCCCACACGGATGGTATTCGTGGTTGCGTTAATCGGATCGAACGCATACACGGCGTTCTGCTGTGTTGATGTCGCGTAGAACACCGCGTCAGAGGGCGTCGGATTGAACGCTGGCGCCGGGTCGAACACGATTCCGGTCAGGCTCGCCGTCAGCGAGGTCACAGAAGCGGTCGTGCTTCGAACCGGCACGGGCCCAGCGAGCGCCACTATGTCAATTCCCGCCGAAGCACTGCTTGTGCCCGTGTTCTGCAGGTTGGTAACTGCCGCAAGGGCCCCGTCGGGATCGACCGCTATGGCCGTCGGGGGCCCGCTCAGAGCCACGGTTGTAGCCACGGGCACCGTGGTAGTGACGGCCCCCGGCAACAGGACGGTCAGGTCTATTGAAGAGAGGGTGTTCGATCCCGCGTTAGCCACCAGTGCCAGCGCACGGTCCTGATCGAAAGCTACGCCCCGTGGCGCGAGTCCAACCAACACAGTATTGCTGGTCGTTGTAGTCGTGCCGGAAGTGGTCGTATAGGTCACCACTGCCGCCGTAAGCGGCGTATTGTTGTGATTGTAGTCAATGATGGAGGCAGTGCCGTTCGGAGTATCTCCACTGTTCGCCACCACCGCATATCCCAGCCGCGGGATCACCGCCACGCCGAGCGGATTATTTCCGACCGTCACCGTCGTCAGCACGGAGCCGTACGTTATGTTGCCGTAGCCCGCCGGGTCAATCGTTATCAATGACACGCTGTTGCACGCGTAGTTCGTCACAAAGGCAATGTGCAATGAATCGTCAATGGCCACGCCTTCCGGCCCTTGCGGAAATGTCGCTGTTGGCACGCAGATCGGCGGAGAACCCTGCACCCCCAACGTGAAATCCAGCACGCCCACAGCGTGCAAATCAATGGAGTTGGATGCCACGCCACCCACGGCTACGTCAAGAGCAAAATCGTGCGCCACCGTTAGCATGGAGGCGGGGATGTTGACATCCACCTCAGAAGGGCTGACCCAGGTGGTGCAAAAGGGGCTGGGATTCTGGGAGCAGTCCGTGGAGACGTTGGTCATGTCCAGGCGAACCAGCGCGCCCGGCGATGAACCGAATCCTTGCCCGAGAATCTTCAACGTTACGGGCTTTCCGAGTTGCACCGCCTGGGGCATGCAGGAGTTGATGGCGCTGGTTGGATCGCAGGTGGTGACGTGCGCGCTGCCCAGCGCAGGCTGCGAATTGGGAACCGCGGAGCTCGCAGTGGCCGTGGCCACTTGCAGAGACTGCACGTAGACCTTCTTGAATAAATTGCCGGGATCCAGGTTCAAATAGCTGACCGTGTTGCTCCCGGCATTGGCAGCCAAAACAAACCGCGACTTCGGGTCGTAAATCATCGGGCCGTTGACCGTTACCGCGGCCGTCTGCTCTGCGGGCGTGTACGAGCCTGTGCCCACCTGCCCCGTCGGGATGGCCGCAATGATTCGATACGATGACGTGCCGGACCCAGTGAGGGCGGCGCTGCCCGGATTAATCAGCGAAATGGCGTTGCCCGGGTAACTCGGACCCGAGTTTACGCTCGGATCATACGCCACCAGCACATTCGTGAACGGATCGAAGGAGATGGAGCGGAAGCCGAGTTCCGGCGCCCCCGCCGGCGTCGGCGTGCAGCCGTTGCAGCTCCCGGCCGTCAACGTCAGTGATCCCGTCACCGCCTGATCTTCTGTACCGATGAAGGTAATCTGCGCGGCGCTGGCGTTAGGGTCCGCAAACGCCAAGGTGCGTGTGATCGGATTGATAGCCGCACCAGTCACTGTGCTTGTGGTATTAAAGGAATAGTACGGCGTGCCATACTGCACCGACCCCGGATTGCTCGCCGTGTTGGTGTTGGTCTCATTATCGCTAGCGGATGAGTACAGAGGTTGCGAATACGAGAATGTGTACGGGTCGAGCACGCTGCCCGGGTCCACCTGGTAAGTCCCATTCAAATCCGCCGGCAGCAAGCCGGCGATGATCACCGTTCCACCCAAGGCGGGGTTAATCCCATGGGGCGTCAGCGTGACGATCGTCACGGTGCCGTCAGTACGCACCGCGCCGCTGGTGGTCGTCGTTCCCCCTGGGGCGATCTGCGCGGACACCCCTTGCTGCAACAGATCCACAACCGCATTCGAGCCCTGGCCGCCCGGGGTCACATACGCCAGCGGCGCGCCCGGCTCCATCACCACTTGCGGCGTGCTCCCCGTGACCATGGAAACCGGCGCGAGCACACACGGCGGTTTCTGAGCACTGGAGTTGACGAAGCAGGTGTGTGTATCACTGCCGTCCAGGTTCGGGTTCACATCCACGATGAATCCGATATTGGTACTTGTATTGGTACTGGCGTAGGCCAGCGCCGCCAGGTGCGTCCCGGGATCGACGCCGACCGCATACGGCGTCGGCTGAGTCATGGAAGTCTGCTGCAAAAGTGAATTCAGGTCCACTGGAATGCTTATGTCTAATGTTGTGCCTGATGCGATCGCCGTGATGCTCGTGCGTGAGATGGCAAACAGATACAGCTTGCTGTCTCCGCTGCTCACCACCACTCCCAAGTCCTGGCCACTATAAGCACCCGGCAGACTGATCTGATTATCCAGCGCAATGCTGGTCGGTGAGCTTCCTTTTGGCATCGTCAGGCTAGGACCCAACACCGGCTGCGGTCCCGTCAGATCGATCAATTGCAGCGCGTTCGTGCCCTGCTCCGTTAGCACCGCGAAACCATTCGTCGAATCCAGGGCAATGCTGCTGGGCAGCGGGTTGTTGCCTGGCAGAGCGAGGCAGGGAGGGGACACCGGGACTGCGGGCTGGGCCGGAGGCGCAACACCCGCGCAGGAAGAGCGCAACGGATTGGGATTGAAATTGGTGAACGTAGGCTGCACGGCAATGTTGGTCGTCGCGGACTGGAACAGCGGGACCGGCGGCGTCACCGGCGGCGTCACCTGCGGCGCGTTGCTCTGGATCGTTACCTCATAGAGTCCCGGATTCTGCAAGGTGCTTCCCTGCGGGTTACCGACAAGTTGGCGTGGACCGGATAAAGGGTACGAACTGCTCGCCGACCCGTCCAGCAGTAATTTCACGATCTGCGTGTCTGCGTTCCCGTAATAACCTCCGTCCGCAGCAATGTTAGCGTTCTGGCCTTGCGGAAAGCTGTCCGGCGATACTGCCACCAATGCCGGGCTGGCGTAAGCGATGGTCAGCGGGCAGGAGATGTTGCTTGTGGCGGTTGATCCATCCGCATTGGGAACGTTTGTGCAGGGGGGTGGTGCGGCCTCATCCCCCGGAATCCCCGTAATCTCGATTTGTGCGGTTCCTGGAACAGCCAACTGCGCGGAGGTTAGTTCGATGCGCGTCATGAGCGAAGCGCCGCAGGTCACCACCGGCGTCACCCCGCTGGCGCTGGGTGTGCAGTACGCCAATGAAATCGGAATCGTGTAGATGTAGTTCGAGAGGATGGGGGGCGCCTGGGTTGCCCCTGGCGGAATGAAGAATATCTGGGTCGAGTTGAGCAGGTTCTCGGCATTCAGGTAGATGTTCGCGTAAGTGCTGCCCGCCGCGACCGTAGTTGGGAAAATGCCCGTAAAGTTGATGGAATTACTCGTGGCGCTGACCAGGGTGATCTGAGCCACGGTGTATTGCGTGGGATCACTTTTCGACCACATGACGACGTACACCGTCGTCGGACTCGTAGTGGTGCTTCCGGCGGGTGTGGTGGCGGTTGGCAGCACTGCCGGTGCGGTGTAGATTCCGTTGTTGCCTGTATCCATTGTTCCGCAGGTCGGGCTGCACGTCACCGCCAGGGGATTGGGGGTATCGTTGTTTGTGTTCTTGGTGTCGCCCGGGTTGGGCTGCACTAAGTTCCACTGCAAATTGACTCCCGGTGAATTCTCCAGCGAACCCGTGAATTTCACGGTCGCCGCCGGCGTCAATCCAACGGGAACCGTCGCCGTTGTTGGCGAAAGCGAAGCGCGAATCCCGGAATCCAGCGTCACTATGGCGGTCGCGGTCTTCTTGGTGTCCGCGTCCGCTGTCGCGGTAAAAGTGAGCGTGGGCGGAGGACTCGGAAAGTTAGCCAACGAAGGGGCTGTGAAGGTAAGAACGTTTGAGCCGTCGGTGGTGCTAATCACCCATGTGCCGATCGTGCCGCCGTTCATGCTCTGCCCGCTGGTGCAGGATCCCGTCACCGCCGCCGGATTCTGGTTCGACGCTGTCGGCAGGGGCGTATAGGAATAAGTGCACGGCCAGTTGGTCACCGTCGTGGTCGTACTCCCGGAAACCGTCGCGGTAAATGTCTGCACCTGCCCAACAATCACGCTTTCCGTGGACGGACTGACAGTTATCGTGATCACGTTCACACTTGAACTGCTGCACCCGCTCAAGAGCACGGCCGTGCACGCGAATGCCAGCACTGCGCAATCTACGATGTTACGCCACTTCATAACGCACTTCTCCCTGATGCCGGTGCCGCGGGTATCCCCCGCGCACCTTATTGCCGAATCTCGATTGATGAATCTCATAATCATGCCGCCGACTCTTTGCTTGCCGTTCATCTCTCTCCGTGGCCCCTGTGTTGGATCGCTGCTTTGCCGCCTCTTCCACTATTTTCCTAACTTCCGTGCCCCCGAAAAAGTCCGCAACCCCGGCATGCCGCTAGAATGTCCGGCTGACCGTGAAGCGGAATGTGCTACGTGGTTCAAAGTAATTCAGGCGTCCTGGATTCACCAGGTACGGTGAAATCGGAGTGAGAATAATGGGATCGCAACTGTTCGGCTTCAACGGATCGGTCAGTCCCAGCGCCTGGCATTGCAGGTACAAATTGTGCATATTGATGCTGTCGAAGGGCGCCACGATCGTCTGGTGAAAGCGCACCGGATTGTAGGCCCAGTAGAGCCGGAAGGGCGCTTGCACGATCGGCAGGTTGATATTGAATTCGATACCTGTGGAGGCCCGCGGACGGAAGTTTGTGCCGGGGGCGAGTTGCAACTGCGCTTGCTGGTTCACCAGCGGAAACTGCGAATTGATGTTCGCCACTCCCGTCGGGTCCAGTCGCAACGCGCCCTTGTTCAATATCCCTGTGGTGCCCACATCCGCGAACAACGTCGCGCTCACCGGCCCTGCAATGGGGATGCGGTACTCTAAATTCCCCACTCCCTCTATATCGCCACCCGGGAACACGATGGTGTTCACCACCAGGGGCACGTTGAGGGAGCCCAACCCCCCACGATAAGGGAACGTAATCGTCTGGTTCAACACGCTGGGGATGTACGACACCGGCGAGATCCCGCGAATGTCAAAGCCGCGGATGTCGTTCTCCCCGCCCATGTAGACGCGGCTATACGGGGGCACTTCCTTCCCGCCATACCCCGTCGTAAAAGCGCCCAGGAACCTTACCCCGATGGCATTGCGCCGCTTATTGATGGGGTGGAAATACTTGAACTCCCCGGTATTGGTGATGGTGTTGACGTTCCCGCCGAGGGGTCCGCCCGTGAAGGCCAGCGAATAGAAGTAGCTCTTCCCCGAGGTCGCGTTGATGGGGTTGTTGAGGGCGTTGTGGTTGATGCTTGCCGTGACCGTGCTGGCCAGGATTCCGTTCAACGCGCTGGGCCCCGCAAGGCTGCGATACTGCAATTGCGTGAAGAGCAGGTTGGAGGCCTGGTTGTAGGTCGTGATGTTTGTTCGCGTCAGGCCGTAGGTCAAACCAACGCGCGTGAACGCGCGGCGCTTCAGCGGGTAACTGGCAAACATGGTGAATCCGGTGCTGTTCTGGTTGTAATTCTGGATGTATTGCGGGTTGATGCTAACCGATTGCCCCGTCAACAGGGCCGCCTGCTGAGCCTGATTGTATTTATACAACGAGGAGAAAACCGTGAAGCCGCTCGCGATGGGGCGGTCAAACAGGTAGGGTTCCGTGAATCCGAACATGACGCTGCGCTGATATTGGCCCACCTGCGCCGAAAGGGTCAGCGTCTCGCCGAGTCCCAGGAAGTTGTTCGTCTGGTAGGTCAGCCCGACGAATCCTCCCATCAAGCCGCTGACACCGCCCTGCAAGCCAATCGATTGCTTGCCCTTTTCCTTCAACTTCAGCAGCAAGTCGACGGTGCCATCCTTGGTGTTGCGCTTGATCTCCGCGGCCTTGTCCGCATCCAGTTTGTCGAAATAGTCCAACTGGTTGAGCCGCAAAACACTGATTTCCCAGGCGTGCTTGTCGAAGAGCGAGCCTTCGTCAATCAGCAATTCGCGGCGGATCACTTTGTCACGCGTGGTGGTATTACCGGTGAAGTCGATGCGCCGGACGTAGTACTGCTTGCCTTCCTCAAACTTCATGGTGACGTCAATGCGCTTGGTTTCTTCGCTGATATCCATTTCCGGGGTGGGCACAAAGTCGATGAATCCGAAGCGCCCATAAATCTTCCCGTAATCCTCGAGCGCTTTGCGTATTTTGGCCGAAGAAAAAATGTCTCCCTGCTTCAAGGGGAAAGCATTCTTCAGTGCGTCCACCTTCAAGGAAAGCGCCTTGTCCGGATCGCTGCTGGCAATTTTCAACGTGCCCATGCGGTAGCGCTCGCCCTCTTCGATCGGGATGGTCATGTTGACCGCCTTCCCCTTCGTTCTTCCCGTAAGGGGTACGCCCAGCCGCCAGCCTTGCGTATCGACATTCTCCAGGATGGGGTCCTTCACCAGCACCTTGAAGTACCCGTTATCCGTGTACAACCCGCGGATGCCCACTTCGATGTCCTCGATGAGCTTGTCGTGATCGTAGGTCTTGGTCAGCACATCGATTTCGGTTATGTACAGGGGAACCCCATAAGGCCGGTCGTTGTGCATGGAGCGGATCAATTTACGGCGACTGAAGGCGTGGTTCCCGGTGAAGAGGATCTTCCCGACTTTGACCTTTGGCCCTTCGTTGATTTTGAAGACCAGAATCACCGCGTTGCTCGAGGCAATGCGCTCGTACTGCGGCGTCACCGTCGCGAACTGCCTGCCGTGCTCACCCAGCAGTTCCTTCAGCACCACTTCCGCTTTCTTGATGCGCGTGGGGTCGAACTGGCTCTCCACCGTCAACCCAACCTTCTTTTCCTTGAAGCGGTCCAGGATGTCCGACTCGGATATCGATTTGATGCCATCATAGCGGATGCGGCGAATTACCGGCCGCTCTTTCACTTCCCAGGTGATGATCTTGCCGCCCGGCTTGTTCGGAGAATCTTCCACGCGCAACTTTACGTCTTCAAAAAACTGCGTGTTCCACAGGGCCATAAAATCCCGGCGCAGCGCCTCTTCGTTGTAAGGATCGTTCATGCGGCTGAAAATGCGCGCATTCACGGTGTCCCGGCGAATGCGCCGGAGCCCTTCCCAATCGATGCGCTGAATGAACTCCGGCACTTGCGCGGGATTGCTCTGCGTCTGAGTCTCAGCGCCCAGGTAATCTTCAATCTTTTCTTGCAACGTGGTTTCGTTCAGCGAAGCATGCAAGAGATAAGTAGGCTTGTTATCGCGGGAGTGCTCGTCCAAGTAGCGGGCGTGAGCGGAGAAACCGGGGAAATTGGGTCCGGCAAGGAAGAAAAGGACCATGGCCAATGCAGCGACACGGCCGCGAACGGCCCGCTTCGCGTCCATTTCCGAGATAAAACAGACTATCCTTCGAGCGGCCATTGATCGGCTCAAGGCCGCGCCCCCAAATCCAAGATGTTTATCTCCTGCCAGACCCGGCATGGGCTGGCCGCACGCGCATCCCTGAGCGACTCCCTACATGGCAAACCGCTTCATGATCACACGTTGTTGCGTCAGATTCGCTAGTGGACGACCGGGGTTGCCTCGACCACGGGGCGGAACGCGAGGCTTTCCCCCGCGACATAAATCTGCAATGTCGCCGGCCTCTGAATTCCCCCTTGAATTAACGCCTCGGAGAGCGGATCTTCCACATACTTCTGCAAAGCCCGCCGCAGCGGCCGCGCACCATAATTGCGGTCCGCACACGTTTTCTCCAGGATCCACTGGCGCGCTTCCGGCGACAAGACCACC
>Ga0074045_10003394_pt1 | contig 14345 bp, 17 predicted proteins | sample BogForMeECP23OM2_FD_94442 | JGI IMG/M metagenome (GOLD analysis project Ga0074045, IMG submission 94442) | Bog forest soil microbial communities from Calvert Island, British Columbia, Canada - Bog Forest MetaG ECP23OM2 | ecosystem: Environmental > Terrestrial > Soil > Wetlands ... | reverse complement strand
TCATCCATATTTTCATTCGCTTCTCCACAAGTTGGGTCACTCCCCCTGCACTTCGATTGCCCGCCCGGCAGGTATGCCCCTAGCATGCCAGAAGATCCCCCCTGCTCCAATCCCGCCGCGCCATGCGTGGCGATCGCGAGCGCCACCCCATTGGCAACCCGGAGCGCGCCACGCTACATTGCGCCTGCCCGAGTCTAGGTCAGGACATGCTGATGATCTCCCATGCACGCAGACGAATACTCCAGTGGGCCGCGGCGATGCCGTTTCTGCCCGCGTGCACGTCGCCACCGCCGGCGCAGCCTGCTGCTACCGAGGCGCGAGCCTTTCGCCGTTGCCGTCCAGGCGATCCCGCGTGGCCCTCCGCGGCGAGTTGGGCGCGACTCAACCAGGCAGTCGGCGGGCATCTGATCAAGGTGCAATCCCCTTGGGCCGCATGCGCGCCTGCGCCCGATGGCGCTTCCTGCACCGACCTGTTTCGCGAATTGAAAAATCCTTATTACATCGGCGACCACGTCGGCCTGACGCAGACCTCCGGCTGGGTCGATGCGTGGACGTCCACGCCGAGCATCTACGCCGTTGCCGCGCGCGGCGTCGACGATGTCGTTGCGGCGGTCAACTTTGCCCGCGACAACGAACTGCGCCTGGTGATCAAAGGTGGCGGACACAGTTATCAGGGCACATCGAACGCCGCCGACTCGCTGCTGATCTGGACGCGCGCGATGCGTGCTATCACGCTGCATGACGCTTTCGTTGGCAGGGGCTGCGCGGGCAAGGTCGCCGCGCAACCGGCGGTCAGCGTTGGCGCGGGAGCGATTTGGATGCATGTCTACGATGCGGTAACGACCCAAGGCGGGCGCTATGTCCAGGGCGGCGGTTGCGCGACCGTTGGCGTGGCGGGCCTCATTCAAAGCGGCGGCTTCGGAAGCTTCTCGAAGAACTACGGCATGGCCGCCGCCGCTCTGCTGGAAGCCGAAATCGTCACGGCCTCCGGCGCGGTGCAAATCGCCAACGCCTGCACGAATCCGGAGCTCTTCTGGGGCATCAAGGGAGGTGGCGGCGGAAGCCTCGGTGTCGTCACGCGGGTGACGCTCAAAACCCATGCGCTGCCGGATTATTTCGGTGCCGTGTTCGCGACCATCAGGGCCGCCTCCGATGGCGCGTATCGGCGCCTGATCGCGCAGTTCGTGCGCTTCTACCGCGACAGCCTGTTCAACCCGCACTGGGGCGAAAGTGTCAGTTTCAGCCCTGACAACACGCTGCGCATCGGCATGGTTTTCCAGGGCCTGACCCAGTCGCAGGCTACTGCAGTGTGGCAGCCGTTTTTTGACTGGCTCGGCGCAGCGGGGCAGGATTTCCAACTCGCCTCAGAGCCGGTGATCGTGAGCGTGCCCGCGCAGCATTTCTGGGACCCGGACTATCTGCGCAAGCTGCCCGGGGCCGTGCTCGCTGACGATCGACCCGGTGCCTCGCCGGGCAACGTGTTCTGGGCCGGCAACCTGGGCGAGGCGGGATGGTTCTTGCACGGCTACCAATCGGTCTGGCTGCCTGCGAGCCTGCTCGACCCGGAGCAGCAGCGACGCTTGAGCGAAGCCCTGTTTGCAAGCAGCCGGCGCTGGAGGATGGCGCTGCACTTCAACAAGGGTCTGGCCGGCGCGCCGGCCGATGCCGTCGCGGCAGCCCGGGAGACGGCGACGAATCCGGCCGTGCTGGACGCCTTCGCACTCGCCATCACGGCCGGCGAAGGGCCGCCTGCGTTCCCCGGCATCGCGGGCCATGAACCGGATCTGGTTGCCGCCCGCGACGATGCGGCCGCCATCGATCGTGCGATGAAGGCGCTGCTGCCGCTGGTTGCGCGCCCCGGGTCCTACATCTCGGAGAGCAATTATTTCGATTCCGCCTGGTCCGCGTCGTTCTGGGGCAGCAATTACCCGCGACTGCGCCGCGTAAAGGAGACCTACGACCCGGACGGCTTGTTCTTCGTCCATCACGGTGTGGGCAGTGAAGAATGGAGCGACGACGGGTTTACGCGCGTGCCTTCCGCCTAAGCGTGGAAACGAGCGTGCTTCTAGCGCTGCGCGACGAGAAAGAAACGGCGGAAGGGAAACAGCGTCACGCCATCCGATCCCGGTGGATAGGCAGCCGCGACCTGGCGGCGGTAGTCGGCCTCGAAATCGCGTGCTTCGGCGGCCGATAGCGCCGACAACCAGGCGCCGACGAAAGACCCTTTGCTGAATTCGGCCACGGGATTCTCGCCGCTTAGCGTCTGGACATACTCGGTGAACCACAACTCCACTGACGACACCTGCGGGCGCATCAGCGCGTAATACTCGCTTGCCTCGAGAATGGGCCGGCGGCGCACCAGCCCGCGCAGCCGGTCGTGCCATCGCGCGCTCTCGGCCAGGTCGAAGCCGATCTCGTGTGACGGCGCCCCATGCTGCGCCGGCATCTGCACGGCGAGCATGCCGCCGGGACGAAGATGCGAGAGCAAGCGTGGAAAAAGCGCGGCGTGATCGTCCAGCCAGTGCAATGCCGCGTTCGATACGAGCAGATCCACCGGCGCCGCCGGCGTCCACGTCGCGAGATCATCCGCTTGCCACACGACTTCGGGCAGTGCGAGGCGAGCACGATCGAGCATCGGCAACGAGTTATCGACACCGACGATGCGCGCCGCGGGCCAGCGCGCCTGCAGCAGCGCGGTCACCGTTCCCGTGCCACAACCCAGGTCGACGATGTCGCGCGGGGCCTCGAGTGTTACGCGCGCGATCAGGTCAAGCGCCGGCCGCAGCCGCTCGCTGCCGAACTTAAGGTACTGCTGGGGATCCCACGCCATGGTTCATCGCCCGCATCAGCAAGCGCCGGAGCGGACGCGCTAACCCCTGAGATTCGCGTTGAGGAAGGCGATCGTACGTTGCCAGGCGAGTTTCGCCGCGTCCGCGTCATAGCGCGGGGTGGTGTCGTTATGGAATCCGTGATTGGCCCCTGGATACATGAACATCTCGTATTTCACGCCATTGGCCTTGAGCGCCGCTTCGAATGCCGGCCAGCCGGCATTGATGCGCTCGTCGAGGGCGGCGTAGTGGATCATCAGTGGTGCCTTGATCTTGGCCGTGTCGGCGGCGCTGGGCTGACCGCCATAGAACGGAACCGCCGCCGCGAGATCGGGCAGGCGCACGGCAAAGGTGTTGACGGTCGTTCCGCCGAAGCAGAACCCGACGGCGCCAACCTTGCCGTTGCATTCCGGACGCGACTTCAAGAAGCCGCACGCGGCAACGAGGTCCTCGGTGCGCTTGGCCGGGTCGAGTTGGCTGAATAGCTGCAGCGCCTTTTCTTCATCACCGGGGTAGCCGCCAAGCGGAGTGAGCGCATCCGGCGCGAATGCGACAAAGTTCGCCACCGCCAGGCGCCGGGCAACATCCTCGATATAAGGACTGAGGCCGCGATTCTCGTGGATGACCACGACGCCGGGCAATTTGCCGTCGGGCTTCGCCAGTCGGGCGAAGTATCCGCGCATGGTTCCCGAACCTTGCGGCGAGGGATAGGTGAGGTAATCGGTCTTGAGGCGCGCGTCGTCCTTGGCGACCTGCTGGGCGAAGGCGAAGTTCGGCCTCAGACTCTCCAGCATTGCCGCGGCGGAGAAGCCGCCGACGGCGAACTTGGCCGCGCCCTCCAGGAACTCGCGGCGGTCGATCATCCCGTGCACGTAACCATCGAACAGTTTGAGCACTTCGGGCGGAAAATCGCTGGCCTTCTTACGTTCCATGGGCACGGCTCCTTCGGGCGAGCAGGTGCGATGGCGGCGATTGTAGCGTGCCGGCATGACCGGCCGAAAGCGGGCGCGGCGGCGGCGGTCAATCGGAACCGACTCGCGGACCCTTTGACATGCCAGCACGCTTGCCGCTTGCACTTGGGCTTGGAGGATTGTTCTTGATGGAAACGGGGGACTGATCCAAGGGCTTCACGAGCAGTAGACAGGGGATACCGGGCCACAGGTCCGGGAATTCTTCGACGGGTAGGTAGCCAATCGCATCATAGAAAGCGCGTGTTCTAGCGTAATGTTCATTGGCTCGCGAGGCGCCGACAGTCTTGACCTGAACGAGGCCGCCGCCGCGCCCGGCCCACCATTTTTCGGCAGTAACGCAAAGGCGCCTGCCAAGACCCGCACGGTGCCAGCTCGGCAACAACGCGATGCAGCTTAGCTCGAGCGAAACGAAGTTGTGCTCCCTCAATGTCACAAAACCAACCATCCGATCTCCTGCGACAGCGACAAAATTGAGAAGAGTCTCTGCTTCGCAAGCGTACTTCAAAAGCGCGGACTCAAGTCCAAACCACTGGGGCAGTTCCCGCAAAATAAATTCTGCATCTGCTGCCAAAATGTGGCGAGGACCGGAGATATTGATTGTGTCCACACAAACCCATCTGACTTCGTCGTGCTGCCACTCGATGAAAGCCCGCAGCCGGAGTGGGTCTAAGACAAGCTGACGTTCACACTACAAATCACGAGGGTTCAGCTGCCGCGCCGCCTTCAGCTTCAGCAGTGAACGCAGCGGCTTGCTTGGGTCTCGACGGTTAGGGTGCACTCGGTAAGGTCAGCTTCCAGTACCGGGGGGCGCTCCGGGTCTGACCCAGAATCAATTCCCAGGTTGTTGGGTAGGTGCTTGTCGAAAAATACAGTGCCTCAGGCGATTCCAGGTTCCAGTCGTACAGGAAGCCGATGCGAGCATAAGATTCATTGAGAATCTCGTTGCCGAGAGGAAATTTGCCATCAAAAAGAATGGCGTGCAACTCCGCCGGGACCGAAATGAGGAAGGGCACTGTAGCCGTTGTGATTGCCCCGGAGTTGAAAATGATCACTGCGGTATCCGGATCGTAGGTCCTGGTATGCAAGTTATTAATTTCTTCGGCAAAGCTTCTTACCAGAGATCTTTGCTCGAAATCGAAGAGAAAAAGGTGCTCTCCGCTTTCAATTCCTTCAGCGGCACCCTGGTTCGGCGTGACAAATCTTCTTTTTCGACCCACTACGAGAAAGACATGTTTCGTCGGCATGATAAGCCGCGCGAAATAAAAATTCGACCCTATGCTCCCGGGCAGTTCGAAGGGTTCACCGATCTCGCAATTTTCGTTCAGTATGAGACCCCTCGATACGTCTTGATCGATGCCCAGGTAATCGTTGCTTCCCGGGACCGCAACCCATTTGAACTTGAGCAACATGCTGCGTGTCCGGAAATAGTCCGCATCGTCGTGCCAGCGCCGCTTATCAAGAGGGCAACGCCCGGTGGGCAAAGAATTGCTAAAACTGCTGAGGCTCGTCTCCGGGTGCGAGACGGTAACGCCTTGCGGCAACCGCACAAGCGGTTCCAATTTCGTCTGTGCGTCAGCATTTGCGACCGCAGCAAAGCTCAGGCCAAGAACACCGAGGCGAATGCTATTGACAAGTTTTCGCATGGCTTGCAAACGTCAGCTGTTGCCAATAGCGCTTGCGCCGTCCAATTGGGGCTCCCGATGGACCAAACCCTGCGCCATGATATTACGGTTGCCGCTTGCCCACGAGAACTGACCCATCACTTAACACAAGCTTTCTGCGGATTTGCATGAACCTGTCAAATTCGTAGACCGGCCTGTAGCCGGCGAGGTCTTGCGAAGTGACCTGGTCGGGATGAGACCACGCGATCCGCAATCCGTCAGCCTCAGCTTTCGCTTTGAATCCCGACCTCACGGGCCAATTGAGATCAACCAACTTTTCCTCTTCGTCCCAATCCAGGTCGTCCACGTCATCAACATCGTAGATGAAAGCCAAGAAGTCGATTGTGAAGACTCGCTTGTGGGCAAATGCGCGGATGTCCGTTCCTGGCCGCCAGCCGTCCGTCGTTGGATGACGGTTCACGACCCTAACCAGCCGGACGTGCGCTTGAAGAGCCGACATTCGCGGCCCTACCGGTAGATTGCAGATGGTCGTCGTCGCCCATCAATGTTCGGGCTGAGTGGCACTTGCAATGAAATGAGTCATCACCATGAAGAAACGATCGCTGGCGAGGCGCCTGTGCTGGTCCGTGACCCAGGCGTCAAGCCGGTTCCCGTCCACACCCGCTGCGCGAGCGGTCTTGTCGAGAAGGTCAACCACGAAGCCGTATTCCTCCGCAACGGCGTTCGTCACCGTTTCCGCCTGAACCTCGACCTCCACAAACCCTGCGTCGAGCAGCAATCGGCGAAAGCGGCGCCCAATGGTGCCCTGCACCAACGAGTCGCAGAAGGTGCGATGAATCTCCCGGCCGATCACGAGGTCATCTGCGTCCAGCACAGCTACATCCCAGTCCTGATCGATCAAAACGATACGCCCTCCGGGTGCGAGCACGCGCCGTGCTTCGGAAAGTGCCATCGGGACATTGGGTACATGCTGGTACAGTCGTTCGGCACGGTATGCTTGGACGCTCCCGTTTCTGAGTGGAAGTGTTTCGACGCTCGCTTCCTCAAAGGTTGCGGTTACGCCGTTCGTGTCGGCGCGGCGGCGCGCTTCGGCGATCATCGCGGCGCTAAGGTCGATTCCCATTGCGCGTCCCCCGGGGGCGACGTGCGCCGCAATATCGCGTACCGCAGTGCCGAGTCCGCAGCCAACGTCCACCGCGTGCTGCCCTGGTTTGAGTCGCAGCAGATCGTAGGATCGTTGCCTCCGCCGTACGACGTCTGGCAGGACTTCGACCCGATCGAGAAAGGCGAAAAACATCCCTTGTTCCCTCGTCGAGTCCACCTTGTCGAATCGCTCCAAGCCACGAAATTGCTCGACCTCGGTCATTCCCGCCTCCTATGTGAGTGGCGACGCAGATTATAGAATGGGCCGAGCGCGGACCGCTCCTGGCCGCGAATGGCCCGCCCCCTGCTCGTCGCAGTTCGACCCGTTGCAGCCATCGAGTCTTCCGAAAGTGGACGCAATCAAAGCTCATTCCGGCCCAAATTTCTCCACCATACGGCGGTCATCGAACGCATTGGCAATTTGCACCCTATGCTTCTCGATCTCAACGCATTGACCCGCTGAATCAACTCGCGCCCGGCTCGCATAGATGTTGGAGAGGCGCTGCGCATTCTCCGCCACACGTTGCACGGCCTCGCCAAGGTTGTCGCCTGCCACCAAGGCAATGAGCGTTCCATCGCCCTCCAGACGCCAGTGTGTCCACGGAGTGGGCAAACCCGGCAAGCGCTGCTCCCACCACTTGCGAAGGCGCGGCGCAACTTGTGTCATGCGCTAGAAGTCATGTTTATCGGGTGGTCGGTTGCCGACCCGTTGCAGACGGTCGAGCTTCGCACAAGCAGACGTCGGAGCCGTCGGTCGACGAGGTTTGGTTTGTTACATTGCAATCCATTTTGAACTGACCCCGGTGTAGAACTTCTCGGCTCGATGTTTCACTTCCTCGATGCTCGTCACGGTCGACCGATCGGGGGCGTTCCAAATTTGCGCGCCCAGAACGTTCCAGTTCTTGTCACAATGAAACAGCAGGAGTTCCTTCATGTCAGGATTTCGGCAAATGGCGAGGTGCGACACCGGACCCACTCGCTTGTCACCGTGGTAGAGATGCAGAGTTCCGGTAAAGTGAACTGACGAGTCCAATACTGCGTATTCCAGCACCTGCGCACCATCTAGAATTTGAGGCGGGCGCTTCATATGGCACCTACGGGCCAACCGGGAAAGCCCTGGGGCGAGGGCCCGAGGTGGTCAGGCATCATCATTGCGTTCACTTGCAACAACCTCCATTTCTTCCGCACTTAGCGCAAGAGAATGGCTCGATGATTTGCCGTTGCGATGATGCCACCACTTTGTCACCCAGGCCGAGCCATACTCGTCCAGTTCTGCAACAGTAAAAACTTGGCCCTGCATTGACTTGACGCGGCGGCGCTCGACAGCAGGTAAGCGGGCCATCACGCTCGCCGGAATCAAAAGAACGCGGACGCGGCTTCCTACGCGTACAGCAACACCATTCCGATCAGTCGCGGCTTTCATTCTCAGTGAACTGTCGCATATCGACCGAGGCAGTGTAAAAACGCAGCGCGAGACGAGGTCTCCGCAACGACCACCTCCTAGATCGCGCTGTATTCGATTTATTTGGAGTCGGGAGGGGTTTTGCTACTCTCCAAAACCGACCGAAATCGAGTTCTTACACAGCCTCGGCCGAAGCAGACATCGAGATCTACGAAACCAGACGTTCAACCCCAAAGTCAGACAGACGGTGCCCGGCAGTTCGCGGTGCGCAGGGCCGTCGGCGAGCGGTCCGGTTGAGCGACGGGTTAGGCCGCGATCCACTTCTCCGCATCGGCCTGCTCATTCAGCGAGAAGACCCTGACCACGCTTGGCATCAGAAACTTGAACATTCGCGTCGCATGTGCCACCCAGGGTACGTCTGTGACAACTGCGACTCGCTCCCACACCTTCCAATACGCGAGGCCGACTTTTGCATCGTCCCACATGGCTCCTGTGGTAAAGCCAATAAAGTCAGGCCCAAGCTGATAGAGCACTCGAATTCGGTCATGTTTATGAAGCGTTGTCTCAATAGCTGGGATGAGAATAGCTTCGTAATCATTTGCATCGACTAGCCCTGAGGCGGCAACGCCGACAACATTGTCGGGGAGATGAGAAAGGAGCTTCATCATGGTGACTCTCCTACGCGCGACGAAACCGATTCTGTGAGCGTAACAGCGAGATGGCATTCTTGCAGCCCAACGTTGCACATGAGCCGCGGTTTGCCCTGGAGCGTAGCGGAAGGGTAAGCCATCGGATTCGATGTGGGTGTTAGGCAACCAACTGCCGCCAGGGCACTTAGCTCAAGGGTTCTTTAGGAACCTCAGATAGAAGGCTGCAAACACCAAGACAATGCCGATGTTCACCATCAGCCGTTCCCAGAATCGATTCTTAAAGAACAGTAAATCTACGCTAATGACAAAGGCTATCAGCACCACAATGTAAAGCGCGACAAATATGTTCTTTGTCATTTCAATCACCATTCAAAATATATCAACAGCCGCTTACTCATGGAGTTGGCGGATTCCTTCACCCGACTGTCGCAAACCGACCCGTCGCGGACGTCGAGCGTCGCAGAAGCAGACGCTCGCTACGGCGACCCAGCGACGTTTACCGGCACCGAGCTGGCGGTCGTCCAACTGTTGCCGAGCTGGCCGAAGGTATTATCACCCCAGCAATACGTCCCGCCCTCGATGCCGCTGATGCCGCAGGTGTGACTACCGCCCGCGCTCACCGTTAAGAATTCAAGATTGCCTGCAACCGCGACAGGCATCGCACTGTTGGTCATCGTGCCATTGCCGAGCTGGCCGGAACTGTTGCCGCCCCAGCAATACGCGCCCGCAACGCCGCCGACACCGCAGGCGTGCATGCCGCCCGAACTTATCGACGTGAAGCTAATGCCTCCTGCGATGAGCACGGGCGTCGTGCTGTTGGTCGTCGTCCCGTTGCCGAGCTGGCCCACGCCGTTATTCCCCCAACAGTATTGGAACATGGCCGCATTGGGGCCGCTACTGTAGGTGCAGGTGAAAAACGTCCCCGCGCTAAAAGCCACACCCGGGGTAACGCTTAAAGCTACAGGTACCGCGCTGTTGATCGTCGTCCCGTTGCCAAGTTGACCGGAGCCGTTATCTCCCCAGCAAATGGACGTTGAATACGTTATAAAGCCTTCGTTACCCGACGCGGTAGCGCACGTATGGCTACTTCCCGCGCTTACGCCGGCGATCGAAGAATAGCCAGGAGGGTAACGACCCCCAGCTATGTTTATTGTAACGGGCACCGGAACCGGACTGTTGGTCATCGTGCCATTGCCGAGCTGGCCGGAACTGTTGTCGCCCCAGCAATGCGGAACCGTACCCCCGTCGCCGGATTCAGCACAGACATGCTTGTCGCCGACACTCACGCGAGTGAAGCCGTGGCCGCCAGCAACGCGGCTCGGCACGCTACTGCTCGTCGTCGTCCCATTACCGAGCTGACCAGAGCTGTTGTCTCCCCAGCAGTATGTAACTCCGTCAGTGGTCAAGCCGCAGGTTTGGTTACCGCCCGCACTTACGGTCGAGAAGCTAAGGCCGCCCGACACTGGTACCGGTGTCGCGCTATTGATCGTCGTCCCGTTACCCAGCTGGCCGGAACTGTTGTCGCCCCAGCAATATGCAACGTTATATGCAATGCTGCCGGGAACCCCGCCGACGCCGCAGGTGTGATTGCTGCCCGAACTTACGTTCAAAAACACGATTCCGCGGGTAATTGTAAGCGTCGCTGTCCCACTTGCTTCCCCACTGGTCGCGGTAATCGTGACTTGGCCCAGGTTAAGAAGGGATGCCATTACCAGCCCCGTCGCATTAACGGTGGCGACCGCCGTATTGCTGCTCGACCACGTTACCGGATCTTTTGCGTTGGTGGTCGTCGCGGTCAGTTGTATTTGCTCAGCAAACATCACACTCGCTACCGCAGGCGTAACGGTTACCGTGACGAGCGGCGCGCTTGATCCACCACCGCCTCCGCACGCCGCGAGTAGCGATACGCAGAGGCAATACAGAAGCGGGCAAGCGTGCTTCATTGCAATGCTTGCTACGTGGGCGGTGGGCATATGCTCCCCTGAAACTGAGTGCAGCCTACTCTTTCACGAAGGAATGCAATAGTGTCGTCGCAGGACTACATTTACAGCGACGGATCGGGTTTCCGGAGATGGGCACCGACAGAGTTCGTTTGGTTCCCAGGGCAATCCCTGCCGATACTCACATAGATGTGCCGAAGCCTCAATCGAGAACCGACGAAACTCGTAAATCTGAGTGCGAACGTCCTTGGGAGGCGACCGGTCCTTATGCGAACGTCTGCTCCCTGGTAATTTGGACAACGGAACTGACAGGCTGCTTGTGGCCGAGGCCGTGTAAAAACGCTTGGGTTGCCTAGAGTAAAAAGTTTACTACACTGAAGTATCGGGTTTCTTCGGGGCGGCAGCATGAAGCGATTCATCGAAGGGGAGGACCGAACGCAGGTGACGTTGCTGCCGGCGTGTCTGGATGACTACGTAGAGGCGGAGAATCCAGTTCGCGTGGTTGAGGTATTCGTTGATGGGCTGGACCTGGGCGAGCTCGGCTTCGAGGGGGTTGACCCGGCGGAGACCGGGCGGCCGGCATACCACCCGGCGGTGCTGCTAAAGCTCTACATCTACGGCTATCTGAATCGCATCCAATCGAGCCGTCGGCTGGAGCGCGAGGCGCAGCGCAATGTCGAGCTCATGTGGCTGACCGGACGGCTGATGCCGGACTTCAAGACCATTGCCAACTTCCGCAAGGATAACGGGCCGGCGATCCGCAAAGTGTGCCGCCAGTTTGTCGTGCTGTGCCGCCGGCTGAATCTGTTCGCCGACGCGATTGTTGCCATCGATGGCAGCAAGTTCAAGGCGGAGAACAACCGCGATAAGAACTTTACCCCGGCCAAGATGCAGCGGCGGATGGCACAGATCGAAGAGAACATCGCGCGTTACCTGATGGATATGGACACCGCCGACCGGGCCGAGCCGGAACGCGCAGCGGCGTGGCCGTTGCGGAAGGTGGCCATCGACTAGCGGAGGTCGCTCATGCTCGTTATCTGGGGCCGAAACAATTCGGTCAATGTTCAGAAGGTGATGTGGTGCTGCGAGGAAATGGCGCTCGCCTACGAGCGCATCGACGCCGGCGGCGCCTTCGGCGTCGTCAACACGCCACCCTACCGCAGCCTCAACCCAAACGGCCTCGTACCGACGATCGAAGATGAGGGATGGGCGCTTTGGGAGTCGCATGCCATCGTCCGCTACCTCGCGGCCAAGCATGCGGCCGGTAGCCTCTGGCCACAGGATCTCAAGGCGCGGGCAGAGGCCGATCGGTGGATGGACTGGACGCACACGACCTTCGGCCCTGCCATCCGGACACTGTTTCTCGGTCTGATCCGTACCACGCCGGAACAGCGCGATGCGCGCGCAATGGAGGAATCGCGGCTGAAGACCGCGGAGGCGCTGGTCGTTGTCGAATCGCGTCTTAAGACAACACCTTACCTCGGCGGAGACAGCGTGACCATGGGCGACATCGCGCTTGGCTGCCATATCTGGCGCTGGATGGCCCTGCCGATCGAGCGCCCGGCGTTCCCCAGCGTGCAGCGTTGGTACGAATCCTTGGCGCGGCGACCGGCATACCAGAAGGTCGTCATGCTGCCCCTGACCTGACCGGACACCCCGGCTGCGTGAAGTGCCGGCCGCGGGGTCAGGTGGAGGCCCTGCGTTCGGCCTCGCGTTCGCCCGCGGATTTGAGCTTGCGCGTCAGTCGCGCCACGAGGATCCGCTCGCACAGCTTGAAGCCGAGGAAAAACAGCATGCTAAGGTAGGCGGCGAACAGCAGTTCGACAAGTTGCTGTGCGGCGCCGTCGGCCATGGCCATCATGCCGTACTCGAGAATCAACTCGATGTTGGCTTTGAGCATGACGAACAGATTGACGGAATAGAAACCGAAGAGCAGAAACGATAGGCCCATGAGAATGAACGTAAAGAAAGGGTGCCGGTAGAGAAAATCCAGCCATCCCCGGGGTACGAACTTCATCGCCTCGAACCCCACGCTTCGTCGACGGTCATCGCATGCATCTAGCGCTTCTGCCCGGGGCTGACCGAAAACACCTCCACCGCGGCGGTCTTGCCCTTGAAGGGAACGGGCCCGAGGGCCTCGACCTCGACGCGCTCGCCCAGGGCCGAGCGCGTGGCACGGTCGATCAGGATGGCGCGTTGCACGACTTTGGTATGCGTCTCGAGTCGCGCCGCGAGATTGACGATGTCACCGATGCAGGTGTAGGTCGCGCGCTCGTTCGTGCCGGCGTAGCCGGCGACCATCTCGCCGGAGGCGATGCCGATGCCGATGGTGATCGGCGTCTTATCCGCGGCGGCGCGCTCGAGGTTGAACAGTACGATCATTTCAACCATTTCCTGCGCCGCGCGCACCGCTTGCTCCTCGTGGTTGGGGAGCGGCATGGGCGCGCCAAAGACGGACATCAGCCCATCGCCCATCATCAGCGTCACCACGCCGCCATGGCTGCTGATGGCATCGAACATCAGCGCGTAATAGGTGTTGAGCAGATCGATCGTCTCCTCGGGTGGCTGCGATTCGGCCAGTGTGGTGAAGCTGCGGATGTCGGAGAACATCACCGACGCGTGCACCCGCTTGCCGCCCAGCGAGAACCCCGAATTCTGCAGATCCTGCGCCACCTCGGGCGTGGCGAAGCGGCGGACGAGCTGCTTTTGCTGGTCACGCAGGCGCTTCTTCTCCAGGCTCGCCCCGATGCGGGCTTTCAGCAGCACCGGATTGACCGGCTTGGCCAGGTAGTCCTCGGCACCGAGCTCGATGCAACGCACGACATTGTCAATTCCTTCCAGGGACGAGGTGACGATCACCGGCAGGTCGTGCAGATGTCGGTCGTTGACCAGTTGCTCGAGCACCTGGAAGCCGTCCATTTCCGGCATCTCCATGTCCAGGAGAACGAGGTCGAAGACCTCGCGCCGCAGCAATTCCAGCGCCACGCGGCCGTTTTCGGCCAAGGCCACATGGTGCCCCTGGATTTCCAGACTGCGGGCGAGCAGCAGGCGATTGACCTTGTTGTCATCGACCACCAGCAGATGCGCCGCGCCGCGCAGATCACGCATGACGCAAGGCGCCCAGTGCGGCGGCAACGCGCGCATATTCCTGACCCAGCGCCTCGAGCGATGGCGCGCCGTTCGCGGCGACGTTGGCCGCGCCGGCGAGCTCCAGCTCCCGCGCCATCGCGGCCAACGCAAATGCGCCAAACGTATTGCTGTTGGACTTGAGCGAATGGGCGGCGCGGCGAAACTTGTCGGCATCCTGTGCGGCGAGCCCGTCGCGCAACGCGTCGAGCATTGCCGGCGCCTCCTGCAGAAACGTGTCCACGAGCTCAAGCGCGAAATCGTCGCCGGTCGTGGCCTTCAGCGCGTCGAAGGTCGCGCGATCGATAGTCGGTGCGGTCATCATCGGTCCTTGCGCGCACGCGCGTCGTTAAGCACCTCGACGAGACGTTCGACGCGTATCGGCTTGGTGAGGTAGTCGTCCATGCCAGCGGCCAGACACATTTCGCGATCGCCCTGCATGGCGTTGGCCGTCATGGCGATGATGCGCGGCCGCTGCGCCGGCTCCCAGCGGGCGGTGATCTGGCGCGAGGCTTCCAGTCCATCCATCTCGGGCATCTGCACGTCCATTAGCACGACGTCGTAGGTCTGCCGCTGCACCGATTCGATGGCTTCGATGCCGTTGGATGCCAGGTCGGCGCGGTAGCCCATCTGCTGCAACAGCCGCAGCGCGAGCTTCTGGTT